>Ga0209386_1001237_pt1 | contig 10684 bp, 9 predicted proteins | sample NGEPertwo_FD_184510 | JGI IMG/M metagenome (GOLD analysis project Ga0209386, IMG submission 184510) | Arctic peat soil microbial communities from the Barrow Environmental Observatory site, Barrow, Alaska, USA - NGEE Permafrost154B-two... | ecosystem: Environmental > Terrestrial > Soil > Wetlands... | reverse complement strand
GGCCCCGCTCGACCTCACCGCCGAAGTCCGCGTGGCCGGGGGTGTCGATGATGTTGATGGTCACCCCGTCCGGCTCACCCGCCTCGGCCGCCGCCGGGCCCCGGTACCGCACGGTGGTGTTCTTGGCCAGGATCGTGATCCCCTTCTCACGCTCCAGGTCGCCGGTGTCCATCGCGCGCTCCGCCACGTGGGCGTGCTCGCCGAAGGCACCGGACTGCCAGAGCATGGCGTCGACGAGGGTGGTCTTGCCGTGGTCGACGTGCGCGACGATCGCGACGTTGCGCAGGTCGGTGCGCACAGGCATGGGGTACTCGTCTCGACGAGAGGGGTGGGAGCGCGCGCCGATTCCTCGGGCGCACGGACCGATTTTACTGCACCTTGCCGCGACGGCGCGTCAGCCCCGGCCCCGGCCCCATTTCCGACGCCCGATGGTGCGTGCCTCGTGCTCCGCCGCGATCCCGGCCTCCGTCTCCTCGACATCGGACCGGTCCACCGGTGACGCGGCCGCGTGGACACCGAGCCGCACGGCCTCCTCCTCGAAGAGCCGGTCGCGCGTCTCTCGGCGGATCCGCTGCTCGGCCGGGTCCGGCACGGGCACGGCGGCGATGAGTCGCCGGGTGTAGTCGTCCGTGGGGTGGCGCAGGATCTGGTCGCGTGAACCCTGCTCGACGAGCTTGCCGTTGTGCATCACCGCGATCCGGCTGGACAGGATCTCCACCACCGCCAGGTCGTGGCTGATGAACAGGCACGCGAAGCCGTGCTCGCGCTGGAGCTCCTGGAACAGGCTCAACACCTTGGCCTGGACGGACACGTCGAGGGCGGAGGTCGGCTCGTCCGCGACGAGCAGTTTGGGGTTGAGCGCGAGCGCCCGGGCGACGCCCACCCGCTGTCGCTGACCACCGGACAGCTCGTGCGGGTACCTGTTGCGCATGCTGCGCTCCAGGTGGACCTGGTCCAGCAGGTCCTCGACCCGCCGGTGGAGCTCTGCCCCGCGGGCGAGCTTGCGCAGCAGCAGGGGTTCACCGATCGACTGGCCGACCGGCAGGCGGGGGTTGAGCGACGAGCCCGGGTCCTGGAAGACGATGGAGACGTTGCGGCGCAGCTCGCGCAGCGTCCGCGGATCGATGTCGCCCATCTCGTTGCCGGCGATGCGCAGCGAACCCGCGGTGACCGGCAGCAGGCCGACGACCGCTCGGCCGACCGTCGTCTTGCCGGAGCCCGACTCCCCGACGAGCCCGACCACCTCGCCACGGCCGACGGCCAGGTCGATGCCGTCGACGGCCCGGAACGCGGGGATCCGGCCGCGGCCCGGGTACTCGATGACCAGGTCCGTGGCCTCCATGGCGGGGGTGACGCCCGCATCGGCCGCCGCCGCCTCGGGTGCTGCCGTGCGCGGGCTCGTCGTGACGGGCGCTCGGTCACCGGCCGCCTCGGTCCCGGCAACGGTCGTGGCGTCGCCACCCACTGTCGCACCCAGGTGCGGCACGGCCGCCAACAGCTGCTTGGTGTACGGGTGCTGCGGCCGGTTGAAGATCTCGTCGGCCGTGCCCGCCTCGACGATCCGGCCGTCCTTCATCACGATCACCCGGTCGGCCAGGTCGGCGATCACGCCCATGTCGTGGGTGATCAGGATGATCCCGGAGTCGATCCGGCTACGCAGGTCGCGCAGGAGCTTGAGGATCTCCGCCTGCACGGTCACGTCCAGGGCCGTGGTGGGCTCGTCGGCGATCAGCAGCTTGGGGTCGCAGGCCAGCGCCTGGGCGATCATCGCGCGCTGCCGCTGGCCGCCCGACAGCTGGTGCGGGTACTTGTCGATCGACGTCTCGGGGTCGGGGATGTCAACCAGGCGGAGCAGCTCCAGGGCCCGCTCACGCGCCTTGTGCGGGCCCATGTCCGAGTGCGCGCGCAGGGTCTCGACGATCTGGAAGCCGACCGTGTAGACCGGGTTCAGTGCGGTCATCGGCTCCTGGAAAATGACGGCGACGTCGTTGCCGCGCACGTGCGACAGCTGCTTGTGGGTCAGCCCGACGAGCTCGCGGCCGTCCAGGCGTGCACTGCCCCGCGCGCGTCCGTTCTGTGGTAGCAGTCCGATGAGAGACATGGACGACTGCGTCTTGCCGGACCCGGACTCACCGACGATGCCGAGCACCTCGCCAGGCCGCACGTCGTAGTTCATGTCGATGGCGGCGGGGTACCACTCGCCCTCGACAAAGAAGTCAACGCCGAGCCCGCGGACCTGCAGGATCGGTGTCTTGGTGTCGACAGTCTCAGTCACGCCGTGCCCTTCGGTGACGTGCGCCTGTGCGGCGCATGGCCAGGGTGACCGGGCAGGTGCCCGTCCCCCCGGTGCGTTCTGCGACGATGGGGCGGTGCCCCAGACCGTCGAGTTCCGTCCGCGCCTCGGGCGCGGGCTGACCGTTGGCGTTGCGGTCCTCGCCGTGTGCGGCGTCGTGCTCACGACCGTGGACGACCTCACGACGGCGCTCCGGTACGCCCCGATGTTCGCCCTGGCGGTCGTTGTGGTGTGGGCCCTCTTCGGCCGTCCGGCAGTGCTGGTCAGCGACAGCGGCATCGAGCTGCGCAACGTGCTCCGCACCATCGAGCTGCCGTGGCCGGCGATCGAGCGCATCGACACCAAGTACGCCCTGACCCTGTACACCGCCTACGGCGTGTACGCGGCGTGGGCGGCGCCCGCCCCGAGCCGCGTGCAGGCGCTCGGCGCCACCCGCGACGACACCCGGCACCTGCCCGAGTCCTCGTACATCGGCGGCGGCATCCGGCCCGGCGACCTGGCCGGCACAGCGTCCGGCGACGCCGCGGCCTACATCCGCCGTCGCTGGCAGGAGCTGCACGACGCCGGGCACCTGGACGCTCCCCGACTGGAGCGCGATGCTCCGCGGGTGCGCTGTCACGTGCTGGCGGCGGTAGGCGTTGCGGTGCTGGCGGCGGTGGCCGTCCTCGCACTGCGCCTGCCCTGACCGGGCCCGGGTGGGCATTGGCACCTCAGGTCCCCACGTCCGTGATGACCTTCGGCTCCCGCGTCGCGCCCTGGACGCGACGGGCCGCCCGATCCGAGGCGCGGTCCATCGATCGCTGGCTCGGGATCCGCCGTTGGCGCGGATCGAACGCATCGCGCAGGCCGTCACCGATGAAGTTCACGCACAGTGCAATGACGACGATGAACAGGCCCGGCCACCAGAACAGCCAGGGTCGGGTGGCGAAGGCGGTCTGGTACTCGCTGATCAGGGTGCCGAGTGAGACGTTCGGGGAGCGGATGCCGAAGCCCAGGTAGCTCAGCGCGGTCTCCAGCAGGATGGCCGAGGCCATCAGCAGGGTGGTGTTCACGATGATCACGCCGATGGCGTTCGGCAACATGTGCTTGAACATGATCCGAACGTTGCTCGCACCGGCCACTCGCGCGGCGTCGACGAACTCCCGCTCCCGCAGGGACAGGAACTCCCCGCGCACCAGACGGGCCATCGATGTCCAGGTCACCATGCTCAGCGCGAACCCGAGGAGGACCGGTCCGGCACGGCCCACCCAGTGGCCGAGGATGGCGCCGATCATGATGACCGGGATGGTGATGACCATGTCGGTGAAGCGCATCAGGAGGTTGTCGGTACGGCCCCGCAGGAAGCCCGCGACGGCGCCCATCACGATGCCGATGCTGGTGGACACGAAGCCGATGATCACCATGACGATGATCGACTGCTGGGTACCGCGCATGACGCGGGCGAAGACGTCACGCCCGAGGTTGTCCTGGCCGAACGGGTGCTCCCCGATCGTCCAGCTGCCGGAGAAGGACAGCGTCGGCGACCCCCCCGGGTTCACGATGTCGCCGAGGTCGGTGGCGCTGTACCGCCACCATCCGGGGATCGGGCCCCATCCGATCGAGGTCGTGACCAGCAGGACGACGGCCGTGAGCACGAACGCGGCGGTCATCGCCCCGCGGTGCCGCAGGAATCGGCGCAGGACGATGCGGCCCTGGGAGAGCCCCTCGACCTCTTTGAGCTCGATCGCGTTCTCGAGCGTCTCGGTCGCTGTCTCTGCGTGATGGATGGTCGCGTCCGGGGGCTGAGGGTTCGGGGTGTTCATGCGTTCACCCGGATCCTGGGGTCGAGGGCGGCGTAGACGAAGTCGACGACGATGTTGGCGAGGACGAGCATGGTGCCCACCACGAGGAAGTAGCCCATGATCGGATCCGCATCTCGGGCTGACAGCGAGCGCAGGAACAGCGAACCCATGCCGCTCCAGGCGAAGATCCGCTCCGTGATGATCGCGCCACTAAACAACGCCGCGATGTCGAGCGGGACGATCGTCGCCAGGGGGATCAGCGCATTGCGGAAGGCGTGCCGCACGGTGACGACCCGCTCGGGCAGTCCCTTGGCCCGTGCGGTGCGGATGTAGTCCTGGTTCATCACCTCCAGCAGGCTCGCCCGGGAGTACCGGGTGTAGCTGGCGAACGAGATGAGGATCAGCGCCGTCGTCGGCAGGACGAGGTGGGTGAACAGGTCGAGTGTCTCCACCCAGTAGCTGCCGGTCAGCCCGGGTGTCTGGGAGCCGATGGTCGCGATGGGGCGGCCCGAGATTCGGGAGGAGTTGCTGTAGATCTGCCACACCCCCATTACCCGGTCGATGAAGGTCAGGAGCCCGACGACGACAGCGGTGAGCACACCCACCCGCATGGACTGGCCGCGGTCCGGTCCGCCGAACAGCCGTCCGACTACCAGCCCGACGACCACGGCGGCGGCCGCGAAGCCCAGGATCATCCAGGCAGTCGCGTACTCGAAGGCGAACTGGAGCGGGTAGTAGAGAGCGACACCCACCGCCACGACCGTCAGCGCGGTGTACAGCGCCTTGCGGTTGCGCAGACCCGCGGCCAGCGCCGTGATCAGGAAGGCCGCGCCGACGCCCAGCAGCCCGATGACGATCGGCCCGAGGCTCGGGTCGAGCAACCAGCCGGTGGCCGACATGAACGCGAGGGCGGCCCCGGTGGCGGCTCCGGCCACCGCGAAGGTGAACAACCGGCGCCGCCGGGGCCCACCGACCACGGCCTGCCAGAGCAGGCCACCGACGAGCGAGAGCCCGACGATCGTGGGAGTCGACACGTGCGGGTCACGCAGGAAGTCGTTGAAGCCGATGGCTCCCCAGAGTTTGAGCAGCACGGCGACCCAGAAGATGGGCAGCGAGTACAGCAGGAACGACATGAACGTCACGCCGTAGTCGAAGCCGGTGTACTGGCGCAGAGCCGATGCGATGCCGACGGTGATGCCCAGGCCGATCGCCAGGAACGTCGCCATGCCGATCAGCTGGACGCTCGAGGGGATCGCCGAGCCGAGCATCGAACCGACGGGCTGCCGGGTCACCCAGCTCTCGCCGAGGTCGCACTTGCCGATGGCGCACCCGGCGATCCCGCCGACCCACTTCAGCCAGCGCACCGGCGCGGGCGTGTTCAGGTCGAGGAGCTGGATGCGCGACGCGATGAGCTGCGCCTTGTTGGGTGCACTGGACGTCTGCAGGTCCTCGAGCGGGTCGAGCGCGACGGCCAGCAGCATGTAGACGATGAAAGTCGCCCCCAGCAGCACGATCGCCGAGGAGATCAGGCGGCGGCCGAGGAACGTGAGCATGGGCGCGCTGACCCGCAACCGTCTACGGGGAGCGGTTGGGCCGACCGGGACGGCAGAGACTTCCTGCTCGTCGGTTCTCGGGCCCGGCACTGAGGTTGCCATCGGGCTGGGACCTCGCTGGGAGTGGTCTGGTGATCGGCGTGAGTCTACGCGGAGGTTCACGTGGCGACCCGGGGATGCCGGGTCGCCAGGGCGTGCGTGGATCCATCACTCAGGTGCGCTGGGCGGGCGCCCGGCGCACCGGTGGGGTACCGCGGTGTGCTGCGGTACCCCACCGGCCCTGCGCGTCCTACGGGTGCCTGTCAGAGGCGAGGATCAGCCCGTGGTGTCTGCGGGCGACTCGGTCGCGGTCGGGGCGACGATGCTGTCGCCGGCGCTGATCTCCCACTCCCAGTAGTTCCAGAAGATGCTCGGCGACAGCGAGATGACCTTCACGCCCGTCAGGGCGTCGCGCCAGGCGACCACGCCCGGGAACTGGAAGATCGGGACGGAGAACCCGTCCACGTTGAGCTGCTTCTCGATCTTGATGGTCAGCTCGGTCTCGACGGCCGGGTCGGTGTTGGTGGCCATCTCCTTGTACCAGGCGTCGATGTCCGCGTTGGAGTATCCGGCGAAGTTGTTCAGCCCGTCCGTGATGTAGTTCGCCTCGGAGTTCAGGGCGAACGTGTTCGTGGACTGCCAGCCGAACAGCGATGCGTCGTAGGTGTCGGTCTGGGTCAGGCGGTTGCCCCAGTTGTCGTCACCCTCGTCGATGACGTTGAAGCCGACCTTCGCGCCGGCCGCCGCGATGAGCTCGTACTCGTTGGCGCGGCGGACGTTGGAGGCGCCGTACAGGAAGCGCACGTCGATCGGCCCTTCGACGCCGGCCTGTGCGAGCAGGTCAATAGCGGTCTGCTGGTTAGCGGCGTCGTCGCTGGTGAAAACGTCAGAGCCGTTGCCCGCCACGACCGCGTCGTACTGCGGTGCACCTGGCACCACGGTGTCGGAGTTGCGGACCTTGGCGTCGGGGCTCAGCGGCAGGATCAGCTTGTCGATGATCTCCGTCCGCGGCACGGTGAGCAGGAAGGCCTGGCGGACCAGACGCGCCGTCTCCTCGTCGCCACCATAGGTGGCCGGGTCGAACGGGCCGCCGTTGTTGAAGATCACGTCGACGTGCTCGTAGGTGCCTTCGGCCTCGGTGATGTACTGGATTCCCTGGTCGGCCAGGCCGTCGAGGGTCTGGATGACGTCCACCGACGACTGCGGCTGGATGAGGTCGACCTCACCGTTCTGCAGAGCCGTGACGGAGGCCAGCGGGTCTTCGGTGTACCGGATGGTCACCGACTCGACCTTGGGCACGGGGCCCCAGTTGTACTCAGGACGCGCGCTGAGCGTGAGGTACTGGTTCTCCACGTAGTCGGTTATCACGTATGCACTGGAGGAGAGGTAGAGCAGCGGGTTGTCCGGCAGCGAGGTGAAGTTGAAGTCCGCGTTCCAGGACTTCGCCATGGCGGACAGGTCATCGGTGACGTTGTCGGAGAACGCGTCGATGACGCGCTGCTTGCCCGCGACACCGGCGTCGTTGCCCTCGCCGACGTCGACGCCCAGGGCCACACTGGCCAGTGCGTGCGCGGCGATCGGCGACGGCTGGATGGAGACCTCCCAGTCGGAGCGGGGCTCGTCGTAGACGAAGGTGATCGTCCGGCCGTCCTCGCTGATCGTGGGGGTCTGGGTGATCAGGTTCATCGCAGCGGAGGAGCTGTCGAAGTAGACGCCGGCGTCGATCGCTTCCTGGTTGGTGATGTTGCCGTCTGCGTCGTACTCCGGCGCGACGTTGTCGAAGGAGTCCTGCTGGGTGGCCCAGTACAGGAACACGTCAGCGGCGTCGACCGGGACGCCGTCGGACCAGGTCACGCCATCCTTGATCGTGTACTCGACGGTGAACGGGTCCTCACTGGTGACCTTGTACGTGCCGAAGTCCTCGTTCTTCACGAGCTTGAGGTCGCCGTCGTAGTAGTTGAACACGGCGTTCGTCATGTAGATGACGTTGGAGTTGGTCGTCGCGTTGCCACTCGAGGTGAGGTTGTTCTGGGCGTAGAACGGCTGGTTCCAGCCGATGCTGACTGAGGTGTCCTCGACGATCTCGCTCCCCTGAGGGGTCGCGCAGGCACTCAGGACGAGTGCGCCCGTCGCGACGATGGCACCGACGGTGCCGATTCGTCTGATCTTCACTGTTCCTCCTGACGGATGAGGTGAGGGGCCTCACACCTGCTGCCGGCCGGGCGCACGTGTGACAGGTCATCCACCTTGGATCACGCGAGCGTACAGCGGGAGATCCGGGCATTTTCGACACTGTCCGGCACCTTCGCGATCGTTACCTTTTCGATACTGGCTGGTACGTCTCACGATATGAGATGATCCCTCTCAGAGTTGCCGCAGGTCAGCGCGCTGACGTGCAGTCTTCCCGGCGAAATCCGTTGACAAGGCGCCCGCGGGCGCAGGGAACCGCGCCCGGCGGCCTCCAGCGGTTTCGAGCCGTTGTGGTGGTCGCCGGCTGACTCACGCCGGCCCCAGGGTCTTCACCATGATCAGACACGGGTTTCCCGGCCAGAGGTCGGGAAGCTCCTCGAGCGGCGCGAAGCCCATCGCCGCGTAGAAGCCGCGGGTGCCCCGGTAGCTCGGGTCCGGGTCGGACGGACCGAGGGTCTTGACCTGGAGCAGCCGCACGCCGCCGGCCGCGAGCTCCGCTTCGGCCGCCGCGACCAGGCGCCGGCCGATCCCGGCCCGGTGGTGCGCGGGGTCGACGGCCATCAGGTGGATCTCCGCAGCCGTCGGGAAGTGCCGCTCCACCAGGAGCAACCCGACGACGTCGTCCCCCAGCCGGGCGAGGTGGCCGGGCAGACGCTTCGCGGCCTCGACGTAGTCCAGGAGTGACTGCTCGAGCCCGAACCACTCCGGGAGCGCCCGCAGGATCCGCTCGGTGGCTGCGGGGTCGGTGCCCTGCTCGATGCGTACCTGGGCCGGGTCGCGCGGTTCGACGGTCACGGAGCCAAGGATCGTCGTCCGGCGGCGGGCGGCGCCATCGGATTGCGCCGGGCGCGGTGCGGTTCTCCATGCTCGATGCGATCTGCAGGGCGTTGGGCTGTCAGCCGGGGGATCTTCTGACGTACGTGCCCCACGACGAGGCATGAGCTGCGGGCGTCAGACGTTGAAGCGAAACTCGACGACGTCGCCGTCGGCCAGCACGTCGGTGGAACTCCGGGCTCACTTGGTGAAGACCCGCGAGGTCTCAGTACCGGAGACAACGTCGAACGAGACCCGGTAGCACGACCAGGAGTTGGCGATGGCCGCTGATCCGTCGAGTCGGACGGAGACCCAGACGTCCCGCGGCTCGATCGATGGAACTGCAACCCAGGAGGCGGTCCCGTCGGGGCGTCGGCGCGTGATGCTGGCGACGTACCCGAATCCGTCGCTCGTCGGCTCAAGCTCGAGCACGTCGTCGCTGCCTGGGATCTCGATCGACTTGACCACTGAGGCTCCCAGACCGACCACCTCCGGCTGCTGGTTGCCGCTAGCCGTGGCACCGGAACTCGACGACGTCGCCGGCGTCAGGACGGGGCGGGTGTTCGGCTCAGGTCCTCACTGCGAACGGTCACTCAGGTGTTCACCGAGCAGCCGGAGGCGTTCGCCCATGAGTTCCAGCTCGGTTGCCGTCTCGATGAGGGAGTCCGGGTCGTCCGGGTCGTAGGTGATCGTCAGGACCTCCGGGCCATCGGTGGCGAAGGCGAGCTTGCCTGCCATCGCCGCCTTGCGAAGTGCCGAGGCCTTCTCAGGGTCACCCTCGTGCTTGGCAGCGTCGAACAGTCGGTCGTAGATGTCCACGACTGCAAGGTAGGCCGCACCGACAAGCTGGGCGACTCGAAGATCGTCGCGCTGATGGCGTCCGCTGCTTGTTACCGCTAGATGTTGCCTGGAACCGGAACTCGACGACGTCGACGCTCACTCGCGCGTCCATCCTTCGCTCATGAGCCAATCCGCGAGCCACTTGATCTCATCGTCCGGAGGCATCTCGAAGTTGATGTTGGGGTCATCAGCCTCGACCTCGTAGCCGAGTCTGATGCTTCCAGCGAGGGCGCTTGAGATGGCCTCGAACTCCCCGTCGTTCATGACTTGCCCCCCGACGTCACCTGGAACCGGAATTCCACGACGTCGCCGTCGGCCATCACGTAGTCCTTGCCCTCGATCCGGGCCTTGCCGACGGCGCGGGCCGCCGCGACCGAGCGGAGCTCGACCAGATCCGCGTAGGACACCACCTCGGCCTTGATGAACCCGCGCTCGAAGTCGGTGTGGACCACCCCGGCGGCCTGCGGCGCCGTCCAGCCCTTGTGGATCGTCCAGGCCCGGGACTCCTTGGGGCCGGCCGTCAGGAACGTCTGCAGGCCAAGGGTGTGAAACCCGACGCGCGCGAGCTGGTCGAGGCCGGCCTCGTCCTGGCCGGAGTCGGCGAGCATCTCGGCGGCGTCGGCGGGGTCGAGCTCCACGAGCTCGGACTCGAACTTGGCATCGAGGAAGACGGCGTCGGCGGGGGCGACCAGCTCGCGGAGCTGGGCCTGCATGGCCGTGTCGGCCAGCCCGGCGTCGTCGGTGTTGAAGGCGAAGATGAACGGCTTGTTGGTCAGCAGCTGGAGCTCGCGCAGCGCGGCCGGGTCGACGCCGTCCTTCGTCAGGCGGGCCCGGGCGTCGAAGATCGTGCTGCCCTCGGCGAGGACCTCGTTGGCCTGCTGAGCGGCGGCCAGGACCGCGGCGCCGGTCTTCTTGCCGCGGACCTCCTTCTCCAGGCGCGGGATGGAGCGCTCCAGGGTCTGCAGGTCCGCCAGCACCAGCTCGGTGTTGACGGTGTCGATGTCGTCGGCCGGGTCGACCCGGCCGGTGACGTGCACGACGTCGTCGTCGGTGAAATACCTGACCACCTGGCAGATCGCGTCCGCCTCGCGGATGTTGGCGAGGAACTTGTTGCCAAGGCCCTCCCCCTCGCTCGCGCCGCGAACGATGCCGGCGATGTCCACGAACGACACGGT
>Ga0209386_1001236_pt1 | contig 10688 bp, 8 predicted proteins | sample NGEPertwo_FD_184510 | JGI IMG/M metagenome (GOLD analysis project Ga0209386, IMG submission 184510) | Arctic peat soil microbial communities from the Barrow Environmental Observatory site, Barrow, Alaska, USA - NGEE Permafrost154B-two... | ecosystem: Environmental > Terrestrial > Soil > Wetlands... | reverse complement strand
GCCGCGGTGCGCTCGGTGTGCGACGAGGTGTCGCTGGTGTCCGGGCAGCACGCCGTGCACTTCTCCCTCGATACCACGCGCGGCCTGCTCGCCGAGGCCGGCGCCGCGGTCCCGGGCCTGGCCGACGAGGTCGGTCGCCGCGGTTCCTGGCTGCCCGTGCTCCGGCTGCCGTTGCCCGGCGCCGCCGCCGCGCACCACGCGGCGGTGGCGAGCGTCGGTGGCGGCTGGGACACCGTCGTCGTGCTCACGCTGCGCGACCCCGCAGCCGTCGACCAGGTGCGCGCCCAGCTCGAGGCGGTCGACGACGTCCTGCTGCTGGCTCTGCCGGCCCTGACCGAGGTGACGGTCGCCGACGGGGGCACCCGGGTGCTCGCCGACGTCGCCGACCGATGGGTGGTGGCCCGGCGCAGCGGGTCGCTCGACCCCGCCCTGCTCGAGGACCGGCCGGTGGAGGAGCGCGACCGCACGGGCTGGCAGGTCACCTGGGCGGTGCAGCGGGCCGCGGTCACCACGCCGTCCACGGTGCACGCCCCGACCCCGACCGACGAGCCGTGCACGGTGCCTGCCCGGCTGATCGGCACCTTCCCGCTCGACCCCACCCGGCGCCACGTCGCGCCCGGCCGGCTGACCGACGTCCTGGTCGCCAGCGCCGGCCGGGTATGGACGGACCTGCTGGTCGCCTGCCGCGACGACGACCAGGCACCGGACCTGGTCGACCTGCTGCCGGGTGGCCTGCCGGCGGGGGCCCTGGACGCCGCCATCCGGGCGGCCGTGCTCGCGGCGACCCGGACGACCCCGGTGCTCCATCCGGCGGCGAGCGGCCCGGCGATCGCCCCGGCCGACGCCCTGGTGCTCAGCGAGCCGGTGGACCCGGCGGCCGCGCGTCTGCTGGGCGAGCGGTGGCCGGCGCTCGTCGACCTGTCGCCACGGCGTCGGCACCTCGCCCGGCTCCTGGAGATCCCCACGATGGATCTGGCCGACGTCGTCGCCGGCCTGCCCACCCTTGCTCCCGAGGCCGCCCACCTGCTCTACGACGTGTTCGACGGCGCGGACCCGGGCACCCTCGAGCAGCTGGCAACGATGCCGGTGCCGCTGGTCGACGGTCGCGCGGTGCACGGGCCGCGCGGGCTGGTGCTGCTGGACGGGCAGGTCGGGGACGCGGCCCTTGCCGCGTTGTCCGACTGGGGCATGCGGGTGGTCCATCCGCAGGCCGCGCACCGCCTGCTCGAGCGGTTGGGTGCGCAGCGGACCGACATCGCCGGCCTGCTGCGCTCCCCGGCGGTCCGCGAGCGCGTCCTGGACGACGACGAGCCGGTGGTCGCCGACGTCGTGCTCTCGCTGGTGGACGCGGCCCTGCGGGCCGGCACGGTGCAGCCCGAGTCCTGGTGGGGCGAGCTGCTGCTCCCCGCGGCGGACGGGGAGATGGTCCCCGCGCGCGGGCTCGTGCTCGGCGGCTCGGAGGCCCGGCAGGCCCTTGACGCCGCGGTGCTGCCCACCGTCGACAGTGCGGTGCAGGAGCGTTGGGGCGCACAGGTGCTCACCGCTGTCGGGGTGCGGGCGGGACTTGCGGTGCTGCGGGTGCCGCTGGACCTCGCCGATGCGACCGACCTGGCGGAGTCCCTCGACGGCTGGGACGCGTACCGCCGGGACGCCCTGGAGGCGGGCGACGGGCCGCCGGACGCCCTTGTGGTGGCGGACCTGGACGCGGTCCTGGAACAGGCGTGGCCGCGGGTGCTGGCAGCCCTCGCGAGCGAGCACCGGGCGGTGCTCGAGCCGGTCCGCCTACTGCTGCCCGACGGCCCGACCCGGGTGGTGCCGTCGTACACCACGTGGTGGCTGCGCAACCGTGCGCCGTTGGGGCTCGGGGGACCGTTCGCCCTTGCCGACGGCCCGGCCTGGCTCGGTCCGGTGCCGTCGGCCGTTGTCGGGCTCGACGAGCACGTGCAGCGACTCCTCGGGGGCGTCGGGGCGGCCGAGGAGCTGGACGCGCAGGCGTGGGCGGTGCTGCTGGGCGAGCTGCGCACCGGCGACCCGGTGGCGATGCCGGTCGCGGCCGCCTTCTGGCGGGCGCTGGCCCGCCTGGCCGGTGACCTGGGACCCCTGGTCGACACGGAGGTGCTCCCGGCGCTCGGTCGGGGTGGTGTCCAGGCTGTCGCCGCCGACGACGTCGCGGTCGCGTCACCGATGTGGGTCCAGCACCCGGCGAGCCTGCCGGTGGTCGTGGTCCCGGCCGGGGTCGTGTCGGTCGTCGCCGACGCGCTGGACCTGGAGACGGCGGACGAGCGGGCCGACGGTCGGGTCAGCTCGCGGGGTGAGCCGGCGCCGACACCCGACGCCGTCCGGCTCGTGTTCCCCCGGGCGCCGGCGACCTGGATGGAGCACGAGGACCTGATGGTCGACGGCGCACCGGTGCAGTGGTGGGTCGACGGACGGGTGCACGCGGCGACGATGTCGGGCCTGGCCCGCGGTCTCGCCGAGGTGGTCGGCCCACGCCAGGTGGGTCGCCTCGAGCGCCTGCTCGGAGACCCCGGTGCGGTGGACGAGGTGCTGCTGGAACTGGCCGGCGAGGAGCCCTGAGTCAGGACCGGCGCACGCGCCGGCGTTCCCAGGCCAGGGCGGCGAAGCCGAGCCCGAGGCCCGTCGCGCAGATCGCAACGGTGCGGCCCTCGACCGATCCGCCGACTGCTGCGACACCCAGGACCACCAGCGCGACGGCCCACAGCCCGATCGCGACCCAGAACACCCGGCGCAGGTCCAGCTCGACGGGTCGGAGCGCGCTCGGGGCGAGCAGGCCGTGCTCGGGGTCGGTCACGAGCCGAGCCTAGCCAGTGCGCGCGCCGTCGTCGGCCGGGCCCCGTCCGGCCGGCGTCGAGCACGCCTCACAGCACCGGCTCGCCCGGGCCGACCAGCACGGGCCGTCCCACCACGACGGTGCCCTCGACCGTCTCGCGGTAGCGGTGCGCGACGACGACGCCGCCCCGCCCACGGTCCGAGGTCGTGATCACGACGGCGTCCTGCCGGACCCCGCCGACCGTGATGCACCCGGCCCAGGCGACGGCCGCCCGATCGGCGTCGGAGGCGCGGACATGCGCCCGGGCCCGCTCGAGGGCGGCACCGGGCTCGCCCTCGAAGCGGCCGAGCACGCGTCCGCCGGGCCGGTCCAGCACCACGAACGGGGTGATCGGACCACGGTCGGCAACCACCGCCTCGAGGGCCTGGGCGAGGGCGATCTCGGCAAGGCGCTTCACCTCGACGGAGATCTGGTCCCGCCATCCGCCGGCCGCCTGGGTCGGCAGCTCGGGCGCGCTCGCGGGCGCTCCGGGTGCCAGCGCCCCCGCTGCGACGCCCTCACCCGGTGATGTTCCCGGGAGGTCGGCTCGGTCCATGGCTCTGTCTCGACCAGGTGGCGGCGCGGCTTGAGCGTTCCGGGGGGTGATCTGCCGCCCGCCACGCCCGGATCGGGCCACTGGGTGATCAGCAGGACGGCCGTGACGTCACCCAGGAGAGTGATCCGCAGAACCCGTTGATGAGATTCCTCCGGAACCGCTACATCAGCGCCCGTCGGATCTGGCACTCTGTGCGCCATGGCGCAGACCACCCCCACCACGACCCCCGAGGAGACGCGTCCCGTCGGACGCCTCGACTCCTACTTCAAGATCACCGAACGTGGCTCGACCGTCTGGACCGAGGTCCGCGGCGGCTTGGTCACCTTCTTCGCGATGAGCTACATCGTCGTCCTCAACCCGTTCATCATCGGCACCGTCGCCGACGGTACGGGGAACACGCTCGCCGGTGGCGACTTCACCAAGATCGCCGCGGTGACCGCCCTCGTGGCCGGCCTGCTGACCATCACGATGGGCGTCGTCGCGAAGTTCCCGTTGGCCCTGGCGACCGGACTCGGACTCAACGCCTTCGTCGCGTACTCCGTCGCCAGCCTCGATGGCATGACGTGGCCGGACGCGATGGGCATCATCGTCCTCGAGGGTCTGATCATCCTCGTCCTTGTGCTCACCGGCTTCCGCGAGGCGGTCTTCCGGGCGGTGCCCAAGGAGCTCAAGATGGCGATCGGTGTGGGCATCGGCCTGTTCATCGCCCTGATCGGCCTGGTCGACGCCGGCGTCGTCCGTACGGGCGTCCCGGTTCTCGGCTTCGGCATCAACGGCTCGCTGGCCGGCTGGCCGATCCTGGTGTTCGTCGTCGGCCTGTTCCTGATGGCGATCCTGCTGGTCCGCAAGGTGCGGGGCGCGATCCTGATCGCGATCGCCTCGGCGACGGTCCTCGCAGTCATCATCGAGGCCATCGCCACCATCGGTGAGAAGTCCGCGGACAACCCGACCGGATGGGGCCTGGTCGTCCCGAAGATGCCCGAGTCGTTCGCCAAGATGCCGGACTTCTCGCTGATCGGCCAGTTCTCGCTCTTCGGCTCGATCGAGAAGATCGGCATCGTCGCGGTCGTGCTGCTGGTCTTCTCGATCATGCTCGCCGACTTCTTCGACACCATGGGCACGATGGTCGCCATCGGTGGCGAGGCCGGCCTGCTCGACGAAGAGGGCAACCCGCCGCGCACCAAGCAGATCCTGATCGTCGACTCCATCGCGGCTGCGGCCGGCGGCGCGGCGAGCGTCTCGTCGAACACCAGCTACATCGAGTCGGCCGCCGGTGTCGGTGACGGTGCTCGGACCGGTCTGGCCTCGGTGGTCACCGGTGTGGCGTTCCTGCTCGCGACGTTCCTGTCGCCGCTGGTCCAGATGGTGCCCTACGAGGCCGCGACCCCTGCCCTGGTCGTCGTCGGGTTCCTGATGATGATGCAGATCTCCGGGATCGACTGGAAGAACATCGAGGTCGCCCTGCCGGCGTTCCTGGTGATCGTCCTGATGCCGTTCACGTACTCGATCACCGTTGGCATCGGCGCCGGCTTCATCGCGTTCGTCGTGCTCAAGGTCGCGCTCGGCAAGGCCAAGCTGGTGCACCCGCTGCTCTGGGTGTGCGCCGCCCTGTTTGTCGTCTACTTCGCCCTCGGGCCCATCCAGGACCTCCTGGGCGTCTGACCCCCCCAGCGAAAGGGCCCCGCGGACCTCGTGCCCGCGGGGCCCTTTCGTCCCCGATTCACCCGCCATCAGCACCGCAGGCGGTCCACGGCCCTGCCTACATGGTCACGGACCGCTCCCCGGCGCACCCCTCGAAGAAGGCGAACTCATGAACGCCGTCCCGGGCGGTCGCCGGCCTCGTGCTCGGCTACCTCGGCATCGCCATCCTGGTCGCGTACCTCGTCTTCGTCGTCGGCCTGCTGAACTCACTGAGCTGATGAACTCACTGAGCTGAGGGGCCGAATGACGGTCCCGGGTACGCGCCGTAGCAGTTACCTTAGGTAATGACCTATGATAAGGACATGACCGCCGCGCCCACCGTCACCGCCGCTGCATGCCGCCCGCTCTCACTCGCGGCCGACCTGCGCGTCGCGGTGACCCACGCGGTGCGGCGGATCCGCCAGGAGCGCAGCTCCGAGCAGATCAGCGACGGCCAGTACGCCGTGCTCGCGGCTCTGTCCAACCGCGGCCCGGCGACGCCGACGGCGCTTGCGGAGGACCAGCAGGTTCAGCCGCCGCACATCACCCGGGTGATCAACGCCCTGGTCGCCGCAGGTCTCGCCCGACGGGACTCCCACCCCACCGACCGGCGACAGGTGGTCGTGTCCATCACCGATGCCGGGCAGGCCGAGGTGCGCGAGACCCGGCGTCGTCGCAACGAGTGGCTGGCCGGCCGGATCAAGGGGTTCGACCCGGCCGAGCGAGAGGCACTGGCGCGCGCCGTCGTCCTGCTGCGGAGGGTGGCCGAGTGAGCCCGACCTTCCACTCCTTCCGCTACGCCAACTACCGGCTGTGGTTCACCGGCGCGTTCGTGGCGAACATCGGCACCTGGATGCAGCGCGTCGCCCAGGACTGGCTGGTGCTCACCGTGCTCACCGACGACTCCGGCGTCGCGGTGGGGGTCACCACGGCCCTGCAGTTCGTCCCGGCCCTGTTCCTGTCGGCGTGGGCCGGGCTGCTCGCCGACCGGGTGGACCGGCGCAAGCTCCTGATGGCCACCCAGGTCGGCATGGGCGTGCTCGCCGGGGCGCTCGGGCTCCTGGTGATGAGCGGGTCAGCGCAGCTGTGGCACGTGTACGTGTTCGCCGGTCTGCTGGGCTGCGTGACGGCGATCGACGGACCGGCCCGGCAGACGTTCGTCGCGGACATGGTCCCGGCCGACCGGCTGGCCAATGCGGTCGGTCTGAACAGTGCCTCGTTCAACGCCGCCCGGATGATCGGCCCGGGCCTGGCCGGGCTGCTGATCGCCTGGGTCGGCACCGGGTGGGTGTTCATGATCAACGCGGTGACGTTCGCCGCGACCATCGTCGCGCTCGCTCGGATGCGGGTGGACGAGCTGCAGCCGGTCCCGCACGTCGCGCGCGGCAAGGGTCAGATCCGGGAGGCGATCCGTTACGTGCGGCGACGCTCGGACATCCTCGTGGTGATGGTCGTGGTCGGGGTGGTCAGCACGTTCGGTCTGAACTTCCAGCTGACCAGCGCGGTGATGGCCCGCACCGAGTTCGGCAAGGGCCCGGGGGAGTACGGCATCCTCGGCTCGGTCCTGGCGATCGGCTCGTTGTCCGGTGCGCTGCTGGCTGCCCGCCGGGAGCGGCCGAGGGTGCGGCTGGTGGTCGGCTCCGCCCTGGCCTTCGGGGTGGCCTCCGGGGTGATGGCCCTGATGCCCACCTACCCGCTGTACGCGTTGGCGACGATCCCGGTCGGCTTCGCATCGCTGACGATGCTGACGGCCGCCAACGCGACGATCCAGATGTCTACCACGCCGGCGATGCGCGGCCGGGTGCTGGCGCTGTACATCGTCGTCTTCCTCGGAGCCACGCCGGTGGGGTCGCCGATCGTCGGCTGGGTGGCGGAGACCTTCGGCGCGCGATGGTCCATCGGGATCGGCTCGATCGCGTCCCTGCTGGTCGGCGGCGCCGCGGCGGTGTGGGCGATCCGCAACTGGAACCTGGAGGTCCGCTACCGGCTGCTGAACCGGCCCCATCTGCAGGTCCGGTACCTCGATGCCGAGGCCGACGAGCTGCGCATCCGCGAGCAGGTGGCGGAGCAGCTGCGCCAGCAGCAGGCGGCCGACGGCGTCACTGCCGCCTGAGTCAGTCGGACCCGGCGGCGCGATCGGACCGCGCTGCCTGCGCGGCCTGCACCGCCAGCGTGCGGTGCACGGACCGCAGACCCAGGCTGACCGCGATCGCCCCGCAGGCGATGAGAGCGCCGACCAGCAGGAACGCCCGGTGCGGTCCGAAGGCGTCGGCCAGGGCGCCGAGCGCGAACGGCGCCACCCCGATCGCGGCACCGGCGCCGAGCGTCGCGCGCGCCTGGGCCTGGTCCGGGCGACCCGCGGACGCCCGGAGGACCAGCGACACCGCCAGCGGGAAGTGAGTGCCGTAGCCGAGCCCGGCGACCACCAGGCCGGCCATCGCGACCAGCGGCGACGTCGCGAACCAGAACACCAGCCAGCCGGCGCCGGCGGTCGCGTACCCAGCGAGCAGCAGCTTCTCGGGTGCCCTGCGCAGCGACATCGGCCCGACGACGAAGCGCGACGCCGCCATGCCCAGCACCAGGGCCGACACGGCGGCCGAGGACAGCGAGGAAGAGGCGCCGGTCCGGCTGACCAGCAGGTCAGGCGCCCAGAAGGTCGTGGCGAACTCGATGCCCGCCCCGCAGATCAGCGCGACCCAGAACAGCCAGAAGGCGGCGCCGAAGCCGCTCGGCCGTCCGGCCGTTGCGGCGGTGCGCGTCCCGCGGCTCAGGGCCGGCACGTCCGGCATCCGCAGCAGAAGGAGGGCAGCGACGATCGCGAGCACGGCGGCGATCGCGACGGCCGGCCGCCACCCCCAGCCGAGTCGCACGAACAGCCCCAGCACCAGGGGCGCGAGCAGCCCGAACGCGGCACCGACCCCGTTGGCCTCGGTGACGGCCGCCGGACCGGCGATGCCGTGGTGCACCGAAAGAGCCGGTGTCCCCGCAGACACGCTCAGGGTGCCGCCGACGGAGATCAGGAGGGTGGCGGTGAGCGTGGCCGGCAGTGTCGTCGACACCATCAGGGCAGCGACCCCACCGGCGAAGATGGAGCTGCCGATGATCGCGTGCACCCGGCGCCCCCAGCGCAGCGCGAGGTGGGAGGACACGGTGCCGCTGATCAGGCTGCCGACGGCCATCGCGGTGCCGTGCAGCCCCGCGAGGGCACGGGAGATGCCCTGCTCGTGCGCGATCAGCGGGATCGCCGGGGAGAACGCGTACAGGTACCAGCCCCAGGCGATGAACGAGGCGTAGACCGTCACGGTGAGGCGGTCCCGGACGAACCGCTGAGGGCTCAGGCCAGGGACCGAGGTCATCGCAGCCGGTCGACGACGTGGTCGATGCACGCGGTGAGCGCCCGCACGTCCGCCGGGTCGACGGCCGGGAACATGGCCACCCGCACCTGGTTGCGGCCGAGCTTGCGGTACGGCTCGACGTCGACGACGCCGTTGCGGCGCAGCACCGCGCACACCGCTGCCGCGTCGATCGAGGCGTCGAGGTCGATCGTGCCCACCACCTGGCTGCGGGCAGCAGGGTCGGTGACGAAGGGGGTGGCCCAGTCCCGCGCCTCGGCCCAGCCGTACAGGTGCGCCGAGGACTCGGCGGTCCGCGCCGTCGCCCAGGCGAGGCCACCCTGCGCGAGCATCCAGTCGACCTGCTCGGCGAGCATCACAAGGGTGGCGATCGCCGGGGTGTTCAGGGTCTGCTGCAGCCGCGAGTTGGCCAGAGCCGTTGTCAGGGACAAGAAGTTCGGGATCCAGCGCCCGCCCGCCGCGATGGTCTGCGCCCGCTCGATGGCGGCGGGGGAGCAGATCGCCAGCCACAGCCCGCCGTCGGAGGCGAAGCACTTCTGGGGCGCGAAGTAGTAGACGTCGGTCTCCGCGAGGTCGACGGGCAGCCCGCCCGCACCCGAGGTGGCGTCGACCAGGACCAAGGCCTCGTCCGCCGTGCCCTCGGGCCGGCGCACCGGCGCCGCGACGCCGGTCGAGGTCTCGTTGTGCGGCCAGGCGTAGGTGTCCACCCGGTCCTGGGGCTCGGGCGTCACCAGGGTCCCGGGGGCGCCGGTGCGTACGGTCGGCTCGGCCAGGAAGGGCGCGTCCTGGACGGCCCGCGCGAAGGTGGTGCCGAACTCGCCGAACGCGCACAGCTGCGCCCGGTCCTGGATCAGGCTGAAGGTCGCCAGGTCCCAGAAGGCGGTGCTGCCACCGTTGCCCAGCACGACCTCGTAGCCGTCGGGGGCGGCGAACAGCTCGGCGAGCCCGGTGCGTACCCGTTCCACGACCGCGCGCACGGGCGCCTGCCGGTGGGACGTACCCATCAGGGTCCGCCCGACCGCTGCGAGCGCGGAGATCTGCTCGGGGCGCACCTTGGACGGTCCGGAACCGAACCGGCCGTCGGCGGGCAGCAGGTCGGCGGGGATCTGGATGGCTGTCACCTCGGTCACAGCGCCACTGTAGGCGTCGCGCGGCGCGTACCGGTGCGACGTCCGGTGGTGCTCGGCGCCGGGTGCCGTTGGCCGTAGCCTTGGCTCCAGCACCTGCCGATGGCGGTGCGCGCACCAGCGGAGGGACCAGGCGTGACCGACCTGATCGACACCACCGAGATGTACCTGCGGACGATCTACGAGCTGTCCGAGGAGGGCATCGTCCCGCTGCGTGCGCGGATCGCGGAGCGCCTCGGCCACTCCGGTCCGACGGTGTCGCAGACGGTCGCCCGGATGGAGCGCGACGGCCTGGTGGTGGTCAGCGGTGACCGGCACCTCGAGCTGACTCCCGACGGGCAACTCAAGGCCACCCGGGTGATGCGCAAGCACCGCCTCGCCGAGCGGCTGCTCACGGACGTGATCGGCCTGGAGTGGTCGTACGTGCATGAGGAGGCGTGCCGCTGGGAGCACGTGATGAGCGACCGGGTGGAGAAGCGGCTGGTCGAGCTCCTCGACCACCCTCAGCACTCGCCGTACGGCAACCCGATCCCGGGCCTGGCCGAGCTGGGCGAGGAGCGCGTCGCCGAGCAGTTCCTGGACGGCGTGGTGTCGCTCGTGGTGTTCGCCCGCGCCCTCCAGGACCAGGGCACTGGTCCGGCGCCTGCGGTGGTCGGCCGGCTGGGTGAGCCCGTGCAGACCGACACCCAGCTGCTCAGCCGCCTGGCGCAGGCGGGGGTGCTGCCCGGCGCCCCGATCACCGTCCAGGTCAGCGGCGCCCTGGTGACGGTGGGCGTGCCCGGGTCCGGCATGGTCCTCGACCTGCCCGACGACATCGCCCGGCACGTCTTCGTCCGTGCGCCGGGAACGGCCCACCGGGATTGAGCCGGCGGGTGGTTCTGTGTCGGGACCAAGGTCCCTGGTGATCTCGGGAGCCCGAGTTCAAGGCGCCTGTCCGACGGCGTGCCGCTGTACAGTCTCGGAACGCACCGTGACCTTGGCGTGACATCGCGTCGAGCCGTCGGGTACTGTCGAGGCGCTTCCCGGAACCCTCCTCCGTGAAGTCCTCGGGCGGATCGCCGAGTCCTGCCGCCGCCCGCAGGTCCATCTCGACTCGTATGGCAGGAGCGGGGGAACCACTTCGGACACCGTCAGGTGTCCTT
>Ga0209386_1001234_pt1 | contig 10690 bp, 11 predicted proteins | sample NGEPertwo_FD_184510 | JGI IMG/M metagenome (GOLD analysis project Ga0209386, IMG submission 184510) | Arctic peat soil microbial communities from the Barrow Environmental Observatory site, Barrow, Alaska, USA - NGEE Permafrost154B-two... | ecosystem: Environmental > Terrestrial > Soil > Wetlands... | reverse complement strand
TCCGATCTACCCCCAGTCAAATAAGCTCTGAGTTTAGAGTATCAGAGTGGTCGGAGGAAGTCCAGAAAAACATTTTCCAGGGTGTTTAATAAATAATATTTTCCATTTTATACATGCTCAAAATGGGCTTAATCTTCTTTAATGCTCTATTTACCTCATTAATGTTAAAATACTCAGGATCAAACTTTCGACCACCAGTGTCCTTCTCGGCCCATACTAGCATATCATCATATTCCGGATGGTTCGGGTTATTTATTGCTTCAAGGAAGTTTTCGTAACCACCTATACCACCAACATCTTCTGGTGGCCGATGCCTTGCCCCATCTATACAAACAGGATAATGTACACCTTCTTCGGCTTCTGTAATCTTTTCAATGATAATTTCATGCTCCCAGTTATCACCGAAATCATAGCAATAAATAAAACTCGTACCTTCTATTATATATTCATCGATTTTTAACCTTTTTGCATTTTTTTTAGGGAGCCTATATGAGTCTGCAAATTCTGGATCTGGAATATTGGCAATGCAATCAGCAAGTTCAAAAGCAAAAAGATGATAGTCTTGCCATCCGAATACTGCTTGAATGATCTTGTGTAACTTAGCAAATGTGATATTAAATGGTATCGCAATCCTTCTCCAAATTGGGGGTTCGATATCCTTTATGGTAATTTTGATCTGATAAACATTAGGCAATCTATAATCCTCTCCTTTGTAGCTTCATACTATTTAGAAATTCTCTTGTCTCACGTAGTTCAATGTAGGAATTTACAAACTCATGAGATAATGGTGGTGCGGTAGAATCTCTCTGCTCCAGAAATAACAAACCTAATCCTCTGTTTTCCCTTTTCTTACTTATAGCCATACTTTCCTCCATTATTTTGCTAATAGTCAATCACCGATTACTGAACCACAAGTTATAATCATCAACCAACTGATAATTCCTGCTAGTCTTTTCAACCAATTCCAATAGGCATAGGGGAAATGGATACTTTTTTCTTCCCATTCGTGCATTTACAACTATTCCATATAAATCAAAGACATCGTCTATTCCTGTTACTTTAATAATGTCTCCTACTTCCAAAGGACCAGGCTCATCTATAATTTCAGCTGCAAATGGGAACTGAAGATTTTTTTCTAAGTGTTTGCACCAGGCATCCGCTGTTTTCAGTTTGCTCTTTCCACGACTTTTTATAGACTCGTTAACTCGGTCATAGGTCATACGTTGTGACCGCAACATTTCTTGTATTTTTTTCTGCTACCACAGGGGCACAGGTCATTGCGAGCTATTTTAACAGTACTCTTTACCACAGTTAACCCATCATCATCATCTTCATAGTCAACTTTTGTGTCTTCTAGTTTCTGTTTAAAGATTTCGTAATGCTTTTTAAGCCTGTCAACATAATCCTCGTCTTGTAAGACTACATTCTCTATAACTTCAAGCAGTTCAGGTGCATATTTTGTTTGCCTGCTGGCCGAATTTAAACTGGGTCCTTTCATGTCATTTATAATATTTATATCTTTTTCGCCATACCACTTCTCGTAAAAATCCTCATCTTCCCACCCATAGCCGATTACTGCTACGGTGGTCTTTTCTTTTTCTGATACTATATTGAACATTACTCTTCTGCAGTCACATTCTGGGTCTGTACAATACATTTCCAGCAGCCCATATCCACCAGATAGTGTACCAGATGGTCTGTTAATAACGATCTCCCTTGTTTCTCTCTTTGCAATCTCAGGGAAGTATTTATCGAATGAATCAAATTGCATATTATCGTACTCCTTTCTGGTAGTACCTGCGTAAAAACTCGGGGGCAAAGTAGCAAGCCGCCTTATTTCATGTGTTTTGCCCGCAACATCTTTTATATTTCTTTCCACTTCCACAAGGGCAAGGTTCATTACGTCCAACTTTATATTCAACCCGATACGGTTCTTGATTAACATTATTGATACTGATTTGCTTACTATTGGTATTTTCCGCAAGGGGTAAGGCTGTTACATTCTGATTTTTCGTTTGGTCAAAACATGCCCAGTTTTCCAATTCACTAATGGTATCATCAATAAGTTTAAGATTTGGATCATCGTGTAATTCATCGAGAACAATTTGTTTACTTTTACCCAGTTGCTCTTTTATCTCGCCAAAGGTTATAGACGTGGTATCAACAAGTTCCTCATTATAGGCAAGCTCAATATCCTTAACCGTTTCTTCTGGATAAAGGTTATAGCAGCACCCCACTAGTGCATCCCAAACAAATGAATATTCGCGTTCTAACCCTCCACGAAATAGATACTTGAAATATATTACTACTTCATCTCGCGTTATAATTTCCTCTGACACAAGTATGACTAAAGACTCCAATGCAGTACCACGAATAAACTCGTTGATTTTTTCATTTTCGATAATACTTTTTAAGAGCTTCACATCACCATTAAAAACAGACGCTAGTATAGCCGACAATCCTTCCGTGATCACATCACCCAGTAATTTATCCAGAATTTCATAGGGTTTGTTAAGAAGGGAGTAAATTAAAGGATATGCTCTCTGTTCTCTAAATTGCGCCAACAAATATAAGGCATAGATATATGCAATATTATCTTTCTCTTCAGCAATAGTTTCAGCATTTGCGCAAGTATACACCAATATTCCCAACAGTTCTGGAATAATTTCATCCTTTTGATCAATCGCTTTAAGCAGGATTTCTCTTGGAAAACTCCCGTGATTATACTGAACTTCGTGTAAAATATTTGTAGCCATTCATATCTCCTTCTGTACTCTAGATTTTGGGCCTAAATTAACCCCATTCCATTCAGAAGATCCCTTAATTTCTCCAATTCCTCAGAAGTCAATGTCACACCCTTCCCCATCTTCGCATGATCCGGTGACCATTCCCGAATGTCATACTTTGGGTCCTTATCATTCCAACTAACAAGACTCAGTTCCTTAGTCCAGCCTTTTGCCGATTCAGATAGGACACCGATTGTTTCTTTGATTTCAAATTTAATTTCTGCCATGATTTAATCCTCCATATCCAAGATATTCATTTGTCCCTCTGTTGTATCTGCTTTTTTCAGTCTTGCAAAGTTGAGAATATCTACAGCCGATGCTCCATTAGCTTTGAATTGATAAAACATTGAATCGGTTACCATTGCGTAGTGCCAATTACATCCCATTCGTTCAGATGGATTTAATTCGTTTATTTTCCTTGCCCACTCGAGAGCTGATTTTTTTTTGCTTATGACATTTGCGTTATCAGTATCCTTTTCCGCCTTGGTTTCAACAAGAAATAATTGATTACCTAATTTGACTATGAAATCTGGGAAATATCGAGCAATCATGCCATCATTTCGTATATAGTTTAAATAAGCAAAGTTGTGATAATTTTCTTTGATTTTTATGAGTGCTTCCACTTGTGCATCGCAGTCAAAATATTCCATAAAGTTCATCTCGAATATACCTTTATTAGTTGGATAAGGTAATCTATTGTATATTGATTTTGCTACTGTAATGGAATAATTGTTGCGCATTTTCATAGTACCCACTTCAGAGAAGTAGTGCCTTAATACCACAGCATCCTGTATTTCGATATTATTCTGCATTTCGTAAATTGTCTTGCTTACCTCATTGATTATATGCTCGACTATCATAGAGTTTTTAAGTAGCAAAATACGCCAGTTATTATCCTCTAATGGATTAAATGTCCTGTTAAAAAGCTTTGTTTTAACAAACTTATCAATTAAGGCGGCAAGTTTAGCAGTATTCACCTGCATAAAAGGAAAACGTTCTTTCTTACGAACGCCGGTGTTTTCTATTGATGAAGATATAGTGTTTATCATTCTTGCGATAAACTCATTATAGCTTTTTGCATTGAAAGATTGCTCTGCAACTTTATAGGTTCCAAAGGTTGTTTTAACCGTTATTTCCTGTGAATAGAATACATCTCCGCCTTGGTTGGTAAAAGCTTTTAACTTCTCATAAGGAAATAGGGTATAAGACTGCATATTTTCAATAGTTAGCCCCTTATCAATCAATATTTCCTCTTTATCCTGTGTAATAATTGGAAAAAATAAATCATATTCTTGGTAATTTGGCTTTAATTGAACATCAATCATATCTCCGACAATGCTGCCTCTATCATCCTGCATCTCTGAAGCCTCACCAACAAGTCCATCTTTTAATAAATCTTCATAAAACTCAATAAATGCAGGGTGTTCCACGATGCTTAAAATGTCAAAATAATTATTTGGTTCTTGCTTTTTTATAAGCAGTCTTTGCCTGTTCTCAAGTTTAATTTCTTCATAGTCTGACTCACGCCACATTAGACGCAATCCTCTACCGACAATCTGTTCAAGCAATATGGGGGCTTGACTTGAACGCAATGGCACTATAACACAGATATTATTTACATCAAAACCTTCTCGAAGCATTAATACCGAAACAATAACCTTAGGCTTTGCATAGGTATCAACATTAAATAGCTTGCGTTTTATATCTCTCCATTCGGACGCTGGAATACTCCCTTTTTTATCGGAATCCACACGCAAAATATCTGTCTCAGCTAAACCCTCGTAGTTTATAAGATAATCAACCACAAGTGGAGAAACCTTTGTATCTTCACAAATAATAAGCATCTTAGGATACTTTGCGGACTTATCATTTTTTGTGAACTCTTCAAACTGTTTGTCTAATATTTTCAGTTTAGAAAGTCCTGCACGAAGCATAATTTTTTGTCCTTCAGATAACGCAACAGGGGCGTTACCCTCTCTAACTGCACGATAATCAAGCTCCGCAAGGTGTTGAGAAGCTATCTCTTTACGCCTGTCAAGCACTATAGTCTTAACCAATCCCTTGTGTATTGCAGTTTTTAAATCAAAATTCACAATAATATGAGGGAAGTAGTGCCTTGTGCGTTTTTGTCCGCTTCCCGTTACATTATATGGTGTAGCAGAAAAATCAATTTGAATAAAGCCTGAAGGCTTATTTTTTGCAATTTTATTTAAACTCTTTTGCCACTCAACTTCAATAACATCACTCGCGGTTTTAACCTCATGAATATGATGAGCTTCATCATTTATAACCACTATATCTTTAAGCTTTGACAAATATTCAAGTTCATTTCCTCTGAAATATTTATTGTCTAAGCTTTCAAGGGTATGCCCTGCTGTTATGCCTGGAGCAATAGGAAGGAGGTCTTTTACAACTGCCATAGGATTCTCGAATGGATCATCATCCTCGCTATCCTCCTCATCAACACCAGCAAGCAAATGCCAATTAGTAATTGCAATAAAGCCATCGCCAGTAATCTTTTTACCTATTTCGTCTTTTTTAGCAACGCTGTTCTGGATAAACCCAAATAATATATTTTCATAACTTTCTGGAATAAAAAGTTCTTTGAATCTGTAAAAATCTGAGGTTTCAAAGTTTCTTAAACCATCTTCTTCTTCTTTTCCAAGATAAGCATCAAGTAAACGTTCGTAAACTATTAGCCCAGGTGCGACAATTAAAAAATTTTTAGAATACCTGCCATTTTTGGGGATTTCTTCTGATTGTGAGTTGAGATATTGCCATATCATTAGTGCATGCATCACCCACGTTTTTCCTGTACCTGTTGCCATTTTCATGCAATACTTAGGATAGTCATATTTTGATGCGCCGATTTCACCAATACCTATTTCTGCGAGAGTGTCCTCATCAACCATTGTGTACATATCATATACACTTTTTGATTTTAGCACTTCATGCAAAAAAATTGTATTAAGTATAGCTTGTTTTTGTCCACTGTGAAAGTTATAGGGTCTTGCTTCAGTAAATGTATCATAAAACCAATAACGGAGCAGATCTTTAGTAATAAGAGTAACCTTTTCAAGCATTTCACCAGAATTATAAGAGTCGTTTACAATATGCGTAAGCGATTCTGCAAATTGTAGCGGTTTATTCCCTGTTCGTATGTTTCTTGCAATTGGCATATTAACGCACCTCCTCAATCGCAGCACTTTCGAAGCCAAATATATCAACAGCCTTTACACATACTCTGCGAATGCCATCTTTTTTAGGCACTGTGATGGTTACTTGATTTACTACCTTAAATGGGTCACTGTCAGTACCCTCATTTTCACGATAATCCTGCCAACGACTAACAAAGGTTTCGTTGTCATAATCGGGATCGATACTCCAATATTCAATTAGTGATAAAGGGTCTTTTGCCATAATATCCTGCAATATTTCCTTGTACTTATCGTCAATAGGAAGGACATCGGGAGACAAAAGAATATAATTATCTAAAGCAACAACTATTTTTTCTACCTCCTCACCATAATTTATTTTTGTTACCGGTTTAATGGTAAGATACTGCAAACTTGAAAATCTAATCTCACCGCTCTTGACTAGCTTGTCATAGCTTGATTTTCTCGTCAACTTTTCAAGTAGGTCGGGAGGAATAACCTGTACATCAATGCACTTATCCTTTTCTCGCAATTCTTGGATTATACGCCCGATGTCAAACGTAAAGTTCCAACCGAGAACAATGACCTTATCCCAACCTCCCATAAAAGTTTCTCGTAATTCTTGTGCTTTTTTTAAGCTTCCAACACCTGTTAGTTTGTTTGGTGAATCCACAATTACAAGTGTTTTTCCACCTTTTATGTAACCAATATTGCGTGATGGGTGTTGATCCAGCGTAAATGGAATAGCCCCAAAAAGCCCAAGTACAACTAGTGATAGGTCACCAACGCGTTTGTACACTTTATTTGAGTTAAATACTTCTTTCTGATAATCTCCTACAACTTGATAAAGATACGGCCTAGCGTCTTGGTCAACAAGCCGCTTTCTCATAACCATACAAGCAGGCTTACCGATATCCGACATAATCCACCGTCTGTTCAACTTCTCAGCAACTGCACCTGTTGTCCCAGATCCTGCAAAGAAGTCAGCTACAATGGAGTTTTCATTGGAAGATGCTAAAATAATCTTTTTTAATAGTGCTTCGGGTTTTTGTGTTGCATAACCTACTCTTTCAGTCTGATCATGCATATTAATGTGTTGAACGTCCCATACATCACGTGGATTAACAAAAACATAAGGACTGCCATCTTCATCGATATATTGTTGAGTATAAGGATTGTAGCCTTTGGATTTATCAACTTTCATTTTTTCTTTATTATTATTATAAATAAAGTCATTACTTTTTGAATACAAATATATATTATCATGCTTTTTAGCGAATCCTTTTTGCGGAACTCCACCAGTTCTATACTGCCAAATAATTTCATTGACAAGATTATTTTTGCCAAATATCTCGTCAAGAAGTATTTTTACATAATGCCCGATATGCCAATCTAAGTGTACATATATGCTGCCTTTTTCAGATAACAATTCTCTCATCAATGCAAGCCTTGGATACATCATTCTTAACTAACTAATCGTGCCATCCTTCCATGTATCAGCATAAGCAAACTGCTCAATCACAGATGGTTTTTGCTCAATATTACCACTAGGAAGTTTAATTTTAGTACGGTAATCCGCTTTGCTATCGAATGGCGGATCTATATAAATAAGATCGATCTTTCCGCGCATTGACTGCAGTTCACTTCCCTCATCACCTGCAAGTAATGCCTGAATTACCATTAGATTGTCGCCGTAAATAAGCCGATTTACCCAGTCAGTCAGATTTTTCTCTTGTTTGTTTCCATCAAAGAAACCACCCATTGCTTTTGCTGGTAATACATATTCATTTGTTTGTAAACCTAACTTATACGGACTGGAGAGTCTATCCATTACTTGTTCAACTTCACGTTTACCCTCTGAAACAATCTTTGGCAACATTTCTATAAAAGATTCAGGCATTGTTCATTCCTCCTCGTTCCATCTGTCCAAGCATCCCCCGGTTTTCCAAAGCCAGTCCAATTTATATTTGTGATGGAAATATTACTAACTCCATTCCACTCGTCTGAAGTTACGCAAGCAATCTAAAAGCATTGTATAAGTGGACTGATGGTACCACAACGATATTTATCATTTGGAATCTAATTGATACGAAAATATTATTTTCCTTGTTAAATCCTTCCCTCCCGAATTAGTGTAACGATAATGGCTACAACCCTTGCAAACACTGGGCTTCTCACCTCGTTACATATATTTAATGTAACGAGGCTAATTGATATAGAAAAACCCCCGCGACTATTGGATTTACTGGCTTTGAAGAGTTCCTCGTTACATTTTTTTCGGGAGGGCAGGTTAAATACTTCCTTTAGCATAAACCAATGATGGCAGATAAGTATAGCTTTATTTTTGTTATTTTCTTATATTCTTTAGAACATCTACTAATTAGAAAGCACCTGCCTTATTTCAGCAGATGCCCTTGAATATAAGTGGATTATTCAACTTTACTTATTCATTCCTACCTCAACCGTAACCTTCTTGCCCTTTTCCCCGACCGTATAATCCTTGTGATATAGCAGTACCACGCACTTAAATAAAAAGAACCTGCCTCATTATAGCAGATGCAGCAGGTTCTTTAGCACAATTTCTCAACATCAATATCATTATTTGGGCTTGTTCACTGGCTCTATTGAAGAAGATATTGGAGTAATAGTTTTCTTTTCAGCCTTCTTCTTCTTTTTTTCCTTGTTCTTAGGACTTTTATCTCCCATTGTAACTACCTCCATTGTATTTATTTTGTCAACAGCCTCACTTTCCTTTTGATCTTTTTCAATATCAGACAGATTGTTAATAGCTACTCGGCTATTCGGGTCAATATCCAATGCCTTTAAATACATGTTTTTAGCTTCGGTCATATTATCATTAAGCTTATAGTATTTCGCTAGCCTTGTGCATGCAGCACAATTATTATGATCTATCTTCAGGATCGCCATATTGATTTTGTACGCGTTTTCCCCCCAGATATTACCTAAGGCCATTTTACCAGCTTTGTCCACTAACTTTTGTAAATCCACGTTATTCATAATATCCTCTTTTCGTCATTCAAATATAAAAAAGCAGGCAACTCATAATTGATTGAGTTTCCCGCTCTATAATTCCGAATTTCTTCATACTGATTTTGGAGTCAGGCAGTTGAAAACCATATCACACTTAATATGATATCACTTGTCAAGAAATATAACAATATTATGGAATAAATAGGGTACCCTAGGCATGTATACTTGGGCTTACATTTTCATGATTATTTCCATTCATCAAATAACCTACCTAACATATATAAATCAATCTACTCCCCATATAGCTTTATTATCGTCTCCACGTGACCTGTCTCTGAGACATAAATACTCAAACCTACAATGAAGTAACAGGATATGTAGGGGATACGCTGGACGGACTATTAATAAGCCGATCTTGTTAATCCCCTTTAAGATAGATTAGTTGCGTTACTCATTATCTTTATACCTTGGTACAAAATCTTCGGCGGGTTTTACATTGACTTCAATTATACTTGGTCCATACTTTTCTGCCAAGAATCTCTCTTTATAAAGGTAGAATGCAGCATCACAAACTTTATTCATATAATAAGCATTAAAACCGCCACCAATCAGAGCACCTGTATAAGGTATTGTTTGTGCTAATTTGGCTTTCGTCAATCTAATCCCCAGCGTCTTAGCTATTAGTAGTACAATTTTTACAAAACCGTATTGCTCAAGATCTTTCCATACTTTTTTTGCAGCAACATCTTGAGCGATCTTAACTAATTGGGCCATTGCAATCTGTTTTGATGCATCTGTCGGACTAGAAGCTAAACCCAAAATGTTTAATGCAAATAATCTCTCCTGTTGGGAGTTGACATCAAACCCATAATATGTGGCATACTCTCCAATCGCTCTTTGACTCAAAGTAACCAAAGCTACAATATCAGCTGGAATTCCAGGTAATCCAACGAAACCGCAAGCAGACCCTTCAATTGTACATACCGCCTTATACTTTGCTCCTAAATAGCCAATTACCTTGTCAATATGCTCCAAATCTACTTCAAGAATATCCTTTGCTTTCATTACATTATTGAATCCAGCGTCCCTATATTCTTTATATATAACATCCGACCTTACGGACCAATGAGCCAAGTCATTTAACAAAAAAACTAAGCCACCTATGCTCTTCTCAACAACCCATTTGAAACCTGGGATGTTAGTTACTATCCCTCCTGCTTTATTAATAGGAATATCGATTACTTTCATAGCCATATTCACCCAACTTGACTTTGGATTTTTCCACAAATGTATTTCCTCAATAGCAAGTTTTTCGTATTTCGTCAGCATCATTTTGCTAATCATTAAGCCAATCCCCTTATATAACTAAATTAGTTCCTAGATTACTGACATACACGCTAGGTGTTTCTCATTAGTATCTCTATACTTTTCTACACCTTTCATGCATTTCCTTTAAAATAACAGATCTTTATTATAGGTTAGCATGATCCCCGTGCCTGACACAACACAAAATTAATATCACACTCTACACCCCTCTCATCCCAAGGCTTTCACTAGACCCCGATATAACACCAACGTACCCTGTCCAAGGAAACATATAGCCCTAAACAAACTTACAATGAAGTAACGCTAACGTGCCCTGTCACAATGAAAGTGCTATAAATAATCTACAATGGGTGAGCGTCTTTCCTACAGATTTTATCACACAATTGACACTCCTACTCTTTGCAAATGAATGGCAACTACAAACCCTCAGAA
>Ga0209386_1001230_pt1 | contig 10721 bp, 8 predicted proteins | sample NGEPertwo_FD_184510 | JGI IMG/M metagenome (GOLD analysis project Ga0209386, IMG submission 184510) | Arctic peat soil microbial communities from the Barrow Environmental Observatory site, Barrow, Alaska, USA - NGEE Permafrost154B-two... | ecosystem: Environmental > Terrestrial > Soil > Wetlands... | reverse complement strand
CTCGTCCTCGTGCCGGTGCCGGCTCTGGCGCGAACGAGGTGTAGTCCTCATCGTCCTGCGCGTACGCGCCTGCCGGCCGCAGCCGGTCGAACGCCAGGTACAGCACCGGCACGAGGACGAGCGTGAGGAACGTCGAGGTGAAGAGGCCGCCGATGACGATCACGGCGAGCGGCGTGGAGAGGAAGCCGCCCTTGCCGCCGATGCCGAGCGCCATCGGGAGGAGCGCGAGGATCGTCGCGATGGCGGTCATGAGGATCGGTCGGAGACGCCGACGGCCGCCCTCGATCACGGCCGTGCGCGCGTCCATGCCCTTGCGGCGGAACTGCTCCACCAGGTCGAGCAGCACGATGGCGTTGGTGACCACGATGCCAATCAGCATGAGGAGCCCAACGAGGCTCGGCATGCCGAGGCTGGTCCCGGTGATGACGAGCGCCAGCACCGCGCCGACCGCGGCGAACGGGATGCTGACCAGCAGGATCAGCGGGTTCAGCAGGCTGCGGAACGTCGCCACCATGATGATGTAGACGAGCAGGATGGCGACGAGCATGGCGATGCCCAGTGAGCGGAACACGTCGTTGGTCATCTGCGTCGCGCCGCCGAGCTCCCAGGTGGCGCCGGCGGGCAGCTTCACGCCGTCGAGCGCCTTCGTCACTGCGGTGGAGGCTGCGCCGATGTTGTTGTTGACGGGGGTCCCCGTGACGCTCGCGGTGCGGGCGCCGTCGACGTGGGTCACCTGGACCGGCGCCTTCACCTCGACGACCTTGGCGATGTCGCCCAGCGGCACCATGCCGCTCGTGCCCGGCACGGGCAAGTGGGCCAGCACCTGGCTGACGGCTCCCGGAAGCGGCGGCACGACGATCTCGCCGACCATCAGCTGCGCCGGGAGCGTGCCCGCGGTGGTCGGCACTGTGCCGAGAGGATAGCCGTTGAGCACCAGGGTCGTGTACTGGCTCAGCGTGGCAGGGGTCACGCCCGCCGCGGCCGCTTTGGACTGGTCGACGACGATCGTCGCTGAGGGCCGGCCTTCGCTGAGGTTCGAGGTGACGTCGGCGAGCCCGGAGACCGTCTTCATCTCGGCGAGCACCGCGTCGCTGGCCTTCTTCAGGACCGCGGGGTCCGCTGCCGAGACGCGCACCTCGATTTGCGACATCCCGCCCATCGAGGAGTCGTCGCCGGTGACTGTGATGGTGCCGGCGTTTGAGAGCTTGGCGACCTGGGCGCGGACGTCCTCGATGATCGCGTTCTTGTCTGCGTTGGGGTCAGTCGTGACGGCGAAGCTCGCCTGGCTCGATGATGCGTTCGTGCCTCCGCCGGCGCCGAAGAGGCTGCCTGTACTGCCGGCTGTGTACTGGTAGATGTCGACGCCCTGCGAGTTCTTGAGGATCGCCTCGACCTTGCTCGCCGCGGCCATGGTCGCGTCGAGACTCGTACCCGCCGGCATCGTCTGCGTGACGCTCATCGTGTTCTGCCCGGAGCTGTCGAAGAGGTTGGTCTTGAGAAGCGGGGCGAGCGACATCGTGCCGAGGAAGATGGCCACCGCCGCGACGATGGTGACGATCTTGTGGTCGAGGGTCCACTTGAGGGCCGGGAGATACGTGTTCTGCAGGCGCGTCAGCTCCTTCTCGTCGCGGTGGCCGACCTGCTTCTTGGAGAGCAGCCACGTAGAGGCGACGGGGACGACGATCAGCGCCACGGCGAGGCTGCAGAGCAGGGCGAACGTCACCGTGAGAGCGAAGGGCCGGAAGAACTCGGAAGCGAGTCCATGAACGAGGCCCAGCGGGAGGAAGACCGCGACGGTCGTCAGGGTGCTCGCCGTGATCGCTCCCGCCACCTCGCGCGTGCCGGTGTAGGCGGCACGCCGGATGCTGTCTCCCTCCTGCAAGTGGCGGTAGATGTTCTCGATGACCACGATCGAGTCGTCGATGACGCGCCCGATGGCGATGGTGAGACCGCCCAGGGTGAGCATGTTCAGGGAATCGCCCTGGCTCCAGAGGATGATCAGCGCGCCGATCACGCTCAGCGGGATGGAGAGGCCGGCGATGATGGTCGAGCGCCAGCTGCGCAGGAACACCCAGATGACGATGATCGCGAAGATCGCGCCGACGATCCCCTCCTGCAGCAGCGAGCGGATGCTGTCCTTGATGAAGATCGACTGGTCGATGACGGTGGTGATCGTCGCCTGGCCGCCGAGATCCTTGGTGATCGCCGGCAGTTCATCCGCGACCGCATTGGCGATGTCGACGGTGTTGCCGCTGCTCGACTTGCTGACGGAGATGCCGATGGACGACTTCCCGTTCGTGCGCGTGACGGCGGTCAGTGGAGCGGGGGCGATCTTGACGGTCGCGACGTCACCGAGGGTGACCGGCGTCGCGGTCACGGCGGAGGTGGTCGAGCCGTTCGTCGCGCCCGTCGATGCCGTTCCGCCGGCCGACGACGTCGCGGCGGACGGACTCATCGACGCCGCAGCCGTGGCCGCCGACGGCAGCACGAGTGCCTCGAGAGCCTTCTCCGTCTCCGCCTTCGCGCTGACCGTGATGGGGTAGACCATGCTGCCTGACGTCACGGTGCCGGCGCCCGTCGTCACGTTGGCCTGCGTGATCGCAGTCGCGATCTGCGTCGGCGAGACGCCGAGCGCCGCGACCTGCTTTGGCTTCAGCTGGACGTTCAGCTGCATCTGCTGCACGCCCGAGAGGGTGACTGCCTGCACGCCGTCGATGGCCTGCAGACGGGGCACGACGCGCGTGCCGAGCAGCGCTGCGAGCTGCTCCGGCGGCAAGGACGAAGACACCGCCAGCTGCACCACCGGCATGCTGGTGAAGTTGAGCGCCGCGACTTTCGGCGCCTGGGCCGTTGCGGGCAGCATCTGCTGCACGCCCGACATGGACTGCTGGACCTCGGCCTCCTTGGCCTTCATATCCGTTCCGAACTCGTACTGCACGGTGATGATGCTCATGCCGTCGTTGGAGAACGAGTCGAACTCCTTGACGCCGTTCGAGGTCTTGATCGCCTGCTCGATCGGCGTCGTGACGGTGCGCTCAACGTCGGCCGGCGAGGCGCCTTGGTCGACGGTCAGCACGGTGAGGTACGGGAAGGTGAGGTTGGGGATGAGCTCCTGCTTGAGCGATGTGATCGCGTAGGCTCCCACAAGGAGGACGGCCAGGATGGCCAGGCCGACGATGGAACGGTTGCGCAGGGACATCTTCGTAAGCCAACTCAAGTGGTGCCTCCAGTGTGCACGGGGGTGGCGGGAGTCGCCGTGCCGGCCGCCGTGCGGCCGGCCTTGTGCGCCTCCCAGCGTTGGAGAAGCTCGGGAAGTTGCGCCTCGACGAACGTCGTGAAATCGAGCAGGTCGCGCATCAGCGCGTAGTTGGGCTGCGACTGGTCGCGGTCGGCGACGGTGAGCAGGGCGCGCTCGATCAGCCGATGAAGGGTGCGCACGTGGTCGAGCGGGATGATGCCGTCCGGGTCGGCCGGCAGCGCGCGGTAGAAGTCCCCGCGCTGCCCCGGTTCACTGATGCGCTCGACGATGCGGTTTTGCAGGAGCAGCCTGGCCGCGCCACTGACGGCCGCCTTGCTGACGCCGAGTCCTTCGGCGATCTCGGTCAGCGACTGGACGGGCGGGGTGCACAGCAGGAGCCAGCCCGAGACTCGCCCCGTCATCCGCGTGGCGCCCATCTGTTCCTGCAGCAGCCCGAACTCCTCGATGAGCTCGCGCTGTTCAAGTGTCATCTCGATCTGCATCGGCTGCCTCCCTTCTTCGCTCAGTCCAACAGCGGCCAACGTAAACTACATAGTGAATGGACTGAACGCAACCCGCGGAGGGGACCACGGGAGGGAGGCGCGGTCGTCAGCGGATGGGGCCGAGCGCGAGGTCGGCGAGGCGCTCGGCGACCGCCGCGATACGCTCGCGCCCGTGGAGAGGCGCGAGCCAGCGCGGCGGGATGCCCGCCTCGCCGTACACGGCGCCGGCCAGGGCGCCGGTCACGGCGCCGACGGTGTCGGCGTCGTTGCCCAGGTTCACCGCGAAGCACACGGCTTCCTCGAACGTGCCGGTGTGAAGCACTGACCAGACCGCCGTGCGCAAGGTGTCGAGGACGAAGGCCGAGCTCTGGACCTCTTCCGGCTCGGCTTCCAGCGCCTCACGTAGCGTGGCGCTGACGCGTTTGTCTTCCTCGTCGATGGTGTGTGCGATGGACGGGAGCTCCTCGCGCAGCTCGCCGGCGATGGCGGCGTCTAGGAGGTCGTTGAAGGCCACGCAGGCCCAGCCGGCGAGCCGGTCGAAGTGCGTCAGCGTGGACTCACGCTGTGAGTTGGCGTGGCGCGCCTCGGCGTCGCCGCAGTACAGCAGGGCCAGAGGCGCGCAGCGCATGAGGCTGCCGTTGCCGGCTGTGGGGCTGCCGAGGATCTCGAAGGCGCGACGTGAGGCGAGGTCCCAGTGCGTGCCGGAGCGAAAGCTCAGCAGCACAGTGCGGACCGTAAGGCTCACGTCGCGCGGCGTGCCGTCGAACCACGCCAGATAGCGCTGCATGATGTCCTCGGGGTCGAAGGCGCGGCGGTCGGCCAGGCTTTCCGCCAGACAGAGCATCATCTCGGTGGCGTCGGTGGTCTCGCCGGGCGCGACGTCGTGGCAGCCGCCGCCCAGCATCTCGGTGATGACGCCGTGACGTTCCTCGATCTGCGCCGCGGTGAGGAAGTCGGCCGGCGCGCCCAGGGCCTCGCCGACGGCGAGGCCCAGCAGCGCGCCGCGAAAACGGTCCCGGGTGGTGAGCATCTCGTCGTGCCCGGTCATCAGGCGAGCAGGTCGCGGGCGAGCCGCTCGAAGAAGAGCGCCTGGTAGGTGACGTCCTCGACGCGGATGCGTTCGTCGGGCTCGTGGTCGCGGCCGCCCTGCATGGCGTGGAAGCTCTCGGCCACATACGGGGCGAAGCCGTAGGCGATGCAGTCGGGGAAGTACTCGCGCACCCAGCGCGAGTCGGTAAAGCTGCCGGAGCACATGGGCGCCAGGACGGCGTCGGGGACGTCCCTGCATAGCACGCGCGCGATGCTCTCACTGAGCGCGGTCGGCGCCGGCGACGCGTTGGGGGTGGTCACGTCGACCCACTCGAACTCCCAGTCGATGCCCAGCGGGTCGAGCACCGCGGCCACGAGCTCGCGGGTGCCGGCGGCGGTCATCTCCGGCAGGATGCGGCAGTCGATACAGGCCTTGGCACGCGTGGGGATGACGTTCACGGCCTTGCCGGCGTCGAGCATGGTGGGGGTGAATGTGGCGCCGAGCAGAGGCTCGACCAGCGCTGCGACTTCCGGGTCGAGCCGGCGCAGCTCGGCGCCGGCGGCGCGCGCCGTCTGCGGGTCCTTGAGGCGCACACACAGGTCGGCATCGCTGACGACGGCGTCGATAAACTGCGCCGTCAGCGGCGAGACGATGGCTGGCGGGTCATACAGGCCGAGCGCGACCACGGCGCGCGCCAGGTCGATGACCGCGCTGCGCTCCTTCTCGGGCACCGAGGCGTGACCGCCGCGGCCGCGCGTGCGGATGAGGAACTGGGCGAAGGCCTTCTCGCCGGCGGCCAGCAGAAAGACCTTCTGGCCGTCGATCGGCAGCCACAAGCCGCCCATGCCCTCGTTGACGAGGTACTCGGAGCGCAGCGTGTCGGGCTCGTTCTGACAGAGCCAGCGCACGCCGCAGTGGTCGCCGTCTTCCTCGTCGACGGTGGCGGCGTACTTGACGGTGCCGGCAAAGCCGGCGCCCGAGCGCTTGAGGCGCGCCAGCGCCACTGCCTCGGCGGCCACCTGGTTCTTCATGTCGGTGGCGCCGCAGCCCCACACGTAGCCGTCCTTCACGAGGCCGCCGAAGGGAGGCACGCTCCATTCGGCGGCGTCGGCCGGCACCACGTCCGTGTGGCCCATGTACGTCAGTGTGGGGCCGGGGCGGGCGCCGTCGAGCCGCGCGACGAGGTTCTGCCGCTCCGGCGTCTCGCCGACGAGAGTGCTCTCGATGCCCTTGCCCGCCAGATAGTCCTTGAGGATGAGGGCGCAGGCGGTCTCGTTGCCGGGCGGGTTGGTGGTGTCGACGCGCAGCAGGGCCGTGAAGAGGTCGACGACCTCGCGCTCAAGAGCGCTCCAGTCGTCGGCCTCGAGACCGTACCACGCCACCGTCACCATCCTTGCCCACGGGGAAGAAGGACTCACTGCGGCCCATGATAGCGGTCTGTACTTCGCGCTGCGAACCGCTTAGGCTCAGGCTCAGATAGTACCCCGTCCGAGCGTGGAGGAGGAAGCCTCATGAGGATCGCCGTCAGCGGCGCCTACCACGAAGGGCAGGCGCGGGCGGTCGCGGCCGCGCAGGGTGGCGGCAAGGCCAAGGCGGTCTTCGTCGACGCGCGCGACGTCGACACCGGCATCCCCCCGGCCGGCGCCGCGCTTCAGAGGTCCAGCGCCGCCTGCGCGGGCCCGGTCTCCACGTCGAGCAGCTGCGCCATGCGCCGCGCGTTGCGCATGCCCCAGTCCTCGTAGTTGTTGTTGAACAGCACGTGCACTGTCTGGGTCTGCCGGGCCAGCTCGCGCACCTGCGGGACCCACTCCAGGAGCTCGTTGTCCGTGTAGAGGTACTTGAAGCGGTCCGACGCGACGTTGGTCTGCGCGTCCCAGGTGCTCGCGTTGCGCCCGTGGAGCCGCACGATCGCCAGGGGCGCGGTGGCGGCGACGGTCGCCGGCGTGCTCGAGCGGAAGCCCTGCGGCTCGTCGACGATCACGTAGGCGAGCCCGGCCTCTTCCAGCAGGCGGAGCGTGCCGGCGGCGGCCTGCTGGTCCATCCAGCCGCCGCCGCGGAACTCCACAGCCAGCGTCCGGCCCGGGAGCCGCTGCGGCAGCTCGCGCACGTAGGCGGCGTTGGCCTCCGAGCTCACGAACCAGGGCGGGAACTGGAAGAGCACGGCGCCGAGCTTGCCGGCGTCGGCCAGAGGCGCCAGGGCGCGCCGATGCAGTTCCCAGAGCTTCTCCACGGCGTCCTCGCCGATGTCCTTGCGGTAGGCGTTCTTCTTGGCGAGCGCTACGGCGGGCAGTGCCTCGCGGAGCCACGCGGGGAGGCGCTCGACACGCGCCGGGTGCCCCGTGAGCAGGGCGTAGGCTTTCACGTTGAAGACGAAGCCTTCGGGGGTGCGCGCCGCCCACAGCTCGCTGTTGCGCTCAGATGGCGGCGCGTAGTAGGTGGAGTCGACCTCGACGATCGGGAACTGCCCGGCGTAGTACCGCAGCCGCGCCTCGGCGCTGGTCACGCCCGGCGGGTAGAAGCGCCCGCTGGCGATCAGCGTGGGGTCGGTCCACGAACAGCTGCCCACAAGGATGCGCGCGCTCATCTCGGCCTCCGACGATGCTCTGTTTTACCGCGCAAGCAACGTTGTTCCACCAACGGGCCCGCTCTATACTCGGAGCGACTGAAGAGTAGTCGGCGCCATGGTCTCTGCAGGCCACAGCCTCGAGAACGATGGGGCACCGAAGGGGGCGCCGCCGATGGGCGGGATCTGCGCAGCAGGCACCCGCCCATCGTCATGAGCGGCGCCCGTGGGGCAGGCCGCCTCGCGTTGAAGTTCGCCCGCGACTTTCCTATACTCTGCTTCCCTCAGTGTCGGAATGGCGGAATTGGTAGACGCGCTAGGTTGAGGGCCTAGTGAGGGTATAACCTCATGGGGGTTCAAGTCCCCCTTCCGACACCACCTTCTCCTCTTCTGCCCGCCCTGCTCCGCAGCACCGCCTCGCGCGCGTGCGCTGCGCCGACTACAGCCCGCGCCAGAGCGGCAGGCCCGTGACCTCGTCGTAGCCGCGCTCGAGCGGTTCGCCGACCAGCTCCTGGAGGATGAGCTCGCAGGCGAAGATGCGGCAGCCCGGGACGACGTGGCCGCCGACGCAGGCGCCGTCGTGGCCGGCGAGCGTCGCGTGGGCGTGCACGGCTGTGGCGCCGTCGCGCCGCGAGACGTTGCCGAGCAGGCCCAGAAGCTCGACGGCGCCGTCCACGTCGAACTCGCCGTACGCCTTGGTCTCCTGATCGTAGAAGGCCAGGCGAGCCTCGCTGAGAGCGCCGATGGCGCGCAGCTCGGCCGTCGCCATGCCGTGCTCGTCGGCCACGGCGGCGATCTCCGCCAGCAGGTCGCCGCCGTGCGGCAGCCGCGCCACGACGCGCCGGCCGCGGGCAAACTCCCGTGAACCCATGACGCCTCCTCCTGTCGATACCGCCGCCTGGACGGCGGCTCCGTCGGCATGCAGTCTACCCCCTGCGAACGGCCTTGAGCAGGCGGTTGTGAAGCAGGAGGGCCGGGTATGAGCCGTGAAGACGTGCACGATGGATCCGGAGGAACGATGAGCGAGACCCGCAACCTGCGCAACCCCGGGCCCGGCGACGTCGACACGTGGCGGGCGGAGTTCGACGAGCTCGAGCTGCGCATGGACGCGCTGCGCCAGGCCTTTCTCGACGGCGTACGCTCGTTCACCATGACCGACGAGACGGTGGAACGTATCCACGGGCGCTTCGACGACCTCGGCGAACAGCTCCACAGGATGCACTGCACCTACCCGTTCGGCGGTTGGCCGGGGCAGGAAGACTGCCGCTTCGAGCCACCGGTGACCTACGACAGTGACGCGCGCAAGCCGACGGATGTCTGACGAGGAGCACCGCGCGGAGCGTCCAGGCAGTCACGTCTCGGCGGAGTTCCGCGGCGAGGTCTGCGTGGTGCGGTGGGGCAGCGGCTCCGACGGCGATCTGGCCGGCGATCTGCGCGCTGAGCTGGAGTTCTGCCGGGCGTCCGGCGCGGCCGACATCGTCCTCGACGTGAATCCGAGCGTCACGCTCGGCGGCGACGAAGTACGAGTGCTGCAGGAGGTCGCCGCGACCTTCCACCGCGAGGGCAGGGAGCTCGTGGTCGCCGTCGAAGAGCCGACGGCCCGGGCGGTGCTGGCGGAGGCCGGGCTCGTGCGGCCGCCGCTGCCGCACCCCGCTGCCGAGTTCGCCGCGGGTGACGAGCCCATCGCCCTGCCGGCCAAGCCCGGCTGGGAGCACGAGTTCACCTTCGCGGCGAGCGCGGAGGCGCTGCCGACGGCGCGACGCCGGGTCACTGCCTTCGCGGAGGTGGCGGGGCTTCATGGACCCGACCTGTTCGAGTTCAGTGTCGCGGTCGCCGAGGCGCTCGCCAACGCCTTTGTGCACGGGTCGCCCCACGGCGCCGACGACGACATCCGCGTGCGGTTCTTCTGCTACGACGACGAGGTGGCGGTGGAGGTCGTGGACGGCGGCGGTGGCATCGACGCCACGCCGATCTGCGTGCCGGAGGCTTCGGAGAGCAGCGGCCGCGGCATCCACTTCATGCGCGCGCTGTGTGATGCGGTGCAATTCACCTGCGGCCCGCTGGGCACTCATGTCTTGCTGGTGAAGCGCCGAGAGTAGAGGAGCGGGGGCCGCCGGCGCCGAAGCGCTGGCGAGCAGGGCACGCCCACAGAGACCCAGAGGGGGGTCGCGTGGACGACGAGAGTCAGGGGAAAGGGAGTCTGGAGCCGGTGACCGCGGGCTCGCCGCCTGCGGCCGCTCGCCCGCGCCGATCGACGCGCGCCTTTCTCGTCCCCGTGGTCGTGTTCGTCGGCCTGGCCGTCCTCGCGGCGGTCGTGGGGGCCGTCCTGTACTCGCGCCAGGCCGCCGAGGTGCGCACGCGCCAGGGCACCCAGCTCACCGCCGTTCGCGACCTCAAGTGCGACGAGATCACGCGCTGGATGAACGACGAGCGCGCTGACGCCGCGCTGATCAGCGGTGATGCGTTGCTGGGCAAGACGCTTGAGCGCTGGATCAAACGGGGGCACCCGGCGCCCGTTCCGCCGACGATCCGTCAGATCGTGGTCACCTACCGGGTGGGCCACGCCTACTCGCGCATCGTCGTGCTCGATGTGCAGCTCCGGCCCGTCTTCGCCTCGCCGACACGCGGGTCAGCGCTCGGGCCCGCGACGCTGGCGCTCGCGCGGCGCGCGCTGCGCGAGGACCGCGTCGTCTTCTCGGACCTCTTCCTCGACGAGCGCGGCCGCCCCATGATGGAGTTCCTCGCCCCGGCGCGCGACCTGACGCCCTCGCCGCGCGCCAGGCTGGGCGTGTACGTCCTCCAGATCGACCCGGCGACCTTCCTCTTCCCGCTGATCCAGACCTGGCCGACGCCCAGCGAAACCGCGGAGACCCTGCTCGTGGAGAAACGCGGCGGCAGGGTCGTCTATCTCAACGACCTCCGGCACCGCGACGACGCGGCTCTGAAGCTCGCGGTGCCATTCTCCGCGGACGAACGGCCGGCGATGCTGGCCGCGCAAGGGCGGCGCGGCGTGGTGGCCGGCCTGGACTACCGCGGCGTGCGCGTCCTCGCTTCCGTCGGGCACGTGAGGGGCACGCCGTGGTACCTGGTCGCGAAGATCGACCGCAGCGAGGTCGACGCCTCACTGCGCGGCGCCGCGCTGGCAACGAGCGGTGTGGTCGTCGGCGTGATCCTTCTCGCCGGTCTGTTGCTCGTGTTGTTCTGGGGGCGCAGGGAGAGCAGGCAGCTGCGCCGGCTGTACGAGGCCGAGCGTGAGCTGCGCGCCAGCGAGCAGCGCTTCAAGACCGCCTTCGACCACGCCCCCGTGGGCGTCTCGCTCACGCGGTCGGATGGCAGGGTGGGGCACCCCAACGCGACCTTCGCGGAGATGCTCGGCTACAGCGTCGC
>Ga0209386_1001229_pt1 | contig 10726 bp, 12 predicted proteins | sample NGEPertwo_FD_184510 | JGI IMG/M metagenome (GOLD analysis project Ga0209386, IMG submission 184510) | Arctic peat soil microbial communities from the Barrow Environmental Observatory site, Barrow, Alaska, USA - NGEE Permafrost154B-two... | ecosystem: Environmental > Terrestrial > Soil > Wetlands... | reverse complement strand
GCTTCGAGAACGTCTTGGAAATCGTCCACGCTATAGCGGGGTCCAGCCGCCAGTAGCAACTTGACGGGGACCGGGGCGTTTTCGGCTTTCAGGTTCATCGTCCCGGGCACCCGGAGCACCCGGGCGAGATCATGGGTTGAGTCGATCTCCCAGCCCCTCGCCTTCGCCCGGGCTTTGAGCAGGCGGCTCCAGTCCTTAGCGAGCTGGACCGCCTCGTCTCGATCCCCATCTTCGAAGATCCAAGGCTCGGGGAATAACCACCAAATGTGTAGACCGTGGCCGGAATCGACCACCACGCTGGGCTCGAGATCCGCGTGGGCCACCTTCAGGGCGGCGTCTAGGTTGGGTGGGTAGGCCTTGCCCCCATCATGCGCGGGGCCGGCTATGTCGATGTCCGCCCACATGCCGAAGATGCCGGACACGTCCGAGGCCTTGCCACGCTTGCCGGGCTCGAGCTGCGCGTCCCTCATTCCGACACCGATATAGACGTTGCGGCGCTCGCCCGTCTTCTCGATGTAGGGCCGAGCCAGCGTGGGCCGGCTGTAGCGCGTGGCCTCCCAGCCCGGCAGGGTGAACACGACAGCCGCGTGGGGCGAGGGCAGGCCGTCGCCCATGAGCGCGTCCAGGAAGCGCTTAGATTCACTCATGGCCGCCGCCACAGTTGCACGGTCCGCCCTTGGCGCCCTGGAGCCACATCGCGCCTGTGAGGACCGCTCGAAGGCGGACCAGGGATTCAGAGGGGAAGATCTCTGGGTAACGGTCGAGCGCGTCTCTGATGGGCTTCGCGTCACACCGGCAAAGTGTGATGGTCACCTGGTCGTGGGGCTTTGACTCGGCCATTACCGCCCCCCCGCGTCCGAGGTGGAGCGGCGGCGCCTGGTCTCCAGCCATTCGTCGAGCAGATCGCCTCGATACATCACCCGGGCGCCGACCTTGAAGTACTCTGGGCCTCCACCCTTCCACCGCCAACGCTCCAATGTCTTCGATGTGACACCGAGGTAGGCGGCGGCGGCCTTGGTGTCGAGGTAGTTCTTCCATGCCTGGCGTTCTGCGACGGTCACAGTGAGCACCTCCGTGGTCTCGGTAGTGTTAGAACCGAGAATGGAGGAAACGGAAGAACCGAAAAACGGGAGCTAGGCGACTCCCGCAAAAGTCGGAATTACTTGCGGGGGCGTCTCCGGGTAGCGGAGTGATCGCGGGTATTCACAGTGGGGGAGTTGGCCGGCCGTCCGGGCGGGCGAACCGGGACCAGGAGGATGTCGATAACGCCGGCGAGCTCCTTCACCCTCCGACTCACACCGTCGACTGCAACTTCCACCTGGCGGCCGTTGCTGAGTTCGCGCACAGCGCCCGCGGCAATCTCGGGCCAAGACATGCGGACCACCTGATACTGCACGAGCCAGGCGAGCGCCTGCTCGAGTTCTCGATATGTGCTGGCCTGCCGCCAGCCGGGCGCCTCATGGTAGGCCGCCTCGGTATCGTCAAGGTACTGGTCCAGGGCCGCGATCATCTCAGCGCGGGCCTCGCGCTTGCTCTTGGTGGCCGGGTTCCACTCGAAAGATAGAGTCGAGGGGCCGTCCGCGCCGGAGGGAGGCCACCAAGCCAACTCGGGGGTATGAAAACTGCTCCACCCTAATCTGACCGGCCCCTCCCACCGTGGCGACTCGGGCGGCCAGGGCACCCGCGGGTAAGCGTGTATCTCATTCGTCCGCCAAAAGCCGAGCTGTAAGCGGGCCTGGTCGAGCAGCCAATCATCGGTTAAGTGATACTTCCGCGCCCATCCCTCGAGCACGGCCTCCCCCTCGCCGCCCGACTGGTAGACGGGGAGCACCTCGTCTCTGAGTTCGACCACCACGTCGGGGACCAGGGCGGCGAGCGCGTTAAGGAATTGGATACGCATTAAACTGCGGGACATCCCCGGGGTCCCATACTCACCGGCGAAAGGCAGTCGCCGGCTCATTGTTTCCCCTTCCGGGCGTCCTTCAAGTCGTGGACCGAGGCGCCCTCAGTCCCGCTCATGGCGGCCTCGATCTCGCCCGCAATCAGATCCGCGGCTAGGCGCATCGGGTCCTTGGCAAGGTGCGCGTACCTCTTGGTCGTCTGCGCCTGCGTATGCCCCAGCAGGGCGCCGATCGCGGGCAGGGAGAGCCCGGCGCCGACTCCCACGCTGGCGAAAGCATGGCGGCAGTCGTGCAAGGTCACGTCGGTGACATCTACGTCGGGGAGATCCTCCACCTTCCTGCTGGCCTCTTCGCGTACCCTTGCCCAGCTCTTCATTGGGTTGGTGACGTGGTGATATTCGCCGCCCGTGCGGCCGGGCTGGGAGACTACCCACGGGGAGCCCTCGAGCTGGGGAGCGCGGCGGAGCAGGTCAACGGCCGCAGTACTCAGGACCACCTCTTTCTTGCCGGTCTTAGAGTCGGGCAGTCGGATTACACCGGCGTCTAGGTCGATGTATTCCCACCGTAGCGTCAGCACTTCATCCCGGCGCATCCCGGTTAAGAGGATCAGTCTGAAGGCGAGCGCCAGGAAGGGCGATAGCTTCCGTTTTGTCGCCTGCTCCAGGTCTGTGATCGCCTTACCCAGCCGGAAGAGCTCAGGGCCGCTCAGGTAACGCTCTCGGGCCTGCTCTTTGTTCTTGCGAATACCCTTTGTGGGGTTGTCCTCCCGTTCCGCGAAGTTGAAGAGCTTCGATAGGAGAGACAATGCTCGGTTGGCCTCCACGGGGGTAGAGGACATCTTCCTGTGCCAGGTCTTCACCTCGTCTCGGGTGATCTCTTCGACCTTGCGGGTCCCGAACGTGGGAAGGATGCGGTTATCGATCAGCCGGCGATATGGGCCAGCGGTTTTCGGCTTGAGCACCACCATGTGCTCCTCTTCGAAGCGGACGGCGATGTCCTTCATCGTGGGCGCCTCCCGGATGGTCCGCTTCTCCTTCGATGGATCACGACCGTGGGCGACTTCGGCCAGGCGGAGTCGGGCCAGGTTGCGGGCCTCCTCGGGGGTAAGGGTGGAGGCCTTGCCGATGGTCAGGCGCCGGCTCTGGCCTTCCCGGTTTCGAAACTGGATGATGTAGGACTTCGCCCCCGTCGCCGTCACCCGGAGTCCAAAGCCCTTCAGGGAGTCATCCCACAGGAAGGTGGTCTTCCCCGCTTTGGGCTCCGCCCCCTCCACCGTCCGCCTGGTCAACTTCGACATCGCGCCGTTCCTCGGCTTTCTGCTTACATGAACGAGCCGTCTCCGGGAGCCAAGGTTTGTGGACCTTTGCTCTCTTCCTCCATTCAGACCGGCCACCGTGTAAGCACCTTGTAAGCGCATTACCTTCAAAACAGACGATACCACGGCGAAGAGGTGAGAAGCAATGAGAAGGGGAACCCGCTAGTAAAGCGGGATTCTAAGCGGAAAAGAGGATGCCCCCGGGCCGAATCGAACGGCCGACACAAGGTTTAGGAAACCTTTGCTCTATCCCCTGAGCTACGGGGGCGCGGGGAGATTTTAGCACCGCCCCCTTTGGCAGGCGGTCCCGGCTCCTGGGCGACAGTGGCCCCGGCACCTGTGCGACACTTTCTCTTCCTCGCAGGCCCGGACTGCGGTAAACCCTCAGCCTCGCTTACGGACCTTCCAGATCTGCTCGTAAGGCCAGCGACGGGCCCACTCGCGCACGTCGTCCGTAACGTAGGTGCTGACCGCGTCGGGGGCGGGCTGCAATTCGATCAGATCTTCGACCTCGAAGCCGTTCGCCCGAAACAAGCGTATCCACCCGCCGTAGGGCAGCATGAACTCGACCCAGTCCTCGTCGATCACCGCTTTGAGGCCGAAGTAGTCGCGCACGAGTTCGGCGCCCGGCACCTCCTGTTCCAGGATCAGACAGAGCACCTGGATTGCGGTCGATCCGCTAAAAGCGAGCAGTCCACCGGGCCGCAACAGCCGAGCGGCCTCCGGAATGGTGCGGCAGGGATCGGTGAAGGCGGTGGCGCCCCAATCGCAAAAGACGATGTCGAAACTCTCGTCCGGTAGAGGAACCGCCTCGGCGCTCGCGTGGAGCAAGGGGAACTCGATTCCGGCGGCTTCCATCAGCCGGCGGGCATGTTCCAACTGATTCTCGGAGACGTCCAGTCCGACCGTGCGGGCACCCCGCTTGGCGAGCGCGATCGACCACTGCGCGGCGCCGCAACCCAGTTCGAGAACGTCACGGCCCTCAACCTCGCCCAGCACCCGGAGTTCCGCTTCGGGAATCTGCCAAACCCCCCCAGCCGAGCCCTCCGGATTCTGCCAGTTGGGGGCCGTGGTCCAGCTGGTAGGTCAGGCTCACCTCGTTCCAGGATTCGCGGTTGATGCGCGCGTGAGGCGAGAGAGCCCCATCGTCCAGTCCCGACCGCAGCTCCCCTCCACCGCGCCCGACGGTCACGCGCGCCGCCCATGCCGATGGCGCACGCCCGCGAGAAAGGCGGTTCGCGTGACCGCTTCAACGAGTTCCTTGAAGGATAGCCCGGCGGCTTCGGCCGCCAGCGGCATGAGCGAGGTCTCGGTGAGCCCGGGGATGGTGTTCAACTCGAGCACCCAGGGGGTGCCTTCCTCGTCCAGAATGACGTCCACCCGGCCGAAACCCTCGCAACCCAGGGCCTCGAAAGTGCGACGGGCAGCACCCTCCACCCGGGAGGCGGTCTCGGCGTCCAAATCGGCTGGAGCCGTGAAGTCGGTCTCTCCCGGGGTGTAGCGGGACTCGAAGTCGTAAAAGGCGTAACGGCTCTTGGGGGTGGCCTCGACGGTCGGCAGAGTCTGCAGACCTTCTCCTGGCCGTTCCAACAGGCTGATGGCCAATTCTCGACCGACGACGTGCTTCTCCAGGAGTACCTTGCGGTCGAAGGAAAGCGCTGAGACCATGGCCCGCGGCAGATCCCGCACCTCGGCGGCGAAGTTGATTCCGAGGGCCGACCCCTGGGCCGCCGGCTTCACCACAATGGGCAGGCCGAGCTCGCGGGCGATTATTTCCAGGGCGTCCTTCGCCCCAAGCTCCCTGAAAGCGGCGTCGCTGAAGGCGTGAAAGGCCGGCGTGGGAATGCCCTCGGCTTGCAGGATGTGCTTGGTCAGCACCTTGTCCATCGCCTGGATGCTCGCCCTGACCCCCGAACCGATGTAGGGGATGTCCAGGATCTCCAGAAGCTCTTGTACGGTGCCGTCCTCCCCGCCCTTACCGTGCAGAGCGATGAAGGCTACGTCCGGGCGAAGCTCCGCCAGCCGGCGCACCAGGGATTCGTCGACGTCGATCTCGGTAACCCGGTAACCGCCGCTCTGCAGCGCGCGGCTGACTCGCTGGCCCGTGAGCAGAGAGACGTCCCGCTCCAACGACCTTCCCCCGTAAAGAACGGCTACGTGCTCCTCACCCATCGCTTCTCCTTCCCCCCATCGCTTCATCTTCCGAATCCTCCGGCCACTCGCCTAGTCCCATGGCGCGCAGCAGTTCGATTTGATCACGAATGACCGCGCCCAGGCGCCGCACACCCTCCTGCAACCGCTCTTCGGGGACGGCGCTGAAGGAAAGCCGCATGCTCTGGCCTCCCTCGCCGTTGACGAAGAAGGCCTCTCCTTTGACGAAGGCCACGTTCTCGTCGATCGCCTTGACCAGAAGATCGGCCGTGTCCAGGGGTCCGGGCAAGGTGGCCCAGACGAAGAAACCACCCTCGGGCACCGTCCAATGGGATCCCCGGGGAAGCTCCTCGCCGAGGGCTTCCAGCATGGCGTCCCGACGGCCGCGATAGATGCCGCGCTGCTTATCCACGTAGTCCCGCCAGGCGCCGCTTGCCACGAATCCATGCACGAACAGCTGGTTGTAGGGACTGGAACACAGGTCCGTCGCCTGTTTGCCGAAGATCACCTTGTCCAGAATGGCAGGGGGCGCCACGATCCAGCCGACGCGTATCCCCGGCGAGATGATCTTGGAGAACGAGCCCAGGTAGACCACGTTGTCGTGCTCGTCCAGCGAAAGCAGCGTGGGGAGCGGTTCGCCCTCGAACCGGAGTAATCCGTAGGGATTGTCCTCGACGATGATGAAGCCCCACTCCTCCGCCAGCTCCACCAGGCGCCGGCGGCGCTCGAGGCTCATGGTGGTGCCCCCGGGGTTGCTGAAGTTGGGAACCACGTAAACCAGTTTGACCCGGTGCCCCGCGCCCCGCAGCTCCGTCAGCTCGGCCTCCAGCTCCTCGATCACCATTCCCTGATTGTCCATGGCCACATGACGGACATCGGCCTCGTAGGTGGAAAAGGTGGTGAGGGCGCCGGCGTAGGCGGGGCCTTCGGTCAGCACCACATCCCCCGGATCGATGAAAGTCTTGGTGATCAGGTCGATGGCCTGCTGCCCGCCCGTCGTGACCAGCACGTGGGCGGGATCGATCTGCGTGCCCTCGGCGGCCATCACCTGGGCGATGTCTTCTTTGAGAAAATCAAAGCCCTCGGTGGGACCGTATTGCAGAGAAAGGGCGAGGTTCTCCGCCCCGATCTCTGCGGTGATCCGCCGGAAGACCTCCGCCGGAAACGCATCGGTGGCAGGGAGCCCGCCGGCCAGCGAGATGATCTCCGGCCGAGCGGTCAGGCTCATCAAGTCGCGCATCGCCGATGAGCGCATGACCCTTGTGCGGCCCGCGTAGCGGCTCTCGTACTTGTCTGTGTGGTGTTTTCTCATCGCTCCTGTCGGCCAGTATATCGAGCGTGAGGTGTTAAAATCGCGGCCGCATGGACTTCTTGTTCACCAGCCTGATAGCCACCATTGCCCTCGGAGCGGGACTCGCAAGCCTCGCCGGAGTGCGGGCCTTCCTGCCTCTGGCCATTGTGGGGCTGCTGGGCCGGCTCGACATCTTCTCGACGATTGACTTCACCGGCACCGGCTTCGCCTTTCTCGAGTCGACTTGGGTTCTGGCCTTGCTGTTGACCCTCGCCGTCATCGAGATCGGGGGCGACAAGGTCCCGGTGGTCGATTCCGTCCAAGACCTGGTGGCCACGCCGCTTCGCATCGCATCGGGCGCGGTGGTCTTTGGAGCGGTCCTCGCGCAAGAGGATACCGTGGTCCTCATAGTCGGCATGGTGGCGGGGGCTTTTCTCGCGGCCGTCGCCCACTTCGTCAAGGGCATCATCCGGCCGGGCGCGACAGTGGTGGGGGGAGGCGACATCAATCCCTTCCTCAGTTTCTTCGAGGATTTGCTCGTGGTACTGGGAACGCTCGCGCTCGCCCTTCTGCCCCTGCTCGGGTTTCTGATCGTGCTCTTCTTGTTCTTCCTGGTCTACCGTCTGCGCCGGCGGCGACGGCGGAAATATGGAGGCCTCCGCATACTTCGCGACTGATGCGGGGGAAGACCGGCTCATAACTGATCCCCGGGAGGAGACATGAGCCGTCGCGTGCGAGTTCTAATCGAGGGCGAGGTCCAGGGCGTCTATTTTCGCGATTCAGCCACCAGGCGGGCCCGCGAGTACGAAGTCGGCGGCTGGATCCGCAACCTGCCCGACGGACGCGTCGAGGTCGTCTACGAGGGAGAGGACGATGCGGTGCAGGCCATGATCGACTGGTCCTGGGACGGACCAGACCGCGCCGAGGTCGTCAACGTCCAGGCAATCGAGGAAGCCCCCCAGGGAGAGGAGGGCTTCCAGATTCTTTTCGAGAGCTAAGTGGCCTCGGCGGACCGCCGCCGGGCGGGCCGCCGAGGCCACCCCGAGGAGTCCGGAGCCTACCGGCCGAAGTCTTCGGGCCGGGCGCCCAGAGTAACCTCGATTGTCTGCTCTTCACCGTCCCGGACCACGGTGAAGGCGATCTTGTCGCCCGGATCCCTGCGGCGCAGCAGCGAGAAGAGATCGGTGTCGTTGTCGATCCCGGTGCCGTCCGCCTCCACGATGACATCTCCGCGCTCGAGTCCGGCCTGCTCCGCCGGTGTGTCGGAAAAGACCTGGTAGACGAGCGCCCCGCTCTCCACGTCCAGGTTGAACTCTGCGCCGACGTCACTGACGCTCACCGTCTGAATCCCAAGATAGGCGTGCTGCACGTCCCCAGTCGCGATGAGCTCGTCGGCGACATCGACCACCAGATCGGCGGGGATGGCGAACCCAAGGTCCTGCGCACCTGACTGCGGTTGGATATACGCGACGTTGATGCCGATGACCCGTGCCTGCGCGTCGGCCAACGCCCCGCCCGAGTTGCCTGGGCTGATGGCCGCGTCCGTCTGGATCAGATCCGTGAGCGCCATCCGATCGGCGCCAACGGCGAAGGGAATCTCTCGGCCGACGCCGCTCACGATTCCCAGAGTGACCGAATTGTCAAAAGCCACCCCCAGGGGGCTGCCGATGGCGATCGCGTACTGTCCGACCTTGAGGTCGGCTATGTCCGTCAAGAACTCCGCCGCCGGCAGATCTTGCTCGGCCTCGACCTTGAGCACGGCCAGATCGACTACGGCATCCCGCCCCACGATCTGCGCCTCCAGCTCTTCGCCGGTGGCCAACCTGACCAGAACTTGATCAACCGGCCGATCGTTGATGGTCACCACGTGGTTGTTGGTCACGATGTAGCCGTCTTCCCGGTAGATCACCCCAGAGCCGGTGCCTTCCTGCTGGCGGGATTGCCCGAAGAAGTCGAGGGTACTGCCCTGAGAGAACACCGTCACCACGCTGGGTGCCAACTGCTCCGCAACTGCGAGGGCGGGGCTTTCCGCAAGCGAACCGCCGCTGGCCTCTGAGCCCGAGGCTGCCGCGGCCGTGTCTTCGGTATTTGCTGTGCCGCTGTCATCGGACCCGTTCGGTTGCGTTGAGCTCACTTCGGTGTCCGTGGACGCCCCTTCATCCTGCTGATTATTTTGGTTGGCATCCGTGCAGGAGGCGAGCGCCAGCGATAGTGCCACCAGCATGATGATGAATAGACTGAGTAAGGGGCGTGCCCGAAGGGCTCCCCTGGGGTCAGCGCGCATAGGTTCCGTCCTTTCCGCCATCTTCGACGCCGGAGAACCCTCTCCGGCCGGTTTGTTCCACCCTATACCCAGGCTGTGAAGAAACCGTGAGAGCGAAATGCGCATCCCCTTCGGAGCGCAGGATTAGGCGAGCGAAAGCAGGATGACGACGGCGCCCAGAATGAACGTGTAGACGGCGAAGGGGCGCAGCCGATGCTCCCGGAGAAAGCGCAGCATGAAGTGGACGGCGAAGAGCCCCGAGAGTAGTGCCGCAATCGCGCCCGCGATGAAGACCCCGGTCTGCCCTCCGAAACCGGTGCGGAGGTCACCCAGGCTGAGAAGCCCCGCTCCCAGGATCACCGGGATGCTGAGGAGGAACGAAAATCGTGCGGCTGCCTCTCGGTCGAGACCCAAGAAGATGCCGGCCGCGATGGTCGCGCCCGACCGGCTGATCCCCGGAGCGATCGCCATTGCCTGAAACAGGCCAATGATCAGGCTGTTGGCCGGCCCCAGGCGGTCCAGGGGCGGCCTGCTGCTGCGGTGGAGCGCCAACCGATCGGCGGCGATGAGCAAGGCGGTCGTGACCAACAGGAAGACCCCGACCGCAAGAGTGGAATCGAAGAGAGACGCGAAGAAGTCCTCGAGCAGTACCCCGGCAAGACCCGCGGGTATCGTGCCCAGTCCCAGCCACAGGCCCAAACGGCGAAAGGCTTTGGCTTCCTCCGGCGTTAGCCGCCCCGGAGCCAGGAAGGATAGGACGATCTTGTAGATCTCGGCCGCAAAATAGCCGATGACGGCGAGCGCCGTAGCCAAGTGCAGCAAGACGTCGAAAGCCAGGCCGGGCGGCTCGGTATTCATGAACTCGGGAACTATGACCAGGTGTCCCGAACTGGAAACCGGCAGGAACTCTGTGAGTCCCTGCACGATTCCGACAATGATCGCCTCGATGATGGTCAAGTCATCCCGCCTATGGCTTGGGTGCCCTCCGCGGGGGACGAGAATACCTTAAGCAGGCGCCGGAGCGAAGCAGCCGCGCAGCCGGCTATCCCCCGATGGAAGCCGAGACCCGGGCGGGAGTCATCACCGGCTGGAGACTGCGGATGAGCAAGAAGGCGGCAATGGCCTTGAGAAGGTCACCAGGAAGATAGGGCAGCAGGCCGACCACAAGCGTTTCTCTGGCCCCGAGCCCTGTGACTGCGGAGAGCCAGGGAAGACCCACCAGGTAGATCGCCACCGAGGCGAGCGCGAGACCCGTGGCCATCACAATGATGCCGCGCACCCCCCAAGGTCCCTGCTGAGCGGACCGACCCTTTGTGGCCGATCGCGCGAACCAACCGGCAATGAAGGCGGCGGGCAGGAATCCCCATAGGAATCCGCCCGTTGGACCAAAAAGGATCCCCGGGCCCCCGGTGCCCCCGTGGAACACCGGGACGCCGACGAAGCCCAGCGATAGGTAGACCGCGGTGGCCAGCACACCATAACGCGGACCCAGGAGCGCTCCGGTCAACAGCACGCCAAGGGTCTGCAACGTCAAAGGCACAGGGGTGAAGGGCAGGGGAAGGGACACCCAGGAAAGCACGGCGAGGAGCGCCGCCATCATGCCGATGAGGGCCGCCCCCCGCGGACCGCGAACGCTTTCGAGGCCCGCCGACCAGTGCGTTGGGGCGGGCGGCGCTGATTGACTTCGGGTCTTTCGCTGCTTGCGGGGCATGGCTGAGAGGCTAAGGTCAAATAGCCCCCTTGTCAACCCCTAGGCTCCGCGTGGTTTACCGGTCTTCGTCTCCGGTAGCACGGTCGCCTCGCCA
>Ga0209386_1001228_pt1 | contig 10743 bp, 11 predicted proteins | sample NGEPertwo_FD_184510 | JGI IMG/M metagenome (GOLD analysis project Ga0209386, IMG submission 184510) | Arctic peat soil microbial communities from the Barrow Environmental Observatory site, Barrow, Alaska, USA - NGEE Permafrost154B-two... | ecosystem: Environmental > Terrestrial > Soil > Wetlands... | reverse complement strand
AGTACCAAGCCTCGGCCTCTTGTGGCGCGATGTCCACGACCGCATCGAGAATGGTGAGAGAGAGGTCGGTCTCAGCCTCATTGGCGAACTGCTCCGCCCGGCTCATCAGCAGGTCGACCGTGTCGCTGCCTGACACGGCCCAAAGCTCCTCGATGGCCTGCATGATCGGCTCGGCCGTAGAGGCATTCCGTGCCGCGCCGAGCTGCTCGTAGAGCTGCGCCAGCGTCTTCGGCCGGTCGAGGGGCGGGACGAAGGGCAGATCGCCAAGCTCGAGATTGAGCTTGTTGTCCTTGGTCTCCTCCGCCGATTCCGGCGGCGCCGACTCGTCGGCCTTCTCCTTCATGTCCGGACGCAGGGCCTGCGGCTCGCCCCCTTGGGGCGCGCCGTCCAAGCGGGGCAGATCCGAGCCGGGCTCCGTGCCGTCATCGGGCTCGTCACCCAGGTTGTCGAGATAGATCTGCGCGAGAACCACAGGGGGAGCCGCGAGCACCGGCGTAGCCGGAAAGCCCGTCAACACCAGCACGCCCACGGCGAGCAAGATGCCTGCTCCGTTGCTCTCTTTCATCATGCAGGAAAGGTAAGGGCCCGGCGCTGCGTGCGTCAAAGCAAATCGGCCGCGGCCCAAGGCAAAGCCTGGGGATTAGCCCTGGCGGGCTTTGAAGCGGCGGTTGGTCTTGTTGATGACGTAAAGCCGTCCGCGGCGGCGCACCACCCGGCAGTTCCGATGGCGCGCGCGCAAGGACCTCAGTGAATTCTTGACCTTCATGGCAAAACATCCATCGCTTGGCAAAAATGGCTCAGGGCGGCAAGAGCCGCCCCGAGAACGTGGCCGGACCATATGAAGGACCGCCCCGCCTGTCAACTTGAGGCTGCCCAGTTCCTGGTCCGCGAAGCCATTGACGCCCCATGGCTCCAAGCATACAGTTAACCGTATGGTTAAGTATTCAGACGCCGTCCTCGACCGGACCTTCGCCGCCCTGGCCGACCCCACGCGGCGGGCGCTGCTTGCGCGGCTCGAGGAGCGCAAGGCGCTATCGGTCAGCGAACTCGCCGAGCCGTTCGCCATGTCGCTTCCGGCAATTCTGAAGCACCTCAAACTGCTGTCGGACGCAGGGCTCATCACCCGCAAGAAGACAGGCCGGACCGTCACCTGCCGGTTGAGCGCCGAACCCATGGAGCACGCCATGGAGTGGCTCAATCACTATCAGCGTTTCTGGACCGAGCAGCTCGACCGGCTCGCCGCCTTTGTGGAGGAAGACCCATGCCCGCCCAAGCCGCCCTCGAAACCAAGCCAAGCCTCACCCTCAAACGTCGTTTCAATGCCGCGCCCGAAGCGGTCTACGCCGCCTGGACCGACCCCGAAAAAATCGTGAGATGGTTCGGCCCCGATTCCGGGCCCGTGCGGCATGCCGAGACCGATGTGAGGACCGGCGGCCGCTACGCCGTTGCCTTCGACACCGAGGACGGCGAGCAGCATCACGTCAGCGGCACGTATCGCGAGGTGGTCCCCAACGAGAAGCTGGTGTTCACCTGGGCGTGGCGCACCATGCCCGAGCGCGAGTCCCTGGTGACCATTCTCATCAAGCCCGATGGCGACGGCGCGCTCCTCACTCTGATTCACGAGCAGTTCTTCGACGAGCCCGCGCGCGATCGCCATCGCGAAGGCTGGACCGGCTGTCTCGACAAGCTCGAGGGCCATCTGGCCGACGCCTAGTCTCTATTTCCAAGGAGCGCCCAAATGAAACTCAATCCGTATCTGAACTTCCCCGGCACGTGCGAGGAGGCCATGAGCACCTACGCCAAGGTCCTCGGCGGCGACATCGTGGCCATGCTGGCCTACCGCGACATGCCGGGCGAAAATCCAATCCCAGACGACATGCGCAAGAAGATCGCCCATGCGCGCCTGATCATCGGCGACCAGGTCCTCATGGCTTCGGACGCAGGGCCGGACCGCTACAAGCCGATGCAAGGCATCTCGGTCACCCTCAACATTCCGGAGCCCGACGAAGCCGACCGCGTGTTCAACGCGCTAGCGGACCGCGGCACCATCGAGATGCCGCTCAGCGAGACCTTCTGGGCCCACAAGTTCGGCGTGCTGGCCGACCGCTTCGGCACGCGCTGGATGGTCAATTGCGAGAAACCCAAACCCTGAGGTCGCGCCCATGCCCTATGTCGATGGTTTCATCGTTGCCGTGCCTAAAGCCAAGGTCGATGCCTATAAGCGCCTGGCGCGCAAGGCCGGCAAAATCTGGAAGGAACACGGCGCGCTCGAATTCCGCGAGTGCATCGCCGACGACGTGAAGAAGGGCAAGCTTACGTCCTTCCCTCGGAGCGTGCAGATGAAGCCGAGCGAGACGGTGTTCTTCTCTTACATTGTCTACAAATCCCGCAAGGATCGCGACCGCGTCAACGCCAAGGTGATGAACGACCCGCGCCTCGCCGGCATGATGGCGGGTAAGGACATGCCCTTCGACGGCAAGCGACTGATCTATGGCGGGTTCAAGGTGATTGTCGACGGCTAGCGAGAGTCAGCGGCGCGCCTGACGCCTTGGCAGCAAATATCTTAGTTGCGCTCGTCTTGATCGTGCGGGCTAGCGACAGTTCACCTGCGAGGCTTGACCCGTCGACGTCTCCTTCGGTCATAATCTTAGGCTACGACCGCAGCAGCTTTCTTGCGATCCTACACAGCGCGCGGACAAGCTGACATCATAAAGGCGCCATGTTAGAAAAATCGTGATGAAGGTGGGCGGATCAACGTCGCTACGATGAGTGCCGTACCATGCGAATTTTGATCGTCATTCCGCACTATTACGGCCGTAGCCATCCCGGCAACACTTCCCTCACAATCGGAAGCTACATAGAACCTCTTGGAAGAATCGCGGCTCTGAATGACCTTATTGTAGGACTGCACCGACACTTTGGGCGCTGGGGCCATACATTGGAAGGGAGCCCGATACTTCCAAAAGCGCAATCGCCGCACTCCTGCCTCGATATCGTTATCGTGACGAAATGCGGGCATGGAGTGCTGGACGAACTCGGATTCGCTCCGGGAACTTTTTCGGTCGAGTATGTCGCCTGCGAGCCACCGTGGTTAGGATTGCAAACCCAGCGGATAATCCGGGAGCGTTTCGGTAAATACGACTTCTATTGCCATATGGAGGACGATCTCAACATCCACGATCCGGCCTTCTTCGATAAGTTGACTTGGTTTCAGCACAACTTCGGCCAACGTGCGTTGCTTCAGGCTGTACGATACGAAATACCAGCAACCGGATCACCGGTTAAGTGCATAGTTGATCCGGAGCTGCCAGAATCAGACACTGCGCCTTTTCGACGGCCTGCGCAGGCTCAGCAACTTGAGGGCATTTGGAACGGTCGGCAGCAAACCTTTTCTTTGCCATCGAATCCGCACTCCGGGTCGTTCTTCCTGACCAATGAGCAGGTGGCCTATTGGATGCAGCATCCCACTTTCGATGATGGAGACGATTCTTGGGTAGGCCCATTAGAAAGCGCGGCGACGTTCTCTATCGGGCGGGTGTTCGATATCTATAAGCCGCTCCGGCCCGACCCTTTCTTTCTTGAAGTGGAGCACTTTGGCGCGCGCTACGCTTCCCTCGGGCAATCGGATGATGGCCGATATGGTGAGTCCCCCATACTAGCAATCGCGCAAAATGCGATTCGGGTGGCACTCGAAAAGGGCGGGGAGGATTCTGATGGCAACGACGCATCAGAAAAGGACATTTCTTTTTCTCAGCTCGTCCACAAGTGTCTTGAGGCAGGAACCGCCACAGAAACCCGTGGGCGATTGGATAAACTCGAGCGCCAGTTGGCGGGCCAGAACGGGGCGATTAGCAAGCTCAACAAACTTCTCGAGGGCGAACGGGCAGCTCACAGCCTCAAGATGGCGGAGGTTGTCAAACTCAACGAACTTCTCGAGGGCGAACGGGCAGTTCGCCTTCGCGAGGCTCGCTCCTTGCGTTGGCTACTCCGAGGACTGCGAGACGAACTGTTGCGGCGCTTGTGCAGGCGTTGAAAGAAGCGCGGGAGAGCACTCTCTTGATGCGCGCAACGCCCTACAACGAAAGTCCGATCACCGTTGAGTTCAACATTGCGCGGATCGAGAGCGCGGTAAAATCGCTCCGAGAAGCCTGCAGATGGTAGGGAGGCTTTTGGCCCGAGAGGCACAGCCTCATTCGACTGTTGCCCAGGGCGTTGCCCAGATCAGGAAATCGCGGGATGATCGCTAATTAAAATCATATAGATCAGTTATTTAAGATGGTGGGCGGTACTGGGATCGAACCAGTGACCCCTACGATGTCAACGTAGTGCTCTACCGCTGAGCTAACCGCCCGCTGCCTTGGAACGCAAAGCGCGCCCGTCTATGAAGGCGCCCCTCTATATCGGGTAGCGGCCAGCCAAGGCAACCCGCCGTTTGCAGGCTCGCGCGTTACGCCGCGAGCATCCGCTCCACCTGATCCACCAGGTCGCGCAGGTGGAACGGCTTCGACAGGATCTTGGCGTCTTTCGGCGCGTTGTTGTCCGGATTGAGCGCCACCGCGGCAAAGCCCGTGATGAACATGATCTTGAGATCGGGATCGAGCTCGGATGCTTTGCGCGCCAGCTCAATGCCGTCCATCTCCGGCATCACGATGTCGGTGAGGAGGAGCATGAAGGGCTCTTCTTTCAGCCGCTCATAGGCCTCGAGGCCGTTGCCGAACGACACGACGTCGTAGCCGGCCTTCTCGAGCGCCTTGACCAAGAAGCGGCGCATATCCTCGTCGTCCTCGGCAAGCAGAATACGTTGCACGCTGCGTGCCCGTGGATCGTTCGCCTCCATATTCCCCGTCCCCCTAAAACTCTCGCCTGTTGGGCGTACACGAACTTGGTAAACGAGCGATTGCCCCTGGCCAAAAAGGTCAAATGGGGCCGGCCCCCTTACTGAACCCCAAATCATTGCTTCTATTTGGGCCGGGCACAAGACAGAACCGCCTGGACAGGGTCAACTCTCGTTGGCAAAGTTTACAGACTAGGATTCCAAGGCCGGCGGACCCCGCATCACGGCTAAAAATCAAGGGTTGGCTATGAGCCTGAGCGAGGCCGAGGCGATCGAGACCGAGCTGAATCCGCCCTTCGTCGTGGCGCGGCCGGCGGACTTGTTGGTTCCGCTGGTGTTCAACTCACCCCATAGCGGCCGCATCTACCCGAGCACCTTTCTCGCCGCCTCACGGCTCGACCCGCACACCTTGCGACGCTCGGAGGACGCCTTCGTCGAGGAGTTGTTCGCCTTCGTCACCGATCTCGGCGCCCCCCTCCTCCATGCCCATTTCCCGCGCGCATATCTCGACGTGAACCGGGAGCCGTATGAGCTCGATCCGGTCCTGTTCCGCGGCGGCCTGCCCCACTACGCCAACACCCAGTCGGTCCGCGTGGCCGGTGGGCTCGGCACCATCGCCCGCATCGTCTCGGAGTCCGACGAGATCTATCGCGAGCCCCTCTCCGTGGAAGCAGCGCTTGAGCGCATCAACCGGCTCTACACGCCATATCACGACACGCTTGCGGCGCTACTCCTTGAGGCGAAAAGGGAATTTGGCTTGTGCGTGCTGATCGACTGCCACTCCATGCCGTCGAACCCGATCGCCGATCGGGGCACGGGACGCCCGGATTTCGTCCTCGGCGACCGCTTCGGCACCTCCTGCAGCGGCGAGCTGACGCGGCTCGCGGCGAGCCAGCTTGAAGCTCTTGGCTATGCGGTGGCGTTGAACAAGCCTTATGCCGGCGGCTACATCACCGAGCATTACGGCCGGCCGCACAAGGCGCAGCACGTTCTTCAAATTGAGATCAATCGCGCGCTCTATATGGATGAAACCCGATTCGAAAAGTCGGCCGGTTTCGAGCGGCTGCGCGCCGGCCTCGAAACCATGGTGCGCGGGCTTATGCCCGGCGTGCCCGGTCTCGCCATTCCGCGCGCCGCCGCCGAATAGCCTGGAGCGCCGCGGCCCGTTACCCGAAAGGCGATTTCCACAAAAAAATGGGCCGTCCGATTGAACGAACGGCCCAAGTCTAGGGAGGAAACGCCCAAGGAGGGCAACGGCACAGCCTGGAGAGCCATGCCGCATTGCAACAATATGTCATTGCGGCGCACAAAAATCAAGATAGCTCTCTTAGGCACGCGGCATTCCTGAGACACTGGTGCAGAACTGTCACGTGGCCGGCGGGGAAAGTCTTGAACTCACGGCTCTCAACCGTCGCCAGGCCTTGACTCCTAAGGGCAAACACCGCCAAGCCTTGACCCGTGTCCAAGCCCGAACAACCCGATTTCCAGGCTTATATGGCCCTGGCCCACGCGCTTGCCGATAAGAGCGGCGCGGTCATATTGCCGCATTTTCGGACAGGCGGCGCCGTTGACCATAAAGGAGGCGATGACTTCGACCCCGTGACCGCGGCCGACCGCGATGCCGAGGCCGCGATCAGGCAAGCTCTGGCCGAGGCCTATCCCTCCCACGGCATTGTCGGCGAGGAGTTCGGCACATCCCGCGGGTCCTCCGATTATTGCTGGATCATCGATCCGATCGACGGCACCCGCGCCTTCATCCTGGGTCAGCCGCTTTGGGGCACGCTGATTGGGCTCACCGCGGCCGGCGCCCCGCTTCTCGGGCTGATGGACCAGCCCTTCACCCGCGAGCGCTTCTGGAGCGGCGAACAGGAAGCCTTCTTCCGCCACGACGGCGAAACGAGACCCATGCGGGTTCGCGCCTGCCCGTCGCTTGCCGATGCTGCTCTCGCCTCGACAACGCCTGACATGTTTGCAGGCCGCGACGCCGAGTGCTTCGAGCGCTTGAGCCGGGCGGTGCGTTTGAGACGCTTCGGCGGCGATTGCTACAATTACTGCCTGCTGGCCCTCGGCCATATCGACCTTGTGGTCGAGGCGGGCCTCAAACCGTTCGACATCCTGCCCCTCGTTCCCATCATCGAACGCGCCGGCGGCGTGGTCACCACCTGGGACGGCAACGATCCGCGGGACGGCGGCCGCATCATCGCCGCCGGCGATCGCAGTCTGCACGCCGCGGCGGTGGAGATGCTCTCCGGCCAATAGTTCTCCGTCATTGCCGGGCTTGACCCGGCAATCCATTCCACTGACGGTTCAACTTGCTGAGCGGTAACGGCATCGATGCCCGGATCAAGTCCGGGCATGACGGCTTATGGGACTGACTGCGCGCGCTAGCTGGCCTTGCTGAGCGCGACGCCCGGAATGAAGGCGTCGAACGCGGCCCAGAATTGCTCGCGGACGGAATCCCGTTCCTGAAGGATTTCGTGGCGCGCGCCGCGGAGCACGAGTTGCGAGCCGGCGCGGAGTCGCGAGGCGAGGTCCTCGATCGCCTTGCTCGACACGACCTGATCGTCGCCCGCCGCCACCATCAGCGCCGGCACCCGGATGCGCGGCGCGAATTTTTCATCGCCAAGCTGCGCCATGGCCTCGAACGCCGCGTTGAGCCAACCGATGGTGGGCGGCCCCACGGCAAGCCCAGGAGCCGCGCGCAGCACGGCGAGGTTGCGGAAGAAGCGCTCCCGGTCCGAGGTGAGCGGGTTTCCCTCGAACTCCTCGCCTGTCCAGTCCTCCTTGTTGCCGCCGGGCACGGCCTGCTTGCCGAGACCGAACAGCATCAGGCCGTCCGCCAGTCGCGCGCAGAGCCCCTGTGACATGGGGAGGCCCATGAGCTTGACCATCGGCGCGGTCATGACCATGCGGCTGAACCAGCAGCCCCGCTTGGTCGCGGCGCTGAACAGCACCGTGGCCGCCATGGAGTGAGCCAGCGCAAAATAGGGCGCCGGACAATCCGGCAGCACCACCCCTTTCATGAAGTGGTGGAGATCCTCCTCGTAGTCGGCGAAGTCGCGCACATGGCCCTTCATCAGGCTTCGCGTCAGCCGGCTCGAGCCCCCCTGCCCGCGCCAATCGAGTATGGCGACGGCAAACCCCCTACGGCGCAGTTCGCCGACGACCTCGAAATATTTCTCGATGAACTCGTTGCGGCCGGGGAAGATGCACACGGTGCCGCGCCGCTCGCGGAGCGCCGACTGCCAACTCGCATAGCGAATCCGCACGCCTTTGCGGATGTCGAGGTAGCCCGACGACGCCCCAAGCGGGATCGGGTTTTTCGGTGTCGAAACGAGATCCATGAATGCGAGGAGCCCCTAGCCCCGGCGGAAGCCACACGCCGGTGTGCGCATTCCTTATAGCAGCGCCGCGCGCCATGAACACATCATTGACCACAGCCTTATTGACCACAGGCTTGCCGCTCGGCGCCGCGGCGGCGCGCGGGCCCGCGCACCCGGATCGGCCTTAGCGTTTTGCTTTTGTATTCAGCACGGTAGTCCTCTTGACGAGAATATACCGGGTTCCCATATCCCTCTCTGCGCAAGGCCGTCAGGCTTGCGTTTTTAGTGAGCCCGGCTCGTCAGAAAGAGCGGGCACGACCATATCGCTTCTTGCGGAGGATGTGACATGAGGCACTTCGATCTGACCCCCCTTTACCGCTCCACCATCGGCTTCGACCGCGTCGGCTCCTTGCTGGATACGTTGAGCGCGTTCGAGGGCGAGACCCCGAGCTACCCGCCCTACAACATCGAACGGATCGCCGAGAACGCGTATCGTATCTCCATGGCCGTCGCCGGCTTCGACGATGCCGACCTCGATATCGAGGTGAAGGAGAATACGCTTTCGATTCGCGGCGAGAAGAGCACCGAGCAGGGACCGGAGAACGCCACCTTCCTGCATCGCGGCATCGCCTCGCGCAGCTTCGAGCGGCGCTTCCAGCTCGCCGACTATGTCGTGGTGAAGGGCGCCAGTCTCGAGAATGGCCTGCTGCATGTCGATCTGGTGCGCGAGCTGCCCGAGGCCATGAAGCCCCGCACCATCGAGATCACGACCAAGGCGGAAACCGACCAGCCCAAAGTGATCGACAGCAAGGCTGCCTAACCGGCCACCCCGATCATCGTCTGCTGCTAACAAGAAGGGCGTCCTCCGTGAGCGAGGGCGCCCTTCTCAGTTCGCAGGTACCAATGGGAGAGAACCTGCCAGGAGTACCGCTCCGTACGCAGAACACTTGTGAGGTGCGGCTATGAGCAAGCCTACGCCCGACAACTTACGCGCGCCTTAACGGGTTTCATCTATTGGGGAAAGGTTTCGTTAAGGTCTCGCGCCAACGCCGATAATGGCGCCGCTGGTGATAAGGCCGGCGAGATTGGCCTGAAGATCGAACGCCGGCGCGTCCCCCATGGCGCTGTCTGCCGCCTCGTAAAGTGTGGCACCGTCCTGCAGCGCGAGGATAAAGCCCGCGCCACCTGCGGGCAGACGACGGACCTCCACCGCGAGCTTGGGCCGGACCACGAGCGCGTCCTCACCGTCGGCGGGGAGCCGTGCCGGTTCGTCCTCGCCCTCGCGCATCGCAATCTGCCAGATGGTGACCACCGGGTACGGCGAGCGCACGATGTGCAGCGAAGGATGCAGTGTCAGGCTGGCGCGCTCCACACCGCCGGCCACCGCCTCCAACTCCACCAAGGGAAGCGGCGCCGCGTCGGCTGCGTGATAGGCTGTGTGCCACGCCCATTCGAGGCGCACCACGTCGGCGAGATAGGGAACCGGCGCTGCGGGCGGAAACTGTGCGACGAAATCGGCAAAGCCCGCACCGTAGGTCAGCAGCACGGCTGAGCGCGGCGGCTCCTTGTCCACATAGACGCGCGCCATGGCGCGGAAGAACGCCTCGCCCACGAGGCGCGCGGCAATAGGAAAGCGCACCGAGAGCACGTCGATCAGGCTGGCATGGACATTGTTCCGGTAGACGTCGAAGCGCCGCGCCAAGGTCTTGCCTGACTTGGTTCCGCCCGCCTTGCGCACCAGCTGAGCCGGCACGTCGGCGTTCGCATCGAGCACCGCCCGGGCAAATTCGCCCTCAAGCTGCAAGGGACGCGTCACCATCACACCGCCGCGTCGGCCAAGACTGCGTCGGCCCGCTTCGCCTCGGCGAACAGCGTCGGCCAATCGGGCACGTCGGTGTCCCATTCGATCAGGGTCGGCTGTACGCCCGTCCGCGACAGCGCGTGCGCGTAGAGCGCCCAGACAGGATCGGCCACCTCGCGTCCGTGATCGTCGATGAGCAAGGCCGAGCCATCGTCGTCGGCGTCCTCGTCATGGCCGCCCAGATGGATCTCGCCCACATGCTCCGCCGGAAAGCCGTCGAGATAGGCGGTGGCGTCAATGCCGTGATTGGCGGCCTGGACGAACACATTGTTGACGTCGAGCAACAGCCCGCATCCCGTCCGCCGCGCGATCTCGCTTAAGAAGTCGACCTCGCTCATGGAGGTCTCCGCGAACGCCACATAAGTCGAAGGGTTCTCCAGCAGCATCTGGCGGCCAAGCGTCTCCTGCACCTCATCGACATGGCCGCACACAATGGCCAACGTCTCGTCCGTGTAGGGCAGCGGCAGGAGATCGTTGAGATAGACGGTGTCGTGGCTCGACCAGGCCAGGTGCTCGGAAAACAGCGAAGGCTGGTAGCGGTCGATCAAGGCCTTGAGGCGGACGAGATGATCCTTGTCGAGCGGTCCGCTGCCACCGATCGACAGTCCGACGCCATGCAGCGACACGGGGTAGCGCTCGCGAATGGCCGTGAGGTAGGCGTGGGGCGGCCCGCCCTCGCCCATGTAGTTCTCCGCATGGATCTCGAACCAGCCGATATCGGGTGC
>Ga0209386_1001227_pt1 | contig 10760 bp, 10 predicted proteins | sample NGEPertwo_FD_184510 | JGI IMG/M metagenome (GOLD analysis project Ga0209386, IMG submission 184510) | Arctic peat soil microbial communities from the Barrow Environmental Observatory site, Barrow, Alaska, USA - NGEE Permafrost154B-two... | ecosystem: Environmental > Terrestrial > Soil > Wetlands... | reverse complement strand
TCGTTCCTGAACCCGGAACTTGCGTTACACTAGCACGACGTCTCTACGTAAGCAACCTAGAGAACTTCCGTGTAAGCGACCCCAGACACGGGGCAGTGAACGTGATGTGAGCTGCCGCCAACCGAGCCAAGGTCCCCTCCCGCCATCCTTGGCTCCGGTGACACTCGGACGTCCTTGTCCAGCGGATGGCCTGATTAGTCGGGCGGGAACCCCGCTCCCCAAAGACAACAGCTTACAGAGCATATCACTACTCAGAATTAGCGCGCTGTCCAAGGATGGACGAGTGTCCCTGTAGCCAAGGATGGCGAGAAGGGACCGTCGTAGGTACCGAGAGCGTTTTAACGCAAGTTCCCTAGTTTGCTTCCCTGAAAAAAGAACACCTAAATTCTAAATGTCCCAAAAAATAATTATATAAGTTGCACGCTACATGACCAATGCTGGCATAAGTTACCTATGAGGTGATAATATGCTAGTTCGTTTTGGGGATGTTCGTGATTGGCCTTTTATTCATGACCTTGGAAAACTTGGGATTGCTGATAGCATTTCACCATGGCGGAAACAACCAATAGAGGAAACCCTTAAATACAGGGAGGGAATTCTCAAAGGGTTTTGGAGTTGGATCCAAAATTCTGGTTCCACTGTCTTTATTGCGGAGGCTTCTGTTGAAGAGAGTGAGTGCGGTTTAAAAACTGGAAGAAAGCGATCGATCGGTTATTTGATTTTACACACTTCGGCTAAGGAAGAGTTAACGGGCCTTTCACAAGGGTGGATCATGGATTTTGCAGTGCTTCCCGAATGGAGAGGTAAAGGCGCGGGTAAGGAACTGCTCAAGGCGGCAGAAGATCTATGTTATACGCTTAGCATTCCATACCTCGGTCTTGCTGTTAGCAGTCATAACGTAGGGGCACTGCATCTTTATGAACATTTCGGATTTGCCGAGGAAAGAAAGCTCATGGTCAAACGTTTGGATAAAAATAATATCTAGAAAACTAGGCTGGCGTCGAGCCTTTAGGTGCAGACGGTAGCCTTAGTGGTACTTATATTTATGCTTAAAGAAACTATCTAACTGGCGGGTACAGGAGTACTTATACTGCTTATTATAAAAAGCTTGCAACGAAGTATTGGTCGCAAGTGAGCATATAGAGAGGCGTCGGGACGGCATCTAATCCGCTATGGGAAGATGCCGTGTTAGCTTTTTCCTTCCGTGGTATAATATACCTATTGGGCTCAAAGGTAAGTATTAGGAGGTTTATTGTGGAACAGAAGGATATTAAAGCGTTAGTTCTATCAGTTCTGGGGGAGACCCGGGGTTTTGACGGGTATGTCATTGTACGGGCACAGTCTCGCAGGGAATGGAGCATGCGCATAAGTAACGGTCGGTTTGAACGGGTATCGACCGGTGCAGATAGTGGCTTTGGAGTTCAGGCGTTCACGAAAGATGGGGCCTCGGGCTTTGCCACATCAGATGTTTTATCGGAAGGGGCGGGTCAGAAGCTGGTCCAAAAAGCGATTCAGTTGGCCCGTCGCAATGAAGCGATTGGAACGAAGTTGAATCGCAGGATCTGGGAGGCACCTGAGGTCCAGGCTGAGGAGAAGAATCCCGCCAAAAAGTCTTTTGGCGAAATCCCTCTGGTTGAACTTGAGGAAATGGCGATGACCTTACACTCGCGTTTGCGTGAAGTGAGCCCAGAGGTGGTTTGGCAGACGAGTTATAATCAGGTAGAAGAGGTCTGGTGTATCGGGCGTACGGATGGGACCAACGTGTCGTTTGTTATTCCCAGAGCAGTTGTGATGCATCAAGGGACGGTGCGGGATCAGGGGAAGGCTCAGAGTACCCTAATTCATCGCAGTGGCATGGACGCCAGCGTTCTGTTCGAGGAATTAGAGGATCATGTCCTGGAAAGAAAGGCTCTCGACCGGGCTAGCTTTGCTAAAGCCGTATGTGGTGCGCCTCAGTTGCCGAGCGGTCATTATCCCCTCATTATAGATTATGGGCTGGCAAAAGGTTTGGCACACGAGGCCTTTGGGCATGCAGTAGAGTCAGATCATATGAATGAGTCTGTATTGGGTGAAGGTGGTAAAATCCGTAAGGGTCTACGAGTCGCTAGACCGGGTGTCAATATTATTGATGGTCCGCTCGTGGGAGATTGGGCGTACCAACCTTATTCCGCCAATGGGCTCCTCAGACAAACTGTGACGATTGTAAGAGACGGGGTATTGGAAGCTGGGCTAGGAGATGTTTTCTCAGCTGAAGAAGCAGGAATGCCAGCCACAGGAGCGGGTAGGGCAGAGAGTTATGGGAATGTTCCACTGCCCCGCATGAGTAATATTCGGTTGTCAGTGGACCGCATGCTTTCCCTAACACCTCTAGAGCACTTAATGGATGAAGTAAAAGCTGTACGAGAAACGCTTCTCCAACATGGTGAGTTGATTGAGGGAGAAAAAAACCTACTTCTTTTGGGGTATCGTGGGGGACAAGTGAATCCAAAGACGGGAGATTTTGTCTTTCAATGTGACGGAATTATTGATGTTGCTGACCCGGAACTCCCAATTTATCAGCCCTCGATTTTTAGCGGTAAAATTCTTTCAGCCTTAGAAGCGATTCGTGGAGGGATTGGTGAAGGGTGTTATGATGCGATCGGAACCTGCGGAAAAGGTGGACAATCTGTTGCCTCAAGCGGGGGCAGCCACCGTTACTTACTTATGGACGCCGATCAACAAGTCAGTTTGGGAGGGCAACACGCATGAAACTCGTAGCACATCTAGAAGATCTTCTCTATCAGGCTCAGCATACTCCCGTGAAGGAGGACCTACGTCTCGCTGATTGGCGCATTGTTGTGAATGAATCGGAAGTGGTGTCTTTAGGGATTAAAGATAATTCCCCTGGGAGCGTGTATACGCCACCAAGTTATAGTCAGAGCGAAAGCGGTGAAATTTTCTTGGTTTGGGCTGATGGAAAATGCAGTCAGGCGATGGTTCAATTGGAAGCCCATGACGATCAGGCGTATTGGCAGCAGGAATTATCGCAGTGGAGACAGGCTTCCTATGAAGACCCGGATGCGGCACATATTCCTACACCAGAACCGCTGCCCCTTGTGACGGTGGAAGACCCTGAAATACAAACGATTATTTCTGGAGATGGTCAGATATTATTTGATCAAGTCAAGCGTTGGCTGATGGATAAACCCTCTGAGCCCAAGATGCAGGGTAGTATTCAGACGGCTTGGGGGTATCGACATATTCGCACTTCTACAGGGCTTTCCGTTACTTACCAACAATCTCAATTCGTGTCGTGGTTTTCTTTCGATAGTTTGATCGGAGGTAGTTTTGCCAAGCGGCGGTTATCCCGTCCGGAAGAACAGCAGAAATTATGGGAACGGACGATGAACTTATATGATGCCTTGCAAATCGTTGCGCCTCCGGTTGGCCCCCAGACCCAAGTGATCCTAGCCCCTTCGATGACGGAGGACATGCTGGGGCAGTTTATACTCCCGAATTTTTCAGGGGACAGAGTCATAGAGAAGCAGGGCGCTTTTACGAAGGAAGATTTTCTAGAAAATAAACTTGTCTTTCACCCGCACTTTTCCTTAATCATAGATCCTCTCTGTCCGCTGGAATTGGGGTCTTATCTGGTAACGTCCGAGGGAGTGCCTGCACAACGTACGGTGTTAGTTTGTGACGGAAAACTTCAGACACCGTATCTCCGGGTTAAAGATTCAGTGCGTTGGGGTGCGAAACCGACGGCCCTTCCTCATGGAATGTCAGGGCTTTATCTTAAGCATCAGGCTGAGGTTCCTTGGAGCCAGGCTTTAGAGGCCGTGGAGGATGGCGTGCTTATTTTATCGGTGCTAGGCTTACATACTCAGGAGGCCGTTTCTGGGTCGTACTCTCTGAGTGCTCCCCATAGTTTGCGTATCTTAAAGGGTAAAATTGTTGGGAAAACGGATGTAAAATTAACTGGGAATTTCTTTGCTGACATGGCAGCACCCACCACTAAGACGGCACTGTCTGAGCTGGATACATTTCCTTATCTCGTGATAAAAACTGGCGTCCAGTCTCTTTAGGAAAGAAGGGTCTTAGCGCAGTCGCGTACGTTAGAGTTAGGGGGCTATTTAGAAATGTTAGATATGCATGTTCATCTTCTCGGGCACAATGACCGGAAGGCAAACCGGGAAAACATTCGGGCGTTCTTGGACGAAGCATCCCGTCGCGGCTTAAAAGAAATTGGGTTTGCCGATCATGATTATTACTGGGAGCAAATGAACTTCCCGTTGATACGAGACGTGGCGAAAGACTATCCTGGGTTAGCGGTCCGTATCGGGTTGGAGGCGGAATACCGTCCTCATGAAGAAGGCAGAATCAAGGCGCTACTGGAACAGTATCCCTTTGATTTTGTGATAGGATCAGTTCATGAGTTTGACGGTTGGATTTTTGATATTGCGGAAGAGGAACACGCGCATCATGAGAAAGATGCCGATCAATTTTATAGTCGATATTTCGAAGTGGTGACGCTAGCCGCTAAAAGTGGGCTTTTTACGACGATTGGACATTTTGATTTGATCAAACTTTTTGGAGTTAGGCCGAAGAAGGATATCTTAATTCTGGCAGAGGAAGCTTTAACGGTTGTTGCTGAACAGGGCTTAGCCCTAGAGATCAATACAAACGGTCGGTATAAGCCGGTTCAAGAATTTTACCCAGAGAGACGCCTGATCGAGGAAATATCGCGACGAGGGATCGACTTCACGTTCGGTTCTGACGCTCACTGCGCAAACGTAGTCGGTCGGGACCTTGAGGAAGCAAGGCAGTTGCTGCTCCAAATCGGGGTTCACTCAGCCGTTGGGTTTGAAAATATGAAAAAAGTAAGCTATCCACTGGACTAGTACTGGCGTTTAGAGGGAATAGACTTTGCATTCGGTGAAACACTATAGATGTGTCTGTCATCTGGATGTGAAGGAGACGAGCAAATGCCTTGGATAGAAATTGAGCTTTCCCCACGAGTAGCGTGGAATGAAGAAGGTCTTGAGGATTGGTCACTAGCCCTTGGAGCGTTTTTAACGGCAAGCGGCACTGGCTTAAATCCCCAGATTAAGATGTCTCCGGGGTATCATGTTGTTCAATTAGGAGAAGGCGGTATCGGAGAACTCACTTTAAGCGGCTCCGAGCGGCTGGTTATTTTGGATGGATTATCACTTAAGGGAAAGATAGAATGTGATTTTGCCCGCTTTGTGCTGCGTTTCGCCAGTCAAATGGGGGCCGTGGGGGTTTGTGTCTCTAATCCTAGTTCTACTGAAAGGGCTTTCTGGAGGAAACTTGGTGGCGTGATTCAACCTGACCCGGTTCCTTTGAAGGAGACCATTTGTCGAGAAAAAGTGGCCATAATACAGCTTCTGAAATATAGTTTGCTCGTCACTTATGAAGGCAAGCCAGTGCTGTGTTTAGAACCCATTCAGTGTAATACTCATGCATCCGGCCTGGTAAGCCTCTCGCAACGTCGGTTGGAAAAAAAGTATTGCGGAACTCCGTTGGGATTTGCTAGTCGGATGGCGGTTCATAGTCCTTGGAGTATTTCTCGTGAACAATGGGATGATTTATTGTCTTTCAGTCGATTGCAGGCCTTCGACTTATTGGAAGGTCTTGTTACTACGAGTGAGTTAGAGTCATAGCCTTCGCATAATTGAAACGAGATTATTTGTTTCATGTCCCAAAGTTCTATATAATGAGACAATCATTAAGTTAGATAGGGGTCTGGGAGGGGTAGAAAATATGGCTGCGAATGATTTAGCCTATGAATTAGCGCGCACCTTGAAGGAATCAACTGAATTCAAGCAGTTTCTTATATCTAAGGAAAAAGTTATGAGCGATGCTAATAATCATAAGATGATTCGTGAGTTTCAATTAAAACAATGGGAGATTCGCGAAGCGCAAATGTTGGAGACTGAAATCAGTGAAGAGAAGCAACAAGAGTTAGAACGTCTCTATAGTTTAGTGAGCATAAACCCTGCGGCAAGAGAGTATTTAGAAGCAGAGTTTGAAGTATCACGGGTGGTCAATGATATCCAGAAAATCATTGGAGAAGCGATTCAAGACGCAATGCCGATAGGGTTCGAGGAGCTTGCTCTCTAATGCAGAACTGGAGCTGTGATTCGATCGTCTTTGGAGCCCATCCTGATGATGCGGAATTAGGCGCTGGTGGAATGATCGCACAGGAAGTTCGTTTGGGTCGTAAGGTCATGATCTGTGATTTGACGGCCGGAGAAATGGGAAGTAATGGAACTGCTGTTCAGCGACGGGCTGAAGCTTTAGCGGCTGCAGAAGTGTTGGGGGTTTCTGAACGGCTATGTTTAGGGTTGCCGGACAGGGCACTCCAACCGTGTGAGACTCAGATTTCTGAAATTGTTCGAGTGATTAGAGACTACCGTCCGCGGATGGTATTTACGCCCTGGCATGAAGATGATCACTTGGACCATGTTCATGCTGCGGGTCTGGTGAGGGCAGCTGTGTTAAATGCTCGGTTGAGAAAGTACGGTGGTTCCTCAGCGCCTTGGGCGGTTGATCGGGTCTGGGAATATTTCATTCATGAAACGTCGTCTCATCACGTGTTATTACGATTGGAAGAAGAAGACGGCATACTTAAACAAAAGGCCTTACGCAGTTATCTTTCTCAGTTTCAGGAGGGAGAGGGCACAGTGTCCACTCGTTTGCACGGACTCCTGCAACGTCTTGAGTGGCGTGATCGATACGCAGGAAGTCAGATTGGAGCACCTTGGGCTGAGGGATTTTGGCAAAGGGAGCCGTTAGGTCTCTACGACCTGAGGAATATGCTCATATAAAAGAGGGTGCAGGAATGAAGATTGGCATGGTTTGTTACCCAAGCTATGGGGGTAGCGGCGTTGTAGCGACAGAATTAGGCTATGCTCTGGGCGAGCGAGGGCATGAAGTTCATTTCATTTCTTCTGCCCGGCCGTTTCGTTTACATCGCTTTCATGAAAAGCTTTTTTTTCATGAAGTGACGGATGTTAATTATCCGGTGTTTAAATTTCCACCATACACGTTATTACTGGCCAATAAGATTGTAGAAGTGGCAAATTTTGTAGGACTGGATGTTATTCATGCCCACTATGCGATTCCTCATAGTATTAGTGCGAATTTGGCCAAACAAATGATGACTAGGCCACTACCACTCGTGACGACGTTGCATGGTACGGATATTACTTTAGTGGGTGCCTTTGAAGAGTTTAATTTGTTAACACGTTTAGCACTGCGGTCGAGTGACCGAGTTACGGCGGTGTCAGGTTCGTTGGCTAGGGAAACGGAAGCTGCTTTCGGGACGGTGGACCGTGGTATTGAAGTGATTCCAAACTTTATCAATCCTAAAGATTATTCGCCTAAACATGGATTACTGGCAAGATGTCGAGAACATTATGCGCCTTGTGGAGAAAAAATATTGGTCCACATCTCTAATTTTCGCGAGGTGAAGAGGGTTGTGGATGTTGTCAAAATATTTGCTCAGGTGGAAAAAGTGATTCCGACTCGACTCTTACTCGTCGGGGATGGGCCGGAGATGGTAAGGGTTGTACGCGAGGTCCTAAAGCGAGGGTTGGAAAGAAAAGTTCAGTTTCTTGGAAAACAGGAAAGTGTTCAGGAAATTTTACAGATGGCGGATGTTTTCGTGCTCCCCTCGGAGAAGGAAAGTTTTGGTCTCGTGGCTCTGGAAGCGATGGCTTGTGGGGTTCCGGTGGTGGCAAGCCGGGTGGGAGGTTTACCAGAAGTGATCCAACACGGAAAAACAGGTTATCTAGCGGAAGTCGGGGATGTTCTAAGTATGAGTGAGTACGTCCTTAAACTGTTGACCCATGACTTACTGCGCAGAACTTTCTCTGAACAAGCTGTAAACTGGGCGAGAAAATCATTTCCGGTTGATCGAGCCGTGGAAAGCTATGAGGCGGTATATGAGCAAGTGATTCGAGAATCGTAGTTCGCGGTTCTAAGTTGATCGTTAAACATTCTAACCACATGAATATCCAATATCGATCACAAATGGAGGGGGAGTTAGATGTCAGAGCGGATGACACTAGATCAGTTTGAAAAATCTTTAGAGGCTGCAGGCTACATCAGTGAAAGGGATGATCGGATTGCTCTAACAGCGTTTTTAGCCACGGAGTTAGGTAAACCGCTCTTGGTCTCTGGGCCAGCGGGAGTGGGCAAAACGGAAATAGCCAAAGTATTAAGTTCAGTTTTTGGAGCGCCTCTGATTCGTTTACAGTGTTATGAAGGCTTGGATGAAACGAAAGCACTTTACGAATGGAATTATCAGCGGCAACTCTTGAAAATTCAAATGGGACGGGAGCATCTGCAGGAGGCAGATCTTTTTTCTACGGAGTATTTACTCCCGCGACCCTTGCTACAAGCACTTTTGAGTGAGGAACGAACGGTTCTTCTCATCGATGAAATTGACAAAACAGATTCGGAATTCGAGGCGTTTCTCTTTGAGTTATTAGGAGAGTTTCAAGTGACTATTCCAGAGATGGGGACCATTAAGGCAAAACACCGACCCATTGTTGTCTTAACGTCTAATGGAGAGAGGGAGCTTTCTGATGGACTAAAAAGGCGTTGTATTTTCCTTCATGTGGAGCCCCCTTCCGTTAATAAAGAAGTGCGTATTCTGCGGGCCAAAATTCCTGATCTACCAGAACGTTTAGCCTTAGAGGTCGCACGGGCTGTCAACGTGCTCCGGGAGCGTCTCACCTTGAATAAGGTACCCTCTGTGTCGGAAACAATGGACTGGGCCAAGGCTTTACTCGTTATGGGGAAGACGGGTCTCGATGCGGCCTGGGTTGATGCGACGTTGACCTTGCTGCTTAAGAGTAAGGACGACGTGGAACTCTTTTATAGGGAGATGGGCGCAGGAAGCCTCTTGTTTGAGTCGAGCAAATTGGCACAAGGAGAAAATCATGTCTATGGATCAAAACACAAATAACAGAGTGAGTGAATTGGATCGACACTTAGTGGAATTTGCCCAACTGTTAAGAAGCGTTGGGCTTAAAGTCAGTCCTTCAGAAATTTCGGATGCTACAGAGGGGCTAAGCCTTATTGGCATGGCGGATCGAGATAAGGTTGAGGGCGTACTGCAAGCAACACTTGTCAAAAATAATCAGAATATTCCAGCATTCAAAGAAGCCTTTCGGGCCTACTTTGCGACGCCTGAACAAATTCAGTCGTGGCAAAAGGCAGTAGAACAAAAAGCGAGCAACTGGGATGAGCAGATGGAGAAAGCACGGCAGGACCTGCGATTTCAGGACAATGAATTGGATATTACGGATGAACAGCGGGCTGTTTATGCCAGTCTCTCGGAGAAGGATAAACAACGTCTCCAAGACTTCTTAGAGAAGTCATCACAGGGCACCAGAAATGGAATCCCAGTCGATCATACCTATCAACCCATGGTGGAACGGGTTCTCCGTGGGTCACTAGAGTATTGGCGCAAGAGGTTAAACGAGGAAGATGAACCCATTCTTTCCCCGGGTTCCACAGACGGCGTTCTCTCAGAAGTAGAACGCGCACTTCTTGAGCGAGAAGTTGAGGTTACAAGTCGGGATCTGAAGAAAATTTCCGCTGAAGAATGGCCGGAGGTTATTCGCTTAATTCGGCATCTGAGTCAGAGACTTGCCAGTCAGGTCACTCGTCGCTACCGTGCAGCGCGTCGGCGGGGTGGTTTAGATATGCGCTCAACACTACGTAAAAATTTGCGCTATGGTGGGGTGCTTGTAGAGCGAAGCTATCGCAGTCGGCGCAAGGGACGGCTTAAAATTATTTTGCTTTGTGATATTTCCGGGTCCATGCTCAAATATACGGAATTTATCTGGCAATTCGTCTACGGGTTGTCCGCCGCTGTTAACGGGATTAAAACCTTCGCCTTTGGGGAAACACTGATTCCCTTAACTGGGAAGTTTCGTAAAGGACAAACCTTTGAAGCCATGGTTAAACAAGCCCTCGTTATGTCAGGAAATGAATGGGGGGGAGGGACTAATCTTGCGAAGGCTTTGGAAGCGTTGCAAACTAAATTCCCTTCGATTCTTTCGAAGCAAACGCTCCTCTTGATTGTGAGTGATGCTCAAACTTTGGAGGCAGAAAAGGCAGCCACTTTATTAAAGGGGATCCGTGGTCATGTACGCCAGGTACTTTGGCTGAATACACTTCCTGAGCGGCGCTGGTTGGAGACGCCACATGTTAAAGCGTTTCTCCCTTTTTGTGAAATGTATGAATGCTTTACACTGAGTCACCTAACCCAGATTTTCAGCAAGCAAATCTAAGGTTATCGGTGATTAATTTCTGGACAAATAGTGCATACTACAAAGGTAAGTTACTTGTACAGAAATACACAAAGTGTGGGGGGTTAAAGTTTATGTTAGAAAAATGTCGTGCTTGCGGTTTTGAACATGAAGATCTAGGTCATATCCTTTTTAAGAGGAATCATGTGAGTAATCGAGTATTGCCATATTGCTCAGTGTGTCTGCGACGTCTTTACCAAGTGCCATATAGGCCTGAACCTGATCTCTAATCCAAATATAACGAAACCTCAGGTAGACATTTACGCCATCTGAAGTTTCATTGAACAGATCCAGGAACTAAGTGCCACAGGTCGCCTAGCCCTTGGATCTGTTTTTTTATGGTGAATTGAAAAGTTAACTTCCACTTTGTAAGACTAACTTCCACCAGTGATAATGACTTAATAAAGCTGTGTATATAATAGTTGTTTATCC
>Ga0209386_1001226_pt1 | contig 10774 bp, 15 predicted proteins | sample NGEPertwo_FD_184510 | JGI IMG/M metagenome (GOLD analysis project Ga0209386, IMG submission 184510) | Arctic peat soil microbial communities from the Barrow Environmental Observatory site, Barrow, Alaska, USA - NGEE Permafrost154B-two... | ecosystem: Environmental > Terrestrial > Soil > Wetlands... | reverse complement strand
CCGCCGCCGGAGAAGCCGCCCCCGCCGCCGGAGCCCGACGACGAGGACGACGTCGCCACCGACACGGCCGCGCTGAAACTCTGGTGCATCTCGTTGAACGCCGCCATGCCGCCGTCGCCGGGCGACGCGAACCAGAGGAAGTACGCCGTGCGGAACGCCGGGTCGTCGATCACGTCCGGCACCTTGACGGTCATCGCCTTGACGACCTCGTCGGCGATGCCGAACACGACTGCGTACACGAGGAACTGCTCCCAGAGGACGACGGCGTCGGGCGGCTTCTCCTGCAGGCGGCCGAAGTCCTTGAGATAGCGCTCGAGGGCCGCGTACTGGGCGTGCAGTTCCGCGGCCTCCCGAGAGCGCCGCTTGATCGCGCGCGACACGAAGACCAGCACGACGCAGATCGGGATGCCCACGAAGAACCAGAGCCAGCCGCTGAAGATCGCCGCGGCGCCTGCCGCGACGGCGCCGACGAACGCGAGCGCCGCCCCGGTGAACGCCATGCGGTCGGCCCCGGCGTCGAGGTACTTGCGCCGTTCGCCCTCCTCAGTGGCCATACTCGTCCATGTGCTGTAGCCCTTGGCGAACGCCGCGCGGTGGGTCTTGGCGAGCTCCCGGAGCTCGCTCAGCACCAGGGTCGGACTCTCGGCGATCTGGTGGAACAGGAACGTGACCAGCTGCCGCTCGTAGGGCAGCAGCTCCTCGAGGCGCTCGTCGTGCAGCGTGAGCTTGTAGGAGATCGTGTCGTCCTTGCCGAGCAGGCGCTCCTTGTGGACGGTGACGCGCTCGATGTCGATGACCTTGCGGTTCACGAGGTCGAGCAGCGTGGCCGTCGCGTCGTCGCGACCGACGCTCCCCATGCGCCAGATGAAGCCCACGAGCGCCGGCGGGAGCGGGGGCTGCGGGATGTCGCGCCAGTACTGGCCCTGGAACTGCGGCTTGGGCTCGCGGCCGTACTTGATGTACAGCACGATCACGAGAACGAGGGCGACAAGCGGGAACCCAAAGCCGACGATGCTCCAGGCGATGACCTTGACGCGCGCCCAGAAGCGGTCGCTGTTGGCCTGGTCGGCCCACTGCTTCTCTTCGGCAAGGATCGCGGCCTCGCGCGCGCCGCCCGCCGGACTCGCCGCCGAGAGGGCCGTGGCAGGGAACAGGATGCGGCCCTCCACGAACGTCTGGGCAGGCAGCGGATCGACGGTCATGACCACGCTGGCATCTGGCTCGATGACCACCTTGCCCCAAAGCGGCCCGTGTGCCCAGGCGCGGACCCGGTCGCGGGTGACGCCGGCGGGCAGATGGACCGTGACGCGCACGTGGTCCGCCGGCACCGTCGCCTGGTCTCCGACGAACTGCCAGTAGAGCTCGGAGATGTCGCGCCAGCGTTTTGCGGCGCCGCGCGCCACGTAGTCGACGCTGAACTGCGCCGAGGAGTCGGTCACGCGGAAGAAGAGCTGGACGCGCACGCGGTCGCCGAAGTCGGCCGCGAAATACGTGCCCGGCGGCTTGGCCCACGGGTCTTGCGTCGGCCTGTAATCGACGATCCCGGCGCCGTCGGCGCCCGGCCCGCTGCCGCCCGTGACGTCGATGCCGTCCGAGCCTTTGGTGGCGAGGTCCCAGTAGACGAACGAGAAGTCGCCGGAGAAGTCGAGGGTGCGCCACTCGTGCACGCGCAGGTCGCCGTTGGGCCGCACCGTGGCGTCGATGTTGACCGCGGTGATCGAGAAGTCCTTGGCCGCCGCGGGGCCGGCCGCAAGGCCGGTGAAGGCAGCGGCCAAGCAGAGAGCGAAGGCGAGCAGTACGAGCCTGCGCACGGGACCTCCAGCGGGTGGGGCGAGCGTCGCTCGGACTCTACCACCGCTGCTCGCACGACGGCACGCAGGGTGGCGACCGCCCCGAACGGGCCGCCACGTCCGCACGGCGAGGAAAGCCCTCGGCGATCGTCGTCGACTCCGCCACCGGCCGCCGCGCCGGGCCAAAGAACGGGCCTCAGCCGAGCGGGTGCCGCCAGCGCAGCCCGGGGAAGCGGGCGAAGTCGCGGTCGCTGGTCACGAGCAGGGCGTCCAGCTCGATGGCGATGGCCGCCAGATAGGCGTCGGCGACCAGGTTGCCTTTGGCGTTGACCTCGACGCAGAGGCGCAGGAACGTGTCGACGTGTGAGTCAGCGAGGCGCGGCGTGACGGCGCCCGGCGCCGAGCGCAGCGCCTGGACGTACCGGGCAGCCTCGTCGGGAGGCGTGGCGGGCGCGAACACGCGCGGGTTGGTGACGACGCGCATGAAGCCCGAGAGCACGTGCCCGGGCAGCGCCACCGGCTCGTCGGCAGCGAAGGCGCCGGTAAGCCACTCACGATAGCGCCCGTGATCCGGCTGGTCCTCGCGGAAGGCGCAGATGAGGACGTTGACGTCGGGGACGATCACGACGACTCAGGCGGCGTGCCGCGGTACCGGTCGTATGCACCGTCGGCCTCGTCCATGAGGTCGAGCAGGGCGGCGTTGCTGTCGAGATCGACGCCGGGCAGCACGCCGCCGCCGCCGCGGAACACGGGCAAGTCGACCGGCGCGCGGGCGCTGCGCTCGGCGCGCGCCGCGAGCGCCTCGCGCAGCGCATCCTGGATCACGCTGCTGACGCTGCGGTGGCTGCGCGCGGCGATCTGCTTGAAGTCGGCGAGCAGCGCTTCGTCGATGTTCAGAGTGGTGCGCATCGGGGCCTCCATGCATCAAAGCATCACATACTTGACATCATAGCATCAATACCCCGGGTGGTTGACGTTGACGCTCGCGTCCGGCTCGGCGGGCTTTCGCCGCCCCGCCGGCTGCGTACTCTCGCACTCCGCGGACTCGGCGATCGTCGACCCACACTTCCGTTGAACGGCCGCCGCATCGATGGGACCGCCACCGACAGGCGCCGTGCACCCTCTCCACGGCGCACTGCCGAAGCGCCGCCGCAGGCGGCTGTCTGCGGCCGGACTCCTACGGCCGGCGCAACTCCAGCCGCGCGAGCTCGGCGTCGGCCAGGGCGCGGTAGTCGCCGCTCGCGATCGCCCGCCACGGGTCGTCGCTGAGCGCCCGCAGGCGGTCCCAGGGCAGCGTGTCGGCGGCCCGCCGCGCCAGGTACTGTTCGAACGCCGGGTCACCGGCGGCGCCGGGCAGCGCGCCCGCAATCGCCCCGACGTAGCGGCGCCAGCGCACGCGCACTGGCAGGTACAGGAAGAGGATCATGGCGACGGGCAGAATGCCCACGCCCAGGCCGGCGATCACGGCGGTACGCTCGATGCCGGCCCGGCTGTCCTCGCCGCTGGCCTCGACCTCGGTGCCCAACTTCTCGATCTTGGCGGCGAACTCGCCGATGCTGCCGCCGACCAGCGGGAGACCCCCGACGACGCCCAAGGCCTGGCCCGTGTCCTTGACGGCGGTGCCGGTCTTGATGACGTCGGCACTGAGCTGCGTCTGGGCGCGGATGTCGTGCCAGATGAGCACCCCGAGCGCCACCCACACCACGACCCACACGATGACGCCGATATCGATCCAGCGCACCGCGCGCGCGCTGAGCAGCTGCGTGTCGCCTCTCATGGCCCCTCCTCGTGGTCGAGATTACTCTACCCCGCCACCGCGCCCGCCCGTGCGATATGCTCCCGGCGGACGACCTGGGTGACCGCGGCCCCGCCGATGTCGAGAATGACCCTCTTCATCGTCCCTCCTGTGCCTCGAGTGCCGCGTTGACGGCCGCGAGCAGCGCGTCGGGCTGATCCGTCCCGACGCGGACCACGCGGCCGTTGTCCATCTCCAGCTCCACAGCGTCCACCCCGCCCACCTTGTAGAGGCGGCCTCGGGGGATGATGCGCACGCCCCAGCCGGTATACCGGTGGTTGCGGACCTTTCGAGCAGAGGTGACGTCGGCGAGCATGACCTCGCGGCGCAGTGAACCGAAGCCGAACCAGAGCCTCACCGTCCGGTCGTCCACGACCACGGTGAGGGTCGAGAACAGCGCGAGCATCACGGCCACGACGGCGACGAACGCGCCGGACAGCGCGAGAGCCAGCGTGCCTCGGGGCTCGCTGAACGCCACGGTCGTGAGCTCCGCCAGCACGACTGCGACGACCAGGACGATCAACGTCCATCCGGTCTGTGTATGGCGGTAGCGTTCGTTCATCATCGTCGGCCAGGCTCCGCGCTCCGGGGCCGAGCAGAAGCGTACACCTGCGCGCCCCTCGACGTAGACTCCCTTCATGCAGATCGCATTCCTCGGCGACAGTCTCACAGAGGGCTGGCCCGGCGCCGCCTACTTCCCACTGCTGCAAAGGCGGCTCCCGCTTCACGAGCTGCTCAACCTGGGGCGCGCCGGCGACACAATCGTCGACCTGCTGCGCCGCGTGACGCATGGCGGCCTGGACCCGGTCGACCTGGCGTTCATCTGGGTCGGGGTCAACGACGCCGTGATGGGCGCCTGGGACGCCGCCGGCGATGGAGCCGGGAGCGGCTGGGGCCGGGCTGAGCGGCTGACGCGCATCCGCGGCGACTACGAGGAGCTCGTCGAGTGGACGGCCGCACGGGCCGCACGGATCGTGTGCGTGCGGCCGATAGTCCTGGAGGCGGACGGCTCCGTCTGGCAGGAGGCCGCCGACGAGTTGGGCGACGTCATCGCCACGCTGGCCGGCGCGCGAAACGGCGCGCGTGCGCTGGACTTGCGCCCCGCGTTCGCCGCGGCCAAGGACGGCGGCGACGGGCCGTTCACCACCGACGGGGTCCACTTCACCGACGCGGGCGCGACGGTAGTGGCCGCGTCGTTTGCGGCGGTCATAGACGAGATCGACCGCGGCGAGGTGGCCGCGACGGACACAGGAGGCTGACCATGAAGCGCGGACTCCGCAAGATGATGCTCGTGGGCGCCGGCGCCGCGGCGGCTGGGGTGGGCGTCTGGGCCGCACTGCGCCCGCGTACCCTCGCCTGGGGCGCGACCTGCGACGAGGTCGTCCGGCCGCTGCCGGGTGACGACCTCGTCGCGAACCCCCTGTACGTGACGACGGGCGCGGCGTGCCTTACTTAGTACGGAACGTTCGCCACTTCCACGTCGCCGCCCGGCTCCACCTCGATATCACCGCGGGCGACCCGCAGCACGACCTCGGCGACGCGCTCCGGCGGCATGCCCTGCATGTCGTTCATGCGCGTCGCCGTCACCGTGGGGTGCACGCACACGATGCGCCGGTCCGGGTGCTCGAGGGCGAGCGCCTTGCTGAAGCCGCGCACGCCCCATTTGGCGGCGCAGTACGGCGCCAGCGTGGCGGTGCCGTGGAGCGATGCGCTGCTGCCGATGTTGATGATGGCGTCGCTCACCATCGGCAGAAAGACCCAGGTCATCTTCATGAGCCCTTGCAGGTCGATGGCCAGCTGGCTCTCGATCTCGCCGAAGTCCTGTTCCAGGAACGGCTTCCAGACCACGACGCCGGCGTTGTTGACGAGGATGTCGAGGCCGCCGAAGTGGTCGATGACGGTCTCGAGGAGGGTGCGGATGCTGTCGTCGTCGGCCTGCTGGAGCGACACGGCGATGACGTCTGGAGAGCCGAGGCCGCGGCAGCGCTCCGCGACGTCTACGGCCTCGGCGCGATGCTCGAAGTAGGTGAGCGCCAGCCGGCAGCCAGCGGCCGCGAACTGCAACGCGACTGCGCGGCCGATGCCGATGCTCGCCCCCGTGACGAGGACGGTCCTCCCTACCAGGTCGATGCCCACACCCTGATGCTACCCGAGGGTCCCGCGCCGCAGCAACGACCGTGACCGGAAGCGCAGCCCAGTCTGGTTACGGAGTCGCCTCGCCCTCCCGTCTGTCACCCTCGTCCTATACACTTCAGAGAGCGCCAGCTTTGGCGTGGGGCAGCGGGACCGTGGAGGGTGCGGCGTGCGTCAGCTCGACTACCTGCCGCGCAAGGCGCTGCTGAAGACCGGCGAGGTCGATGCGCTGCCCGAGGTCCTTACCGCCTGGGCGGCCGAGTTCAACGCGCGGCCGCGACACGTGCGCGACGCGCTCATGGGCGTATCCCCCTCCCCCGACGACTCCGATCCTGAAACCTGAGCGGTAGGTGTGACCGCAGCCCGGAGCAGGCCTGCGCCTCTCTCAAGGCCCGCGGGCCAGGCTGGTACCATACCGCCATGAAGGTCGTCGTCTGCGGAGCCACCGGCCGTACCGGGAGACTGCTCGTGGAGGGCGCGCTGGCCCGCGGTCACGACGTGACCGCGTTCGTGCGCGCCCCAAACAAGCTCGGCGCCCTGCGGGACCGCGTCCGGGTCGTGCAGGGCGACGTCCTCGACGGCGGCGCCGTCAGCGACGCCGTGGACGGTCAGGAGGCGGCGCTCGTCGCCCTTGCCGCCGGCGGCGCCAAGGCCGCGAAGCAGGTCAACGCGCAGGGCACCCTCAACGTGATCCGCTCGATGCAGCGCTACGGCGCGCGCCGCCTCGTCGTGCTCTCGGCGGGCGGCACCCAGCCCGGCCGCGACCCCAACCGGCCGTGGTTCTTCGAACGCGTCGTCAAGCCTCTCTTCCTGAAGGGTGTCCTTACCGACCTGCGGCGCATGGAGATCAGCGTGCGCCAGAGCGAGCTGGACTGGACCCTCGTACGAGCGGCGCAACTCGTCGACGGGCCCGCCCGTGGCGTGTACCGCGCCGAGCCCGGCTACTCCCTGCCGGGCGGCACGAAGATCGCCCGCGCCGACGTGGCCGCGTTCATGCTCGACGAGCTCGAGCGCCGCGACAACATCGCCCACGCTCTAGCGATCGCCTACTGACGGGCGAGCCGGGTGGGGCGAAGCCGGCGCGCAACGGTTTGTCGCGATGGTCGTCGGGGAAGCCCCGTGGACAGGCCAACATGGAGCGGCCCGCATCGAGGAGGAGACCATGAAAGAGCTCACCTGCAGCGAGATGGGTATTGAATGCGCGTTCCGCGCTGAGGGCGAGACCGCCGACGAGGTCAAGGCGAAGCTGCTCGAACATGCTGCCGCGGAGCACGCGGACATGCTCGCCGGCATGACCGAAGAACAGAAGTCCGAGATGATGGCGACGATGGATGAGAAGATCGCCGCACACTGAGCCACCGCGTTGGGCGGCCGTGCCGCTCGAGACTGGTGCGCAGGCCGGACCTCGCCCCGCTTCTACCGCCCGAGCTCATAGCGCAGCGCCGGCTCGAGCTCCGGGAAGGTGAAGCGGAAGTCCTTCCCCCTGAGCCGCGCCGGCACCGCCCGTTGGCTGGCGAGGAACATCTCCTCGCCCATGCCGCCGAGGCCCTTGGCGACCGCGAAGCGAGGCGCCGCCAGCGCAGCCGGGCGGTGCAGGACGTGGCCCAGCGTCTTGGTGAACTCCAGGTTAGTGACCGGCTCCGGGGCGGTGACGTTGACCACGCCGCTCAGCTCCTCATCGTGCAGCATCCATTCCACCGCCGCCAGGGCGTCGTCGAGGTCGATCCAGGCCCACCACTGGTTACCGTCACCGAGGCGCGTACCCAGCCCCCACTTGAAGGCGGGGAGCATCTTGGCGAGCGCCCCGCCGGCCCCGCTGATCACGATGCCGAAGCGCGGCGTCACGACGCGCACACCGGCGGCGGCCGCGGGCGCGGCCGCCGCTTCCCAGGCGCGACAGACGTCGGCGAGGTAACCGTCGCCGCGCTCGGCGAGCTCGGTGAGCGCCTCGCCGCCGCGCGAGCCGTAGGCGCCGACCGCCGACGCGGAGACGAGCACCTGCGGCGGCGTCTCCATCTTCTGAAGCGCGCCGGCGAGCGTGCCGGTCGCCTGCACGCGGCTGCTCAAGATGGCCTCCCGCCGGCCGGCGGTCCACAGCGACGAGATGCTCACGCCGGCGAGGTTCACGACGGCGTCCACGCCGGCCAGGTCGGCCGGGTCGAGACGCCCGGCAGCCGGGTCCCAGCTCACTTCGCCCGGCCCGTCGGCCTCGCGCCGGACCAGTCTGATGACCTCGTGGCCGGCGGTCGTAAGGTACACGGCCAGACTGGAGCCGATCAGGCCGCTGGCGCCGCTGATCGCCACCCTGAGCCGAGGGCGGTCCGCCCACACGGCGTGACGCTCGAGGTCGGCGCGCGTGCGCGCGTGGCGGAAGCGGCAAAGGCGCTCGAGCTGCTTGCGGGCCGGTCCTGCACCGATGGAATCGGTGAAACGCCCGGCCGGCAGGCTGTACTCGATGTGGTCCAGCAGTTCGCTGGCGCCGTCGTCGGCGCCGGGCAGGAAACGATGCGTGTGCTCCCACGAGGCGAAGGGCCCCTCTACCTGATGGTCGACGAACTGCCGGCCCTCCACGTAGCTGCCCATCTCGGCCACCCAGCGCTTGCCGACGGGGCCGACGTAGACCTTGAAGACCACGCGGCCGCCGTCCCTCATGCCTCCCTCCTGCTCCAGGATGCGGAGTCTCTGCCACGGCGGCGCCAGGCGCGCGAATGCTCCCGGGCGGGCATGATAGGCGAACAGCTCGTCGACAGGCACGGGCATGATGCTGCGCCACTCGAAGACCGGCATGGGTTCCCTCCCTCAGTCCATGCAAGGGTTCTACCCGGCGGCCGCACGGGTATCACGCTTCAGGACTCGTTGCCTAGGCGAACGGAGGAGGCTCCGAGATGAACGACCACACGACCAAAATGGCGTCGTAGGCCCGCCGTGTAGACTCAGGCAATGAGTCCGTCGCCCGGCACATCCACCGTTTCCGCCGGGCGCCTCGGCCTTCTCAGGATCCGCGCCTTCCGCAACGTCTTTCTGGCGCAGAGCATCTCGGTGTTCGGGGACGGCATCACGCCGGTCGCGCTCACCTTCGCCGTGCTCGGCCTCACCGGCTCCGCCACGGATCTCGGCCTGGTGCTCGCCGCGCAGAGCCTCCCGCTGGCGGCGCTCGCTCTGGTGGGCGGCGTGTGGGCCGACCGCTTGCCGCGGGCCGCGCTGATGGTCGCCAGCGACCTCGTCCGCGCGGCAGTGCAGATCAGCGGAGCAGTCCTGCTGCTCAGCGGCGTGGCGCAGGTATGGCAGCTGGCCATCCTGGCGGCGGTCCACGGCGCTGCGGAGGCATTCTTCAGGCCGGCCGCCGGCGCCATCATGCCGCAGCTCGTGCCGGCGGAGAGACTCCAGCAGGCCAACGCCCTCATGGGCCTGAGCGACAACTTCGGCTGGATGGTCGGGCCGGCGGTCGCCGGTACGCTGGTAGCGGTGATCGGCGCCGGCGGCGCCATCGCCGTGGACGGTGCGACCTTCCTCGTCAGCGCCGCCTTCCTGGCCGCCCTACGGGTGCCGGCCATTGCACGAAGCGAGGCCGCCAAGAGCTTCGTCGTCGAGCTGCGCGACGGCTGGCACGAAGTGAAGTCACGCACCTGGCTCTGGGTGATGCTGCTGCGTGGCTGCCTCGTCCTCTGCATCGTCATCGCGCCGTTCCAGGTGCTCGGGCCCCTGGGCCTGCTCGCGCAGGGCCACACCGCGGCGGCCTGGGGCTGGATCCAGGCGGTGTTCAGCGCCGGCATGCTCGGAGGGGCGGCGATCGCGCTGCGCTACAAGCCGCGCCGCCCGATGGTGGTGGTGTGCCTCACGGGCACCGCCGCGGTGGCGGCGCCGCTCACGCTCGCCCTGGGCGGCGGGGCCCTTGCGCTCGGGGTCGTCTACGGCCTGCGCGGCATCGGCGTGGGCCTCCTGGTGGCGGTGTGGAACACTACCCTCCAGACCAAGATCCAGGGCGAGGCCCTGGGCCGCGTGACCGCCTGGGACTGGATGTCGTCGCTGGCGCTCTGGCCGGCCGGGCTTGCCGTCGCCGGCCCCCTGGCGCAAGCCTTCGGGGTGACCGCCCTCTGCTGGGCGTCGGCCGGCCTCGGTCTTGTGGCTTCGCTGTGGGTGCTCTTCGTGAAGGACGTCTGGCGGCTGCGGCCGGCGACCGCTCTCGTGGCCGCCCCGGCCGCCGGAGCTTCGCCGCCGCCCGCCGCGCCGCCGCGCGACTGACGCTTCTGCGGCGGCACGCAGGCACGAAGGGGGCGGGGCGCCCTGCGAGCGCCCCGCCCCCGCCGCCTGCACGCTCAGTCGTGCGCGGTCTGCGAGCGCGAACGGCCGCCGCCGTAGTAGATGACGATGTCGAGGATGATGCCCACGGCGAACACCACCGTGCCTCCGCCGGTCAGGCCCCCGAAGGAGTTCTGGGCGATGGCGTAGGCCATGGTCGTGCACGGCGCGAACAGGAAGCCGATAAAGCCCCACACGAACGCGATGCTGGCCTGGGCGAGATAGTCGGTGAACAGCCACAGCCCAAAGAGGATGAGCCGCGGCGAGGCCGCCAGGATCCCGAAGATCAGACAACAACCCATGTGCCTCTCCTTCTCACCGTGGCTAGCCAATGTAACCGCGCCTTCGGCGCCCGTTCACGCAACGCTAACACGCGGCGGGCAGGATATGGGCGTCATGATCACGCACCGCACGAAGATCAGACGGCATCTGCGCAGCGCTCGCGTGGCAGCGCTGACCCCCGAGGAGCGTCGCGAAGGGCTCCGCGCCGCCGAAGCGAGGTGCGCGGAACGACACGGCCGCTCAGAACCGGCCGGTGTCGACCCTGCGAGTGCGACCGGCCGCGAGACACACGACTCCGCGCCGAACCCGTACGCGCTCTAGGAGCGGCGGCGGGCGGCGGCGCGCCAGTTCTGCCGGCGGGCGGGGCCGAAGGGCCTCGCCGCCCGCTCACTCGGCCGGTGCGCCGGCGAGCTCGGGCACGTTGACGCGCAGCCCCCAGCGGCGTACGAACGGCCCGCTCGCCGGCGCACCGGCC
>Ga0209386_1001224_pt1 | contig 10789 bp, 12 predicted proteins | sample NGEPertwo_FD_184510 | JGI IMG/M metagenome (GOLD analysis project Ga0209386, IMG submission 184510) | Arctic peat soil microbial communities from the Barrow Environmental Observatory site, Barrow, Alaska, USA - NGEE Permafrost154B-two... | ecosystem: Environmental > Terrestrial > Soil > Wetlands... | reverse complement strand
CCTGTAGCCTTTTCAGTTGCAGAATTGACATCTGTTATTATACCATCCGGTCCTATCGTTACGAGGGAGTCAATGCTTGTTTCAAGCAAGTTGCGGTTATATTCCCACCCCTTATTTGCTTTTTCTTCTTGAACTTCTTTGGCAAATAATTCTCTGGCTCGTGTTTCTTTCCCATTGTTTTTTCCCATATTCTTATCTCCAATCATTCTTAGGATACCCGCTTGTTCTTATGGATTGATTGTCTTTTGATATCTCTGCTGGTTCGAAGACGTCTTTTCAATTTTCAGATGTATTTTTTGTTTGGATATAAATATGTTAAGATATTTTGCTAAGCATTCGTCTTGCTGAACTTACCCTGCCACTACCTTGTCCTTGCCATGTTCTTTTGCTAAGTACAATAATTGGTCTGCTCTAATAATAATAGACTTGCTGTTGTCGCCCACGATAAAAGATGTGACTCCAAAGCTACAAGTAATACTATGTTTAATAATATTATATCGAATTAGAGATATTTGCTCTTTTACGCGTTTAGCAAGCTCCGTGGCCTCAGGCAAATTAACTCCCGGCATAAGTATTACGAACTCCTCACCGCCCCATCTTGCTACTATATCGTCCTTTCGCATAATATTTTTCACGTCTTTAGTGATTGATACAATTACATCATCACCGACAACATGTCCGTATGTATCGTTGACCAGTTTAAAATCATCTATGTCAAAAATAATAAATGAAAAAATGGTATTGTTTGTGCAAAAGCCCTCTAAAATATCGTCGCATGCCTTCCTATTATACAGTTTAGTCAGATGGTCAGTATTGGCAATTAATCCCAGATGTAACTCCTTCGAAAATTGATTTCTTTTATACATATTAATCCTATAGAACAAAACGCTAATAACAATGGTGTTCCAGAATAAATAAGCTAGAGTTATAATTCTATCTCCAAGTCCAGTCTGTGTGCATAGGTGTGGCACCATTATAATATACAGGATGAGAAACACTAACGATGAAGCTAAATTAATCACCCATCGATTCGGTATCAAAAATAAACAGGTAGACAAAATAACAAGGTTAAAAGTTTCATACATTATGTTAACTGGCGTAAAATAAGTGGCTACGAATAAATGTGAACCATACATAAATAATGCTAAACTACAGGTTAGAACACCTATCACTTTAATGTTTTTTACTCTGTTCGTAAAAATAAACATAATTATCGCGAGCGCTAATATCGCGATTCTGACTGCATAATCAAGGTATAATACTCCTATGCTACTTTTCAAGAATAGATAATCCGCAATGCCAAATAGTAGATTTACGACGGCGGACAATAACACCACGTACCTTATAAGCGTCAACTCCTTCTTGACCTCGCACTCCATGAACACATTTTCAACATCTTTATCCTTGAATTCTCCCAAGATATTCAGCTTATATTCCACGCATATCACCTCCTTTAAGATAATCAATATACCCTTTTTATATAGCACTACCACCGTCTCCACGTGCGGTGAGATGACATAATTGATGTCGATTGAACTTTTTCATTTAGGGTGAGTTGATGAAATTGCTGGCAGTTGAAAAAGTTTAGGGGTAAATTGACGGGATAGATGTATCTTAAAAAAATACCTCTGGATAATTTTGTGAACATATCTAAACATTTATTTATATTTTGTTAAGCTGTTCCCACTCTTGCCCTAAAACCTTTTCAATAAATACCCTGGTAACCTCTGGATCAAATTGGGTGCCTGAATTTCTTCTAATTTCTTCTATAGCCTCTCCCTTTGTCATCGCTGACCGATATGCCCTATCGTTAGTCATAGCATCAAACGCATCAACAATAGCCACTATGCGAGACAGAAGTGGTATTTGCTCTCCAATTAAGCCTTGAGGATATCCTTTACCATCCCATCTTTCGTGATGGCAAAGGATATAATCTGCTATAGGTATAAGCTCAGAAGTTGCTTGTGCAATCCTAAAACCAACTTCAGGATGTTTTCTCATTTCGACCCATTCCTCATCGCTAAGTTTATCCTGCTTTGATAAAATTTTAGCACTTACGCCCATTTTACCAATATCATGCAAGGTGGCTAATAACTCCAAATCATTTAGTTGATCTTCTGTCAGAGATATAGCTCGTCCTATGGACTTCGATAGTTGTGCCATTCTCTCTGCATGTTCTTCTGTTTCTTGGAGACAGGCTTCATTCTTTTCAGTATTAGGTTGAAATTCGCACCAGTATTCTGGTGCTTATATTAAAACTTTTTCGAGACATTTTCAAAAGTGGTTGACATATTTTCCAGCATCTTTTCAAAGGCAATAGTCAATTCAGAAATCTCATCATTGGACAGTCCTGAGCTGTCAATGTCAACATTACCCAATGCCAATTCATCATTAACAATTGCAAGTTTTTTTATCGGTTTAACTGGTACCCCTATTGTTAATAAAATTTTCATCCACAGTCCTTTTTTGTTTTCTTTCATTTGGAATTCTTTCTCCAATCTTGGTTGGCCTTTACATTTTTGCTTTTTGCGTTTTACCTTATTGGTTTGTAGTCAATTCATCCTTTGCCGCTGTATTTGTCATCGTTGTTCCACCAATGCTTGTTGCTTTTTTTGTAATATAAAATTCAACTCTACGATTTTGTGCTTTTCCAACCTCTGTACCGTTGTCGGCAATAGGCTGGTAATGAGCAAAGGCTTCCAATGACATATTGCTTTGATCCAAAGAACTTTCCTTTACTAAGTATTCAAGTACTACAAGTGCCCTTTGGGTAGAAAGTTCCCACGAAAAAAAACTGGTGTCACTTTCAATGCCAATATCTGCTGTATGTCCATCTATCTTTATATGTTCGATGTAAGAATTTGCCTCAGATAATGTTTTAGCTATTCCTCCAATTATAGGAAACGCCTCGGCTCTTAGTTCAGCTTTATCAGGATAAAAAAGCGCATTCTCTGTAAGCCTTATTAAAACATAATTTTCTCCATTTTCAATAGAGACTCCTCCTGAAAGTCCATTCTCTTCAATCTGTTTTTTAATTTTTTCATAAACCTCATTGAAGGTTTCTTCGGGTGAGGTTGTAGCATTCAAATCAGTAGGTGCGCCTTCACTTGTTGTTAAAGCTGAAACACCTTCATTGTTAAACTCACTCCCACCATCTAAAACAGTCCCAAATGCCTGGCCAAGGGATCTAAATTTCTTTGCATCAATATTGCTCATGGTATACATTACAATAAACAACACCAGTAAAAGTGTAATCATATCCAAATAAGTAAGCATCCATCGTTCGTGATTCGCAGGATGCTCATCCCCATCTAAATTCCTTCTCTTTGATTTTTTGCCGCCACTGCTGTTGCTCATTTTATTTTACCTTTTTTCCTTTTATAGCTTTCTTCTCTTCAACTTCACCCACTAATTGCTTTTTCTTATTACTATCCGCAAATATAGTCAACTTATCTCTGATTGCAGCTGGATTTTCACCGTTGCAAATTGAGGTAATCCCTTCCATTATTAAAAGTCTTTCGAGTTGCCCCTCTTTGGTTTTTCTTTTTATTTTATTAGCAAGAGGAAGATAAAGCAAATTTGCGAATAAAACACCATATAATGTGGCAATAAAGGCTACCGCAATTGATTCTGCAAGTTTTTCTGGCGTTGACATATTTCCAAGCACTTGTACAAGTCCCATAACCGTTCCAACAATACCCATTGTTGGGGAGAATCCCCCCGCCGCTTCAAAAATAGCAACTTGGATTTTTGCCTTTTCCGCCCAAATCAAATCATCTAATTCAAGAATGTTCACTATATTGTCAATTGGCATTCCGTCGATGGTTGATGCCAGCGCTTTTTTAAAATAATCATTTAAATCATCCGACTTAATATATGGTTCCAAAGCCAAGAGTCCATTTTTTCTGGCAATGCCAGATAACTCAACAAAAGTTTCTATTATACTATTTGGGTTACTCGCGTTTTTATTAATAAAAACTGCTTTAAGTGTACCCCCTAATTGAGTGATATCTTTAATATCAAACGACAGTATTACCGCTCCTAAAGTCCCCCCAAATACAATGATTGCCGGGCTTACTAAAAATAAAGCGCTTAATGCGCCATGTTCTAAAAGGTATCCTAAAATAATAGAACCAAATCCGACTGCTATACCTAAAATTACTGCTATATCCAATTAAAATCAACTCCTTCATCAATGCGCTCACTATATATATCGGCATTTTTCAATATTTATTTAGCATAAGTTTCAATATTTTTTCAACGATTACCACCCATTTATTTATGTCTTGGAGAAACTTTAACTCTGACGCAGGCTCTTGTTAATGCTGATAAAACATCTGTCTCATATTGTTTTTTATATAGCTCAAGTTGGGAATACTGTTCCCCCCCGTCGGTGGTAACATATTTTGCTGGCAGTATATTTAAAGTTAATGCTAAAACATCATTTGTGCAAGCCTCACAAGAGCAAACATTCATTTTACCCATAACACGTAATAGTTTTTCTTTCACAAGCACTTCTGAAACATTTATCAAATGCTCGCTCTTTTCGATTAAGGCACTGCCTTCCATTCCTGAGGTTTCACAAATTGCCATATTTTGGCCTTCAATTCCTGAGGTTTCACAAATTGCCATATTTTGGCCTTCCATTTGTGTCGATTTTATCTGAATTTCAGGGTCAATCTCTATTTTTAATTTTGCTTCATATTTCAATTCCTGGCCTGGTTTTTCTTTTACTGATATTTCCACTTCCTGATTTTCTTTATCCAACATATTATGTAGCGTTTCTTCATCTTTAGTGATCAGTTTCAAAACCTGTTCAGTTTTATTGCTTCTTTTAGCCATTTAATTTCATTCCCTTCTGCGAAATCAACTCATCAATGAACTCTCTGTAATCATTGGTTGACTTTGCTTTAGGTGCAAATCTATATACACTTTCTCCGTGTGCCGGCGCTTCAGCGACAGAAACTGCAGACCTTATTTTTGTTTTAAACACTGTTGTTTTCAATTCTTTCGCGATGATTTCAGCCATTTCTTCTACATCTCTTGTCAGAATTCTTCGTTTATCGTATTTGTTTAATAATATTCCTAAAACTTCTATTTTAGAATTGTAGATATTTTTAACAAGATCGATAGTTTCTCTTAGCTGTGAAATCCCAAGCAGACTTAGTATCTCAGGGATCATAGGGATAATTAGGCTATCCGTTGCCGTATAAGCATTTACCGTCAATAGATTTAATGCAGGTGGTGTATCAATAATAATATAATCATAATTTTTTCTGATTTTTTCTATTCCTTTTTTAAGTAGATACTCTCTTCCAATTTGAGTGAATTCAATTTCTGCTCCGCTAAGCAATATATTAGATGGTATAATGTCTATATTTTGATTTTTTTGAATGACTTGTTCTATTGGAACAGTACCCTTCATCAGCTCATAAACGGTGGGGCTGTTATCAATTTCCGCTCCCAGACAAAACCCTAAATTTCCTTGCGGATCAAGGTCAACAGCTAATATTTTATATCCTTTATCTGCCAAACCGCTTATTATGGCACTTGCCGTAGATGTTTTCCCCACGCCACCCTTTTGATTAGTAATAACAACTACCTTAGCCATTTATTATTCCTCCCTTTCAAAACACTCCTTAGCCTTCATTGCCTTGTTGTGATTCTCTATTTGCACTCTGAAAACATATTCACAAATCATTCTTTCTTCTTCATTATTTTTGTTTAAAAAAGTACATCCATACTTATATTTATATCCTGAACCGAATGAACCTTTTTCAATCCTCAGTATCTCGGCCTCCACTTCAAATCCCGTTTTTAAAAATCCGAAATCCAGACTTATCTTCTGTTTTTCTAACAATCTCTTGTTAGAATAGAATCCTATCCCCCCTAAATTAACATCCCTTGTTTCAATTAATTCATCTATAAAATAGCTTTTTTTAATTTGACCTAAGAAATAAGCTTTTACAAGTCTTGTCTTTTTATATAATTTTACCCTTATGAACTTTCTTCTATTTTTTTTATCATCCGTTTTAATTATATTCAAATTAATTTGAGATTCTGTTGAAAGGGAAACTTTTCCTGACATGATAACTAAGCCATCTTCAAAGTATCCTACTGCATCTACCACAGAATGATGGGGTATTAATCCAAAATCCTCTCCATTTATAAAGATTCTCTCTCCATCAGCATTGACATTCATGGAGGAAATAACCACATTATTTTCTTCCTTATCTCCACCATACATTATATTAATTTTAACAAATTTTAAATTTTGCTCCAAAATTTCACCGCCTGCTTCATGATTTTATAAAGTACTTTGATTAATTTTACCGCCATTAAAATATATCCTGCAATGCTCAATATTATCAAGGGAAAATCTAAATAGTTCGTCCCCAAAGAAAATCCTGACACCTTGATGAATTTTCCTTTTACAAATAATAGCGCCAGTATATACCCTTGACCCTTTATTTTCTATTTCCTGTATTCTATTTGTATCGGCTATCTTAACACCAATCACTTCAATTCTTGTCATTCTTTCTTTTTCCGAACCTATATTTTTCGCTTTCAATTCTCCCTTAACCTTTATATCACCACCAAGTACAAGTTGATTTGCGCCAGAAAGTTCAATATTGCCCATACAGACAATTTTACTGTCTATAATATAATCAGCCATTATATTACCTTCTACATATACTATAGCCTTCTCAATATAATTGCATTTTAAGTTTCCCATTACTATAATAGTTTTATTTAAAGAACCATTAATTCCTTTTGATACGTGAAGATTGCCTTGGGCTTCTACTGTTGAATCTTCAACAACTCCTCTTACTATAATATCACCGCCTGATTTTACAGAAAATCCATTGCACACATCTCCATTAATTGTTACATCCCCTGTAAAATTCACGTTTCCAGTAAGCTGTCCTACACTTGTTGAAATCTTAAGCAGATCATTCACGTCAATGGTGTTTCTTACAAAATGTACGACTCCATCACATGAGGCAACAAGCAATGTTTCATTTTCAATTAATCGGGTGTTTTTACCGGCCGGATAGTCAGGTGGCCTACCATTTCTCGCTGGCACAATATCCCCATGTATATTCATGCCATCCGTGCCTGATGTTTCTTTAATAATATTACAAAGGATTTGATCTTTTTTGACAAACTGGAAATAATCCAGATTTTTATAATCAACAACACCTTCCATGGTATATTCCGGTTTATATTCCAGATCTTTTTTCACGCAAAAATCGATTTTGCCATCTTCCCCAGTTATCGGGGGAATTCCTTTTGCAATTTCGATTTTCAAGTTATATATTGGTCTTAAAGCAAATTTTTCAACAGTTTCCTCTTTTATCCCAAATTTAATGTGATTTAGCTTAAGAGTTTCCATTAATAATTCTTTTGTTAATTCTATTGGCTCTTCTTCCTGCTTACTAAACTTGATAAAACCTTCTAAACCGTCTTCACTAACCAAAACTTCAATCATAGTCTTACCCTTTCCAAACTTTATTTTAGTTTGCCTCGTTTAGTATAACTGCTTGAATCTTTAATTAAATCATCTTAATTGATTAATAGTTTTTTCCATCTCATCAGCAGTCTGAATAAGTTTGGCATTGAATGAAAACCCTTTTGAAGCCTCCATCATCTTTACCATCTCAGTTGAAATTTCAACTGCAGAATTTTCAAGATATCCTGTCTTCACATTTGCTGTCTTTAAGACTGCAGCTTTTCCTGAAACTTCAGTTTCTTTATATTGATTGCCGCCTATAGGGTCTAATCCAAATTTGTTGGCAAAAGTAAAAACACCAATTTTTGATGCATCCAACCCATCTTTGTATTCTATTTTATTTCCTGTTTCATCTAATATATAACCACCTCTGCCGTTTACTAAATAAGAAGTAGTCCCCTCTACACTAACCTGAAAACTCCCATCCCTTGTATAAGTATCAGGACCGTCCGCTTTACTTTTTACAGAGAAAAAACCATCACCAGAAATAGCAAAATCAAGCGGCATATCAGTTTTATTCAGTTCCCCTTGTGTGAAATCAATCCCTGATTTTTCAATTTTAGTTCCATAACTGACTTGACTATCATTGGCTCCTGCTCCGTTTAAATTTTCCAGATACAAGGTTGAAAATTTCGACTGTTGTGGTTTAAATGCAGTTGTACTTATATTTGATATATTATTAGCTATCACATCCATTTTGGATTGTTGACTTCTCAGACCTGAAGCACTTGAATAAAATCCTCTTATCATTATTATTTTCTCCTTCTATTTAAAAGCTGAGATTTAACCTATTCTACCTATTTGGTTTACTGTTATTTCATTGATTCTATCATAAATTTTCAATATTTGAGTGCATGACTGATAACGGTTTTGTCCTGCTATTATTTTACTCATTTCTTCAGAAATATTCATATTTGATTTTTCGAGAGCGCCCTGCATAACCGAGTAATTTTTCGCATCCTCTTTAACCGATTCATTTTCACTTTTAAACCCGCCATTCCCAGCGCTCTTCAACTTTTCCTCGTCTCCTTTTGAAGCGATAAACAACTTTTCTTCCACTTTCTCATCCACCAAAATGCTGCCTGATGAATCGACAGTGAAATCAATATTGCTTATTTTTATCGGGTTTTTACTTTCATTAAGCACTTTACCGACTCCGGCTAGGGTCAAATATCCTTCCTTATCTATTTCAAATTGACCATTTCTAGTTAAAACCTCCCCATTTGATTCGGTTTTTACAAGGAAAAGCCCTTCTCCTTGTATAGCTAAATCCACACTTCTTCCTGTATTTTCCATTGCACCTTGGGAAAAATCAGTATAATTTGAATTATTAACCGTCATAAATGAACCTTTCCCTATATTACTTTCTGCAAGGTTCTTGTTTGAACTCATTCTTGAAACAAGATGATCTCCGAAACTGGAGTTTATAGTACCCTGTTTTTTAAAGCCTGCAGTTGAAGCATTTGCTATATTATTTGAAATCATATTGAATGATTTCTGCTGGTTTAAAACGCCAGCCGCTACTGAATAAAATCCTCTGACCATAAGGTTACCTCCCCGGTTTCCATTAATATTTGCTAAGTTTATTTTTCATTTTAATAATTGCTGCTGAATGGATTTGGGATACTCTTGATTCTGTAATCCCTAAAATCTCAGCAATTTCTTTTAATTTTAGGCTTTCATAATAATATAGAGAAACTACTTGTCTTTCTTTCTCATTTAGATTATCAATAGCTTCAATCAACTTGCCTTTTAATTCTTCATATAAAAGATTATGTTCAGGTGAGTCCCTATCGCTCTTATTTATAAAAAGAGGGGATGCAACCATCATTTTTTCGTTGATTGCTTCTTCATAAGATAATATGATGGAGTTATGTCTTTGTTGAAATATCTTGTCAAGATGTGTAACCGAAATCCCCATTTTTTCTGCCATTTCATTATTTGTTGGTTCGCAGCCCTTTTGTGAATAAAGTAATCCATAAACTTCATCTAGTTCTTTTGATGAATTTCTTTGGTTTCTTGGAACCCAATCCTGCTTTCTCATGAAATCAATAATTGAACCTTTAATTTTCACTGTAGCAAATGTTTCAAACTTATTGCCCAGGTCTGGATCAAATTTTTCCACAGCATCTATTAAAGTCAAAATTCCTTGATTCACCATGTCATCAAGTTGCCCAAAATTGCTGTAGCTGCCTTTAAATCTCAGTACAATTTTTCTAACCAAACCTGTGTATTTTAACACGATTTCGTTTCTCAATTCAATGCTTTTGTTCATCTTATACAGTTTCCATTGTTCAATATTTTTTTCTGTTTCCATTGCTTCACTTAAATCTACAGCCTCTGTTAAACCCATTTTGCCTCACCTCTTTTACAGGGATATTTATTCTTTAAATTTTATTACACCAATAGCCTGAATCTGAATATTTGTATCTATTTCATTAAATGAAAGAACTGCAACATTTGGTATAAATTGATCAATTAATCTTTTAAAATATATTCTTACAATGGGGGATGTCAAAACTATTGGTTGTGTGATCAACTCTTTTAATTTTTCTATCTGCTCCGAAACACTTTCAACAATCATTTGCACCACTTGAGGTTCAAGTGCCAAATAGGTGCCATGTTCATTCTTTTTTGCCGCATTGAGAATTGAATTTTCAATGTTTTGATCAAGAGATATTACTTTGATACTATTGCTGTCTGTATATTTCCTTGTTATTGTTCTTTTCAGCTTCTGTCTTACATATTCTGTCAGCATATCTGTATCTTTTATATTTACGCCCTGATCTCCAAGGGTTTCCAATATACTTTCCATATCTCTGATTGGGATTCCTTCTTTTAATAAATTCATTAGAATCTTTTGCAAGTCTGAAACGCTTATAATATTTGGGATAACATCCTCTACAATCGCCGGATTTGTTTTTGATACATTTTGAAGCAGAATATTTATGTCCTGCCTGCTGACCAACTCATGGATATGTCTTTTTATTACTTCTGACATATGGGTTACTATTACTGACAAAGAATCAATCACGGTATAACCATAGACTTCCGCCATTTCTTTTTGAGATTCGCTGATCCATTTTCCCGGTATTTCAAAGGCTGGTTCTATAGTATCTATCCCTTCAATTGTCCCTGTTATATTCCCAGGATCTAAAGCAAGGTAATAATCTACCAGAACTTCTCCCCTGGCGACTTCTTCGCCTTTAATCTTTACCAGGTATTGATTGGGATTTATTAAACCGTTGTCTCTTAATCTTACCGTAGGTACAACCA
>Ga0209386_1001223_pt1 | contig 10803 bp, 14 predicted proteins | sample NGEPertwo_FD_184510 | JGI IMG/M metagenome (GOLD analysis project Ga0209386, IMG submission 184510) | Arctic peat soil microbial communities from the Barrow Environmental Observatory site, Barrow, Alaska, USA - NGEE Permafrost154B-two... | ecosystem: Environmental > Terrestrial > Soil > Wetlands... | reverse complement strand
ATGTAGGCCTTTTGAAACGAGGCTAAATGATCACAAAAGAAAATACTGGTGCGGTGAATGGAACCATTTCCCGTTTCTAGTGCGTAAGGATTCCTAAATTCAGTACCACGATCGCTAAAGATAACGGAAAATATCCTAGTAAAAGTATCAGTTCCCAGAAACTTTTCCAAGTTTTCAAAAGCAGACAAAACATAAGCTTGCTTTTTATCATGGAGAAGATAAATAAGCATGTATTTGCAACACAGGATCCGGTGTGAGGCTTAAGAGCAAAATCTCCGAAGTAATTCAAAAAAAATTCCAGCCATTTTTCTTTGGGATGGAAGTTCAATATAATATCATTTTCTATTTGGCTATGTCACGACTAATGGTTGAAAAACAGGGATTTTTATTTGTGAACTAATTTTAATTAAGTATTTAAATGATTAAGCTTGCCCTATCAATCCCAGGCTTTCGGATGATTACTTAACTTCAATATTAAATGCGTTATCTTTAAATTTTACAGATTGAGCCAGTAATAATATATGTTCTTTACTGTAGTAATCCGCATTTAAGAAAATAGCATAACATATATCACTATTTTCTTTTGCAAAAAATATATACCACATTGAGGAACTCATTTCGTCATTGGTAATATTGTTTTCTTTAGCTTCCGGTGCGGTATACAAATCGTGCCCTACCTGAAAGATTACAGCCGGTACCTCGCATTTGTCCACAGACTGTGCATTTGTTAAATAATCCGAATGATTCCACGGCAGAGAGACATCGGTCAATTGCCCATTGTTGAATTTTAAATTCAATTTATAATATATTTCTACTCCTCCATAGGAATTCCAACCATACGGCGTAGAATCTGACGCTTTTTTTGCCTCGCAGCTTCCTGTATCTTTAAGACAAAATAGATTTCCGCCTAAGTATCCTAATTCTCTATTATAGCTTCCATTGACTAAGGTGTTTGGTAAGCTATACGTTATATATTGACTTAATGAATTGTCTTCTGACTGGTTGACTGTTTCTTGACTTTCATAGGAACTTTGACCTAAAGTATTAACTGACGATTGCTTTGAGGGTTCTTTACTTCCACATGAACAGAGACTAAATATGATATATAAAGCAACCAAAACTAATGCTAATTTTTTCATATTCCCCAATTTTATCTCCTCCCTTAATATATCTTTGTTATTACCAATTATCTTGGCAACGGCGAAAGCACATTTAAATAGATAATATTTGCTACCGTTGCCATTTTGATTGTCTCCAATCTTCTGTATTATATTTTCATTGTATCACAATATATGATGGTTATGGCAATTTCGTCGGTTTCTTATTAGCCAGGCACATCCGAAAAACGCCTCGTAATTTCGTGATTAATTATAAGGCTGTGTCACATCATATAGTTGATTTTTAGGTATAAACCTTATATTCCCTTTTAAACAAGGCAAATAGAAGATTATAGAATGAGATTCAACATCTTAATATACGGAATGGCATAAAAAAGCACCATACATTTTAATCAATGGTATGGTGCTTTAATTTTGATTCTTATAAGCAAGAAAATGGTTTTACTGTTTATTCTTCTCGGCTATAGGCCTTGATCTTTTGATATTTAACACGAAGAGTAAAAAACAGAATAACAAAAGAGATTATAGGCAAGGAAAGCCTAAAAATCTGCAAACCTAAGCCTCCTGGTGTTTGCATCATTGAAATATATAACCCGATTACAATTGCCATTCCTAACGCACTTAAGAATATTGCAAAAGCAAAGCCAAGATATTCACCTTTAGGAACTTTTTTCATGCTGTACCTCCTTATGATTTTTTTAACTTTAAACTCTTTATTCATTATATATTAGTTTTAATTAACTTACTTATTAAATTTGGCTGTGTCACATTAAATAGCTGATTTTTGAACATATTTATGCGATTATTCTTATCTTGTTCATAGAACTCGTATTATTTTCTATTCCACAAATATTATTTCATCAGTTCCCCGAACTTTTCTTCGTTTGTATTCCATTTCAAGTAATATATAATAAATGACAATACATTAGGTATTAAGATGAGTGGCAAATAGTTTTCTAATTTAGGATCCATCGTGAATGGTGTTATGTATAAGAATGTTAAAAATATTAAGACCCCGCCTACATTTCCAATTAGTGCACTCGGTATGAATTTTAATAAATACATACTTTTGCCTTTTTTTCTTATTTCACTCCAATTTTCTGTAAATTTTTCAGCTCTCATAAATAATCCCCTCGCTCTTCTAAATCTAATCCAATTACACCATCAGTTCATTTCATTATCATCGATTATCGATGACTGCATAACCTTTTATTGCATTTAAAAAATTCCTTTATATATGCAGTTTTCGAAATAAGGCTTATTTATAGTGTATTAACCCGCAATCACCTCTTACAAGATATATGACGTCTATTTTATTTCTTTTGTTTATCAACCATCTAATGTGACACAACCAATATAATTTGTTTAGAATAAAGACAAAAGGTTATGCCTATTTTGCTCGACGATAAGCCTTGATGGATCGAAATTTGAAAAGTAGATCGAAAAAAACAACAATAGCGGCTATGATTGGAAAAAGTAACAACAATAGACTCGTAGTGAATGTTACCGCATATTCTTTCATAGCTAAATATAATGCGATTGCAAGTACCATCGCAAATGTATTGTATAAAATACCAACTCCAAATAAGACATATGGGGTTTTGGGTTTACCTTTTTTCATACTAACCTCCTTTTGTAAAAAGATTTAGCTTTGCTGATTTATAAAGTCTATAATCATTATACGTCAATCCTGAGTATATTATTCATTATTCATATATTAATTTCATGTGATTATCAACTATATGATGTGACACAGCCTTTTATTTAAACCTTAGCTTTTTTATTATAGTCAACATTCCTCTCATCATAATAGCGTTGATAATTTTTCTATTGAAACCAGTGTATCTTCAAATTCTATACCATTAGCATAATCGAACTTCTTTGAATATGCATCCCAGATTTTTTTAATATTGTTATCCAGTCTTAGCTCTTCTAAAACGCTCCTTGATTTTCTCATTTTTTCAACGGTCCCTCTTTTGCTGGCAGTTGAATCTAAAGCTCGCTTGAATTCACTGTTACTGAATTCTTCCCAGTAAAGATTTGCCAAGATATAAACATCATAAAAATCCCTTGCCCTAGTATTCAATATTCCTCTGCTAATAATAGTCTCATACTTTTCAGCTAGGATAGTTTCTATATTATATGCTGGTATTTCAATTTTCCTGTCTTCAAACATCAAACTAAAATCGAAGTCAATTTCCTTAGGTGTTATCACATCACCAGTACTCAAATCGACCTTTATTGGTACCACAATTTTATCAAAGATTGCTTCAAGAGAAATTCTATAACCTCCGTAATCATCGTCCTTTCTTATTTCTTCAATCCCTTTCAGAATAAACCGTATATCATCCTTAATTTGAATTGCAATGATTTTTTCGAAAATGTTCATGAGGTTTTCCTTAGAAAATTCAATTCCTTTCATTGTTGTATCCATATCCATTGTCGTTCTGCTTCCAAGTCCAATCATAGCACTAATAAGCATACCGCCTTTGAGAATAAAATTCCATTTATACTCGGACACAGAAATGCGTTCAAGCAATCTTTCTAGCATATAGTTTTGTAAAAGCGCATTTGCTTTTATTCCTGTCTTCATTGTCATATTTTTTATCATTGCTTTTAGTTGCATAGCACTTTTCAAATCAGTACCTCCATATACTCACGCATTTTCTTTTCGATTTTGAAAGTCTTTGCGTATTTCATCAATATGCTCAAATCTTTATCCTTACGCTTTGAATATCTCTTCAGTGCTTCAGTAAAAATCTGCATATCCATTCTGGACTTGCTTCGCACAATATCACATATCGTTCTTTCAATGTCGTAGGTTTGAATTGGTTTGCCGTGAGGAGATAATACTTTAATCATCCCTAAGGGGAGCAGTTCAGGTTTAACATAAAAAAAATCCAGTGCTTCATTTTTTAATGAAGAAGGGTTATATCCCTTTGGCAATGTTATTGAGAAGCGAAGTGGAGTCCTATCGGATAAGTCATGCAAGAACAATGCTGTATCGTGAGAAAAAGTTCCTTTTCTACAACGGATACTAATTGAATATAATTCATCTTCCATTATATGTGGAAGTACATAAACACCTCTAGATGCCCGCTCTATCATTCCCCTTTGAACCATAATGGAAAGGTATTTCCTGTCAATATTTTGATTTACGATTTCCGCTGTGGAAATAATGCCATTATTTTTATTTATAATATCCATAACAATTTCATATGTGTCCATTGAAATCACAACCTTTCACTTCTATGCGTTCATTATACTCTTTGTTAGCCCGAAAGTGAAGTGATAATTTTAGTTAAGGCTTTCCTGTTTTTCAAAGCGCCTATTTTCAATCATAAAACTGGTTCAGACGACACAGTTTGCACTATTAGAAAAACTCCTGAAAATCATCCAGGAGCCTCAATTCATTATTTTCTTTTTTCAAGCAGACAAACTATTTCTGTGTGTGTCGGTTGTGCACCTGGAACATGTAAAATGCTTTTCCATTTTCACACTCCTTTTTCTCATGCATTAAGCCCTTCTAATCCAAAGGCTACCCTTATCATAGCATGAATTTATTTTTATTGTCCAGATAAGGTCGCCAATCCAAACAAGAAAATAGAATAAATTTATTCGTTTTCTGAAGTTATAATTCGCCTAAACTTAAACATCTTGATTACAAAAGCAAATAATTCATACCCAAATATCACGCCCCCAAGTACCATAGGAGTTTGACCGTAAACTGCCCACATTGGAATAGGGTAATTCATGTTTTCATAACCTACCATGGACAGAATAAAATATGGCATTACCATTATTGTTGCTAGATAGAATGAAGGAATACCAATAATGGCAAATTCTATAACTGCTAATTTTTTATTATATTTAAACTTACTGCTTACAAACACCAGAAGAGAAATAATTATTCCTCCTAAAATCATTGTTAAAGTTGGAAATATTATTGTTGGCAAGAAATCAAAAGTCAAATCTGTTTGCACTCTTATCTGATAGTCTATACTTGCATATGCATATAAAAATATTATAAATATAATGTCCCACCCAATATAAAAAGCAGTCTGTTTTTTCATTTGTTTTACTCACCTCCTTTATCTCAATCTCAGCAATATCATAAATCACAAATTATATGTTTGGCTAGATTGTGTAAGATTATTTAATTCATCTATCTAAATCTAATTCTTTCATATATTTAATCAATTTAAGATGTTTATTAATACTTTCAGTTCCTACTTGCATATATCCTAATTTTTCATAGAAATGACGATTACGACTATACCATTAAATAACGAAAAAATAATTATCATTCCAGCAATTGAAATTAAAACATGCATATCACTTTCTTTACAAAACTCATTATTGAAATTAATATAAAATTATCTTATAGAACTTGCTACTGACAGTGCCGCGGCAATTAATATTATTCCCATCACTATATAAAATAATCCCATTATTGGAAAAACTGTTTCTTTGATTAGCTTCACTTTAGATATTAAACTGTTTTTTATATCGCCATAGAAAGGCAATCTGCGAATGCCCCTAAAATCAATTTCTGTAGAGTTTAAAAACTCTGTGCATTTAATTTTTTTATTATCATAATTAGCCAATACCACAGAATTATCTATTACTTCATATATGATTTCTTTTTCATCGAGCAAATCTGTAATTGCAGGCATTAATGTTTCTGTTTTAATATTTGTTATAATATATCTGCCTTTCATTATGACATATGAAAATATTACAATGAATAAATAGGCTGCAGCAATAAGTAACAGATACTGATCGGTCCCAATTGGGTTTCTAGCCAATTGCCCAAAAATAAATGTGCCCACTAAAAGCCCAGAGTACTGACTACTAATAATCATCTTTCTCCGTGTTAGAAATAAACATCCTAGCGCAATAAATATAATCCCGAAAATTCCACTAAACATACTATATAAAATCATTTCTCGAGCACCTCCATTGTAAAAAGATTTAATTTTGCTAATTTTTAGATTCTAATTTAAGCAACTAGAAGTATGGATATGTAAATAACAAGATTGTAAAACAAACTATATGACATGGCCTAATATTCAGAACATTTAATGAGTCATAATGTATCCTACTGTAGAAATAATAAAGTATGTCATAAGTCCTGCGATGGCGATTAAACCATAGAAAATATATTTTTTGTTTATTTTTCCAAAGCCTCCACTTTTCATTGACTTGTTGTTTATTTTCTTTCTACAGAGGAAACCACCTTTTTTTTGAATAGTCCCCTACCTATAATGAAAATCGTCTTATCTCGTTTTTTTCTCATTTTAACAGGTTTACCAATAAGTTCTTCTAAAAACTGTGGCGTATTTTCATCTGGTTCACCTATTATTCCAAAAGACATTGCCTCTTTTTTTTCATTCATATCCACTCCTATCAATATCGTAGACTCTATCTTTGAAATAGTCTCTACACTTGCTTATTCCTACAAAGCGCCAATTATTATTCAAAAAAACAGCACAGATTAAAGTAACCCTTAATTATATGTTGTTATGGATATTACTGAAGCCATAAATGCTCACATAAAATCCATTCTTAAAGAATAGATGATATTTTCAAATTGAGGAACCAACTCTAAGTTTTCTATTCTGTTGTTGGCTTTTTTCCCATCTAAATGATTTATCACCTTATTATCGTCCCAAATATCAGTATGTAAATAATATATTATCCTATGTGCGAACGTTCGATATGTAATGCCATCTATACATATGCTAAATATCTTATATCCTCTTTGATGTGTGCCGCCATATTCTTTATACAATTCATCATCTTGAATAACAAAGTCCCTATTATTTAGAAGTTCTTGAAAATTATCGACTATATTTTTTCTAATTCCTCTTTATGCCATCTTTTGTTATTTTTTATAATTGAATCTTTTAATTTACCTACATTAACAGTTTTCCCTTGTATTTCAACTCTCTTAGTTATGATTTTCTTATATATAGGCTACCCCAATTTGTCGATATTATTAATAATTTCACTAGTATGTTGTGAGCCGTATAAAGATATTTATCTGACTCTAAATTAACAATTATTTTTCAATTGAAGAGCATAATATATTTATAATACTTTAACACTTGTTCTGGAAATTTACGAGATTACATTTCCCTTCAAGAACCATTTTTTTATTTAGATTTGCGATATTACAAAAATACTCATTAACTGCTAACGGGTCTCCTAAAGGGTGTTCATTTGCGTTTCTTACCATACACATAGTACAAAACTCATTTTCTGGGCATTGAATACATTTGGGGAAATCTCGTTTGCGTAAGTTTCTTAAATATTGTACTTTTATTGAATTATTCCAAATATCTTTGAGAGATGTTTCATTTACGTTACCAACAACATAATCCTGCCAACCAGCACATGGATATAAATTTCCGTTCTCTGCTATGCAAATGGATGAATGACAAATGCTACAGACAATATCGTCAGGATTAATATTTTTTTTCTTGTCAGCTTCCTTTTCCATTAGCTCCAAATATTTAGGTTCATTAACAATTCTTTGATTAATAACCTCCTTGACATCATTTAATGACAGACGGTTACTCAGATTTTGTGTTGTATGGTTATATCTTGCTATGAGGACATAATCACTTGCAACATGAATATTGTGTATTTTCCCCCATTCCATAACATCATTATAACAGTTTATATTTTGGTTCATTATTGGACAACTAATTTGCATAGGTATATCATTTTCTTTCAGTATTAATATTGCATTTTTAGTTTTTTCAAAACTTCCTTTTACTTGGGTTATTGCATCGTGAATATTGGAATCCATTGAGTATAATGATACCTGGACACCCAAGAGGCGATTTCTTTTCATTTCTTCAATAATTTCATTATTTAGTAAAGTTAAATTACTAAGAACATTTACGGAAAAGTTATATTCATTACATTTTTTCAGAAAATCGCTAAATTTATTATGCATCATTGGTTCACCACCACTTAACGTCACATGCAATAAATTCATTTTTTTGCATTGTTTTAAAACATTATAAAACAAATCAGGTTCGATATGCTTTGCTTTGTTATCATGTGGGATATAACAATGTACGCATCTTTCGTTGCACTTGCTTGTAATTTCTATGTGTAAATTTGTTAGCTGAGGTTCGTTTTTAAAGTATTCGTCAAAAAATTCTTCTGTAGATTTTTCAAAACCTTTAGTCGGAGAACAATCTTTTTTTTCGGTTTTTGGTTCCACTACCTTGTACGAAAACCTCGAGTCTTTTTCATTGCATTCCTGCAAAGTTTCACCATATACAACAAATCCATCCAACTCAAGTAAGCAATAAAACTCTCTTGCATCGATCTTAATTGTTTCAATGTCCACATTTGTAAATTGCAAACTTATTTTTTTTGCGAGATCATCAAGTGTCTGTGGTTTTTCACCTAAAACAGACAAAAATACTGCGCCGCTCTGCGATACAATTTTGTCTCCAATGTCATTACCGTCATTATTCGCTTGTTTATATCCGAAATTTCTATTGTCCGTTATATAACCAAAAGACTCATAGTTTCTGAATATAACATTAGATTTTTGTTTGAAATACATTTTAATATCTCGTATAATCTAATTATCCTTTTATAGATGATTGGATTATATTTTCCTTTCTTTTTGTTTTTTATTTTCAAAGGGATATTCCCCATATATAATTATCTTGCACTGTGGATTTGTTTCTATTTTACTACGGCTTTGACTGTTATAAGGAGACTCAGACCACAGTTTTTCGTCTTAATTGGTAATCAGTTAGTTAACGCCAGACGTTTTTATTTACGAGACTACATAGCCGAAATACTTGTGGAAAACATCAGTGCAAAATTATTTTAAGGAGGTGTTTTTATGTACTTTATTGGAATTGATATTTCAAAGTACAAACATGACTGTTTCATTTCAACCGAAACAGGTGATGTTATTCTTAATGACCTGACTTTCTCTAATAACAGAGACGGCTTCAATGAACTTTTATCCGTTCTTAATTCCCTTGATCATAATCAGGAAATCAGAATAGGATTTGAAGCAACCGGTCATTATGCTCTAAACCTTAAATTATTCCTTGAGGAAACCCACTACAGCTTCATGGAATTTAATGCGGTTCTTTTGAGCAAATTTAATCATTCTCAAACCCTTAGAAAAACTAAGACTGATGCAATCGACTGTGCGTCAATTGCACGTTGGTTAATGACGGTTGAATACAAACCCTATCCTATTGGATTTTATCACATGTATTCCTTAAAGTCATTAACACGTTTGAGAGATTCTTTAGTTCGTCAACGCAGTTTTTATCTGGTTAAGATTACAAATGTCCTTGACCATACTTTTCCAGAGTTTAAGCCGTTTTTCAACAACAAATTTAGCAAAACCGCTTTCTTTATTTTGAAAAAATATGCCTCTGCTGATAGGATCGCTTCTTTAAATTCTCGTTCTTACAACGACATTCATAACATCTCCTGAGGTAAATTTTCACTGCAAAAATTTATAAAACTTAGGGAGCTTGCCAAAAATACTGTTGGGGTATCTAACTCTATATTTGAATCCGAGCTTACCACTCTTTTATCTTTACATCAAAATCTCGATTCAGAGATTTGTAAGCTTGAGTCCGAAATAATAACATTGGTGACTGTATTGGAGCGTCCTACGATGACTATCCCTGGCATTGGTCCACTATCAGCTGCTGTTATTCTTTCAGAGTATGGGGATGTTTGTCGCTTTTCGGGTCCTGCATCCATGCTCTCTTTTGCCGGATTAGAACCAGGATACTATCAATCGGGGATTTCCTCTCATACTGGGCATATGGTCAAACGTGGTTCGTCAATACTTCGGTATACTCTAATGAATTGCTGCATGTCATTAATTCATTACAATCTAACGTTTGCTGAATATTATCATAAAAAACGTTTAGAAGGAAAACCTCATCGGGTTGCGCTTTCTCATGTGGCGAAAAAACTCATTCGTGTAATTTATACTTTAGAAACAAACAATATGGCATTTGATTCAGCTAAACTTATTTAGTGATGTAGTGGTCACTTATTTTTATTAACAATTACCCTTTTTCATCTTCGGGAAAGGCTTATTTGCTGTGCAATAAAATATTTTCCGATTTTATTATTAAAACCTATTGACTTCTAATAGTTAGTCTCCTTAGTAATCAGGCGGCGATGCTATTTACATAACATCGTCCCCATTGATCAAATTGTCCATTAGCGTCCACTTGGTCCTGGTGGATTACAAGGTCTTCCGCTCGGTTTATTATTCGGCCTGCATTCTGCCATCCGTACAGTACTTAGTGCCATTATTAAAGGCTTTTTGTATATCATTTTTTCACCTCCTTTCCATAGTCTTGTTGCTTTTACTATTAAATAGCAATAAAACGCAGCAATCTCGCTTACGCACTCATTTTAACTCAAATTCCTAGTTCTCACAACAAATATCTCGTTTTTCACTTTAATTTCAGCCGTTTCCCCTGATTTTGAATAGACTTCCCCTACCCCTGTAAATGGTAAACTAAATTACCCCCAGCGGGGGGTGCGGACAAAAACCTGGACTTAGTATAATACCAGGAGGTGCCGCATGTTTTCCTATGAGAAAAGAATTAAAGCAGTTCAATTATTATTACAATACGATATGAGTTATGCCTCGGTAATGCAT
>Ga0209386_1001222_pt1 | contig 10813 bp, 11 predicted proteins | sample NGEPertwo_FD_184510 | JGI IMG/M metagenome (GOLD analysis project Ga0209386, IMG submission 184510) | Arctic peat soil microbial communities from the Barrow Environmental Observatory site, Barrow, Alaska, USA - NGEE Permafrost154B-two... | ecosystem: Environmental > Terrestrial > Soil > Wetlands... | reverse complement strand
GGGCCGCGCACGGACGGCGGCCCAGGGATCACCGCCGCGCGGTCGGCGAAGGGGCGCTCGTTGAAAGCCGTCATCCAGGCATCGACGGCAGCCCGGTCGTCGAGGTCGACGCCGTCGGCGACCAGTGCGCCGAACAGCGACTTGGCAGGCCCGAAGCGCGCGGGATCGCGCATGGCCTCCGGGAACTCCTGGGCGACCGAGTGCAGCGTCGCGTGCAGCAGCGGGAGCGGATCGCTGTCCCCGGCGAGCCAGCCACGCGCGGCAAGCCAGTCGAGGTAGGCATGCAGCCCGGGCACGACCGCCTCGAGTGAGCCGCCCGTCCCCTCGACGGCCACCTCCCGCACGCACAGCCGATACGAGTCCGTGGCCGCCATCCTCATGATCCCCTCTTCGACCACGAGGAGGATACCGGTGAGGATCGGTCTGGTCTCATCTCGGCTGACGGCTTTGGAGACTTGATGAACGACATCCGAGAAGACGCCCGTCGGCAGTGTGACGGTCTGTCCCGGCGCGACGTCGGGAAACTTCGGAAAGTCCTCCGGCGCGAGCGTTCGCACGGTGAATGCCGACTGCCCACACTCGATCGTCGCTCCTGTTGAGGAAGCGTCGATCGTCACTGCCGCTTCCGGCAGGCTCCGGACGATGTCTGTGATGAGGCGACCCGGGATGACAACGCTCCCCTGTCGCTCGACGCGGGCCTTCACGAACGTTCTGATCGAGATCTCAAGGTCGGTCGATTGTATCTGAACACCGTCGCTATGGGTGGTGAACAAGATGCCCGAAAGGATCGGGAGCGTGGTTCTGGAGGAGAGGCCCTTCGATGCGATCGAGAGTGCATCAAGGAGTTCCGAGCGGGCGACGGAGACCTTCATGAGTGTTCCTTTCAATAGATATCTCAACTAACCATAACCGTAGTAGGCGCTGTGTGTACTGTGGAGAACCTCTTCTTGAGCAGGTAGCCACAGGTGTGTCCACTGTGTGTTAGTTGTTCATCGATCATCTCACTCATCCACACTATGCACAGGCCTCGTAATCTATCCACACACACATGGAGTTCTCCCCCGCTTGTCCCACACCTGTCCACACTGTTATCAACATGGATCCACGCTCATGTTCGTTGTTTGATCAGGTTGGTGAGCGACTGGATCTGGTTGTAGACCTCCCGCTGTGTGCTCATAAGCTTCCGGATCTTTGCGTCGGCGTGCATGACCGTCGTGTGGTCTCTACCCCCAAACTCGGCACCGATTCGCGGAAGCGACATATCTGTTAGTTCACGCGCGAGGTACATCGCTATCTGTCGAGGATAGACGATCGCCTGCGAGCGCTTGTTGCTGATGATGTCGTTCTTGCTGATTCCGTAGAACTTACAGACCTCCTGTTGAATGGTTGAGATCGCTATCGGCCGGATGCCTCGCTCCGGGAAGACATCCTGAAGGACCGTGCGGGCGAGATCCACGTCGATGACGCTGCGCGTGAGACCACTGAAAGCGAGTACCCGATTGAGCGCGCCCTCAAGCTCGCGGATGTTGGTGGAGACCCGGTCAGCCATGAAAGTGAGGACGCTGACATCGATCGTGACGCCCTCCGCCTCGGTCTTGCGCTTGAGGATCGCGATGCGAGTCTCAAGATCTGGGGGCTGGATGTCAGCCGGAAGGCCCATCCCGAACCGGCTGCGAAGTCTGTCTGTGAGATCGCCGATGTCCTTCGGCGGGCGGTCCGCCGACAGCACGATCTGCTTGCCGGCCTGCTGAAGCGTGTTGAACGTGTGGAAGAACTCCTCCTGCGTCCCTTCTTTGCCCGCCAGGAACTGGATGTCGTCGACAAGGAGAACGTCAATCGTCCGGTACTGACGGCGGAAGCCTTCAATTCGGCTCTTGTCACGATTGCCGATTGAGTTGATGAAGTCGTTCGTGAACTGCTCGCTGGAGCAGTACTTGACCTTCATATGAGGGAAGCTCGACTTCACGTAGTGCCCGATCGCTTGGAGAAGGTGGGTCTTCCCGAGCCCGACCCCTCCATAGATCAAGAGGGGGTTGTACGCACCACCGGGAGTCTCAGCCACGGCGAGCGCCGCGTGATAGGCGAACCGGTTCGAAGAGCCCATGACGAAAGACTCGAATGTGTGTGTGGGGTTGAACTCCCCTTCCGTCGCCTCCCTCACCCGGCGCTGTTCGGCCGCCTCCATGTCCGACAGGAGGGTCGCTGTCGCCTCGGCGGGCGTCGGAACGACGACCGCATCCTCGAGAGGGGCGTCGCCGACTTTGAACACGACCGAGAACGGTGTGCCCGTCACCTGGGTGAGAGCAGCCGAGAGCAGCCCCGAGTAGCGCGACTCAAGCCAGTCCCGTGCGAACTCGTTCTGAGCCGATACGAGGACGGTCTGGTCAGTCACCCCGATCGGGGTGGTGTGTTCGAACCACGTCTTGAACGTGGGGGTGTTGAGCTCGCCGCGAACGATGTCGAGCGCGCTGTCCCAAACCCCTTGGATATCCTGCATACGCTTCTACCTGCCTTATGAAGAGAGAACGTGGTCGAGTGAGTTGATGCCGATGGCGGTGAGGACGCGCTTGCCCGAGTCGTCGGATTCGATGAGCCCGGCGGCCTCGAGAGCTGACAGATCCCGGTACGCGGTCGAGAGGCCAACGCTGAGTTCCCGGGAGACCACCGAGGGGCCCACAGCGCCGAGCTCCATGACCAGCGAGAGCACCTGCTTCTGGCGCAACGTGAACTTCGGCAGGTCCGGCAGCTGGCCCTGCGGCGCCGTAGACTCCGGCGACGGTGGCGCCGACTTCGTCCGCTCCAGGTGGAGGGTCACGACGGTTCCTCTGCCAAGGTTGTCCTCGAGTGAGATCGAGCCACCGGTGAATCCAAGGCACTCGCGGGCGACGGGAAGCCCGGAACCGACCCCCCTGATGACGCGCTTCATCTCCTCGGTAGCAGTGGAGAACCCAGGTATGAACGCGCGCTCTTTGTCCGCGATTCCCGGCCCTTGATCCGAGAAGCGCACGGTGTCCCCGTTGTCGCAGATGGACACGACTACTTCAGAGAAGCGCGCGTGGATGAGGTTCTCCACGACCTCCCTGATGACGGTGTAGGGCAACACCCCGCCGGCCTCGTGTGACAACTGATAGGTGCGCGACGCCAACGCCTCGATCAGGGAGCGCTCATCTTGGCCGTGGACGTCTTCGACCCGTGGTGGCGCGGTGAGGCCGTCGTAGACGGCGATTCGGGCAGACTGTCGTGCGGGAACAGGGGTGGGCGCAGGTGAGGCGCCAGAGTCTGACGCATACACTACATCGCGCGAGCGCTCGAGCATCGCGCCCGGGGCGATCGGAGAATGGGTCCGGCCCCCATCATCGGTTTCATGCAACGATCCCATCGAAGACCCCCCTCCACCGCTGTCACGTGTTCGTACGTCCACAGAGTTATCAACAACACCCCCGAAGACACGTACTTCTCAAAACGCAGGTCGGACGGCGTATCCAAGACCCTCAGGCGAGAGTTCACGCTCGTGTACTGAAAGGACGCAATCTGCGATTTCTCTAGTTATCAACAAGACTTTCCACATATGTGGACAACCTTTCCACCATCCTGAACCGTTCACACGGATTCGCGCAGTACAGTGGGTGTAGGTGCCCCGGAATCGGTTTCCGGAGGCTTCCGACGATGCCAGGACCCGGCGATTCCTGTGGATAGCGCGAACACGACGTAAGCGAACGATGGAAGGACTGTGGATAACCCGAACGTATGTCCGGTCGATTCGATAGACCTGGAGCGCGCCAAGCGCTTTATCAGGCATTTTCAAGGTCACAGCGACCGATTCGACGCCAGTGTGAGCAGCGCCGATTCTAGCAGAGGCCCTGTTGACGGACAACGCGACCGAATGGGTTATCCACAGCTTCGGCAAGCGTGCGTCCTGCGTTTTCCACACTATCCACAATTTTTCAGGTTTCTGGGCGACCCTGGGTGAACGGACCTCACCCAGAACCTGCACAAGCCGGGATCGCACGGGCCGGCGGGCTCTTGACCGATGGGGTGTCGTGTGTTTGACGCCCCCTATGGGGGTCGGTATAATCGCTGGGCTTGCCGCCCGGTGACGCGGTTGCCTCGTGGCTGAAAGGAAGGAACTGACGTGAAGCGTACGTATCAGCCCAACAACCGGAAGCGTGCGAAGACCCACGGCTTCCGAGCCCGGATGGCCACCCGCGGTGGTCGCGCCGTTATCGCCGCTCGCCGTCGCAAGGGCCGCAAGGTCCTCACCCCCAGCGCGGCATGATGATCGGCCGGTCTGAGGTGACCGGCTCGCCATGCGCGCGATCACAGCACAATCAGAGGTCGACTCGATCTTCAGAAGCGGGCGTCGCTCGTCAGGCAGGTTTGTGACCCTCATCGTCATACCGACGCCACCATCACGCGGTCCTGAGGGCCGCGTGATGTTCGTGGCGGGCAAGCGGCTTGGAGGCGCTGTCTGGCGGAACCGCGCGAAGCGGGTCATGCGCGAAGCAGTCCGAAGAGCCGGCGGCCCGTGGCCAGGCTTCGACGTAGCGCTTGTGGCAAAGAGCGACACCGGCGAAGCCCCCACCGGCGACCTCGACGCTTCGCTGGATCAGGCGCTCCGACGCGGCGGAGTGGTGCAGTGAACCTGCCGGCGAGAATCGCCACGCTGCCAATCCGGGCGTACCGCCGGGTTGTCTCTCCCCTGCTGCCGCGGAGCTGCCGATTCACGCCCACATGCTCGGCCTATGCGATCATGGCCATCGAGCGGCACGGCGTCGTGCGCGGCGGCGGGCTCGCCCTGAAGCGCGTCGCACGTTGCCATCCGTGGAACCCAGGGGGCGTCGACCCGGTCCCCTGATGACCGGCCGGTAGTTTCGTGAATGCCCTCGCGTGTGGTAGATACATATCGACACATTCGGCGATGACCCCCGACCAGTCGGAGCGGCGAACCCACCACCGGTCACAAGGCGCACTGCGCTTCGAGGAGGTAACTGTACCGTGCTGGAACCCATTGAACGATTTCTCTTCGAGATGCTCACGTACTTCTACGGCTGGGTGAACGACTACGGTGTCGCGATCGTCCTGCTGACGATCCTCATGCGGATCGTGCTCCTGCCGCTCACCCTCAAACAGACGAAGTCAGCGTACGAGATGCAGCGGATTCAGCCGAAGATCAAGGAGCTGCAGGTCAAGTACAAGGACAACAAGGAGAAGCTTCAGGAAGAGACCCTGAAGTACTATCAAGAGAACAAGGTCAACCCGTTCGGCGGGTGTCTTCCCCTGATCATCCAGATGCCGATCTTCATCGCGCTCTTCCGGGTGCTCGGCACCGCGGGCAAGGGCAAGCCGGGGCTCTTCCTGGAGCATCTGGCGAATCTGCCGGAGGCCGCGGCAGAGGCGGCGAAGCGCTTCTGGATAATTCTGCCAGACCTTACGCTGGCACCTTCAGCTGTTTACAAGGCGTCCGGTATCGGCGGCGTGATCCCCTACGCCGTGTTGGTCGTACTGTTCGGACTGAGCATCTACATCCCACAGTTGATGCAGCCGGGTGAGAAACAGCAGCGCCAGATCGCGCTGTACATGTCGGCGGTCATGCTGTTCTTCGGGTGGAGCGCCCCGGCTGGCGTTCTCGTGTACTGGGTCACCTCAAGCCTACTGCAAGTGGGCCAGCAGGCCGTTACGAACAAGATCTATTCCCGTAGCGAGGGAGCTGCATAGATGTCAAACGAGATCACGAAAGAGGGACCGTCGGTCGAGGACGCGCTTCGGGCAGCGCTCGACGAGCTCGGCGCCGACCAGGAGGCTGTTGACTACGAGGTACTGGAAGAGGGCGGACGTAGGATCTTCGGGACGATCAGGCCCGCGCTTGTTCGGGTATGGCTGAGAGAGCATGACGCCGAGGTCGATGTCGACGACGAAGAGAGTCTCGAATCTGTGGAGGCGGAGGTCCCCATGGACGAGCCGCTCTCTTCGGATCTTCAACCCGAGAGTCCCCCACTCAGCGATGAGGATCTTGACCGCGTGGCCGACGAGGCGGTTGCCGTCATCAACGACATACTCGGTATGCTCGGCCTCACGGCATCCATCGAGGAGTACGAAGGAGACGACGGGGAGATTATCCTGGACATCGTCGGGGATGACCTAGGTGTCTTGATCGGTAGGCATGGGCGGACCCTGGATGCGATGCAGGTGCTCGTCTCTGCAATCTCGCACCGCCGTCTCGATCTTCGGCACCCAACCGTCGTGGATGTGTCGGGATATCGCCACCGTCGTCGCCTTAAGGTCGAGGAGATGGCAAAGAGGGCTGCAGACCGCGCCGCTCGAGGCGGTCGGCCTGTGCCCATGCGACCAATGACGAGTTTCGAGCGAAAGGCTGTACACGTTGCGCTCCGCAACGACCGACGCGTCCGTACGGAGAGTGAAGGCGCGGAGCCCTATCGTCAGGTAGTCGTTCACCCCAAGTAGTCTTGCTCAAAGGTCAGTTACTCGGATGGCGGAGCATGCGCTCCGCCATCTTCGCGTTCATAGAAGTCAGACGTTCTAGGAACCGAACTCGCTTGAGGGGACCAGCTGCCTCAGCGCGTCGTTCCGCCGGACGCTCGAACCGACTCGATGTTTCACGTGAAACATCGAGCTCGCATCGCCGGTGCGCGGTCTCCTACGCACGCGTTCTACTACGTGGCGATGTCGCGAGTGGGGAACGCCGATGCCTGCGATGAGGGGCATGAGATTCTCACAGGGATGAGTGTCGCCGATGCGCATACCGTGCGGAGCGAACCGGCGTAGGGCGGCATTCCGGGCGTGAACGAGGCGGCTTCTACCGAAGCTGCTGTCAGAAGTCCATGAGTCAGGAATCTCCGGCAGTCGGGTGGCGCCGAGGCGCACTCTGAGGGATGATGTTCCACGTGAAACTCCGTCCAGACGCAGACAGCGAACCACCGATTCCGGTCGCGTCGATACGCGACGCTCTGGCGCAGATCGGGGTTCGATCATCGGCAGATCAAGCTGCACGACTTGCCGTCCATGCCCGGATGGTTCTGGATGCGAACAAGCGGTTCAACCTGACGAGGATCTGTGAGCCGGCTGACGTCGTGACGCTTCACATCGCTGACTCGGCGTTGGCAATAGAGGCCGTACAGGGTGCGCCGGCAGGAAAACTTGCCGATCTAGGGTCCGGAGCAGGCTACCCTGGCGTGGTCCTCGCGATTCTCGGCGAACGCCCGACGCTGCTCGTCGAGTCAGTGAAGAAGAAGGCGCGCTTCCTGAGTACCGTCGTCCTGGAGCTGGGTGCGGGCATGGATGTCTTTCCAGGTCGGGCTGAGGATCTGGCGCGTGAGCGCGCCGGCGAGTTCGCTGTTGTGACAGCCCGTGCAGTCGCACCGCTGCCGTCGCTGGTCGAACTGGCCGCCCCCCTGCTGCGCCAGGGTGGACGGCTCGTCGCTATGAAGGCGAAACCGGAGGCCGCTGAGCTCCTCGCCGGGCTGAAAGCTGCCCGAGTTTGCGGCATGAGGGAGGTTTCGAGAACCGCTACCATCCTCGCCGGTGAGCATACGCGGACGTTGGTGGTGTACGAGAGAGTTGGTTCTCCTGCGGTACGGCTTCCGAGACGGGTCGGACTCGCGCAGCAGGTCCCGCTCGGGTGACTGCTTCCGCCGGGCGGCGGGTTCCCCTATACTCGTGAGCGGCACGCGTTCGAAGAAGGAGGAGACGTGTTGCAGGATGACGTGGTTGAAACCGAGGACGCCGGAGGTGGTTCGTTACGACGAGCCACGGTGCTCGCTATCGTGAATCAGAAGGGCGGCGTCGGTAAGAGCACAACAGCAGTGAACCTCGCCGCCGCACTGGGAGATGCGGGCCAGAGGGTTCTGCTGGTTGATCTGGATCCGCAAGGAAACGCGACCTCGGGTTTTGGTTTGGACAAGAATAGGCGCGAGCTGTGCGTGTACAACGCTCTGCTAGGCGGTGCAACGCTCGCAGAGCTGATCGAACCGGTCGAGGTGCAGGGCGTCTTCGTCGTTCCGGCCACGATCCAGCTTGCAGGTGCCGAGATCGAGCTCGTTTCGGCGATGAGCCGCGAAACGAAGCTTCGGCACGTGCTCGAGGATGTGCTCGGCGACTTCGACTTCATCATCATCGACTGCCCGCCGTCGCTCGGGTTGCTCACGCTCAACGCGCTCAGTGCGGCAGGCGGCGTTCTCATCCCCGTGCAGTGCGAGTACTACGCTCTCGAGGGGCTCACGAAGCTTCTGGAGAGTTTCAAGCTCGTCAAGACGCATCTCAATCCCGCACTGGAAGTCTTTGGCGTTCTGATGACGATGTACGATGTTCGTACGAAGCTCTCGCACCAGGTCGTCGAGGAGGTCAAGGACTTCTTCGGCGATCGCGTCTTCAAGTCGGTCATTCCGCGGAGCGTGCGCGTGTCGGAGGCTCCAAGTTACGGGCAGCCCGTTACACTGTTCGACCCCACTGGTCGCGGAGCAGAGGCTTATCGCAGTCTCGCGGAGGAAGTGATTGAACGTGTCTAAGAGAGGGCTTGGCAGAGGGCTTTCGGCGCTGATCCCCGGGGCAGGACAGGAGTTCGTCGGTGGCGAGCCGCAAGAGCTCCCCGTCGATCTGATCTCCCCCAACCCGAACCAGCCGCGTACTGCGATGGACGAGGACAGCGTCAATGAGTTGGCGGACTCGATTCGCAAAGTCGGCGTGCTGCAGCCGATCATCGTGCGACCGCACGCGGAGGGGTACCAGATCATCGCGGGAGAGCGGCGATGGCGCGCGGCCCGGGTTGCGGGCCTCACGAAGGTGCCGGTTCGCGTGATGGCTTCGAGCGAGATCGAGGCGCTAGCACTGGCCCTGATCGAGAATCTGCAGCGGGAAGATCTGAATCCTGTGGAGGAGGCTCGCGGATACCGCAAGCTTCTCACGGAGTACGACATGACCCAGTCGGAGCTCGCGGACCGGGTGTCGAAGTCCCGGTCGGCAGTCACCAACACCCTGCGGTTGTTGGATCTCCCTGAAGAGGTCCTCGAGTTGATGTACCAGGGAAAGATCAGCGCGGGTCACGGACGGGCCGTGCTAAGCTTGGTGGACGATGAGAAGCGGATCAGGCTGGCGCGGAAGGTCGCCGACGAGGGGTTGTCTGTTCGGGAGGCCGAGAACCTCGCCAGGCTCTTTGCGGTCGGTCAGGGCGAGCGAGCGCCGCGGCCGGTCAGCCCCAAGTCTTACAAGATCGTTGCGCGAAAGCTGCGGCGCCTCTTGGCGACGCCCGTCAGGGTGCGCCAGACCGCGACGAAGGGCAAGATCGAGATCGACTTTCATGGAGAAGAGGACTTGGAACGAATCATCCGTCTACTGACTGAAGGCAACGGCGCGGTTGGGGCGGGGCAATGAGAGCGCAGAAGCTGGCATATTTTGTCATAGGACTGGCCTTCGGCGCAGTGGGAGGCCTCATCGTCGGTCTTCTCGTGGCTCCGGACAGCGGCGCGCGGACCCGCAGGCGCATCGCGAACGAGGCCCTGCGAGTCGCCGACGCTGCCCGGTCTGTCGCGGAGCGGGCCGAGCGAACAGCGGAGATCGTTGGGGAGCGGGTCGATCATTACCTCGGACATGACGAGGATGTCGCCTGGCGAAAGGTTCGCGAGCTGCGCGAGGGTGTTCAGCGGTACTCGCAGACGGTGATGACTCCCTGACGTCAGAGCGGCATGATACGTTGCCCCGAGATGGTTGGAGGGGCGGCGCATGACGATGACGGTCGTGACCGGTGCGGCGAACGCCGGCAAGACCGGTCACATCACGCGAGTTCTCTACGAAGCGGCACGTTCGGGGTCGATGCCGACTCTGCTGCTGCCCAGCGAGCCGGAGGTCCTCCGGGCACAGACCGAGATCGGGCGCAGCTACCCGGTCGGCGTCGAGGTCGTGCAGTTCGACCGGTATCTCGACAAGCTCTGGGCGCTCGACGGCGACGGACGTGCGATCATCAGCCGGATCCAAAGGCGCTTGTTGCTGCGCCAGGCCATCGACAGGGTCGGCCTCGGCACGCTCGGGGAGTCGGGGCAGCGCCGCGGATTCGAGAAATCGCTCGAAGAGGTGGTCCGCCGAACGGGGGAGGATCAGCTTCTTGACGGTCGTCGAAGCACGCTCGTGCGTCCCGGGACCGCCGCCGCCGACCTCTGCGCCATCATCGATGCGTACGCCGTGTTGCTTGAGCAGCACCGTCTCATCGAGCGGAGCGAGGCCCACGCTCGCCTGCCCCACGTCTGCGATTCCGCCAGCATCGGCGGCCCTGTGCTCGTGAACAGGTTCGCGAGTTTCACGCCGCCTCAGCAGCGCTTCATCGTATGGCTCTCCTCCTCAGGCGTAAGCGTGATAGTTGCGTTGACCTGGGTGGACGGTCATGCGGCCACGGAAGGCTCAAGCGCGCTCGTTCAGAGACTGGTCAAGCTGCCAGGCGGAGAGCTCATCGTTGTTGAAGGTGCGTGCTCGGCCGACCCTGAGCTACAGCGGCTGGAGCGGGACCTCTTTCAGCCTAGGGTCGCCACCGCCGCGGTGTCACCCACCGGCTCCATCGTGCTCTCCGAGGGCGCCGGTGCACGCGGGGAGGCACAGCGGATCGTCCGCGAGATCCAAGAACTGGAAGCATCTGGCATTGCCCTCGAGACCGTCGCAGTTGTCCGACGTCATATCACCGCTGCGCATCAAGAGCTCAGCGACGCAATGCAGGAGGCGAGCATTCCGTTCGAGATCGATGCCGAACAGCCGTTCGCGCACTCCGGTCTGGGTCGAGCTCTGCTTCTGCTGCTGCAGTACGCTGCAGAAGGGC
>Ga0209386_1001220_pt1 | contig 10826 bp, 6 predicted proteins | sample NGEPertwo_FD_184510 | JGI IMG/M metagenome (GOLD analysis project Ga0209386, IMG submission 184510) | Arctic peat soil microbial communities from the Barrow Environmental Observatory site, Barrow, Alaska, USA - NGEE Permafrost154B-two... | ecosystem: Environmental > Terrestrial > Soil > Wetlands... | reverse complement strand
ATATCATTCCCACTCCTTTGTTCCCTCCACCTTGAGGGGGGAGGACTAAGGATTTTTACCTAAAAAATAAAACTTTCCTTAAAAAGAAGGACTTTTAGAATAAGTGTCGTATATATAATATATAAATTAAATATCATAACCTGTATGAAGGTAACAGGAGAGACTTTTTCTTTTATATAAAAAGAGAAAAAGAGCCGAAGGGGCAAGATGCCACAAGCATCAAAACTTTCAGGCAAAAGGGCAGAGTAAGAGAGTAATATAGTTATTTTCTTATTCTATCCTTTTTAAAACATTTTAGAAAAGCATAGAAAATAATGGTTTTGATCTTTAGGATTAGATATGTCAAATGTTGAGACCTGACCCCATTGATTTATCCGGAAAAAAATATTATGAGGTGATATAATGGATGATTTTAATTTTGACCCAAATCTCCCTCCAGATGAAAATATAAAGATTTTTTTTGAGCACCTAAAGACACTCGACAAGAAGATGGCTCGAATCTTAGAAAATAAAGTAAAAAAACTGATTCCATTGCCAGATTCTGGACCTAGAAGAAATTCTATACGACTATCTGTTAATTCTGAAATACTACAATTATTAGAACCTGAAGGAAGAAAAGGGGATGGTATAGAAAAATGATTCGATATTTTTTAAAACAGGTTGAAATCGAAGGATTTAGGGGTATCAATAACGAAGATGATCCTCTAATAGTTAAATTTAAATCCGATTCTATAAATTCTATTTTTGCGCCTAATGCTCAAGGCAAAAGTTCAATTTATGAAGCAATTTGTTATGCAATAAGTGGTAACATACCAAAACTTAAAGATCTTCTTTCTTCCGAACGGGCTGAAGAGTATTATTGCAATAGATTTAACAGCACAGGAACTGCAAAAATATTATTAACTCTTACGCCAGATGATGGTAGCAATGATATTACAATATTAGTTAAAAGAGATAAACATGGAAAGAAAAATGTGGCAAGTCCTTCTGGATATAATAAGCCCGAAGAATTATTGGAGAATTTAAATAATGAATTGTGTTTCATTGACCAAAAGACCTTTATTAAATTCGTTGAAGATTCCCCGCTAGAGAGGGGTAGAACTTTTTCTTCTCTTCTTGGTTTAGATATTTTATCACAATATAGACAAGCTCTTGAAATGCTATCAAATACTCGGTCATTAAATTCCGATTTTTCTATTGAGCAATTACGATCAAAAATAAATGAAATAAGAACAATTTTGGACACAAGTGTTCAAAATATTGAAATACTTTTTAATAAAATTACAAACACTACTGTTCCGATTCCTTTTAATATAGAGGTTATAATAAATAATACTACTTCCATTTTAAAGGAGATAAATCTTCTCAAACAATGTTTTCGAGAAAAAGATGTTTTATCAGTAAATTATAACTCTATTAAAAAAATAGTAAGAGATGCTGAAAATAGTAACATGCACGAGCAACTATTAGAAGTTATAAAAAAAATAACTGAATTATCTTCCTTAGCTCCCCAAAAAGATGATGAGCAATATCAGAATGACTTGAATGCACTTGTAGAAATTCGTGACAACGCTTTTAAAGTGACTCAAGGACCTTTATTTAAAGCCCTCTACGAAACTCTATTAAATATTTTACAATCAGAAGAGTGGACCTATTCAAAAAGATGTCCTGCTTGCAACTCAGACCTTGATTATGACTTTGAATCTGAGGTTGGGAAGCAATTGAAAGAATATGACGAAGTTGCAAGTACAACCATTAAAATTATTGAATTTTGGAATTCGAACGTATGGATTAATCGGATTAAAAACCTTTTTCAATTAAGAAATCTTAAGTTTGATAATAAACAAAAGGCAGTATTCCAAAATATAGAAAATCATTTTAGAAGTGGTGATTTATCAGAAAGTGATTTAAAACTATTTTTTATATTATTTGAGGAAATTGAAGCCATTCGCAAAAAAACGTTAAGTACTTTAGAAGAAAAAAAGGGAAATATTGAAAAAAAGCTACCTCCGTCACTTGTAAATTTAACTGATAAAATAACATATGCTAATCAAATAAAAGAAAATATAAATAAATACCTTGAATTACAACCCGAAATTAATTCATTACAAAATAGCTTAGATAAAAGACTAAAATGGCAAAAATTTGTTGAGTATGCTTGTAATTCTTTTGCTGAAGCTGAGGTAAAATTATCAACGCAAAAAACACTAGATCTAGAAAAAAAATATCAAATGATATATTCAGAAATCACAAAAAATGTGGATGTAGTTCCAAAATTAAAGAAATCAGAAGGGACACAAAATCTTTATTTGAATTTAGAAAATTTTTATGGCTTAAAAGATGTTGCTGCTACAGCATTGTTAGCAGAAAGCTATAAAAATGCATTAGCAATATCGATATATTTAAGTTCCGTGCTAGATAATATTTTACCGAGTAATTTTATTATTCTCGATGATGTTACATCGAGTTTTGATGCAGGATGTCAATTTAATTTAATGGAGTTGTTAAAAACTAAAATAGCTCGCCCTATAAATCCAAATGGGCCTCAAGTAATTATCCTCAGTCATGACGGTTTGTTGCAAAAGTACTTTGACAGAATATCGAATGAAACACAATGGTTTCATCAAACAATTCAAGGTTTACCACCAACAGGTTCGATCTTTACACAAGCACAGGATCCCTGTAGATTAAAGTCATCAGTAGAAAATTTATTAAATGCTGGTAAAATTCAACAAGCTGTACCCTATATTAGACAATATCTAGAGTTTAAATTATTAGAGATAATTAGAAAGGTTAGTATTAAAGTTCCATTAGACTTTTCAATTCGCGATGATAAAAAGATGGTTAAAAATTGTCTAGACACGATAACAGAATCAATAGAACTAGAAAAGAAAGCAGGAACTTTAATTTTAGAAGAACCTCAGACTAATATTTTAAAAAATACCCTTATCTCAAGTATAATTGCAAATTGGGTATCACATTATTCTACGGGAATCATAAGTAGTTTTTCTCCCTATGTGTTACTAGGAGTTTTAAATGATATTGATTCTATTGCAGATTGTTTCAAATACGACTGTCATTGTTTATCAAACACACAAACGGTTAGACGATATTATAAGACTTTATCAAGCAAACATTGTAATTGTTAATTTAAAGCTAAGACAAAAATTAAATGAAATAGGGGCAGGTGTACTAGTTCAATAATTGAGTACTTATTTTGTATAAATTTCATAAGAGGTTAAAATGGGAATAAAAATATTTCACACTGCAGACCTGCATCTGGGAATGCGTTTTGCAGGATACCCGGATGTTCAGGATGAACTTATCAATGCGAGGTATGAAACACTTGAAAAGTTGGTTTCATTAGCCAATCGGGAAAACTGTACTCTTTTTGTTATGGCCGGTGATTTGTTTGACCGGACAACGCTTAACGTCAAAGATATTTCCAGGGCTGCCAGGGCACTTAATGAGTTTAATGGTGAACTGATAATTATACTGCCTGGTAACCATGATTATTACACTCATGATAGCAATTTATGGAACGAATTCTCCAAGCATGCAGGTGACCGTGTTTTAATTCTAAAAAATCCTGGTATATATGATCTTAATAAATATCATTTAAAAATTAAGGTTTATGCTGCACCGTGCAGTGCAAAACACTCGAGTGAGAACCTGATCAAGTGGATCAATTCCCAGAAAAGTTCTGAGGATGATTCAATAAAAATTGGTTTAGCGCATGGAAGCCTTGAAGGTGTCTCTCCTGATTTTGATAAAACATACTATCCCATGACCCGGAAGGAACTAGGATCTTCCGGGATTGACCTGTGGCTGATTGGCCATACTCATCTGCCCTGGCCTGAAAATCCGGACAAAAACTCCAGAATTCTCATTCCCGGGACTCCGGAACCTGACGGCTTTGACTGCAATCACAAAGGTAGCGCCTTTATTATTGACCTGGAATCATCTTCGGACATGAAAGTTCAAAAAGTTAGTGCCGGGAAATACCGCTTTTCTATTAACCAGGCATCACTATATGATGATAACGACATTACTTCAATGAAGCGAAAATATACCGGTGATGAATTCAGCAATGTAGTGTTGCGCCTCATCTTAAAGGGGCGATTGAGAAAGGAAGAGTTAGACCGGGTAGAAGAATCCATAGGCTTAATAAATAATAATGTGTTGCTTCTTCAAACCGTTAAAGATGAATTGCAGGAGTCAATTACCTCCGATCTTATTAACAGTAAATTTACAGAAAATTCATTTCCGCATCAGCTTCTTTTCTCCCTGCTTGAAGAGAAAGAAGAAATATCTTCTAAGTCGTTACAAAAAGCCTATGACTTAATAAGGGAAGTACGCCATGAAACTTAAGAGTATACAGTTAAAACCATTTGCCGGAATTTCAGATAAAAAAGTTGAATTTTGCCCGGGGCTTACGGTGATACTTGGTCCTAATGAGGCAGGTAAATCTACTTTATTAAATGCCTTAAAATCTGTACTTTTCACCGAGGTTGAATTAACAAAGGTAAGATTTGACAATTTGATGAAAGAATATATGCCGGTTAAGGGCGGAGATACGATTCGAGTTTCTCTTGAATTTCAAGCAGAAGGGAAAGACTACTTTCTTGAAAAAATATGGAAGCCCGGAAACAGGAAAGGTTCATCAATTCTTAAATCTCCCGATCTTGGGGAATTTACTATAGACGGAAAAGTATCCAGACTGATAGGTGAACTTCTTCCTGCCCATCAGGGCACTGTAAACAATATATTGCTAACCTGGCAATCTTCACTGGGTAAAACAATAGATATATTACACAAAGAAGATGTAAATATCCGTCCGGATCTGGGTGCTATTCTCAGGTCCTCAGTGATGGAAACAGATGGTGTGTCAGTAGAAAAGTTAAGGTTAAGACTTGACCGGGAATATGAAGATTATTTTCAGCATTGGGATATAGAAAAAGGAGCACCTGAAAATGGTCGGGGCGTAAATAATCCTTTCAAAAAAGGTGTAGGAAAAATATTAAAGGCCTACTATGAAAAAGAAGGAATTGAAAAAGATTATTATGAGACCTATAAGGTAGAAATAGAAATTGATGAAGTAAATAAAAAGATTCAGGATGAGGAAAGTAAGCAAAATAAAATTAAGGATGAATTAAATCAATATAAGGGTATAAAATCTCAAATACAGGAACGTCAGCAAATAGAAAATGATTTGAGAACGATTGACCATGAAACAGAAGAGATAAAAAAGATTAGTAAAGAATGGCCGATTAAAGAAAATTGGCTGTTAAAAGGAATCGACCCCATAGTTAGCAAAATGGAAGAAAAGAAGGGAAAACTCGAAAAAGAAGAAAATGAATCCCGCCAGAATCAGGAAAACAAAGAATTTCGTCAATGGTTTAGGAATCTGCATAAGCTCCATAAAAAAATAGAGGATGCTGAAAATAAACTTTCCAAAGTTAAAAAGGTAACAGAAGAAGACATTGAATTACTTAAAAATAAAAAGCAGGAAGTAAAAGATCTTGAAAATGAAATTAAGGCTTCAAAGCTGACCATATCCTTTTTTGCTAAAAATCAGCAAGTTTTAAAACTTAAAGACGTATCAGAAAAAGAGGAAACCCTTACCTTGGGTCAAGGTGAAAAAATAGAAAAAACCTTCCCAGGTAAATTGACCTTGGAACATGAGGACTGGAAAATGGAAGTCCAGGCAGGAGAAGGTGAGATAGATAAGTTAATTTGTAAAAAAGAGGAAAAAACAAAAGATATCGAAGACGAATTTAAAAGACTTGGAGTAGATACTTTTGAAAAAGCTCAATCTACCAATATGGAATACGAGAGACTAAGACGTGAAGTTGAGTATGCTAAGCGTAGTTTTATAGAAGAGCTTGGAGAAGAAAAATATGAGGAATTAGAAGAAAAATATAAACAACTGGGGAAAGAAAAACAAGTACGTCCTTTAGAGAAGATATCTGTCGAGCAGGTTCATCTTGAGCTGGAACTTGAAGGCCTTCAAAAGAAAAAGAAGGAAGGATTAGAACAGGTTAAGGGCTGGGAAGAAAAATATGAAAGTCACGACAAGATGATTTCCTTGCTTGGAGGCATACAGCACAATCAGGAGGAATTAAAGAAAAAATTGAAAAACCTCGCCGTGTTGCCGGAGGGATTTGCTGATTATAAGAGTTTTTATGAGCATATTGACAGGCTTAATGATAATGACCGAAAAGTTCAGGAAGAAATTTCAAGTTTAAGTGTACAAAAGGCTACCATAGAAAGCCAGAAACCTGATCAATCTTCTGAGGAACTTAAGATACAGCTTGGTGAATCAGAGCAGAATTTTCAAAGAATACTTCTTGACGGGAAGGCTGTAGCGCACATAAAAGAAAAGGCAAGTGATTTACTTGGGAAAATGGATACAAAAACTTATGAAGAATTTCAAAATAAATTCGTAAAATATTTCATTCATATGTCAGGAAAATCTTTTTCCAAAGTTGAAATGGAACAGGACCTTCCTGGAAAATTGATAAAAGATGATGGCTCAGAACTTACCTATAATCTGCTTTCATTTGGTACAAAAGATACATTTTCTCTGGCTTTGCGGCTTACTATGGCAGAATATTTTCTCCGGGATAAATCAGGGTTTCTTGTACTTGATGACCCTCTGGTAGATATGGATTCGGGCCGACAAGCTCTGGCCGCAGAGCAAATTAACGAATTTGCAAAAACCAGACAGGTAATTTTCTTAACCTGCCATCCTCAAACTGCCGAGATGTTAAAGGGTGAATGTATTAAGATGGCTTTATAAGAAATAAAGAGAGAAAATGGGGCTTATTACATTTTGGATAATTAATACTTATTTTATAATTAGATCAAATAGAAAAAATGCTAACGGTTACAGAAAAAATAGAATATATTGTCCTTATTTTAATTAGATTTAAGAAAGTTTTTCTGAGTAAGTTGCAGTTTTGTATACTCAAAAATTCCGAGATATTCTATTAACCAAACTATAAGTAATGAAATATATGTTGAAATAGAGGTGCACGATGTTCAATGGCGGTTATTATGCAATTAAGGGATTTGAATTTCAAATAGATAAAACTATTTTAGAATTATTCAAAGCAGATGACACCGCTCCTATTTGCCTTGAACAAATTCAAGATATTAATACTAATAATTTTGTAATACAGGTGAAGTACAAAGAGACGCAAAAGTACACTCCAACAAAGATAAAAGAGCCTGTTACTCAACTTATAGGTGAATATCAAAAATTTCCAAAAAAGAAATATTATCTATACTGCTATTTTAATGATGTTGAAGAGGGAAGGAGAAGCCTTACAAATAGTGAGTTGGATAGAATTTTAGGAAATAAAAGGGATAGCTTTACTAAGCCTGTGAAAGATGGTTTTCTTCCAAATTTTAAATTACATTTTTCGAAATCATTTCAAGAACAATTTAAGCAAGCTGTAAATATAATAAAATCAAATTCAGCTTGTTCTAATTTTGATGAGGCATTAATTCATTATGGCAGCGTTGCAAATCATTTGAGAAAAATTGTTACAAACAACCCAGACACAAATAAAAGGACATGTACTAAATCTGAAATTTTAGCAATAATCACCGGAAACCGTAAAACTGTATTTGATTCTGCTTATCGAATTTATAAAGGAAAACAAAAATACATTGCCGAAATCAAAAGACGCTATTTTGCTTATCGAAATATGGATAACTGGGAGCACTTTCTTATTGTAGAGTTAGATGGACAAGAAAATGTTTCAGCCATTAAAACAACGACTCTTACTATAAAAGATAAATTCTATAAGAAACTTTCTCGAGGAATTAAGGGTGAAGCTCCTTATATCTATTTCGTAAGCATTTCTAAAGATAATCTTAAGAGATTGAAAACTGAGTTAATCGCTGAAAACAATGTAATCAAAGACGGTTATGACTTTATGGATGCTGACTTTCAAATAAAAAATCTCAAAATGAAATCAACCATCGGAAATGAAATATCAATAAAATTTATTAATGATGAAGATAATCTAAAAGTGATGCTTGGTTGCGATTTTGGATGTACTAAGAAGGTCTATCAATTTTATCATACTGATCCAATCGAGTTACCGTTTGATATTAATACAGTAAATATTAAAATTAGTGAGCTTTCAGAAATACAACAAATATTAAGATAGGAGATTAATTTATTATGATGGATGAAAATAAAAATATGAATGCAGAGGTCATTGCTGTATACCCCAATAAAGTAAGAATATCTGTTGACGATTTGAGCAAATTTATTTCAACAGACGAACAAGTTGAAAAGTTGAAGGTAGGGTCGTATTTGGAAATTGCTGACGACGATAACCACAAATTAATCGCAATTATTGAAAGTTATTCCATTATAATTGGCGAAAAGGAACCCTTTAAACGATTTTATATTATCGAAGCAAACCCATTGGGAATAATTGAGGGAAATAAGTTCTCTCGTGGCGGCGATTCTTTAACAATCCCACCAACGAAAGTATTACCTGCAAAACAGGAAGATATTGATGCTATTTTCAATTCAGGGATTGAACAAAAAGAAAGATTTTGTTTTTCAAAATTAGCGCAGAATGAAAATATTAAAACTCCTGTGAACGGAAACCGCTTTTTTAATAAGCATTTTGCCATTGTCGGCTCAACAGGTTCAGGAAAATCTCATACTGTTGCGAAGATTTTACAGGAGGCAATCAGTAAAAAAGAAAAGGAGTATGAGGGTTTAAATAACTCTCATATCGTTTTATTTGACATTCATGGCGAATATAAAGCTGCGTTTCCAAGTTGTAACTATATCGAAGCAGGTAATTTGAGTTTGCCATATTGGTTACTAAATGAAACTGAACTTGAGGAATTATTTCTGGATACTGGTGATCGAAACAATTACAACCAAACATCAATTTTACGACGTACAATTATTGAAAATAAACGAAAGTTCAATCCCGACGAAAAAATTCATTTTGGTACACCTTCAAAATTTGATATTAATGAAGTTTACAATTGCCTATGTAATTTTCAGAATGAAATGGTTGATTACACGAATAACTTATGCGTAAAAAAACTTGGTAAAGATGTTGTTTGTGAAAATATCGAAGATAAATATAAAAGTTTTTTTACGGAGATAATGGATTTTGAGGCAGCTGTTAGATCTAAAATAAAAAGCGGCATTTATGCTGATGGAACATTGGACAAATTTATAGACCGTTTCGAAAATAAAATCCATAATAAACGGTTAAAATTTCTTTTTGGGGATGAATCAAGAGATTCGTCATTTGAAGATACAATGAAACAGTTTGTAGGTTACAAAATAGATAATTCAAATTCCAATAAAAATATTACTATAATTGATTTGGGTGGAGTACCTTTTGAGGTTTTAAGTATAACGGTTTCATTGATAACAAGGATATTATTTGAATTTGGTTTTTACTATAAAAAATACTTAGATACTGAGAAGAAAATTTGCGAAACGCCGTTATTATTGATTTATGAAGAAGCCCATAAATATGTCCCGAAAAGTGAATTAGCCAAATTTAGAGCATCAAAGAATGCAATTGAAAGGATTGCCAAAGAGGGAAGGAAATATGGTGTAACGCTCGGAATTATCAGTCAAAGGCCATCAGAAATATCTGAAACTATTTTTTCGCAATGCAATACTTTCATCGCAATGCGCTTAACAAATCCAGATGACCAAAATTACGTAAAAAGGTTATTGCCTGATTCCATGGGTAATATTACTGATACTTTACCTTCGTTGAAGACAGGAGAGGCATTGCTTATTGGAGAATCCATTGAAATGCCATGTATTGTTAAAATAGATGAATGCGAAAAAGATAAACCATCGTCAAATGATATTAAATACATTGAAATTTGGCAAGAGCAGTGGAAAAATGTTAATTTTGAGAAAATAATAGAAGAATGGAAGAAATAAATTAGTGACTAAAAACGAAGAAAGAGGGGTCAACCTTAAAAGAACAGAGGACGGTTCACCGTTCCTCCTTACTATCTTAAAACCCTTTATTTGTAATGGTTTCAGACCCCCTTCAGGAATGCCCTAAAAACGCACGGAGAGTGCCTTTAAACGCACTTCAAATTTCGAAAAAACGGCAATTGCAACCCCCATTTTTGGCCTATTTTTGTCTCCCCGATTTCCTAAAATCCTTATAAATAGCCACTTTCAGATTTTAAGATGAGGGGATTTTAGTTAAAAAAGTGCCATTTTTGAGGGGTAATGTATCGGTTAAGGCAAAATTTACTCGTACAAGCAATCCTCGCATTATTCTCTTAAAACCCTTAATATATAAGGCTTTCAAGAAGGTATTTTCCCACAAGTTTTACACATTTTCCCCAGACATAAGTAAACATTATTAGTTTTAATCTCTCTGTCATTGTCATTATGGCAGATTCTCCGCACTTGCACCTTGCATCTTGCAACTTTTTTCTCTAAAAAGAAGGATTTTTTAAACCTTTTGTCGTATTAATATTGGGAGTAAAAGGATCTATAATTATAAAATAACATTCAACTATAGAATAAACTGAATAAATCAGGATAGTCAAACTAGATGTCTTTATGCCGGAATATAAGCTAAAATTAAAAAAAATAAGTTGATCAAAAGAGTCGAAAGGGAAGGTAGAAAGAAGTAGCGGCACTCTATGAAAGGAGAGGAATTATGAAAAAGTTCCAGGATTGGGCTAAACGTGAATACAGTATAAGACAGAGGCTTATCGCCCTTGGTTTTGAAGGTATCTTTTTCCTTCTGATATTTCCTTTTCTGCTCGTTGTCTCCTCCGCTGCGATCGAT
>Ga0209386_1001219_pt1 | contig 10856 bp, 9 predicted proteins | sample NGEPertwo_FD_184510 | JGI IMG/M metagenome (GOLD analysis project Ga0209386, IMG submission 184510) | Arctic peat soil microbial communities from the Barrow Environmental Observatory site, Barrow, Alaska, USA - NGEE Permafrost154B-two... | ecosystem: Environmental > Terrestrial > Soil > Wetlands... | reverse complement strand
GCTGCTCCGCGTCTACCCGTGGCCGATCCGGGCGGTCGGCGTCCTGGGGCGGCGGACCCGTGGCGTCCTGGGGCTGCTGGGGGCGGTCCGGGCACAGCGGGCCGTCGCCGTCCTGCCCCTGCTCGCGCTGACGCTCGGCGCGGCGGTCGCCGTCGCCGGCGGCCTGCTGGTCGACACGGTCCGGACCGGGCAGGTCGAGGCGTCCTGGGAACGGGTGGGTGCCGACATCAGGGTCGACGCCGAGCTGACCCGGGACCAGGTCGCGGCGATCGCCGAGCAGCCGGGTGTCACGGCGGTGGGCTCGGCCCACGTGGCAAGGAGCGTCTCGTTCGACGCCGGTACGGGCAGCGCCCTGGTGACCCTGGTGGCGGTCGACCGCCAGTACGCCGACCTGCTCGCGGCGACGCCGTTCACGTCCGGGACCGACGTCGCCGGCCTCGCCGCGCTGGCCGACACCCCGGCCGTCGACGGCAAGATCCCCGTCGTCACCGGCGCGACCCTGGCACGTCGCGTGGGCAACTCCGCCGCGATGTACTTCGGCCCGGAGTACGTCCGCGTGGCTCTCGCCGGAGCGACCGACTACGCGCCGATCGGCTTCTTCGAGGGACCGTTCGTGTTCGCCGACCTGGACACCCTGTCCGCGCGGATGCCGGACGGGCTCAACGCGACCAGCACCCTGGTGGTGGGTCCCGGGGCGGCGCAGGCAGTGGCGTCCGTCGGCGTCCCGCCCGAGTCGGTGGTCTCCCGGGCGGAGTGGCTCGCCGCCCGCAGGGGTCTGGCCCTGCACGACGGCGTCGAGCAGATGATGATCTTCGCCGTCATCGCGAGCGGACTGCTCTGCGTCGTCGCGTTGATCGCGACGGTGCTGGCCGGTGCCCGGGAACGGGGCCGCGCCCTGTCGATGCTGCGCACGCTGGGGATGCATCCGCGCCTCGGCTGGTGGCTGGCGCTCGCCGAGCTCACCCCGGTCGTGATCGCCGCCGTGGTCGGCGGCGCCGCGGCCGGTGTCGCGATCGTCGTCCTACTGGCCCCTGCCCTGGGACTGGACGTCCTGGCCGGTGGCCTCAGCATCCCCGACCCGACGATCTCACCCATCGTCATTGCAGGGTTGGCGGTCACCGCTGCCCTGCTGCTCGTCCTCGCCGCCGGCGTCGAGGTGCTCGCGCACCGCCGGGACCGGCTCAGTGATGTCCTACGAGTAGGAGAGACCGCATGACCGCCACGGCCGCTACCCCGACAGCCACTGCCCCGACGGATGCGCGCTCCCACCACGAGTACGGCACCGGTGCGCTGATCGTGTGCGACAACCTGGTCCGCATCTACCAGGTGGAGCAGATCGAGGTGCAGGCCCTGCAGGGCCTCGACCTGCTGGTCGACGCCGGGGAGATGATCGCGATCGTCGGTGCGTCGGGGTCGGGCAAGTCCACCCTGCTGAACGTGCTGTCCGGGCTGGACGTGCCGACAGCGGGCCGGGCCAAGGTGGCCGGGTGGGACCTGCTGCACATGACCACCGCCGATCGGCTGGTCTACCGGCGCAGCGTGGTGGGCTTCGTCTGGCAGCAGACCTCGCGCAACCTGCTGCCCTACCTCACCGCGGCCGAGAACGTCGCCCTGCCGATGGCCTTCGCCGGCCTGCGGTCCCGGTCACGGGCCCGGCGCACCCGGCACCTGCTCGGCGTCCTGGGCATGGCCGACAAGGCCGACCGGCGCCCGGGCGAGCTCTCCGGCGGTGAGCAGCAGCGGGTCGCGATCGCGGTCGCCCTGGCCAACAAGCCCCAGGTGCTGTTCGCCGACGAACCGACCGGTGAGCTGGACTCGGCCACCGGTGAGGACGTCTTCGCTGCCCTGCGCTCCGCCAACACCGACCTGGGCGCGACAGTCGTCGTGGTCACCCACGACGACGGGGTCTCCACCCAGGTCCAGCGCACCGTGGCGATCCGCGACGGGCGCACCGCCTCGGAGGTCGTGCGTCGCACCGAGGTCGACGAGTTCGGCACCTCATCGGTGATCGCCGAGGAGTACGCCGTGCTGGACCGGGTCGGACGCCTGCAGCTGCCCGCCGACTACCGCAGCACGCTGGGCCTGCGCGACCGCGTGCGTCTCGAGCTCGAACCGGACCACGTCGGGGTGTGGCCGGACGGCCGGCCGCGTCGGCCTCGGCACAACCCCGCCGAACCTGCCCAGACGCACGGCCAGGAAGGACAGCCCCGATGACCACCCAGACCTCCTTCCCGCCCGTGCTCGCGGGCGGGCCCACCGGGGATCAGATCGTCGTGGTCGAGCAGCTCTGGCGCACCTACAGCTCGTCGGCCGGCAAGGTGCACGCGGTACGCGATGTGTCCTTCACCATCGGCCGCGGCCAGCTGGTGGCGCTGGTCGGTCGCTCGGGATCGGGCAAGACCACGCTCCTGAACTGCGTCGGCGGCCTGGACTCCGCCACCTCTGGGCGCGTCGTCGTGGACGGCAAGGAGGTCACAGCCATGAACGAACCGTCCCGGACCGCCCTGCGGCGCGACGAGCTCGCCTTCGTGTTCCAGACCTTCGGGCTGGTCCCCATGCTCTCCGCGGCCGAGAACGTCGGACTACCCATGCGCCTGCGCAAGACGGCGCCGGCGGTGCGCGAGGAACGCGTCGCGCACCTGCTGCAGCTCGTCGGGCTGTCCGCACACGCCGCGCAGCGCCCCTCGGAGCTGTCCGGTGGCCAACAGCAGCGCGTCGCGATCGCCCGTGCCCTGGCCAACGCGCCGCGCCTGCTGATCGCCGACGAGCCCACCGGCCAGCTCGATGCCGAGACGGGCGCGACGATCATGGCCCTGCTGCAGAGCGTCGTCCGGTCCGAGGGCATGACCGCGATCATCTCCACCCACGACGCATCCCTGCAGGCCATGGCCGACCGCACACTTCGACTCGCCGACGGCGCTCTGGTCCCGGACGAGGCCCGCTGACGGGATTGCCGAACGCGAGCGCAGGGTTAGTGCACCACCTTCAGATGACTGATCTCGTCCGCGTGCAGGTCGGCCGCGATCGCCGCCGCCCAGTCCTCGACGTCGGGCCACACCCGGAAGTCGCCCTGCTCGGCCTGGAGCAGCGCGACGGCTGCCCGCTCGGCGAGGCCGAGACCTCCGGTGTCCAGCCGGCCGGGGAACGTGCGGTGCCCGCGGGCCCTGATCCGCGCGAGGATGCCGGCGATCTCCTCAGGATCCGACTCGGGTGCCAGCGGCGTCCCGACGGGGCCGGAGGAGAACAGCCACACCGGACGACGCGTCAGACCGCAGGAGCACCTGTCCACCAGCGCCCGCGCGGACGCCGCCCAGCGGCCGACGTAGACCGACGACCCGAGCAGGACCGCCTGGTAGGGGTCGATCGACTCGATGTCGTCGGGGTCGGCCACGTCGACGCCGAAACCGGAGTCCCTGAGCACCTCCGCCACCGCATCGCCGATCTCACGCGTGGAACCATGGCGCGAGGCCACCGCGACCAGAATCCTCATGTGACCACCCCCCGTTCTTCCGTTGCGGACCGCGATGTCTTCTAGCGTCGCCCCCGGTACGACTGGCCGCCTGGGCCGCAGGTCCCGCAGACTGCTCCCATGACCACCCCCGCGATCCCGACGCTCGATCTCCGCACCCCTGCCGGCGCCATCGCCATCCCCCTGCTCGGTCTTGGCACCTGGCAGTCCGACGGCGACGGCGGCTACCGCGCCGTCCGGCACGCCCTCGACGTCGGGTACCGCCACGTCGACACGGCTACCGGCTACGGCAACGAGGACCAGGTCGGTCGTGCGGTGGCCGACTCCGGGCTGGACCGGGCGGACGTGTTCCTCACCACCAAGCTGCCGCCGGAGGCTGCCGGCCGGGAGCGCGAGACGCTGGAGCAGAGCCTGCGCCTGCTGAGGACGGACTACGTCGACCTCTGGCTGGTGCACTGGCCACCCAACGGCGAGGCCACCCCCAGCACCTGGCAGGCGCTGCGTGAGCTGCGTGACCAGGACTTGGTCCGGGCGATCGGTGTGAGCAACTACTCCCTGGCCCAGATCGACCAGCTGGTCGACGCGACGGGCGAGGCACCGGCGATCAACCAGATCCCGTGGTCGCCGGCCGACCACAACCCGATGGTGCTCTCCGGGCACGCCGAGCGTGGGGTCGCGGTCGAGGGGTACAGCCCGCTCAAGCGGACCGACGCCGGTGACCCGTTGCTCACTGCGATCGCCGAGACGCACCGGGTGACGGTCCAGCAGGTGATCCTGCTGTGGCACCTGCGGCATCGCGTGGTGGTGATCCCCAAGTCCACCCGGCGCGATCGGATCGAGGCGAACATCGACATCCTGGGCTTCACGCTCAGCGACGAGGAGATCGCCCGGATCGACGGGCTGAGCCGGGTCTGAGCCGGGTCTGAGCCGGGAAGTCGAGACCGGTACGCCTCGGTGTCCAGACTTCTCCCGCGAGGTTCGCCCTGCACTGGCACGGTCGACGGCTGGTCCTGATGGCAGCCGTCACCGTCGTGGCGATGCTCGCCGCCGGCCTCACCGGTCTGCAGATCCGGGCCGCGCAGGCGGACGAGCGTCGTGACTCGCTCGCCGCGCAGCAGGCAACGGACCGCGAGGAGGTGCAGCGCCGCGCGGAGCGGCAGGCGGCGCGGGTCGAGCGGGTGCAGCTCGTCCTGTCCTGGGCAACGGCGGCCGAACAGGCCGGTGCGGCCGCCGCGGCCGCCGATGTCGCGCTCGTCGTCTCCGCGGGCAAGGTCGCGGACGACGCGATCCGGCCGGCGCTCGCGGTGGCCGTCGAGCAGCTCCGGGCCACCGTGGCTGACCCACCCGCCGACCCGTCCGACGACGACGTCGCGGCACTCGGCGCCCTGACCAGCGAGGTGCTCGCGGCCACCACCGCCGTGACGGACGCTCAGGCGGCGTGGCAGGTGCTCCAGGATGCCGCGGCCGCAGCCGCCACTCCGTCGCCGGAGTCCCTGAGGTGGCCGAACGCGGGCGCCGGCCCGGACTGCGGCGGCGGCCCGAGCTACGAACCCGACGACGGCGGCACCGTCTTCCACACCTCGACCCCCACCGTTGAGGGGGACGGGACCAACGGCAACATCCCGCGCTCGGCCATGACGGCGCTCTCCTGGTGCACGGACTCCGTCGGCAACCAGCAGTGGCTGCGCACCGACGCCGCCGAGGCGATGGTCCGACTCAACGCCGCCTTCAGCGCCGAGTTCGGCGAGAACATCGCGATCGATCTCTCCTACCGGTCCTACGCCGACCAGGTGGCCATCCGGGACGCGCTCGGGAGCATCGCGGCGCCCGCGGGCACGTCCAACCACGGCTGGGGGCGCGCCATCGACACCTGGGAGTGGGCGGCGTACTCCTTCGGCACGCCCCGCTACGAGTGGCTGGTCGCCAATGGCCCGACCTACGGGTGGGTGTCCCCGAGCGCGCGTTCGGGCGGCTCGAACTCCGAGTACTGGCACTTCGAGTACGTGGGCTGAGCCCCAGCCCGCCCAGCCCGCGTCCGGGTGAGGTTTCTGGGGTCTGCAACCCCAGAAACCTCACCCGGACGGGCACCCGTGGAACCTACGGCCGCCGGCGCGTGCCGTGGCGCGGCCCTGCCGGTCGCGGGAGAGTGACGGTGGCCCGCGCGACGACGAGCTGGGCCCGGCACCGCCCAGGAGGCACCGATGACCGACGCCGCACACCCCGGCACCCTGCCTGACCGCGCACCCGACCTGGCCCGGCCCAGCCATGCCAGTCCGCTGGCCACCGCGCAGGCCCAGCTGGCGGCCGCTGTCGAACGGCTCGGCTACGACGCCGGTCTGCACGCGATGCTGGCCACGCCGCGGCGGGAGATCCACGTCGCGATCCCGTTGCGCCGTGACGACGACTCGACCGAGGTGCTGCACGGGTTCCGGGTCCAGCACAACGTCTCCCGCGGACCGGGTAAGGGTGGTCTGCGGTACCACCCCAGGGTTGACATCGACGAGGTGCGCGCGCTGGCCATGTGGATGACCTGGAAGTGCGCCGTCGTCGAGCTGCCCTACGGCGGGGCCAAGGGGGGCGTCGCGATCGACCCGCGTGCGTACAGCCAGGCCGAGCTGGAGCGGGTCACCCGCCGCTACACCAGCGAGATCATGCCGATGATCGGCCCAGAGCGGGACATCATGGCCCCCGACATCGGCACCGACGCCCAGACCATGGCGTGGGTGATGGACACCTACTCCGTCAACCAGGGGTACACGATCCCCGGCGTCGTGACCGGCAAGCCGTTGGAGGTCGGCGGATCGCTCGGCCGGGCGACCGCGACGTCTCGCGGGGTGGTGCACACGACCCGCGCGGCGATCGGCGAGGCCGGTCTTGACCTGCCCGACGTGCGCGTCGCGGTGCAGGGCTTCGGCAAGGTCGGCTCGCACGCCGCCCGGTTCTTCGCGGAGGCTGGGTCGAAGGTGGAGGCGGTCAGCGACGAGTCCGGCGGGGTGCACCGCAGCGGCGGCCTGGACACGGCCCGCCTGCTCGAGCACGTCCGGCGAGCAGGGTCCGTCACCGGGTTCGACGGAGGCGACCCGATCGACAACGACGACCTGCTCACCCTGGACGTCGACGTTCTGGTCCCGGCGGCCGTCGAGGGTGTGCTCACCCACGCGAATGCGCCGAGCGTCAAGGCCCGGTGGGTGGTGGAGGGGGCCAACGGGCCGACCACGCCGCGCGCGGACGCGATCCTGGCCGACCGCGGCGTCGTGGTGGTGCCGGACATCCTGGCCAACGCCGGCGGTGTGGTGGTCTCGTACTTCGAGTGGGTGCAGGCCCAGCAGGCGTACTGGTGGACGGAGGCAGAGATCGAGGACCGGCTCGCCCAGCGGATGCGCCAGGCCTACACCGCGGTGGCGGACCTGGCCCGGCGCGAGCAGGTGAGCCTGCGCGACGCCGCCCTGCTGCTCTCGGTGCAGCGGGTGGCCACAGCGCACCGCACGCGTGGGCTGTACCCCTGACCGAGCACCGAGGACACGTCCCCCGGACGAGGGCCCGCGCCGATCAGCCCGCCGAGGCCGAGGCCGTGCGGGGCGTCGAGTCGCGCACCACCACGGTCCCGGGGACGCGCACCAGGCGTGGGGTGTCCGACGGTCCGGAGAGCGCGAGCTCGGTCGCGGTGGTCCCGACCTCCACCAGGGGAACCCGTACCGTCGTCAGCGACGGCGAGATGTCCCGCAGCGTGACGATGTCGTCGAAGCCGGCCACCGCGACGTCGGCCGGGACCTGGAGCCCGGCATCGCGCGCGGCAGCCATCGCCCCGACGGCCATCACGTCGTTGACCGCGAAGACGACCTCCACCTCGGGCCCGCGGATCAACGCCCGCATGCCCTCGTACCCACCGTCGCGGGTGAAGGCGGAGGTCACGACCGCCGCCGGGTCCAGCGCGCAACCGAGCCCGTCGAGCGCCTCGACGAATCCTTCGAGGCGGTCCGTCGCCGTGAGGTGACCGGTGGGACCGCGGAGGACTCCGAACCGCCGGTATCCCAGACCGTGCAGCACCCGGGCGAGGTCCGCGGCGCCGCTCCGGTTCGCGATCTCGACGGTGTCGACACCCAGGAGCGGCTGGCCGATCAAGGCCACCGTGCCGCCGGACATCCGGAAGTCCGCCAGGGCCCGGCGCATGTGCTCGTTGACCTCGTCGTCGTCGATCCGACCACCGGCGATGACGATCGCCCGCGCACGCTGGCGGGTGAGGAGCTCGGCGAAGCGGGGCTCACGCGCGGAGTCGTACTGCGTGCTCGCCAGGGTCAGCGTGAGGCCGGCCGCGTCCGCGGCGAGACCGACGCCCGCGGCGATCGAGGAGAAGTAGGGGTCGGCGATGTCGTGCACGATCAGGCCGATCGACGTGGTCCTGCCACGCACCATCGCTTGGGCGTTGGCATCCGGCTGGTAGCGCAGCCGCTCGGCGGCCTCCAGCACACGTTGCCGCATGTCCTCGCGCACGGTGCGATCACGGCTGCCGTTGAACGCGCGCGACGCCGTCGCGAGCGACACCCCTGCCTCGCGCGCGACCTGGCTCAACGTCACACGCCCGAAGACCTGACCCGGCGCGCCGGACCCGGACTCATCGTCCAGCACCAGGCGCCCGGAAGCACTCGGCACAGGTCTCGTCCCCATCCCGACCAACCCTTCTCCCCACGCCCGACCAGGCTAACTTAGCCTGCGAAACAATCGTCGCCGGCTCACCCGGAGGGCGTCGGGCAGGAGGCGATCACCCCTCTGCGCGGCGCGACCCAACGGGGGACACCTCGTTGATCAGCTTGGGGACCAGGTATCCCCGCACCGCCTCCGGGCCACCTTCCGAGCCGTAGCCGCTGTCCTTGACCCCGCCGAAGTAGGTGTCGACGCCACCGAGGTTGAACTCGTTGACACCGATCAGCCCCGCCTCGAGAAGCCTCGGCACCCGGGTCGTGACCTCGAGGGAGGACGAGAACAGGTACGCACCGAGCCCGTACGGGAGGCGGTTGGCGCGCTGCACCACGTCGTCGACCTCCGTGAAGGTGGTCGTCGCGACCACCGGCCCGAAAGGCTCCTCGTTCATGATCGTGGCGGTCTCGGGGACACGCGCGAGCAACGAGGGCGCGAAGAAGTAGCCCGGGCCCTCGATGCGGGACCCACCCGCCACGAGCTCGGCACCCGCGGCCACGGCGTCGTCGACCATCTCGGTCAGCGTCTCCACTCGGCGCGGATTGGCCATCGGACCCATGTCGACATCGTCCAGACCGTTGCCGACGCGGACATCTGCGAGGAGCTCGGCGAACCGCTCGACGAAGGCGTCGTGGATCCGCTCGTGCAGGTAGAAGCGGCTCGGAGCACCACAGGACTGGCCGCCGTTGTGGAACTTGCTGCGGACCGCCGCCTCGGCCACTGCCGCCACGTCCACGTCGTCGAAGACGATCAGCGGCGCGTGCCCGCCGAGCTCCAGCTTGCAGGGCTTGACGTACCGACCGGCGAGGGCGGCAACCACACGGCCCACGTGGGTGGAACCGGTGAACGAGACGATGCGGGTCACGGGTGAGGAGATCAGGTGCTCGGAGACCGTCGCGGCGCGGCCCAGCACGACGTTGAGCACCCCGGCGGGAACCCCGGCATCGGCGAAGGCGCGCGCGATGGCCAGCCCGCACGCGGGCGTCTCCTCCGAGAGCTTCAGCACGATCGAGCAGCCCGCCGAGAGCGCCGCAGCCATCTTGCGGGACGGAACCGTCCCCGGGTAGTTCCAGGGCGCGAAGGAGGCCACGGGACCGATCGGCTCGGCGAACTGGTACGTCCGGCGGTTCAGCGACCCGCTCGGGATCACCCGGCCGTAGGCGCGCAGGCCCTCCGCCGCGAGGAAGTCGACGATGTCCGCCGAGTACAGGACCTCACCGCGCGACTCGCGCAGTGGCTTCCCCTGCTCGAGGGTCATCGCGGTCGCGATCTCCTCGACGCGTTCCCGCATGAGTCCAGCGGCGCGGTGCAGCACGGCTGCTCGCTCGTGAGGGCGGACCTCGCGCCACTGCGGGAACGTCCGGGCCGCCGCCGCGAGCGCCCGGTCCAGGTCGTCTGCGGTCGCCCGAGGGAGGTCCCCGAGCGTCTCGCCCGTGGCGGGGTTGATCACGGGACGGGTCTGCCGACCCTCGCCGCGAAGCCACTGGCCGTCCACCAGCAACGCGAGCTGGTCGGCTGGGTAGGCAACGCTTCTCACGGGACTGCCTCACTTTCCGTCGTGGGTCGTGCGTTCGACCACCGCGCGGGCGGCGGTGGCGTGCGTCGGGCGGTGATCACCCGCGCGGCCGGCGTCGGCGCGCTCCGCGACCGGCCGCCGAGGATGGACAGCCACCCGCCTACCGGGCGCCCCTGGCGGTGGTCGGCGTGCGGGAGTCGATCAACCCTTCACCGCGCCCTGCATGATGCCCGAGATCATCTGCTTGCCCGCAACGATAAACAGGATCAGCAGGGGAAGGGTCGCCATGACCGCTCCGGTCAGGACGATGGAGTAGTCGATGTAGTAGCCGGACTGCAGCTGGCTGAGGGCCGTCTGGAGCGTCGGGTTGCTCGAGTTCAGGATGATGAGCGGCCACAGGAAGTCGGTCCACGCCATCATGAAGGTGAACAGGGACAGGATCGCCATCGCCGGGCGTGCCGCCGGGACCGCGACGTTCAGGAACGTCCGGAACTGGTTCGCCCCGTCGATGCGGGCGGCCTCGATGAGCTCGTCCGGGATGACCTCGGACAGGTACTGCCGCATGAAGAACACGCCGAAGGCCGTGACCAGGATCGGCACGATCACCGCCTGGATCTGACCGGTCCACCCCAACCGCCGCATGACCATGAAGAGCGGGATGATCCCGAGCTGGGTCGGGATGGCCATCGTCGCGATGACGAAGATCATGAGCTTGTCCCGCCCATGGAACCGCAGCTTCGCGAACGCATACCCGGCCAGGGTGGAGAACGTCACGAGGGAGATCGTGACGACCGTCGAGACGAGGAGGCTGTTCCCGAGGGCCTTCCAGAACGGGATCGCGTCCAGCACCGTCCGCACGTTGGTCATGAAGTTCGGCCCCGGGAGGAACGGGAGCGTCTCTCCGCGGGTGGCGTTCGTGCCGCTCGCGACGACGAACGACCACCACAGCGGGTAGGAGAAACCCACGATCGCCAGCACGAGGATCGCGTACGACACGAAACCCGGCTTGTTGTAGACGCCGGCCCCACGGCGTCGCCGACGCCGCCGGGCAGGCACCGGTGCGGCCGGCGGCCGGGTGGTCTGGCTCGTGGCCAGCTGCTCCTTCATCGAGAGGCTCCTCTCCGAGCGCGTAGCCGCCTGGTCTTTCTCGGTTCCTTGGCCTCAGCGGTCGAGATC
>Ga0209386_1001217_pt1 | contig 10862 bp, 11 predicted proteins | sample NGEPertwo_FD_184510 | JGI IMG/M metagenome (GOLD analysis project Ga0209386, IMG submission 184510) | Arctic peat soil microbial communities from the Barrow Environmental Observatory site, Barrow, Alaska, USA - NGEE Permafrost154B-two... | ecosystem: Environmental > Terrestrial > Soil > Wetlands... | reverse complement strand
AACTTGTTTTAAACGTTAAATCGAAAATTAATTATGTCTCCGTCTTCAATTATAGCACCTTTACCTTCAATCTTTAGCAGCCCTTTTTCTTTTACCACATGCATGGAACCAAGGGCAACCAAATCCTGATATCTGGCTATCTCTGCCCGAATAAAGCCTCTTTCTATATCGGAATGTACTTTTCCGGCAGCTTTTTTGGCAATAGTCCCTTTTTTAATAGTCCAGGCCTTCACTTCGTCTTCTCCCACAGTGAAAAAAGATATCAATCCCAGGTGCTGATAACACACCCGTGATAATCTTTCAATCCCCGATTCTTTTAGTTCCAAATCTTCTAAAAATATTTGCCTCTCATCCGGTTCCAGTTGACTTATTTCCATTTCCATCTTGCCACAAATGCTTAAACTGGCCATATTACCATCCCCAATAACCTGAACCAATTTATCCTTTTGGGGATATAATTTTGTTTTAAATTGCTCTTCGCCAAGATTCAAGGCAATAATAATCGGTTTTAAGGTATAAAAACCGAAACCGCTTATCTTTTTTAATTCATCCTCAGAGAATTCAAGATTAGAAAGAAACTGATCATCGCTCAGTCCCTGGTTACATTTCTTTAAAATCTCCATCTCTACCAATTCCTCATGAGTCAATTTCCGCTTTGTTTTTTCTAAACGTCCTAATCGATTTTCTACTACCTCTAAATCCCTAAATAAAAGTTCACACTTTAAATTTTCTATCTGAACAACCGGATCTGTCTCACCAGTAACCGCCGGGTCTTCAAATAATCTGATTACAAACAGCAAGGCCTCAGCATCCTGGATAAGACTAAATATCTCTACCTTTTCTTTTGTTGGTAACTCGGGAGAAATCCCACCAATGTCCACAAATTCAATGGCAGCATAAGTGGTTTTTTTGGGATGATAAAGGGAACTTAAATATTCTATTCTCTGATCGTAAACGGTAGCAATGCCAATATTTTTTGTGCCTTTTGTAGAAAATGCAGAAACCTCTTTACGTTGGCCAGTTAGAAGATTAAATAGAGTAGTCTTCCCGGTTAAAGGCATCCCTATAATTCCAATTTTCATTTCCTCTCCCCCTATTTCGTATCTCGTATCTCGTAAATCGTATCTCGTAAAGAAACATTGTAGCTTTATTATAACAAAGATTTTTAAAAATAAAAATAAAAAAATTATTTTTTCTTTATCTTTCCATTATCCATCAGGTAAGTACAATTAGTAGTCTCTTTCAAGAATTGTTTATCATGAGAGATAATTATATAAGATAAATGAGGATGGCTATTTAAAATTTGAACTATCTTTTCGATAGTTTTATCATCAAGCCAGATTGTAGGCTCATCAAGCAATAAAATCTCCGGCTGCATTGCCCATACCGTAGCCAGAGAAACCAACCTTTTCTCACCATAGGAAAGATTATAAGTAATCCTATCTTCAAAGCCAGCTAACCCGAGGGTCTCTAAAGTTTCTTTCAAGATTTTTTTAGTTTCCTGATGATTTTTTCTTAAGTTTAGAGGTCCGAAAGCAATATCTTCGGCAACAGTAGGACTGAATAATTGATCATCCGGATCCTGAAAAAGAAGGCCAATTCTTTCTCTAATTTCAATAAAATCATTCTCTACTGCTCTCTCTTTTCCAAAAATCTCAATCTTTCCTTCTGATGGATGTAGAAGTCCCATAATAAGATGGAAAAGAGTGGTCTTTCCACTTCCATTGGGCCCAACCAAACCTATCCTTTCTCCTTTGGAAAAATTAAAATTGAACTTTTTAAATACATAATCCCGGGAGGGATAAGCAAAGGAAAGGTCGTTAATTTTGATTACAGCTTCGTTCTTTTTTTCTTTCACGGTAATAACACCAATCCCATAATACAACTAATCATCACAGCCCCCGCTACAAAATCCGATTTTTTAAAAACAAAATGATTTAAAGTCCATAATTTTCCCTTGAACCCCCGGCAAAGCATAGCATTATAAACTCTTTTGGAGCGGTCATAACTCCGAACCAACATCATTCCCACTAAATAAGCATAAGTTCTGTAAGTGTGGAAATTAGTCCGGGCTTTAAAACCTCTTATTTTTAAAGCATTATTTAATCTGATATATTCAGAGTGAATAGTTTGGGTATAACGATAAGTAAAGAAAAACAACTGAGTTAGTTTATCAGAAAGATGTAAATGACGCAAGGCGTGAACCAGATTAAATATTGAAGAGGTGGAAAGAAGAGCGATTCCAGCTAAAATAATAGAATTAGATTTTATGGTAATTAAGAGGGCATATTTGATTCCTTCCCGAGAAATATTTAATGAGCCTAAAGTGTAAATATTTTTACCGGGAAAGGTAAGGGGGAGCATTAACCATAATAAAAAGATAAAACTGTTCACTACTAATAGACGGGAAATTATTTCTTTAGTATTTAAGTGGGCGACAGCCACTGCCCCCACAGCAAATAATAAAGCACCTGACACTGAGGTATATTTATCGGTAACAGCAACAATTACTGAAAAGAATAAAGCCACGATAATCTTTACCCGTGGATCGAGCCTATGAAAAAAGGAATCTCCTTCTGAAAATTTTTCTTTAATCAAATTAACCACCTGAAAATAAAATTTTAAATTATTTTTTACGGCTTAAAAAATAAGCGACAATTCCAAAAATACCAATTATGTAACCTATGCCTCCGATTATCTCGGTAGGCGAAATTCTATCCTCTTGAGACTTCTTAATCTCTCTCATCTCTCTCATAACCGGCTTTAACTTTTCATCCAGAGTTTCTTCAATTATTGATTGAATTTCTTTCAAGTCAACCGAAGAACTTTCGGGAGAAACTGCAGATACGGGTTCTTCAATGTTTTCTTCAATTAAACCCTTAATGTCTCCTAATTCATCGGCTCGAATAATATATTCTGCCCGATGTCCCATACTGGCAGTAAGAACTAACTTTAAATCTCCATCTCCAGGGGGGATTTCAAAAGAAAACATCCCTTCTCCATCAGTTAAACCTTCCAATAGTTTATTCCCCTGGTTATCAAATGCTTCAATCTTTGAATCTACACACTTTTTGCCATCATTAAAATAACTTTCGGTGTAAACTTTATCTCCTTCTACATAGGCAAAGATATTGACTTTATGGGCAAAGGCCGAAATATTTATCATTATAATAATTAAAAATATAAATATCAAAATTAAATACAATTTTTTTTTCATCTTATCTCTCCAACATGACTTTTACTATATTTTTTAATCAATCTGTGTAATCATATATCTAATATTTCCGGTCTAACTTTCCTCAAGAATCCTATACAAAATACAGTTAACACTCCCTCTAAAATCATCACCGGCAAATGGGCAATTAGAACCAATTTAGCTACCTGCATAAATGGTTCTCCGGTAAAGATCAAGGCAGCTGCTACCATAACTCCACTTAATAACACCGCCAGAAATCCACAAACAAAGGCCAGGGTCAGGGCAATAAAATTATTCTCCCCTTTAATCCCCCAATTAAACAGATAAAAACAGATAATAGCCGGTAAGGCCATATTAAAAGTGTTTACTCCCAAGGTGGTAATTCCTCCAAATTGAAAGAGCACACCTTGTAAGGTAAGAGCAACCAATATTGCCGGAAAGGCGGACCAACCCAATAATACCCCTATAATTCCATTTAGAATTAGATGTACACTTGAAGGACCGACGGGAACGTGAATTAAAGAAGCCACGAAAAAAACGGAAGATAGGATTGCCACCTTAGGTACTTCCTTATGTTCCATCTTTTTTAAGCTATATCCTACTGCTGCAGCAGTCAAAACTGCACCTGTAACTAATACCGGTGCAGATAGTATTCCTTCTGAAATATGCATAAAATATTTCCCTTCTATTTATTTATTACATATCGTAAGTCTTGACCCAGAGCACTGCTCCGATTTCCACTGACTTTTCTTCCCCATTTTGCTTTATTTTCTCTTCGTCCTCATTAAGAGCGGCAAAGCCCCACCAACCTGCCTTAGGCATAGCATAAGTGAATACACCATTCTGATCAGCTTTAATTACCTGAGTAATCATAGTGTCAGCAGGCCATTTAACCTTGCCATCTTGATTGTAATATTCTACTTCTATTTCCGCATAAGGGACTGCTTCTCCCTTAACTTTTACTATCCCTTGAAAAACATTTCCTGTCCAAAGACCATAGGGCCGAGTCAAGGGAATTATTTCAGTCTTTAGTCCTACTTCTTCATCCCAGCCCACTTCCAGACCGAGGGCATTTACAATCACCTTAGTATAGTGAATGATAAAACAATCCTCTGCCGGTTCCCAATAGGGTTGAGGTTCCACATAAAAAATATAGTCACCCGGACGTTTTATCTGATAATTTGTCTCCCAGGTAGAACAATCATTAATCTTTTTCTCTTGAAGGGTATTTAGTAAATCTATTTTCTTTCCCTGGACCAAAACTCCAAATTGCGCAGGTTTAACTATATCCATATAATCCCCTTCCATAGGATGAATAAATTGTACTGTCAAACTAATACTTTTATTGTCCTCCTTGCTAATAATATCATCAGAGGGAATTACCATCCCAAAATGAGCACTGACTATAATCAAACTTCCAAATAAAAATATTACTATTAAACTAAAAACTAAAACTATTTTTAATCTCAAATTTTTCATACTTTCCTCCTAATTTTTATTAATTACCCAATTAATCAATTGTTTTTAATGTAGGGGTCGGATTTATCCGACCCGAGTTTTACGGGCTTGATAAATCAAGCCCCCACTTCTATACGCTAAACGCTATACGCTATTCTTTGCTATATACTTATTTCATTTTCGTGTTACTTGTAAGGCAAAAAATAAAGCCATCAGCTTTTATTGTAATTTAAATCTGAAAACTATTAATCGAAAAATAATCCTTTTTTAAACCAATTCTTTCCCGGTGGTAGCTATAGACAAAGATCCGTATTTTACCCCTTTGGTTGCTCTTAATTTGTCCGCCAGCTCCCTCACCTCTTTTGGTTTCCCTCTTACCACTATTATCTCCAGACAATTATCGTGATCTAAGTGAATGTGTTGGCTGGAGATAATTAATGTATGAAAATCATGTTGAATATCTGTCAAGGTATTCATCAATTCTCTTTTGTGGTGATCAAATACTAAAGTAATTGCTCCTGCAACTTCCTTTCCCTCTATCCACTCTCTCTTAACTAAATTTTCTCTAATTAAATCTCTAATCGCTTCCGAGCGATTGGAATATTTTTTTTCTTTGATAAGTTTATCAAATTTTTCTAAAAGTTTTTTTTCTAAGGATACTCCGAAGCGGATTATATCGGACATTAATTTCTCCTATTAGTATTACTATTATTAAAATAGTAACACAATATTTCTATTCCGTCAAAACTATTTAATATAGTATCGAGTTAAGAAAGAGAAAGAAAAGATAGAAAAAAGTAGGTTGCCCCCTTTTTCAGCTCATTTCTATTTCGGGTTTAGGATAATCTTCTCCAAAACAGTTAATAGTTATTTCCTTTATAATCTCTGAAATAATCGGCTTATCATTTTTATCTTTCTTAACATTTACCATTCTATCAACCTCATCCATTCCTTCAATTACTTTACCAAATCCTGCATAACTTCCATCCAAAGGTTGTGCATCTTTGTGCATTATAAAAAATTGCGAGCCTGCACTATTTGGCTCGCTGCTACGCGCCATGCTTATCACGCCTTCTTTATGTTTTAAATCATTCTTAAAACCATTCGATAAAAATTCCCCATTTATTTTATAGCCAGGCCCACCGGTTCCTGTTCCCTTAGGACACCCTCCTTGAATCATAAAATTAGCAATAACTCTATGAAATAAAAGACCATCATAAAATTTTTTCTTTATGAGTGAAATAAAATTATTTACAGTATTGGGAGCAATCTCGGGATACAGCTCAATTGTTATCGATTTTCCATTTTCCATAGTTATTGTAGTAATTGGATTTTTAGTCATTTTTTTCCCTTTCATAAAAAAATAGGCTGCCATCCATATGACAGTCTATTTTTTAAATATTTTTATTTAGAACATACTAACATATTTCCCCAAATCACTCAAGAATAATATCCTTAAGTAAGCGCTTAGGTACATGATGGACTCCCTGGTTATCCCGCCAATATTTTATGTCTCCCTCGGGACCAACTGTTTCAAGCACAACTTGTTCTTTAGGTTTACCAATGGCCAATACATACAGGATCTCATATCTTTCGGTAATTTTTAAGGCAGACCTCAGTTCATCTCTTTTTACCGAGGCAAATATACACCCCCCTAACCCCTTCTCAGTTGCTCCTAAAAGAATGCTTTGGGCAGCAATCCCCGGGTCACACCAATAATTTTTAGTAATTTCTGTATCATTCAACATCACGATATAGGCAGAAGGCCTTTCCCCTTCAATCGGACCCGGCCAATCCTTAAGATAACCTGCCCATGCTAGTGTATTAAAAATAATTTCATTTTTATTTTTTCCACAAGATAAGATATATTTCAGAGGTTGCCTGTTGGAAGCTGAGGCGGAAAGTCTGGCTAAATCTACCAGCTCTTCTAAAGTATTCCGCTCAATTGTAAAATTCTCATAAAACCTTCGATAACTTCTGTTCTTTTTAACTAAATCTTTAATCACAATAATCATCCCTCCTTTAAAAAATATAATTATTTCTTTAATTATTGCAAATTTACCGATAATTTTCAAGTAAAAACAGGGAATTATATCTTATTGCGTAAATAGAAATAGAGAGAAACTTTAGTTTTTGGGAGATAATCATTTATTATTTATACAAGAAACTATTTTCTGATATTTATTATTTATTTTTCCCTAATTTTTATTTTTTTATGTTAAAATATTAAGAATGGGATAAGTCATCCCTTGTCACAATAATGGGGAGAAAAAAATGATAGAAGTAATTAAACATAATAATACAGTACAATATTTTGATCCGAATAAGATAATAAATGCTATTACTCAGGCAATGCGCGAAACCATAAAGGGAGTAGATAAAGAGCTATCTGTATCTATTGCTGCAAAAATAAAAAAAGACTTGCAGGCTTCCAAAGAAAGTGTAACAGTTAATGATATACAGGAACAGGTAGAAACAGAACTGATGAATAGTGAAAGGAAAGATGTTGCAAAAATTTATATCTTATATAGAAAACAGCGTGACGAATTAAGAGAAATCCCTAAAAAAAACCACAAGTTGTTAACGGATGACTTTATCAGCCAATATAAACATCTTCCCAATCCTTTTCCCACTCAATTAGGTCAATTTGTTTATTACCGAACTTATTCCCGATGGTTACCTCTCGAAAAAAGAAGAGAATATTGGTGGGAAACGGTAAGAAGAACAGTAGAATTTAATTGCAGTTTGGTTAAAACTACACAGTGTGAAGCCGAACTTCTCTACGATAATGTTTTTCATTTAAGACAATTTTTAGCCGGTAGAAGCCTTTGGATTGGAGGGACAGAAGTAAGCTCAAAATATCCCATGGCAAATTTTAATTGCAGCTTTATAGTCTTAGATAATTTTAATGCCTTTAAAGATTTGTTTTACCTGTTAATGATCGGATCTGGAGTGGGAATAAGAGTTTTAAAATCAGATGTAAAAAAATTACCAAAAATAAGAACAAACATAAAGATTATACACGAATTATATTCACCTTTACCTAAAGAGAGGAGAGAAGATTTAACCAGTATCACTTTTGAAAATAATACCTCCCATATTATAATCGGAGATAGCAAAGAAGGTTGGGTGGAATCATTAGATTATTATTTAAGCATACTATATAAAAATGAATACCGGGAAATAAAAACTATTATTTTTGATTATAATAATGTCAGACCAAAAGGAGAAAAGTTAAAAACTTTTGGTGGTACTGCTTCCGGATACGAAAGCTTAAGAGAGATGTTTTCTAAAATCGATAAAACAGTGAAAATAAATTGTTATGGTAATTTAAAAAAATTGCGGCCGATAGATTGTCTGGATATAGCTAATATCATTGGCCAAAATGTAGTAGTAGGAGGGGTCAGGCGGACCAGTGAAGTGGTATTATTCGATAAAGATGACCAGGATATTTTAAATGCTAAGAATAATCTCTATGAACAAGTGGATGGTAAATGGATAAAAAATGAAGCTATTTCCTATCGGGAAATGAGTAATAATAGTATTTTTTATACTTCTAAACCAACTCGGGAAGAACTTTCCTGGCATGTAAAACAGATGAGATATAGTGGTGAGCCTGGTTTTATGAATGCAGAAGCAGCCGCTAAAAGAAGACCTAATTTGCAAGGAGCTAATCCCTGTATGGAGGTGCTGCTTGATAGAGACCAAATGTGTAATTTGACTACAGTAAATGTATTGGGCTTTGTAGACGATGGTAAATTAGATAAGAATAAATTATTTGAAGCTCAAAGATTTTCTTTACGAGCAGGGTTTCGGATGACCTTTTTAGATTTAGAGTTAGGTCAATGGAATATAAAACAAAAAAGAGATAGGTTGGTAGGCTGCAGTTTGACTGGATGGCAAGATATGGTAAATGCTACTACAATGAATAAAGAAATAGAATCGGAATTACGGAAAAAATTAAGAGATATTGTTCATCAAGAAGCGGAGTCCTATGCGCAAAAGTTAGGAGTTGAACCTCCTTTGCTTATGACCACAGTGAAACCGGAAGGTACTCTTTCCCAATTACCAACCGTTTCCAGTGGAGTACATCATTCTCATTCTCCTTATTTTATCAGGAGGGTTCGTATTAATGCTAATGACCCCTTGCTTAAGGTTTGTGAAGAATTAGGATATGATATAAAACCGGAGAATGGACAAACTGAGGAAAATTGCCAAACAAAGGTAATCTCTTTTCCTTGTTGCGCTCCGGAAGGGAAAACCAAAAAAGATGTTTCCGCTATAGAACAATTAGAAATTTATCGTTCTTTCCAAAAAGAATATACAGATCATAATACTTCTATTACTGTTCACGTGCAAAACCATGAATGGGAAGAAGTAGAAGAATGGTTATGGAATAATTGGGATGAAGTAGTAGCAGTAAGTTTTGTCTCTTTAGATAATAGTTTTTATGCTCAAATGCCTTATGAGGCGATAACAAAAAAAGAATATGAGAAGAGAGTAAAAGAAATGTTACCTTTTATTCCTTCGCTTATCTCAAAATATGAAAAGGAAGAAACAGAAATTGATGTAGGAGATGAATCGTGTTCCAACGGAGTATGCCCTATTAGGTAGAAAATATAAAAAAAGGGGACGGGTTACTTTTTTATAAAAGTTTTGATTCGTCGTAGGATATTTTATTCTGTTTTTTATCCTGGTGTCTTTCTAAGGCCAGTTGAATTAATCGGTCAATTAGTTCGGGATAAGGGATGCCGCTCGCCTCCCACAGGCGAGGATACATACTGACAGAAGTAAAACCGGGGATAGTATTAATTTCATTTAAATATATTTTATTTTCTTTTTTGCTGACAAAAAAATCTACTCGCGCCATCCCGGCAGAATCAACAGCTTTAAAAGCACGAAGGGCAATCTCCTGAACTTCTTGAGATACTTCATCAGATAAATCCGCTGGAATAATTAATTGAGTCCCTTCATTTATATATTTTGAATCATAATCATAAAATTCTCCTGCCGGTTTGACCTCACCCACTACTGAAGCCTGGGGTTCGTCATTACCTAAAACACCGCATTCTATCTCTCTTACTTCTTCTAATCCCTCTTCAATTAAAATCTTTCTATCATAAGAAGAAGCTAAATCTATGGCCTTTTCTAATTCTTCTTTCTTGTGAACTTTAGTTATTCCCACGCTCGAACCTAAATTAGCGGGCTTTACAAAAAGAGGATATTCGAAGCCATCCTGAATTAAAGACAAGATTTTCTCTTTATCTTTTTGCCACTCTTTTCTCTTAATGGTTATCCATTTTAATATGGGCAAGCCTTTTTGTTGAAATATTGTTCTCATTAAATCTTTGTCCATAGAAATTGCTGAGGAGGCAACTCCAGCTCCCACATAGGGAATGTTAGCCAACTCCAAGAGCCCCTGTATTGTTCCATCCTCTCCATAAGGACCATGTAATATCGGGAAGATTACATCTAATTTTTCCAAAGCCGAGCTTTTATCCAATTTTTGATTATTGTCTATGCAAACCAGGGACTTACTGAAAGAGTCATTCAATAAAATTACCGTGTTCTTCCCTTCAATTTTGCCAGATTGAAGAGCCAATTCAGAATCCTGGGGAGAAATCCACCTGCCCTCTTTGGTTATGCCTATAGGGACTATGATATATTTATCTTTTTCTATTGCTTTAATAATTGAGGAGGCGGAACAAAATGAAACCTCATGCTCTCCCGACCTTCCTCCAAAGATTATTCCTACCCTTATTTTTTTTGTTGTCATTTTGTGCCTTTCTTTCCAATATTTTTAAACTATCTTTATCTTTTATAAATTTAATATCTCTATGGTTCCTTCTTCAATATCTAAATATAGCAGTCTATTCCGAAAGAGTTTACCTCTTTTTAATAATATCTTAATCACTTCTTGGGCTTCCAAAGAGGCAATTAGGGCAGGAGTCACTGTGGGAGCACCTAATGTTACCTCACTCCCATGTTCAGGTAAATCTTTATTGGAGCCATAGATTAATTCTAATCCTTTATCTTGAGGAAAGATAGTGGTGAGTTGGCCATTAAATCCGGCTATAGCTCCATGAACCAGAGGGATGTTTAATTCTCGACAGGCTTTTTGAAGCATAAAGCGAACAGGAAGATTATCCAGAGCATCTACTACTACATCTGCTCCCTCAATAATTTTTTTCACATTATCTGAATCAAT
>Ga0209386_1001216_pt1 | contig 10862 bp, 13 predicted proteins | sample NGEPertwo_FD_184510 | JGI IMG/M metagenome (GOLD analysis project Ga0209386, IMG submission 184510) | Arctic peat soil microbial communities from the Barrow Environmental Observatory site, Barrow, Alaska, USA - NGEE Permafrost154B-two... | ecosystem: Environmental > Terrestrial > Soil > Wetlands... | reverse complement strand
ATAACACGATGTTTAGCGATAGAGGTCTAACGTGTCAACTAATTAATCTGAACAATATGGTGTGAGTTATCAAAGAACGTTCGAGTTGGGTTTGAACCATCAACCCTAGCTCTATCTTACAAGGAGGCAGGTTAAATGAGGATGATAGAGAGGGAATAATAGAATTTCATACAACAAACGGACTATTATAATAGTCCTAGTAAACGAACATGAACTGGTGATAAAACCTAGAGGGAAAGAAGGATGTTTAAAAATGCTGGAACAAGCTCGGGAAGGCCTTCTACAAATCTCACCGTCAAAAAGGCAATTGTTTGAATAGATCACAAAAGTGTAGGAGGATGTTTTGAAACCTTCGCTTGGTACCAAAGGAGGACATCGTTATGCAAATTATTCAGATTGCAGACTTACATGTAATGGACAAATCTGATGTTACTAAAATTAAGAAGCAAATAGGCATGCTCTATGAAGCCATAAAAGGTGACCTTAACCTAAACGATGAAATAGTTCTGTGTGTACTTGGTGACATAATTGATAAAGGTGACGCTTTGTCTTATGACAAAGCCAAAGAAATTATTGAATATCTTAAAGATCTTTTTAAGATATTCAATGTTAAATTTGAGTTTACACCTGGGAACCATGATTTGTGTCGCTGTCCACATGTCCCTGATATTCCAGATATATGTCATGAAAAAAATTGCTCCATAAGCGATTACGAGCTGTTTCTCAGCAGTTTGGGTATAACGTATGAAGAAACCGATGGTTTAAATCTTAAAGAATATACTGAAATAGATTTACTTCTTGCAAGTTCAGTCTTTCATAAAAATTGTAAGTATGGCTTACTGGACATAGATAAGTTAATAACAATTGATTTCCCCAAACCTACCCTTATACTTACTCATCATACTTTTTTAAGTGAGAATGATAAAGATAATTCGGCGATAAGGAATGCTTACAGGATATTCAGCGAAATCGAGAACAAAAATATCATTGGCATTCTACATGGACATACTCATGGATATAAAGATATAACCATTGGTAAAAAGTGCCGTCTTGTTGGCGTCGGACCATTTCTAAAACAAATCCCCAATGTCAATAACCAAGTTAATTTAGTAACTGTTAGTTCATCAGGCATTCAATCAATAAAGAATTATTTCTATCAAGCAGATGTTGATCAATACAAACGCGCTGTAGTTTTTGCTGAAAAACAAAATACTATATATGAAGGTTGCTCTGTAAAGGATGTTTATGAGCGCATCGTAGTTGATACAAAAAAATATGGTTTAATTCCGAATATGATTCTTAAGTTATCCTTACCTTTCACAGATTTCAAGAATCAAATTGAAGAAGTCTTTCTTGAACAACTGAAAATAGCTGAATCCTGGCAAGCAAAAGATATTCCTGAGAGTTTATATTATAACCATGGTCAATACATGCAATATGAAGGTCATACGGGAATAGATTTTGTAATTCAAGAGTTGTCAAATAAAGCAACCAGTAGTCGAGCAATTATTCCTCTGATTGATTTTAAAGCTGTTTATAAAAGCGGAGATAATTTCTTGCCTTCATTTGACTTAGTGCAATTTGGGTTTAATGAAGAAGAAAAAACACACTTGGTTGTAGACGTCTACTTACGCGCTTTAGAAGTGAATCACTTTCTAAAAATCAACTTGTGCGAGATTTATCTTATGTGCAATGAACTAACCAATAGAATTAGATCCGTAAAGGAAGTGGGCATAACCCTAATTGCGTTCAGAGCACAATTTAAAGAAAATTTCGGATGTTTCGCAAAAGCTGAAATTGATACATTAGATGAAGCCGATATTGCCTATTACGTAGGAGATAATGACACGAGTATAATTATAACTTTGTTAAATGAGAAAATGAATTTGAGCGAAACTGTTATTGAAAATAAAGGGATTGAAAGACTATATAATTCTCTAAATGCTATTAACAAAAGAAAAAAAGTTAGAGAGGAAGTTATAGATAAAATACAGTTGGTGTTGAGAACAATGAATAGATTAAAAATTGAAAGGGAAAAAACATCCAATTACCAAATAATAAAGAGCATTGAAAACGAACTTAGAAGAACTTTTGAAAGTCTGATTAAGTCTTTAGAAGGGGGGGGCTTCTGTGACCTTAAATGATATTATTGAAATGCAAAAAAAATTTGATAATCATCACGCCAGTAACTTTAAATGGGATCAAGTAATCACCGATGATAATATACACATTCTAGAATATCTTTTATTGTGTTTAGTTGGAGAGTTCGGCGAAACTTCGAATTTGGTGAAAAAAGTATTACGTGGGGATTGTGCTCTTGCTGATGTTAAAGATCAACTATCTGAGGAAATAATCGATATGTTCATTTACATAATAAAGCTTGGTTATCAACTTAATATAAATATGGAAGAAAAATATTTGGAAAAATTATATAAAAATAAAACTCGTTTTATCAAGTTCGAGTTAGATCGTGAAGGCCGCAATGAGTAAATTGTATGAAGTATGTGTTGAAATGGAGAATCGATGTCATTTGAACTGTCTGCACTGCTCTTCGTACGATATGCGACAATCAAAAATTGATTACAATTATTCGGATCTCATCAATTTTTTTCAAATCTTTGATTCTCGGCTACATGTTTATCTCACAGGGGGTGAACCATTGATTAACAGCAATCTTTCAATGTTAATCAATGAAATCAAAGAAATATCTCCACAAGTTGAAGTGGGAATTTTTACATGTGGGATATGCGAAAACCTAAATCCGATAGATTTTGAATTGGCTAAAAAGCTGAAGATATCTGGTTTAGATGACAGTTATGTATCCTTATATCATTTCAATTCCAAAAAGCACGACAAAATTACAGCATTATCTGGTTCTCATAAAACAACATGTAAAACCATCGAGAATTTATTAAAAGCAGGGATTGAAGTAAAAATCCATCTTGTAATAAACAGCTTGAATTATTTAGAAATTCCCGAAATAATAAAATACCTGCTGGAACATCAGGTTAGCCAAGTCCGCTTGCTGCGGATAGTCAAAACTGGAAACGCGGCAGATAATTGGGAATTTGTAGGTGTTCCATATGAAGCTCAGAATATGGTAATCCAAAAGATAATGGGTACGATAGATTGTTATTCGTCTAAATTAACGATATCAGGATTCCCTGAGCAAGTTGCATGTCGTCCATTTCCCGGTGCTCAAAAATGTCAGGCAGGAACTCATGTTTTGTATATTTGCAGCAATGGAAATGTCTATCCATGCGCATGCACGAAAAATTTCGAGAACCTTTCAATTGGTAATATAAGTAATTTAGAACCTATTAGGAAGTACCTTAATACTCAAAAAGTACGAAATTGTAATGAACATTGTTTGAATCCGATTTCTTAATCAACTAGAAACTTCCCATAAAACTTGTGCTAGAAATAACAGTTCTCACAACCTGTGCCTTCGAGGGGCATCGCATATAGTTCTTGATAAGGAGATGTTATTTTTTGCGGACGAAGATTGAGAATATAAAAGATCTAGTGGAGCAGGCTTTTCAAGAAGCTGTTCGACTCTCGGGCACAGACCATACCCCACGCGAAATGGCAGTATTTTTAAGAGACGTTGGTTCGGAAATTGAACTTTTTATCAAAGATACAATTTATGAATCACGCCGTAATAATGATACTTTTGAAAATTTAATCAATGGCTTAGCTCACTTTGGAGCAGAAGGTAGTGTCATTGAACAATTGCACATACTAAGAAGGGCTTATAACAAAGCAAAGCATGAGCCGGGATACGTATTTCCGTCCGCAGAAGTACTCAGCATTTTGGACCGTACAAACCAGTCTATTGTACATTTGCAGAGTTTAAATATTCCACAATGCGATGCTTATGTTACGGTTCATTATAACAGAGTACTTTGGATCGCGGGTTGGGATCATTTCACAAGCGGAGATACAGAGGTCCATATCATGGTCCCTGTTAGCAACAATTTATTTCCTCCGTCAATTGATTATTTTAATATTCATTGGAAAGGTTGGGAGGAAGTTATTCAGGTTCTTGAAAGATCTGGTAGCCTCAAAATGGGAAAGGAATACTTTCCTGTAAGTATCTATAAGAGTTTTAGTTCCGAAGAAGACTTTATAGAAGCGGGAATTTTTGAGGGTGACTATCGAGAACTTTGCATGGCATTAGCTAAACATGTAAAACTAGAAATTGAAGAAAAATTATTGTCATTCCTTCAGCGAAAAAATGACAGAACTGCAATGCTTGCTTCAATATTATTTGCCAGTGTAGATGCAGTTAAGGAAGGGAGACTCTCAGAAAGAATAGAAGATTTTGCAGAATCAATCCATTCAATAGCGGCTTATCGATACGCCTCACCTAGAAATGGAGAGTTTGCAAAACAATTTGTACCAGAAATTGCTGGCATGATAAGCAGTCTCTCAGAAGAAACCCTAAACAGTATTAGTGGACCACACTGGGTGTCGGCAGAAAGTTTTAATAACTTGACGAACCAATCTCAAGCACAGTTAGATGCTCCACCTATAATTGTTACGAATGACGGGAGATTACTCGTAAATCTTGCCTCCAACAATTAAAAAACATCGTCCTTCAGTATATTCCCCTATAGTAAAGAAGACCGATCCGCATTGCCATAGCACGGTCACTCTAAACGAAGACTATGGCATTAGTTAAACATCATGGCAAGCGGGTTTGAATTGACGGCAGACTGCAATTGATGCTCATTCGATATTATAGATTTGTTCGGTTGGAGAACCTATCAAGATTTTGAAAATGTCATGATGCTGTTCGAAGTTAATTAGGAATAGTAAGTTCTTGATACCCACCGATTTGCCATGTTGGATAAAGTCCGTATTCCACAAACAAACCCGATGTTAATGGATGAAAGTAATTGTTAAACCATCGTGACCGGATATTGTCCAAGATGAAATAAATGACCTTCTGAAAGGCTGGTGAAAAGGCATGTTACAAGTAATATACAAGATCGGAAACAAGTTGCTTTGAAATCCTTATAAATTTCGGCTTAACCCTTACCAGAACCCAGCTTCTTATTAGGCTAATAATGGGTATATGAATGATTAAAGTGAATTCCTATAATTATATAACGCACAGATAAACAGAAATTTGTCGAGCAGATAATTTGATTTTAGTAGGCAACTGGAGAATAAGCATGAAAAACAGGACCTATATCGCAATTGATTTGAAATCTTTCTACGCTTCGGTCGAATGTGTGGAACGAGGGCTTGATCCACTGACCACCAACCTTGTTGTCGCTGACGCAAGCCGAACAAAAAAAACCATCTGTCTCGCCGTCTCTCCCCCCCTCAAAGCATACGGCATTTCCGGTAGGGCGAGGCTGTTTGAAGTCGTACAGAAGGTAAAGGAAGCAAATGCAGTACGGCTGCGCAAGGCACCAAGACGAGCCTTTTCCGGCGTTTCCTGCAACGATACTGAATTGAAATCCTCGCCGGGTCTCTCGTTGGACTACATTGTTGCTCCACCGAGGATGGCGTATTATATAGAGTACAGCACGCAGATTTACAATATCTATTTGAAGTATATCGCGCCCGAAGATATTCATGTCTACTCCATTGACGAGGTATTCCTTGACGCCACCGATTATCTGAACACCTACAATCTTTCAGCCCGTGAGCTTGCCACGAAAATGATTCTGGATGTACTCAAAACAACTGGCATTACAGCAACTGTGGGAATTGGCACAAACCTGTATCTTAGCAAGATCGCTATGGATATTCAGGCAAAGCACATACCGGCTGATAACAACGGTATGCGGATCGCCGAGCTGGACGAAATGAGCTACCGTCGATCCCTGTGGTCGCATCGGCCTCTAACAGACTTTTGGCGCGTTGGAAAAGGATATGCCAACAAGCTGGAAGAAAAAAGTCTCTTTACGATGGGAGATATTGCAAGATGCTCTCTCGGTAAACCTACCGATTACTACAACGAGGATTTACTGTATAAGCTATTCGGCATCAACGCTGAGCTGCTGATCGACCATGCGTGGGGGTGGGAGCCATGCACAATTGCCGATATTAAAGCGTATAAGCCAAGCACAAACAGTATTGGATCGGGGCAGGTACTGCACTATGCCTATACTTTTAACAAAGCGAAGTTGATCGTGCGGGAAATGACTGATCTGCTGGTACTTGATCTGGTAGATAAAAGGCTTGTGAGCGACCAGCTTGTTTTGACGGTCGGATATGATATCGATAATCTAACAAATCCAGAGATAAAGAAATCATATCACGGGGCAATCACCACTGACCACTACGGACGCGCCGTTCCGAAATCCGCGCATGGTTCAGTAAATCTTGGCAGACAGACCTCTTCTACAAAGCTAATCATGGATGCCGTCACAGATCTGTTTGAACGCATCGTTGGCAAAAATCTTCTGATCAGAAGAGTCAACATCACAGCGAATCATGTCGTTGATGAGGCAACCGTTCAAAAGACAAGCAACTTTGAACAACTTGATCTCTTTACGGATTACGCGGCTGCGCAGGCGAAAAAAGAAGATGTAGAAGCTGAGCTTGCACGAGAAAAAAAGATGCAGCAAGCAATGCTGGAAATAAAAAAGAAATACGGCAAGAACGCCATTCTAAAGGGTATGAATCTGGAGGAAGGCGCTACCACTGTAGACCGGAACAGGCAGATTGGAGGGCACAAGTCATGACGAGGACATATGACGACATCATTAATCTACCTCACCATGTCTCTACGACACGCCCTCATATGACTGCTATTGACCGGGCAGCTCAGTTTTCCCCTTTCGCCGCACTGACCGGCTATGATGCCGCCATCAAAGAAACCGCAAGACTGACTGACGAGAGAGTAAAATTGGACGAATATATGAAGGACGTTTTGAGTGATAGGCTGCAAATCATAGCAGATCGGATTAAAGAGTATCCCGAAATTGCAATTACCTACTTTCAGCCGGATGCGAAGAAGAATGGCGGCGCCTATGTTACTGCTATCAGTACGGCTAAAAAGGTAGACAAATATGAATGGGTCGTCGTTATGACCGATGGCACAGCGATTCCCATTGATGAAATAATCAGCATAGATGGGCAAATATTCGAATCTATGGGAATATTTTAAATCGATAGTAAAGGCTAGAACAGATAGTGAATACAAGCACACAGAAGATATAGATCACGCCATATGAATTATCAAAATGCTTTAAGTAATTTGAGGGAGAATTATTAAAGCAAATCCAATTTGTCACTTAGCTTAGACTGTGGATTATATATATATATACTCATAAGGCTAATAATTAGTATTTCATCAGAGAATGCTTGCAAGGATGCGCAAAGGAGGAGTACTATAATGCCACATTCTGATAGAAAACTTATAAAACAAACACTTAATTGTACATTTGATCAAGTCTATGAGTGTTTATTAAATTCACAAGATAAAATAATTACTAATTTAAAGACTTCTAGGGGAAATGCATTTTTTGCAATAGCAGCAGAGTCTTCTGAGTTAGGGGAATTTATTCAGTTACTCCATAATAATAGGATTTATCCATGATGTTGGGGCAACCAAACCAACCACATGGGACAGGATGGTCAGAGAATAGGTCAATATTCAATTCGTCTTGATCAATGGTGTAAAGACATAATCGTAGAGAGATAGCAATGTAAGAAAGAGACAATAATAATGCGGACTTAAACTAATTGTCAAATTTCCTATTATCCATATGCGAATTAGGGAATATGGACGCTACGGGAATGTTCAGAACGGAAAACGCCACATCTTTAAGCAGAGAGCACCCAAAATGGTGACCTCTATTGCAGAAGAATTGGCTAAGTTATGCAACGAGCGATTTGGTTGTTATTAATCTGGGATTACCATCTCACAATGATTTACCCCTTTTTATTAGAGATAAAACTTCTCGTATTTGTTGGGCGATTCAGGGGATTGTTTTGAACCTTTAGGGCCTTTAGGCGGCGCGGGAACGTTGGTAAGATATCTACTCCAATGGCTAGGTCTAAATATCGTTTCAGGGAAGAGGTTTTCAAACTTTTCGGGATGTACATCTTTCCCCCAATGGCATTGGTTATTGGTAATGGTCATGAACTCCCTAACCGGTTTCCCTGCGGCTAATATTTTGTCTATAGCTTTGATTGACTCTATCGTATCATAACCCAGATTTCTACCAGACTTGAGATTGAAATACTCCATAATTTTCAGCCTTGTTTCAGAGTGGCCAATACCGGATGAGGTTTCTTCTTCCTGTCTCGTTTACGCTTATCTGAAGGCTGGTCGTCACTGTAGTCAGATTGCTCGTCAACGGCGTTTATAGGCTCTGTGACAGGTGTGCTTTCTTGCCCGGGTATCATTCCTTCGTTGTTAGGAACGACCCTTTGTTCTGCCAATATTGCTCTTAATTCTTTCTCAAACTCTGAAACTTTCTTCCGAACCAATTCATCTATAGTGTCTGTAGGTTCAAAAATCTCAGTTGTTTTGCGAATATCAGGCGATGGTATGCTACGCACTTCCGCCCCTTTTGGAGCTGGAGGGATTGACTTGGCTTTGGTACAGATTGTTGTTATCGTGCATTCATCGCCACTTAATAGATTTCGAAGGACTTGAACTTTAGTTCCTACACCTAGACTCGCTACTAAAGTATTAAAACGACGTTCTTGTTCCTCGTCCAATCTTATTGTTATGACATTAGGAACATTTTCATATTTCTTATCATTTTTCGCTATCGTGTCGAATATGTCCATATGCCTTAAGCTCTTGGCTTTGGCTGCGATATCATCGATTAAAACTGGATCGAGAGATAGTAAGTTTCGAACTAAAAGTGGTCTCTTGAGCCCTAGTCTTTGAACCAAAGTATCAAAGCGCATTGTGTAATCTTTCCCCAACCTGAAAGGGATCATTCCGGCCATAAAACACCAACTCCCGTATTACGGATTATATACACGTTATACTTAGTATATACTTTCGTTATATTCAGTCAAGTTGTAATATGATGTATTTTCATATTACATTTGCCCCTATACTGAATTGCAACTTATATTTCGTATATATATTGTTCGGTGAATATTTAAGACAAAATAGCCCTTTGGTTACCACTTTATCATAATTTAATTATGATAAAGTGGTATAGCTAGCTTATATACTATAGATATCTACTTATTCGTAAAAAATCGTATATATAATTTATGATTGTATGGCCAATACAAAGTGTAACTAAAAATGAAAAAGAAATTCAGATGCTAAAAGAAATGGAAGAACGTCAAAAAACAAAGAAGATTGTATATCTTACCATTAAGGAACCTTGGTTCAACCCTGATTCCTTAGAGCCTATTGTCGATCGAGTAATAAAACTGGACTGTGAGAATGATGATCCAATAGAATATCAGCGAATTTTAGCCACCTATGAAGAGGATATGAATAGGCGTGGGTACTAAATATAAACTAGAAATTTATGGTTTGATTTTGAAAAGCCTTGAATTTTGAGATGCTAATGACATCGATGCTGTCCTCTCGAGCTAGATTGAATATTACACAATGTCTATAGAAAACCATACAGTTAATGTGTATTCATGCAGAATTTTTTTCTAGGTTAGGGAATTCTAGGCACTACAAAAAAAGCAAATCTGTCTCAATGTGTTTTCTATACATTGCATTTACATCCTCAAAGTGCCTTCTTTAGCGGTTTTAAATACTCTATGTGTTTTCTCTTAAGAGGAACGGGAGAACCGATGCAAGAGGAAAGCTCAAATATTTCGCAGATCACTCGGATGGGAATTGCTTACCGCTTTCAGGAGGGGAAGGTCATTGTTAATCACAATAGATTTCTGGGCTATACGAAAGACGAAAATGGTAATCTTGTCATTGTGATGGAAGAGGCAGAAATAATAAAAAGGATCTACCGAGAGTTTCTTGATGGCAAGTCTGACTTGAAGATCGCAAAAGGCCTAGAACACGACGGTATACTTACTGGTGCTGGAAAGGCAACATGGTGGGCAAGCAGTGTAAAGTCGATATTAAAGAATGAAAAATATATGGGAGATGCACTGCTTCAAAAAACTCATACCGTTGACTTCTTGACCAAGAAGCGGGTGAAAAATAATGGGATTGTTCAGCAATACTACGTGGAGGACTCCCACCCAGCAATTATCAACAAGGAAGATTTTGCAGCGGTACAGGTTGAGTTTGAAAGACGTTCAAGTATGCGAGGCTATTCACAGACCGGCAAGAGCGCCTATACGAGTGAATATGCCTTTTCTGGGAAGCTTTTCTGCAAAATTGTGGCTCGAAGTTTAGAAGAGCCTCTTGGGGCTCCGGGAAAAATAAGCAGTATGTGTGGCGATGCATAAACCGAGAACAGAACGGAGTAGACCAATGCAGCACAAAAACGGTCAAGGAGAAGGCTTTAGAGCAGGCTTTTATACGGGTTATGAAGGTTGGGAAGTTCGACGAGGAAATATTTCGCAGGCTGATTGAGAAGGTCAAAGTGCAGTCGATGGTCGAAGCGGTATTTGTATTTAAGACGGGAGATGAAGTGAGGGAGATATTTCAAGGTGAAAGGCCAGTCAATCTGCATTAGCCGAAACTTCAGTTATAACGAGATATTGGACATTGCTCTGCATGAATATTCAATGATATTAGGCAATAAATAAGGTTTATATTGCCTAATATAAACCTTATTTCTAAAGTGTATAAATTTGTTGTAAGTATTCAAATTTAGTAACTACTCAGCACCGCTATATTTGAGCAACACAAACAGGGGTACAGAGTACCCCTGAAAGGAACACGATTTAATTAGTGAGAGGTGGTGCAAAGATAACAGGTTTGCTCGCAAAAGCATCCTCAA
>Ga0209386_1001215_pt1 | contig 10863 bp, 7 predicted proteins | sample NGEPertwo_FD_184510 | JGI IMG/M metagenome (GOLD analysis project Ga0209386, IMG submission 184510) | Arctic peat soil microbial communities from the Barrow Environmental Observatory site, Barrow, Alaska, USA - NGEE Permafrost154B-two... | ecosystem: Environmental > Terrestrial > Soil > Wetlands... | reverse complement strand
CAGCTACCGGACCGGGAGGCCTCGGCGAGCAGGGCGAGGACGAGCGCCGTCGAGCCGTCGACCACCACCGTGCTGCCCCGGTCCAGTGCTCCGGAGGGCAGCAGCCCGGCCAGGGTCCGGGCGACGGGCAGCACCCTGGCTGCCGAGGCCGGGTCCGGCGGCGTCGGCGTCGTCGGCGGCCGCACCCAGCGCGTGGTGCTGGTGCGCTCCTCGGCACGGGCCAGGACGGTGCGCGCCCGTGCGGCCCGAGCCTGCGTGACCGCAACACTGCTCACCGCTCACGCCCTCGCTCGTCGAACATCCTCGATCTTCGAACATCTGTTCGAGTATCTCAGTAGACGCCGACATCCGCGGCCCTGTCAATCCGCCATCGGAGCCCCGCCCAGGTGCCCACCCCACCGCAGGAGCAAGATGGTGCAGGCAGACACATCCCGCCCCTGAAGGAGCACCCGTGGACCTGTCCCGACCCGTCGCCCCGGACCCCTACGCCCAGCTCCCGCCCGTTGGGTCGTTCACCGTCACCAGCGAGGACGTCGCCGACGGGCAGACCATGGCGGCCCCGTTCACCGCAGCCGGCGGCGACACCTCGCCCCAGCTCTCCTGGGCGGGCTTCCCGGCGTCCACCCGGAGCTTCGTGGTGACCTGCTTCGACCCGGACGCCCCGCGCCCGGGCGGCTTCTGGCACTGGACGGTGGTGAACCTGCCGGTGACCACCACGAGCCTGCCGCAAGGCGCCGGGGCGCCCGACAGCTCAGCCCTGCCGGACGGCGCCCTGCAGACCATCAACGACGGCGGAGCGATCGGCTACGCCGGCGCAGCCCCGCCACCCGGTGACCGGGTGCACCGGTACTTCTTCGCCGTGCACGCCCTCGACATCGACCGGCTCGACGTCCAGCCCTCCGCCGCCCCTGCAGCGGTCGCCCTGGCCGCCCTCCCGCACACCATCGCGCGTGCGGTGATCGTCCCCGTGTTCCAGCGCTGAGCTCAGACCCGAGTCGCCCAGAACGCCACAGCTGACGCCGCGGCCACGTTCAGCGAGTCCACTCCCCCGGACATCGGGATCCGCACCACCAGGTCCGCGGCCGCCAGCGCGCCGCGGGAGAGGCCGTCCCCCTCGGTCCCCAGCACCAGGGCGAGCCGCTCGGGAGGCGACGCCGCGAGGTCGTCGAGGGAGACGGCGTCGTCGGCCAGGGCGAGCGCCGCGACGGTAAAGCCGAGGTCCTTGAGCTGCGCCAGGCCGCCGGGCCACGGCTCCAGCCGCGTCCACGGGACCTGGAACACCGTGCCCATCGACACCCGCACCGACCGCCGGTAGAGCGGGTCGGCGCACCGTGGCGTCACCAGGACGGCGTCAACCCCAAGCGCGGCAGCGCTGCGGATGATCGCCCCGACGTTCGTGTGGTCGACGATGTCCTCGAGCACGGCGACCCGACGCGCCCCAGCACCATCCCGGGCGCCGGCCAGCAGGTCCGCGACGGGCCGCAGGGCGGGCCGGTGCATGGCCGCCAGCGCCCCACGGTGCAGATGGAAGCCGGTGATCGCCTCCAGCACGTCGAGCTCGCCGACGTACACCGGCACGTCACCGCCCGCACCCGCCCCGACGGCGTCCAGCAGGTCGGCCAGGTCCGGCAGCCACCGCTGCGCCATCAGGAACGACCGCGGCCGGTGCCCGGCCGCGGTCGCCCGGCGGATGACCGTGGAGCCCTCGGCCATGTACAGGCCCTGCGCGGGCTCGAGCCGCCGGCGGAGCGCGACGTCGGTCAGCCGGAAGTAGTCGGCCAGCCGCTCGTCGGCGGGGTCGGTCACGGGGTAGATCGGCACGTGGCCAGTGTCCCAGCCGCGCGGACCCCGCGACGGAGCCTGATACCCGCACGCTCCAGGCTCGATGTCACATCGGACGGGTCGCGGTCGGCTTGGCCTGGTTTGCTACCGCTTCCCCCGTGACAATAGGGGTCGACCCCACCGTCGGGGAACGTGCGACGAAGCCAACAGCTGTGCTCATCCATGGAGCGTGGGTCGGGCCGTCGTGCTGGGACCCGATCCGTTCGCTACTGGAGGCCGACGGCTGGATCTGCCACGTACCGGCCCGGCCCCATGGCGACCGGCCGGTACCCGAGCTCCGTGCCAACCCCGATCCGGGACTTGCCCACGTGGGTGTCGCCGAACTCGTCGACCACTACGCGGCAGCCATCGCCGGCGTCTCCCCCGCGCCGCTCCTCGTCGGGCACTCCTTCGGCGGCCTCGTCCTACAGATCCTCCTCGATCGCGGACTCGGCCGCGGTGGCGTGGCGTGGCGATCAGCATGGCCCCACCCGAGGGATCCTGCCGTCGCCGAGCGCCCTGCGAGCCAACCGGATCGTGCTCACGACGTGGCTCTCGTGGCGCCGGACGCTCATGACCAGTCAGCGGGACTTCGCGTGGGCCTTCCTGCACAACCTGACCCCGGCCGAGCAGGCCACGATCTACGCCGAGCATGTCGTCCCCACGCCCGGCTGGCCGTTCTGGCAGGCGGCCCTCTCGATGTTCACGACGGCGACCCGTGTCGACTACCGCCGCGACCGTCCCCCGCTGCTGATGATCGCCGGCGGGGCCGACCGGACCGTGACCGGGCGGATGAACCTGGATCCACCGGTCGGCTTTCTGGTGGTGTCTGACGGGGCTTCTTGGGTGTGATTCTGGGTTCGGGCGTGGGTGAGCTGCCGGTCTGTCCGGGTCCCACTTGGGTCCTTGGTCGCGCCGCGGGGGCCGGGTGGTCAGTCCCGCGTCAGGGTGAGCGTAACCATCGCATTGACAACCACCGTCCCAGCAACGCGGTTGTCCCGCGCAAGTCTCCGTCGCCACGCCTCCGATGCCGCTGCGGCGCTCGAGTCGTCGCTGTCGGAGGAGGGCACGATGCGGATGCTCTCGACCCTGGCTGGTGGTCAGGGAACCCGCCGAGGGGTCCCTCGCGGTGGACGTGCCCGTCCGCGACAAGCCCGCAGGTCGAGCGCGTGACGCTCTCGCGCACCGCCATGCGTTGCGCCGCTGCTGCGGACGACTGCCAGGAACGTGGGCCTCACCGGAACCGTCGTCCTGACCCTGTCGGTGGAAGCCGGCCCAGCGTACGAGGACGGGGGTCCGGTCGACGCCGTCGACGTGGCACCGCCAACGTGGGGAACGGCGGCCGGACGGGATGGAGCAAAAGCGATGACCAACCTCGTGGCAAGGACCGGCGCCCGCGGGCTGACCACCCGCTGGCTGGTCCGCGCGCCGATAGGGATCTACCGTGCCGGGCTCGGGTTCGTCTTCGGCTCCCGGCTCCTCATGCTCGAGCACCGGGGACGAAGCTCCGGCAGGCGGCGGTTCGTGGTCCTCGAGGTCGTCGACCGCCCGGCTCGCGACGAGTACGTGATCGCGTCGGGCTTCGGCCCGCGCGCGCAGTGGTACCGCAACGTCGTCGCCGAGCCGCGCGTGCGGGTGTCCTCCGGTCTCAGACGCCATGTCCCGGCGACGGCCACCGCCATGACTTCTGAGGAGTCCGCGGCCGCGTTGCGCCTGTACGCGAGCGCGCACCCCAGGGCCTGGACCCAGTTGCGCGCCACCATCGAAAAGGCCACCGGGGCGCCCGTGACGACCCTCCCGATGGTTCGCGTGGTGCTTGCTGTCAGCCGACGTAGCCCGCGGGCGTCATCCGTTCCTCTGCCGCAGCACGGGCCTTCGCGCCGTTGACGCGGATCTCCTTGTTCAGTGTCGCGTTTTCGCCTGCCCGATCGACGTCCGCGGTGGGACCGTGTCGTGAGCAGACGCTGTCAGGGTCGTGAGCACTCCGTCGACCGGCACAGGACGGCAGGGTGAAGGTAGAGGAGTGCCGGTGACGAAGCGCAAGTCAGTATCACCGGGTCGCATCGGCCTGTGGGGCGTGGTGTCGATCGGCATCGGCGGGATGGTCGGCGGGGGGATCTTCGCGGTCCTCGGGCTGTCGGTGCAGATCGCCGGCGGAGGGGCACCGGCCGCGTTCCTCGTCGCGGGTCTGGTGGCGCTGCTTACCGCCAGGTCCTACGCGCTGCTCTCGACCTCGTTCCCGAGCCGCGGGGGGACGGTGACGTTCGTCAACCGCGCGTTCGGGCCGGGGCTGTTCTCGGGCGGGATCAACGTGCTGCTGTGGCTGAGCTACATCGTGATGCTCGCGCTGTACTCCCAGGCGTTCGGCAGCTACGCGGCGAGCTTCTTGCCGGACGCGCAGCACGAGCTCGGCAAGCATGCGTTCCTCACCGCTGCCGTCGTGCTCATCGCTGTCCTCAACATCGCGGGGGCCTCCACGGTCGCGCGCGCGGAGCGCTACGTGGTTGCCATCAAGCTGACGATTCTCCTGCTGTTCGTGGTGGTCGGGGTGTTCTCCGTCTCCTCGACCCGGCTCGCACCCAGCCAGTGGAGCCCGCCGCTGTCGCTCGTCGCCGGCGGCATGATCGTGTTCCTCGCGTACGAGGGATTCGAGCTGATCGCCAACGCGGCCGAGGACGTCGACGACCCGGGGCGCACGCTCACGCGGGCGTACTACATCTCCGTGCTCTTCGTCATCGTGCTGTACGTGCTGGTGGCCGTCGTCGCAGTCGGGTCCGTCCCGGTCTCTCAACTGATCGATGCGAAGGATTACGCGCTCGCGGTCGCCGCGCGCCCGGCGCTGGGCTCAGCCGGGTTCGTCCTGATAGGCGTCGCCGCGATGCTCTCGACAGCCTCGGCGATCAACGCGACCCTCTATGGCTCTGCGCGCATGACGTACACGATCGCCAAGGCCCGAGAGCTCCCGGCACAGCTCGAGCGGCCCATCTGGAACCAGCCGCTCGAGGGACTCCTCATCACCGCCGGCGCGACGCTCGTGCTCGCGAACGTCTTGGACCTCCAGAGCATCTCCACCATGGGTAGTGCGGGCTTCCTCATCATCTTCGCGGTCGTGAACCTCGCCGAGGCCCGCACGTCGAAGCAGCGCGGCTCGAGGCCGTGGATCTCGATCGTCGCGGCCCTCGCCTGCGCTGGGGCGCTCGCAGCGCTCCTTGCCAAGAGCAGCCTCGGGGCCGCGGGGGTGCTGGCCGCGATGGTGGCCGCCTCGTTCGGGATCGAGGCGATGTTCCGGCGAGTCACCGGTCGCGGGCTCCGCGCCTAGCACCGCGATCGCCATCCACAGCAGCTTGCGACGCCGGTTGGTGAGGCGACGCACTCACCGGCTGAAATCGCCGAGGCTCGGGTGGGGGCGCCATTGGCTGAGCATCCCGAGCTTCCCAGGACGGCGCTGGCCGAACGAGTCACTCTTCCTGTACAGATCCGGTCGCTCTGTGCGCGGAGATCGGCGCTCGGCCGGGCGGCTGCGTCGGGCGTTGCAGCAGGGGGGTCGGCTTGCGCAGCGGTCGCGTGATCGGCGCGCCCGCCGTGACCGTGATCTCCTCGCCCCCGTGCCGCAGAAGCAGGCGTGATGTGGCGCCGTCACTGATGGCGTACGTGACTTCGTCGGGGCGGACGTCGACAGTCAGGCGCAGGTTCTGCCATCGGATCGAGAAGCGCATCCGGGTGAGGCCTTCGGGCAGGGCAGGGTCGAAGGACGGCATGCCTGCGTGGTCGCGGAAACCGCCGAAGCCCGCGACCAGGGCAAGCCATGCGCCGGCGAGGGAGGCCATGTGCAGGCCGTCCCGGGTGTTCGCCTGCAGGTCGTGCAGGTCGATGAGCGCCGCCTCGTAGGCGTAGTCGTATGCGAGATCCAGGTGGCCGACCTCTGCGGCCAGTACCGCCTGCGTGCATGCCGACAGCGAGGAGTCGCGAACGGTGCGCCGCTCGTAGTAGTCGACGTTGCGGGCCTTCTGTTCGGCGGTGAAATGGTCGCCGCACCAGTGCATCGCGAGCACCAGGTCGGCCTGCTTGACGACCTGCTTGCGGTAGAGGTCGAAGTAGGGCGCGTGCAGCAGCAACGGATACTTGTCTTGGCTGGCGGAGAAGTCCCACTCGGCATGCCGGGTGAAGCCCTCGGACTGCTGGTGCACGCCGAGGGCGGCGTCGTACGGCACGTACACCGCCGCAGCGGCGGCGCGCCAGGTCGACACCTCATCGGGCGTCACGTCGAGGCCGCGTGCGACGGCGGTGTGCCGCTGCGCCATCTCCGCCGCGGCTACGAGCGCCCGAGCGGCCATCAAGTTCGTGTAGACGTTGTCGTCGGCGATGGCGCTGTACTCGTCGGGTCCTGTCACGCCGTCAATGTGCCAGCCACCGTTTCGATCGAAGTGCCCGAGCGACGCGAACAGCCGGGCGATCTCCACCAGCAGCTCGAGGCCGACCTCCTGCTCGAAACCCGTGTCGCCGGTCGCAGACGCGTAGCGGACCACCGCGGCGGCGATACCGGCGTTGACATGGAATGCCGCTGTCCCCGCCGGCCAGTAGCCGGAACACTCATCACCGCGGATGGTCCGCCAGGGAAAGGCCGCACCCGCCAGGTGCAGCTCGGCCGCACGTCGGCGAGCCCGGTCGAGCGTCGAGTGACGCCATCGCAGAGCATCCGCGGCGGCCTTCGGATGGGTGTAGGTCAGCAGGGGCAGCACGAACATCTCGGTGTCCCAGAACGTGTGCCCGTCGTACCCCGGCCCGGTGAGCCCCTTGGACGGGATGGCCCGCCGTTCAGCCCGCGCCCCGGACTGCAGCACGTGGAACAGCCCGAACCGCACCGCCTGCTGCAGCTCGGGATTGCCGTCCACCTCGACGTCGGCGGCATCCCAGAACTCGTCCAGGTATGCCCGCTGCTCCCGGACCAGCCCGTCCCAGCCGGTGAAGCGGGCACCGGACAGCGCGCCGGCGACCTGGTCGCGGACCGCGGCCTCCGAGCGCAGACTCGACCATCCGTACCCGATCAGCTTCACCACCCGCAGCTGCTCGCCGGGCTGCAGTGTGCAGGCGATCGTGAGACGTGCCCAGTCCTGGCTCACGGCAACCTCGGTCTCGGTACGACCGGGAGCTTCAACGATGTGCCCCATGCCGGCGCCCATGAGGAGGCCGCTGGCACGGGTGCGGTGCAGCAGCACGATCGAGAGGTCGTCGCGGTCCTGCGCGACGGGTTGGAGGGGACGGTCGAGCACTGCCGCGACCCGGGGATCCCGGGACAGCCGCGGCTGCTGCTCGTTCGCGACCAGCTCGGACTGCAGGGTGATACGCGCGGCGCGCTCAACGGGCTCGACCACGTACTCGATGGCGGCGATCGCCCGCTGCGAGAACGACACCAGTCGGCGCGAGCGGACTCGGACCCGGGTCTGTGCGGTCGAGGTCCAGTCGACGGTGCGCTCGAGCATCCCGGTGCGCAGGTCCAGCCGGCGGTGGTGATCATGCAGATCGCCGTACCGGACGTCGAGCGGGGCGTCGTCCACGAGCAGGCGGATGAGTTTGCCGTTGGTGACGTTGATCAGGGTCTGGTCGGTCTCCGGGAATCCGTACCCTGGCTCGGCGTACGGCAACGGCTGCTTCTCGTAGAAGCTGTTGAGGTAGGTGCCGGGGATGCCGTACGGCTCGCCCTCGTCCAGGTTCCCGCGCAGCCCGATGTGGCCGTTGGACAGGGCGAAGAGCGACTCCGACTGCGCGAGCAGGTCGAGGTCGAGCGTCGTCTCGCTCACCGACCACGGTTCGACCGGGTACGGCCGCTGCACGATCACGTGCGGTCCAAGAGGTCGGCCAGGTCCTGCACCACGGTGTCGGCACCGTGCGCGAGCAGCTCGTCTGCCTGGCCCATCCGGTCCACGCCGACGACGTAGCCGAAGTGGCCGGCCCGGCCTGCCTCGACACCGGACAGCGCATCCTCGAACACCGCGCACTGGCCGGGCTGGGATCCAAGCCGCTTCGCGGCCGCCAGGAAGGTGTCCGGCGCGGGCTTGCCAGCCAGGTGTTCGTCGCGGATCGTCACGCCATCGACCTGCACCTCGACCAGAGACACGAGCCCGGTCACCGCCAGCACCTCGCCGGTGTTGGCGGACGACGACACGACCGCCCGACGCAGGCCGGCACGCTCGGCGGCGACCAGGTAGCGACGGGATCCCTCGAACACGCGCACCCCGTTCTCCCGGATCCTCCTGAGCACCATGGCGTTCTTTCGGCTCCCCAGGCCGTTGACCGTCTCAGCTGCGGGCCCGTCCGCACGCGTGCCCTCCGGTAGGGCGATCCCGCGTGCGAGCAGGAAGTCGCGCACACCGGCCAGCCGAGGCTTGCCGTCGACATAGGTCTCATAGTCGCGCTCTCGATCGAACGGCACGAACGCTGCGCCGTCACGCTCGGCGCGGGCTCGCAGAAAGGCATCGAACATCTCCTTCCACGCGGCATCGTGCACCGACGCGGTGTCGGTGAGCACACCGTCCAAGTCGAACAGACACGGCGTGACACCAGCCGGAAGCCCTAGCATCGCCCGCTGTCACCACCATCGATCACCATGTCGCATGCTACGGCTGCACCGCTCGAACCCCGGTGGGGGCGCCAGATGCGTCAGGACTCGGCGTGCGCGTGGCGGGGTCGAGGATCCGGTAGGCGAGAAGCTTGATGCGGTCGTTGAGCAGCGCCCAGAGGACCGCATAGCCCCACACGAAGCCGGCCCATCCCCACCCGAGGGGGGTCATGAACAGCCCGTAGACGGCGATCAGGGTTGCCACGGCCTGGGTGCCGACGACGGCCGTCCACAGGATGCGGGCGGGCCGGATGGACCAGAACGGTCCGCGGGTGCGGGTCAGGAAGATGGTGAGGTGCCCCGCGACGGACAGCTTCAGGTACATCAGGGTCTGGATGTGGCCGTGGTCCAGGTGGAAGACGCGCTCACCGAGGTAGAAGAGCCCGAAGGCGGAGATCACGCCGGCGACTCCGAGCACGGTGGAGATGCCAAGGACGAGTCGCATGTTCCACGCCTCGGGCGTCATCTTGTAATGCACGCGGTCGTAGGCGATCGACAAGATCGCCCCGTCGTTGAGGATGGCGAGCATCACGATCATGATCGCGGTGACCGGGTAGAAGTTGAAGACGAGGATCGCGACGGTCATGAACAGCAGCACCCGGAGGGTTTCTGCGATCCGGTAGATGGCGTAGGAGTTCATCCGCTGGAAGATCTTGCGGCTTTCCTTGATCGCCTCGATGATCACCGAGAGGCCAGGGGTGAGCAAGACGATCGCGGCGGCGGCGCGGGCGGCGTCGGTGGCGCCGGAGACCGCGATGCCGCAGTCGGCCTTCTTCAGGGCGGGAGCGTCGTTGACGCCGTCGCCGGTCATCCCGACGATGTGACCGCGCTGCTGCAGGACGTCGACGATGTGGTACTTGTGCTCAGGAAAGACCTGGGCGAACCCGTCGGCCGCCTCGATCGACTGGCCGACCGTCGCGTTCTCCTCCTTCTTCACGTCACCGAGGCCAGCGGCGTCGAGGATGTCGGTGCCCAGGCCCACCTTCGCGGCGGTCTCCTTCGCGATCGCCAGCGCGTCGCCGGTGACCATCTTCACCGTCACGCCCATCTCCCGGGCCGTGGCGATGGTGGTCTTGGCGTCGTCGCGGGGCGGGTCGAACAGCGGCAGGACCCCGAGGAACTGCCAGTCGCCGTCGCCGTCGGCTCGGGCCACGCCGAGGGAGCGGAAGCCTCGTGCGGCGAAGTCGTTGACGGCCGCGTCGACGGCGGACTTGACGGTCGTGGTGTTCGCCGCCAAGGTCAGGATCACCTGGGGGGCACCCTTGCTGACCTTGAACGAGGCGGCGCCGGTGTCACCACCGGTGACGGTGGCCTCGGTCCGTTTGTGGACCGGGTCGAACGGTTGGAAGTGCGTCACGGTGTAGGAGTCCAACTCATCGGCGTCGCTCAGCCCACCCAGGACAGCGAGGTCGATCGGGTCGTCGTTGTCCGCGCGGGAGGCGAGCGCCCCGGCGAGAACGACCTCGCCTGCGCTGATCCCGGTGATGCTGAACGGGTCGCCGAGCGTCAGGGCGTTCTGGGTCAGGGTGCCGGTCTTGTCCGCGCAGAGCACGTCCACGCCGGCGAGCTCCTCGATCGCCACGAGCTTGCTGACGATGGCCCGCTTCTTCGCCAGCAGCCGCGCGCCGACGGCCATCGTGACCGAGAGCACGGTGGGCATCGCGACCGGGATCGCGGCAACCGTCAGGACGAGCGCGAACTGAAGGGTGGTCAGGATCTCGTCGCCGCGCAGCAGCGAGACGACCAGGATGATGGTGACCAGGGCGACGGCGAGCAGGATGAGGTAGTTGCCGATCTTCAGCACTGCCTTCTGGAAATGGCTGACCGTGTGCGCGTCCTGGACGAGCTCGGCCGTCTTGCCGAAATAGGTGTGGGTGCCGGTGGCGTACACCAGGGCGCCGATCTCCCCTCGACGCAGGATCGAACCCGAGAACACGGCCTCTCCCGGCTTGCGGGTGGCAGGCAGCGATTCACCGGTCAGTGCCGATTGGTCGACCTCGACCTCGTCGCCGTCCAGCAAGCGCGCGTCCGCGGGAACGATGTCACCCAGGCGCAGCCGAATCACATCACCGGGCACCAGCTCACGTGCGGGCGGGGTGACCCACTCTCCGTCGCGTCGGACGCGCGCAGTGGTCGCCAGCTTGGCCTTCAGGGCGTCGATCGCGCTGCCCGCCTGGCGTTCCTCGCTGTAGCCGACGACGGCGTTGGCCACCAGCAGCACGAGGATGATGAAGAAGTCCGGCCAGTGCCCGACTGCACCGGAGAGGATGACCGCGACCTCGATCATCCAGGGGATCGGGCCCCAGAAGTAGGACAGGAACTTCAGCAACGGGTTCGTCGTGTGCTCGGCGATCTCGTTCGGACCGTACTGCGCCAGGCGCTCCTTCGCCTCGGCCTGGCTCAGGCCGTCCGGTGAGGTGCCCAGC
>Ga0209386_1001214_pt1 | contig 10864 bp, 9 predicted proteins | sample NGEPertwo_FD_184510 | JGI IMG/M metagenome (GOLD analysis project Ga0209386, IMG submission 184510) | Arctic peat soil microbial communities from the Barrow Environmental Observatory site, Barrow, Alaska, USA - NGEE Permafrost154B-two... | ecosystem: Environmental > Terrestrial > Soil > Wetlands... | reverse complement strand
TTTTTAAGCCTTTGCTCCAACTTATCATAATTTTTGATGCATAATTCTTCATTAAGAATATCTGGCAGAAAGTTTATATCCTCTCCACCAATTATAATTCTATTATCACTAGTTGTTCTTAAGTAGTGGTAAGGTGTTTCATTATTTGCTTACTCTTAGCGAGAGACCATAGGGCTTTATCTTGTTTCGCCGTTTGCATAATTATTGTCCTTTTAGGTCCTGACTATAAGCCGGGGGTAGTGTGTTCATCTCCAGCAGTGAAGCCACTGCCCATCTTGGGCAGAGCATATCAACCATCATTTGCTCTTTTTAGGTGACGACCCTTGCATCAGTTCACATACGTTGACCATGAGGACATTTCTCTGGCAGTTACCGAATTCATGGTTAATCCGTTTACTACTTTGTTTCGTCAGCTTTGCACTCCGCTGTTACCAGCAACGCACATGACAATAGAGATACCTCAGATGAAAGAGGTAGCCTTTCAGCAATACAAGCGACAGCTTTACAAGTACGCACTCAACTATCCTAACATAGGGGGTTAACAAGGAAAAGATTCTCGAGCTCAGAAATTGAGCTTAATCACGCATACAAAACCGCTGGGTATATACTCAGCGGTTTTGTATGCGTGATTACTGAGTATTTAATGTTCAAAATTCTGTAATAAAAAATGATTATATTAAATATTCAAAAAGTCATTGACCGAGTACTTAATGTGTAGTATGTTACATACTAAGAACAAGAATTGAATTATATAGGCTTTGTCAGGAGGTGAAGAGACTATTTCAGTTTGGTAAATACATCCCTTATTTGCTATACAACCTAAGGACTAGTCTAAAAAAAATATGTTAGCTTTGCTGATTATACTCATGATGCCTAGGAGGATATTATTGTGGAAAAAATATTTAAAACGCCCTCCTTGCAAGAACAAGTCTACCTCCACTTAAAAAGCGCAATTGTCAAAGGAGAACTTCAGATCGGAGAGCTTTATTCTGAGCAATGGTGTTCTGAACTTTTGGGGGTGTCGCGAACACCGGTGCGTGAGGCAGTTCTTAAGTTAAAACAGGATTGCCTTTTGGAGGTTATTCCTTATAGAGGTTTTACTGTGAAGACTTTGTCCCAAGAGGATGTCAAACAAACACTTGAGATTCGCCAGGCCCTAGAAGGCTTTTGCGTTATATTAATTGCACAGAACTATCGTGACCCAGCGGCCCAAGAGGTATGTACTCGTCTTGATGAGTATCTAAGAGAACAGTCCAACTTGAAGAGCGAGGATATTTATGACTTTATGGAACTGGATGAATTATTTCATCATGACATCATTGCCTACTCTCAGAATAATCGGTTAGCAGATACATATGCTAGTGTCCGTATTCAATTTCAAAGAATTACCTTCAAAGTTTTAAAACAACCAGGGAGAATCGTTTCTACAATAATTGAACATGCAGCATTATTGACTGAGCTGAAAAGAGGCGATCCATGGGCAGCATATTGCTCACTGGATAAGCATTTGAGTGGGACTAGAGGCATTATGGAGGAGTCGTAATAGACATTTCAAAGGGGGTGTTTGTCTCTGATTTAAGGTTGTTGAACGGTGAATATGCTTTGTAAATCGAATAGGAGGAGTGCTTAAAAAGAGGAAATATCTTATCGAGTAATAATTTGAGGAGGTATAATTATGAAAAAGAAATCCCTTGTGTTAGTGACACTAATGATGGTTTTCGCAATGCTACTCACTTTGGGATGCGGTGCAGAAAAACCAGTTTCTAAAGATGCCGTAACCGACCAAGTTTTCAGCCTAAAGGTAGGACATGTTTTGGCTCCTAGCCATCCGTACCAAGCGGGGCTAGAAAAGTTTGCCCAATTAGTTGACCAAAAGACTAAGGGGAAAGTTAAAATTGCAGCTTTTCATAGTTCTCAGTTGGGTAATGAACGGGAAATGATTGAAGGATTGCAGATGGGAACTCTGGATATGACATTGGTTTCCACTGCCCCTCTGGCTGGGTTTTCAAACAAGTTCTTAGTGTTTGACCTACCTTATATTTTTAAAACCCGGGAATTTGCTTACAAAACTTTGGATGGTCCGGTGGGCACGGAAATCATGGATACTCTGGAGAACAAAGGAATAATAGGTTTGAGTTATTGGGAAAATGGTTTTCGTCATGCATCGAACTCCCAGAAGGCTTTAGTTCATCCAGAGGATATAAAAAGTATGAAGATCCGGACAATGGAAAACAAAATTCATATGGCATCCTTTAAGACAATTGGTGCAGATCCCACTCCCATGGCTTTTGGGGAATTGTTTACCGCTCTCCAACAGAAGACGGTGGATGCTCAAGAAAACCCTATCCCTGTTTTCTATACCTCGAATTTCTTTGAGGTTCAAAATCACCTGTCCTTAACTGGCCATTTCTATGCGGCTTCGCCTCTCTTAATTAGTAAGATGGTTTGGGATAAACTCCCTACTGAGTACCAGACTGCTATCAAGGAGGCTGCTGTGGAGGCAAGGGACTTTGAACGGGAGAGTATTAAGAAAATGGACACAGACCTGCTTGCAGATCTGAAAACCAAGGGCGTGACCATCACTGAGGTGGATAAGAATGAATGGGCTAAAGCAATGGCCCCTGTTTACAAAGATTTTGAAAAGGAAATCGGTGCAGACATCATTGCAAAAGTTCAAGAGAAATAATTACTATGGGAACAATCAGCAGGAAACGTACCATGCTGATTGTTGCCCCTTAAGTTCACCATTTTTTGGGGGAGGGTTCAACATGGAGGAGGTACAATCCAAGTTCTTTGCATGGCTAGATAAGCTTGAAAAAGCAGCAGTAACTACCCTGCTAAGTGCCATGACTATTGTCGTTTTTCTCCAGGTTTTTTTTCGCTTTGTGATCAAAGGGTCTCTTCCTTGGTCGGAAGAGCTGTCTCGTTACCTGATGGTCTGGGCGGTTTTTATTGGCGCAAGTATGGGGGCCAAAGTAGGGGCGCATATTGGTGTGGGGGCATTTGTCTCTTTGTTCCCAAAGGAAATCAGGAGGGCGGCAATCATTTTCTCAGGTTTGTTGTCAGTTCTGTTTTGCTTAATAATATTGGTCTTATCCGTTAAAGTGGTGATCTCTATAAAATTGGCTGGACAGATATCTCCAGCAATGGAAATCCCCATGTATTGGGCTTACCTTGCTGTTCCTGTTGGAATGCTACTAATGGGTATACGCTTTATCCAGGCAACAGTCTGTAAATTCAAGGAGGAGGGGGCGACGAAATGACAGCAATGTTGTTTGGGGCATTTACCTTATTAGTTCTCTTGAATGTGCCTATCGCCATCAGTTTGGGTTTGGCGGCCATTGTAACTATAGTGTTCAGCGGTTCGGTCCCTGTATTGGTGGTTGCTCAAAAACTTTTCGCTTCCGTTGACTCGTTTCCCTTGATGGCGATTCCTTTCTTTATGATTGCCGGCAGTTTGATGGAAAAGGGGGGTATTTCCCGGCGACTCATTAATTTCGCCAACAGTCTGATTAGTTCAGTCACTGGAGGGCTGGCCCTTGTCACAGTCATGGCCTCCATGTTTTTTGCTGCAATCTCCGGTTCTTCACCAGCTACTGTGGCGGCTATTGGTTCGATAATGATACCAGCTATGATTAGTAAGGGATACTCTAAAGATTTTGCGACAGCTACCCAGGCATCTGCTGGCTACGTCGGCGTGATTATTCCGCCTAGTATCCCCATGGTTACCTTTGGCGTGGTCACGGGAACATCCATTGGTGGTCTCTTTATGGCTGGTCTAATTCCTGGTACTGTAATTGGATTGATGCTGATGTTGGTTGCTTACCTGACTTCCAAGAAAAAAGGCTATGTAGGAACTAAAAGGGCCTCAGTAAATGAAGTTGGTATAGCTTTTAAAGATTCAATACTTGCACTTATGATGCCTATTATCATTTTAGGGGGAATTTACGGGGGGATTTTCACCCCTACCGAAGCAGCTAATGTTGCTGTGGTTTACGGGTTAGTGATAGGCGTTTTTGTATATAAAGAATTACGTTGGTCTGATATACCTGAAATTTTAAAAACATCTGCAATTAGTACTGCTATGGTCATGTTGATTATTGCCACTGCCTCTGCCTTTGGACTACTCTTGACCAGAGAAGCCATCCCTGCTGAAATTGCAGAATTTGTTCTTAGTTTGACACAGAACCCGTTGACAGTCTTATTTTTGATTAATATAATGTTGCTGGTCGTCGGCACTTTTATGGAAACCAATGCTGCAATTATCATCATGGCACCAATCCTTTTCCCTGTCATTTTGAAACTAGGGATTGACCCAATTCACTTTGGAATTGTTATGGTTGTTAACCTGGCAATCGGCATGATTACTCCACCTCTTGGTGTTAATTTATTTGTTGCTTGCGGCTTGACTAAACTAACAATCGAAAGGGTAGTAAAAGCTAATTGGTGGTATCTGTTTGCATCCCTCGCTGCTTTGGCCATAATCACATACATCCCAGGACTTTCTTTATGGTTGCCTAATTTATTAATCAAGTAATTAGGGAGATATAACATGCTAAACAAGAACATTATCAATGAATTGCAGAGAATCTTTGGTTCGAAGGATGTACTTACATCGAAAATCAGCTTGGAATCATATGCTTATGATTCCTCGCCGTTTATTCATCAACCCGATGCCGTAGTATTCGCAGATTCGGTCGGAGAAATTTGTGAATTAATGAAACTGGCCAATGGGGAGGGTATTGTAGTGATTCCCCGTGGGGCAGGCACCAATCTAAGTGGAGGATGTGTGCCACGATATGGTGGAATTATCCTTGCTATGAATAGGTTTAACAATATTTTGGAGATTGATACAGTTAATCAGACTGCCTGGGTCGAACCAGGCGTGGCCAACATGACACTGCAAAATGAGCTTGCACCCCAGGGGTTTATGTTCGCCCCTGATCCGGCCAGTCAAAAGGTCGCCACTTTGGGGGGGAACGTTGCTGAATGTGCAGGCGGTATGAGAGGTGTCAAATATGGGGTAACCCGCGATCACCTACTGGGTTTGGAATTGGTTCTTGCTGATGGGGATAGGGTGACATTGGGAGGGCTGGGTAAACATTTACCAGGTATCGATTTAACAGGCATTTTTTGTGGATCAGAAGGTACTTTTGGGATAATTACCAAGATTCTTGTTAAACTTACCCCTCTATCGGAGGCTGTACGAACGATGATGGCGGTTTTTGACAGCCTTGATCAAGCTGGCGAAACGGTATCAAAGATTATTGGTCGAGGAATTATCCCTACGACATTGGAAATTATGGATCAAACCATGGTTCGCGCAGTCGATGATTTTCTGAATTTGGGATTTCCTAGAGATGCTGAAGCAGTACTGCTAATTGAGGTAGATGGTTATGAGGTAGAAGTTGATCGCCAGACGGAGACAATAGTTAAAATCTGTAAGGAGACCGGGGCTATCAACGTGCAAAGAGCAAACTCTGAAGAGGAAAGACAAAAACTGTGGTTAGCGCGGCGCTCAGGTAATGGGGCTTTAGGGAGAATCAAGGCGGCTTATATTGTTCAAGATGTAACGGTGCCCATAAATAAGCTCCCTGAAATGCTCAGATTTGTGGCTGATATTTCTAAAAAATATTGCGTGGTTATTGCCCAAATGGCACATGCTGGGGACGGTAATCTTCATCCCCATCTCCTTTATGACCCTTTTGACCCAGAAGAACATGCTAGGGTAGAAGCAGCCGCACGTGAAATTTTTCTGGCTGCTATTAAAGCAGAGGGAACGTTGACAGGGGAACATGGCATCGGCATGGAAAAACTTGATTATATGCCACTGGCTTTTTCGAGTGCAGATCTTGGCTTCATGGAGCAAGTTAAGAGGGGTCTTGATCCAAACCTGATATTGAACCGAGGGAAAGTCCTGGATATTTCATGAAAGGAGAAGGATAATGATGTCCACAATCAAGTTAATTCGGGATTTGGGAAATATTGTAGGATCTAATAATATTTCGGATGACAAAGATGTATTGAATTGTGCCGGTTTCCCAGATCTCGGCCGACCGGAAGTAATTATCTTTCCTACCAACCAGGAAGAGATTTGTCAGATTGTCGCTTATGCTAACCAAAACCATATTCGGATTGTACCAATTGGTGGCGGATCAAATATTAGATCAGTTTTAGGTTCCCCCGGGGGTGGATTGGGTATCTCTTTACGTTCGATGACCCGAATTTTGGAATTTGAACCGGATAATCTTTCACTTATTGTCCAGGCAGGGTTAACAAACGACTTATTGCAAAAAGCAATAAAAGAATCTGATCTATTTTTGCCTGTCTTCCCCGACTGGGAGGAATCTACGATTGGCGGAGAAGTTGGGTCTAATTCAGGTTCGCGGAAACGTGGGCGTTATGGCAGTATCAATGATTATGTTCTTGGTGTTGAGTTTGTTTCTCCTCAAGGACAACTTGTCAAAACCGGTGGAAAAACCGTTAAGAACGCCAGCGGCTATGATTTCACCAAGATGATTGGAGGATCTTGGGGAATTATGGGAGTGATTACCTCGGTAACCTTAAAGTTGCAACCGCTTCCAGAAAAAGAAGTTATTCTTATCGCCTCTTTTAAGAATTCTAAGCAAGCAATTTTGGTTGGGAAACAAGTTTTAGCAGCAAAGCTGTTTCCGGTATCCCTGGATGTTTTCGCAGGTAGAGGACTGGAAGCATGGACTGAGAGTGCTGAGGCTATTTTGGTAGCCGGTATAGAGGGCAGCAGGGAAGCAGTAGAAGAACAACGCCAGAAAATGATGGCAATTATTGGTGCAAATACTCAAACTCTCAATGAGAAAGCCTCTATCCAATTGTTTTGGGAAAAGTATCATCAATTTCGTAGAAACCTTCAAGGCAAGGCTGCCGGAGCCGCGGCTTTTGATAAACGGCTTTTAGAGGATATTGGCCAAGCACTCACTTGGGTCATGGAATGCAAAGGTGCGGTGCAATTAGACATTGCCGCTGGTATGATAGAGTTTTCCCTTTTTGACCGGACCGATCAATGCTCTGAGGCTTTCTTCAAGCGCTTGCTAGAATTAGGACAACAATTAGGTAAAGGCCTTAAAATGGATGGGAATGAATTAACGAGACAGTTGGTTTTGGAAAAAATAATGCCAATAATTGATCCTGCAGTAATTATGTTTCCCCACAACAGGCTGCTAAGGGGTGTGTTTCGTGGCTAAGGAAATGAACCAAAAACAACTTCAGCAAAAAATTCTCAAATGCAACCGATGTGGCACCTGTCAGGATGTTTGTCCAACATTTAAGGTGAGCGGCGATGAAAATGATGTAGCCCGTAGCCGACTTCGCCTAACCAGAATGGTGCTAGAAGGAAAGTATTCTTGGGGATCAGAGACAGAAATGACGAGCCATTTACAAAGCTGCCTGCTTTGTAAAGCCTGCGTCACTGTGTGCCCTTCCAATGTTCCTACCGATGAAATCATGATTCAAGCTCGAGCAGAAACCAATATTGTGAAGGGCTTGCCTCTTTTTAACCGCTTGGCTTACCGGGGCGTTTTCTCAAATAATATGAGGTTAGTGGTGCTGGGAAAATTGATTCGTTTCTACCAAAAAAGTGGCACTCGGTGGGTTGTTAAGAACAGTGGGGTTTTGAAGCTACTTGGGGAAATGGGAAAAGCGGAAGAATTGCTTCCAGGTATTCCCAGAAAGACATTGCGAGAAATGCTGCCGGAAATATTAACTCCACCCCAGGATGCTATACGCAAGGTGACTTATTATCCAGGTTGTGCCATTAATGTATTCTACAGCCAAATCGGTCGGGCTAGCATTGAAGCTCTCCAGAAGAACAAGTGTCAGGTGCAAGTGTCCGATTCCGTCTGTTGCGGGGGCCCTCATCAGAGTGGAGGTGACTTTAAAGAAGCAAAAAGATTGGCAAGAGAAAATATTGACTCGGTTTTATTGGAAAATGTAGAGGCAATCATCACTGACTGTGCAACTTGTGGTAGCATCTTAAAGGAATATTCGGAACTACTGGAAGATGATGAGGATTATAGGGAAAAGGCCAAAGCGTTTTCCGAAAAAGTTAAAGATATTAATGAGTTCCTAGTGGGAATTAATTTTATAAGAGAAATTGGAACTGTATCTGGAATAGCAACATATCATGATCCCTGTCACTTGGCGCGAGGACAAAAAAATTCCCTGGATGCTAGGGAAATCATCCGTAGTATACCTGGCTTAGAATTTCGGGAAATGAAAGAAGCGGATATGTGTTGTGGTGGAGCAGGTTCTTACGGCGCTTTACACCCAGAGATGTCTAGGAAGATTTTAGATCGCAAAATGAACAATTTTAAAGAGACAGGGGCCGACATTCTGATTACATCCTGTCCGGCTTGCGCCATGCAGTTGGAATACGGAATGCGGAGGCACGGGTTAGCAGCCAGGGTTCTTCATCCAGTGCAACTAATCGACTTGGCATTCAAAGCAAGTGAAGGGAAATGAGGTGCGGTTAATTGACAGAAGACTTTCCCAAGGTTATTAAGGTCAGGCAAAAATTTGCCAGTCCCCTGCTTGAGAATATCCAGGATAAAATAAACTCGGAGATGGCCCCCTTTTCAGACCAAGTATTACACGGTCAAAGGATTGCTGTTGCAGTGGGTAGTAGAGGGATAAGAAACCTTCTCGTAATCGTTTCTGCAGTGGTCACGAAACTTAAGGAGTGGGGGGCAGAACCTTTCATTGTTCCGGCTATGGGAAGCCACGGCGGAGCTACTTCAGATGGACAGAAGGAAGTACTTGCTTCCTTTGGAATTACGGAAGAAAATTTGGAGGTACCTATTATCTCTAATATGGACGTCCTAGAAATAGGGCATATTAGGGAGGGAATCCCTGTATATATTGACCGTGAAACCATTGCTGCAGATGGGATTATATTGATTAATAGGATTAAACCTCATACGGATTTTCGTGCGCCGGTGGAGAGCGGCCTTATGAAAATGTTGGTTGTTGGCTTAGGCAAGCAAAGAGGAGCGGAATTAATTCACTCTCACGGGGTTCTTGGATTACAGACATTGATACCTTTGATGGCCGACGTTGCCATTAATAAATTACCTATTTTGTTTGGACTAGGTATTCTGGAAAATGCACGAGATGAAACAGCAGACATTATTGCATTAGATTCTAACCAGATGAGAGAAAAAGAGCCAAGTCTACTGATTAGAGCCAGCGAATTGATGCCGAAGTTGCCGATAGATTTTCTAGATGTACTGGTTGTGGAAAAAATGGGGAAAAATATCAGCGGCACTGGCATTGATACCAACATAATAGGAAGAATGGGAATTCGAAATCAAGCAGATCTGCAAACACCGAAAATTTCCAGGGTTGTTGTTCTCGACTTAACGGAGGAGAGTCATGGCAATGCATTGGGGGTGGGTTTAGCTGATATCATACCCCGCAGACTGCAAGAAAAAATTGATATTAATAAAACGTATGCAAATGTTGTGACAACCAGCTTGTTGGAAAGAGGATTCATTCCACTGGTGATGCCAACGGATCGAGAAACAATTAGTATTGCTTTGAAGACAGTCGGTCGTCCGGTAAATCCACAGGATGCTCGGTTTATGATTATTAGGAGTACTTTGGATTTGGAAGAAATCTATATATCTACCAACATGGTTTTGGAAATAAAGGATATGCCTGGGATAGAGATTATAGGTGAACCTGAGTCGCTTTCTTTTAGTGAAGAAGGGGAATTGATGATCAAACTGAATTAGTAGTGGTTCAACTATCTTTGGGGTTAATTGAAAATAAATTGATTTGGATGATGATTACATCTTAAAAATAAAAAAGGAGGAATTTAAAAATGGCTAAAAAGAAAAACGTGATCAATTTTATTAAGATGAAAAAAGATGGGGAACAGGTTTCTTGGGTAACCGCTTATGATTTTCCGATGGCCTCATTTGCAGAGCAGGCAGGGTTAGATATGATTTTGGTCGGTGATTCTTTAGGTATGGTTGTTCTGGGTTATGAAGGCACCAACCCTGTGACTATGGAAGACTGTCTCTCGCATTGCAAAGCGGTTCGTCGTGGCGCGCCCAAAACATGGATAGTAGGAGACATGCCTTTTATGTCTTATCAGATCTCGGATGCTGATGCGGTAGCCAACGCTGGACGTTTTATCAAAGAGGCAGGGACGGACTGTATCAAACTAGAAGGAGGAGAGAGAATAGCTAGTCGGATCAGGGCAATAACTAACGCGGGTATTCTAGTAATTGGGCATATCGGCTTGACTCCCCAAAGCTCGGGTCAATTGGGCGGCTTTAAAGCCCAAGGGCGGGATGTTAAAAATGCTCGTGCATTGATAAAGGATGCTATGGCTGTTCAGGAAGCAGGTGCATACGCTCTCTTGGTTGAAGCAGTTCCCCCTGAAGTCACCGCATTTATTACTAAGAAACTTGATATACCCGTCTACAGTATTGGCGCAGGGCCTGCGGATGGACAACTGTTGATTTGTGGTGATATGTTAGGCCTGTTCGAAGCGTTTACACCTAAATTTGTTAAAAAATACGCTAACGTTGCAGAAATCGAAACTAACGCCTTTAAAGAGTATGTAGAAGATGTGAAAACCGGTCGATTTCCTACTGATGATTATGTGTATCATGTGCTAGAACCTCTTGAAGATTTTGAAGTCATGTTTAAAGAATTTGAGTAATCACCTGGGGGATGAAACTGTCGTTGGATTTAAGGCTTAAGTAGCGAGATTATAAGTAATGCTGTAGATGAAATATTCAACGATACTAAGAAAAAAACGGAAGCTTAACAAAAAATGTTAAAAAGGTAGGTCGCTTAAGTTTATAGGCGTCCTACCTTT
>Ga0209386_1001213_pt1 | contig 10886 bp, 7 predicted proteins | sample NGEPertwo_FD_184510 | JGI IMG/M metagenome (GOLD analysis project Ga0209386, IMG submission 184510) | Arctic peat soil microbial communities from the Barrow Environmental Observatory site, Barrow, Alaska, USA - NGEE Permafrost154B-two... | ecosystem: Environmental > Terrestrial > Soil > Wetlands... | reverse complement strand
CGTCCGCGGCTGATGCGTCGCTGACGCTCATACCGTCTCCTCGTCCGGCGACAGGGACTCCTGCTCCTCCGGCGAGAGCGCATCGGGACCCGCGACAGCGGGCGGGCCGACCCGACGGCTGGTCCGTCCCCGTCGGATGGTCCGCACCACACCGATCACCAGCCCGAGGGCCAGCAGCGAGCCGGCCACGGCCGTGCCGATGCCCTCCCACTCCGCGCGGACCCGCACCTGGAACTGCGTGCTGTCGTCCAGCAGGGCTCCGTCCGGGGTGCGCAGCTCGACGGTCACCACGACGTCGCCGCTCTGAACGGCCCGAACGGGGACCTGCACCAGGACCTCGCCGTCGGCCGGGACGGTGACCGGGACGACGGCGTCCGCAACCAGGCGGCCGTCGGCGGGCCGCAGCCCGACGGCGATCCTGACCTCCTGGTCCAGGGTGTTCGTCACCTGGACCGGCAGGCCGCCGGAGCTCGAGACGAGGGTGAGGGTCTCGGCCGGCTGCACCGTGACCGCGCCGTCGAGCAGCTGCGTCGCGGCGTGCGAGCCGGCGACCGACTCGGCGCGGCCCACCGGGTCCGCCCGCCAGGCGACGGACGTCGGCGCCAGCTGCTCCAGCTCCAGGTCGCCCAGCAGCGCCGAGGGGTCGGCGGCGATCCCGGCGAGCAGCTGCCGGCGCTGGACGGCGTTCCGCACGGTGCCGAGGGCCGCGGCGTCCACCTCGGTTCCGGTGACCGTTCGCTCCGCAAGGGTGCCGCGGTCGACCTCCGGGTCGGCGATCCCGACCAGCGCGGAGACCGGCTCGGTGTGCACCCAGGGGGCCCCGGCGAGCGCGTCGAGCTGGGCCGTCACGACGTCGACGTCCGGTGACCAGTCCCGCGGCACGGTGATCAGCAGGTGCCGGCCGTCGGCCGGGCGTTCGCGGGTGATCACGGCCAGCTCGGCCAGCAGGTCCTGGGCGGCGGTGGCCGGCGTGACCGACCCGGATGCCGTCGCGTCCCCGCCGAGCGGTCCGACGGCACCGCTCACCAGGGCGGCGGAGAGCCGTTCGTCCGGCACCAGGACAGGGATGTCAGCACCGCCGGCGGTCACCGTTGCCCGGCCGGACGGGGTGTAGGTCAGCACGCCGGGTGTCGACAGCAGGCCTGGGCCGACCAGCAGGGCGCTCTGCCCGGAGCGGTCGGCGAGCGCGGCCGTCGAGAGGTCGGGCTCGGCGTCGGCCGGCCAGGCGAGCGTGACCCGTGCCCCGTCGGGCAGGTCGGTGGAGCCGACCACGTTCTCCGCCCGGTCGATGGCGGTGGCGAGGAGCTCGCCGGCCCCGGTGTGTGCGAGGGCTGCGAGGTCGGGATCCAGGTACGGCAGGAGGTTGACCTCACGGTCGGTCATGGCGGCCAGCAGCTCGCCGACCCACGCCTGGGTGACCGGCCCGGCGTCCGGCGCGGCCTCGGCGAGCCAGGGGTCGACCGCCCAGGTCACCTCCGCGTGCTCGCCGGTCGCGGCGAGCAGGTTGGCCAGCCGCCCGCCGGGCCGGGTGAGCTGCTCCAGGTCGCCGACCCAGGCGTCGTCGTACGGGCTGACGGCCACCCCGACCACCGGGGCGAGCACGCTCAGCCGGGTCGCGGTGACCTCCTGATCGGGGAACCACAGGGCGAATGTGCGGGCCACGCCCAGGCGGGGCCGCGCGGAGTCCGCCCGGTCGACCACCTGGACCGCGAGACCCCTGGCTCCCCATGAGGTGAGCCGGCTGGGCAGCGCGACGGCCGACGCCGTGACGGTGAGGTCGACCGCGACGGTCTGGCCCGGGCCCAACGGGGCCGTCAGGTCCTGCTGCTCCACCACCGAGCCGAGCGCGTCCTGGGGGCCGCGACCCCGCCACAGGTCGAGGGAGTACCTGCTGATGAAGGCGCTCCGGTTCAGGTGGACCAGCACCCGCGGTTGCGCGACGGTGCCGGACCCGGTGTTGCGCACCTGGACCCGCACGGTCAGGTCCTGGCCGACCCCGAGCACCTGTGGGCTCACCTCGGTGATCAGCACCTCGAGCGGCAGCCCGGACTCGTCAGCTGTGACGGTGCTCGCGGGTCGCGCCGCCGCGAGCGTCCCGGTGGCGAGCGTCCCGGCGGCGGCAAGGACGGCGAGCATCCCGGCCGCGATCCCGGCGAGGGCGCGGCCGGCGCGAGGGCTCATCTGCTACCGGCGACCACCGCGCGGGCGGTGGCGGCCAACCTGCGCTCGTTGGGGTAGGCCAGCAGGTCCGGGAGCTCGTCGATCGCCACCCATGCGACGTCCTCCGCCTCCCCGTCCGGATCGCCCGCGACGCTCAGCTCGCCGCCCGTTGCGCTGAGCAGGAAGTGGTGCACCACCTTGTGCACCCGGCGGTCCTCGCCGGCGAACCAGTAGTCGATGGTGCCGAGGGCCTGGACGATCTGGCCCTGGATGCCGGTCTCCTCGGCGATCTCCCGCACGGCCGCCTGCTCGGCGGTCTCGGTACCCTCGAGGTGTCCCTTGGGCAGGCACCACTCCAAGCGGCCGGCACGGTTGCGGCGGGCGATCACCGCGGCGTGCGGACGGTCCAGCGAGGTCACCACCAGCCCGCCGGCGGAGGTCTCCTCCACCACGGGCAGGGTGCGGAACCTGCGGCGTCCGCGCAGGGTGTCCAAGGCGTCGAGGTGCAGGGCGTGCCCACCAGGTGGCGTGGGCACGTGCCCTCGCCTGGGTTGGGGGACGCCGCTCGCCATGACCAACACTGTAACGACCGCATCTGGCACGCTGGTGTGCCGTGCCGCCTACACCTCGCCCAGCCGACCCCGCGCTCGCCGCCCTGCAGCGCCGGGCCCTCGGCGCGCTCGCCGATCTGGCGCCCGCGGCGCTCGAGCTCGGGGCGGCATTCGCCGGGGCCGGCCACGAACTCGCGCTGGTGGGCGGCCCGGTGCGGGACGCGTTCCTCGGCCGGGTCAGCACGGATCTGGACTTCGCGACGTCGGCCACCCCGGACCAGACGGAGGCGCTGCTGGCCCGGTGGGGCGACGCGCACTGGGACATCGGCCGGGAGTGGGGCACCGTCGGCGCCCGCAGGTTCGCCCACGGCGGCAGCGCTGACGTCGTCGTGGAGGTGACGACCTACCGCAGCGACGTCTACGACCCGGCGTCGCGCAAGCCGGAGGTGGCCTTCGGCGACACGCTCGAGGGCGACCTGTCCCGGCGCGACTTCACAGTGAACGCGATGGCCGTCCGCCTGCCGGACCTGACGTTCGTCGACCCGTTCGACGGGCTCGCCGACCTGGCCGCACGTCGGCTGCGCACGCCGGTCTCCGCCGAGCAGTCCTTCGACGACGACCCGTTGCGGATGATGCGCGCGGCACGCTTCGTCGCCCAGCTCGGGTTCGCCCTCGACGACGACGTCCGGGCGGCGATCGGGGCGATGGCCGCCCGGATCGGCATCGTCTCCGCCGAGCGCGTCCGGGACGAGCTGACCAAGCTGCTCCTCGCGCCCGACCCCCTGCCAGGGTTGGAGGTGCTCGTCGCCACCGGGCTCGCCGACCAGGTGCTCCCCGAGCTGCCCGCCCTGCGGCTGGAGATCGACGAGCACCACCGGCACAAGGACGTCTATCAGCACTCCCTGACCGTGCTCGCGCAGGCCATCGCGCTGGAGACGGGCACGCACGACGCCCCCACCGGCCCGGTGGACGCCCCCACCGGCCCGGTGCCGGGCCCGGACCTGGTGCTCCGTCTCGCGGCCCTGCTGCACGACGTCGGCAAGGCGGCCACCCGCCGCTTCGAGACCGGCGGCGCGGTGAGCTTCCACCATCACGAGGTGGTCGGGGCCAAGCTCGTCGCGCGTCGGCTGAAGGCGCTGCGCTTCGACAAGGAGACCGTGCGTGCGGTCGCGAAGCTCACCGAGCTGCACCTGCGGTTCCACGGGTACGGCGAGGCGCGCTGGACCGACGCCGCGGTGCGCCGGTACGTGACCGACGCCGGGCCCCTGCTCGAGCGGCTGCACCGGCTCACCCGGTCCGACTGCACCACCCGCAACCGGCGCAAGGCCGAGCGGCTGTCGCACGCCTACGACGACCTCGAGCGGCGGATCGCCGAGCTGCGCGAACAGGAGGAGCTGGCGTCGATCCGACCCGACCTGGACGGCCAGCAGATCATGGCCGTGCTGGGCGTCCCGGCGGGTCCGGTGGTCGGTGAGGCCTACCGGTTCCTGCTGGACCTGCGGATGGAGGACGGCCCGCAGCCCGTGCAGGCAGCTGAGGCGGCGCTGCGCGAGTGGTGGGCGCAGCGGCAGGCGGCCGACGGCGCGTGAGGCCCGGGAGCACGCGGACATGAGGCTCTGGTCGGTGCACCCGCGCTACCTGGACACCCAGGGCCTGACCGCCTGCTGGCGCGAGTCGCTGCTGGCCCAGAAGGTGCTGACCGGAACGACGCGCGGCTACACCCGCCACCCGTGGCTGGAACGGTTCCGCGGGGACGACGTCGTCGGCGGCCGGCCGGGCGAGCGCATCGTGGCGTACCTGCACGCCCTGGCCGACGAGGCCGACGCGCGCGGCTACCGGTTCGACCGGACGCGGGTGCTCGGGCCGCCGGTCACGCTCGAGCCGTTTCCGGTGACGGACGGCCAGCTCACCTACGAGTGGGCACTGTTGTCGGCCAAGCTGGCCGCCCGCAGCCCGGACGTCCTGGCCCGGTGGCGCGACGTCGTCGTGCCGGAGCCGCACCCGTGCTTCGTCGTCGTGCCGGGGCCGGTCGCGAGCTGGGAGCGTCAGGTGCCCGCCGTGGGCGGTGCCTGATCACGGCACCGCCCGTCCAGGCGCTGCCGAACAAGGCCATCACCATGACGATCTCCGGCGTGCGGCCGCGAGCCCGCGGAGGTTGTGACGCGTGTGACTGATGCGAACCGTGTGACGTCACATCACTCCCATCAGCCACACGGTCAACGTGGTCCGCGGGAACCGCCGGACGAGACGGCGGCCCGACGGCGGCCCGACGGCGGCCCGACGGCGGCGGCCCGACGGCGGTCAGGCGGCAGCGGAGACGGCCGCCTCGGCACGCATCGAGCCGACCCGGTAGCCCATCGCCGTGAGCAGATAGGTCACGGCGAGGGCGACGAAGACCACCGCCGACCAGCCGGTGTCCGGCAGCGCGGTGGCGGCCAGCGCGGCCGCGCCGACGAACGCGGCGTTGTACAGCACGTCGTACAGGGCGAACGCGCGGCCCCGGTAGTCGTCGTGGGTGTCCCGCTGGACGATCGTGTCGACGGCGATCTTGGCGCCCTGCACGCTCAGGCCGAGCAGCACGGCGGCCGTCGCCACCACCCAGAACGCGGGCGACGTCGCGAGCAGCGCCTGGCTGGCCACCCCGATCCCGAGGCAGACCACGATCCAGGTCGACGGGGTCATCCGCTCGTGCGCGAGCGGGGTGAGCAGGATCGCCAGCCCGTTCCCGGCGAACGAGAAGCTGACCAGCAGGCCGAACATCGCCAGGCCGGCGTCGGCGTCGGACGGGTCCACCAGCAGGTTGCGCGAGATCAGGATCAACGCGATGAAGTTGACGCCGTACAGGAACCGGTGCACCGCCATCACGCCCAGGCCGAGCGCCGGCGTGCGGCGTGCGATCAGGTAGCGGGCGCCGTCGGCCAGGTCACCGGCCGTCGCCCGCAGGTCCTGCCACAGGTGCAGCGACCGCTGCTCCGGGCCCAGCTGGTCCCGGCCGATCCGAAGGGCCAGGGCGCTTGCCGCGCCGAACAGCAGGGCAGCACCGGCCAGGACCGCGCCGTCGCGCAGCGGACCCTCCGGGACCAGGCGGCCGAGCAGGAACCCGGCCCCCGCTCCGACCACCGCAGCGACCGCGCCGAGCGTCGGGGTGATCGTGTTGGCCATCAGCAGCTGCTCGCGCGGGACCACCCGAGGCAGAGCCGCGGAGAGCGCGGCCAGCAGGAACCGGTTGACCCCCAGCGTGACCAGGGCCAGCACGTACACCGCCGGCCCGACGCCGGCCGTCGCCATCAGCACGGCGAGGGTCAGTCCCAGCACCACCCGCACGGCGTTGCCGATCAGCAGCACCTGCCGGCGGCGCCAGCGGTCCAGCAGCGGCCCGGCGAACGGGCCGACCACGGTGAACGGCAGGAGCAGGACGGCGAAGGCCGCGGCGACGTCGGCGGCGGTCGCCATGCGCTCTGGGGAGAAGAAGAAGAGCGTGGCCAGGCCGGCCTGGAACATCCCGTCGCCGCACTGGGAGACCAGTCGCACGCTGAACAGCTTGCGGAAGTCGCGGTGCACGGCGACGACGCGCAGGTCGCCCAGGACGCTCACGGCCGAATCCTCACCGGTGCAGGCTAGCGCCCGGTGCCGGAGCAAGATGAGAGCCATGACCCCGGAGCCGTGGCTGCACACCGCCGACGACGTCGTCCGGGCATGGGGCAGCGACCGGATCGCCGGCCTGACCTCCGACGAGGTCGCCCGGCGCCTCGCCGAGCACGGTCCCAACGAGCTGCTCGCCGAGCCGCCCGTGCCGACGTGGCGGCGCGTCCTGGCCCAGATGAGGGACCCGCTCGTCGTCCTGCTGCTGGTCGCCGTCGCGGTCTCGCTCGGCGCGTGGATCGTCGAGGGTGCCAAAGGGTGGCCGTTCGACGCCCTGGTGATCGGGGTGATCGTGGTCCTCAACGCGGTGCTCGGCGTCGTGCAGGAGCGCAAGGCCGAGAACGCCGTCGCGGCGCTGCAGATGATCAGCGCGCCCACCGCGTCGGTGCTGCGCGACGGCGAGCAGCGCCGGATCCCGGCCCGCGACGTCGTGCCGGGTGACCTCCTGGTGCTCGCCGAGGGTGACACCGTGCCGGCCGACGCGCGGCTGCTGGCCGTCGCCTCGCTGCACGTCGCGGAGGCGGCGCTGACCGGTGAGAGCGAGGCGGTCAGCAAGGCCACGGAGCCGCTCAGCGGCCTGACGGCGCTCGGTGACCGCACCTGCATGGTGTTCGGCGGCACCGCGATCACCCGGGGGAGCGGGCGGGCGATCGTCACCGCCACCGGGATGGCCGCCGAGACCGGCAAGATCGCCCAGCTGCTCCAGGACACCGAGCAGGAGCCGACCCCGCTGCAGCGGGAGATCGCCGTCGTCGGGAAGATGCTCGGGATCGCAGTGCTGGTGATCGCCGTTGTGGTGGTCGGCACCGTGCTGCTCACGTCCGACGTGCACACGCTCGCCGGCGCCGTGACGGTCCTGCTGCTGGGGGTGTCGCTGGCCGTCGCCGCGGTCCCGGAGGGGCTGCCCGCGGTGCTCTCGGTCGTCCTGGCGATCGGTGTGCAGCGGATGGCGGCACGGAATGCGATCGTGAAGAACCTTGCCTCGGTGGAGACCCTTGGCTCGGCGTCGGTGATCTGCTCGGACAAGACCGGCACCCTGACCCAGAACGCGATGACCCTCGTGCGGGTGGTCACCGCCTCCGGGGAGGTGACGCTCGACGGCGTCGGCTACGACCCGACCGGGGCCGTGCGGCCGGTCACCGGGACGCTCAGCGAGGACGCGCCGCTGTGGTCCGAGGTGCGTGCCGTGCTGTCCGCGGGGAGCGCGGCCAACGACGCCGTGCTGCGCCAGGTGCCTTCCGGCGAGTGGACCATGCAGGGCGACCCGACGGATGCGGCGTTCCTGGTGGCCGAGCGCAAGCTCGGCACGCACGGGGCGCGACGCGACCGGTTCCGGCGGGTGGCGGTCGTGCCGTTCACGTCCGAGCGCAAGCTGATGTCGAGCGTGGAGCACGACGCCGTCCGCGACGAGCACACCGTGATGACCAAGGGGGCGCCGGACGTCCTGCTCGGCAGGTGCACGGGCGTTCGGGTCGCCGGCGACGTGCTGCCGATCACCGATGAGCGCCGGGCGGGTGTGGTCGCCGCGGTCGAGCAGATGTCCGGCGAGGCGTTGCGCACCCTCGGTGTGGCGTTCCGCCGGCTGGCCCCGGACGTCGACCCGGCAACGGTCGGCGAGGAGGTCGAGGGCGAGCTGGTGTGGTGCGGCGTCGTCGGGATCATCGACCCGGCCCGGCCGGAGGCGGCCGCCGCCGTGCAGGCTGCCCACCGGGCAGGGATCCGGATCATCATGATCACCGGGGACCACCCTCGGACCGCGCTGCGGATCGCCACCGACCTGGGGATCGTCGAGCACGGCGCCGCGGCTGCCACCGGGCTCGAGCTGGACGCCCTGGACGACGCGGGCTGGCGCGACGTCGTGGGGACCACCTCGGTCTTCGCGCGGGTGTCCCCCGAGCACAAGCTGCGGATCGTCGACGCCCTGCAGGCCGACGGCCAGGTGGTGGCGATGACCGGCGACGGCGTCAACGACGCCCCCGCCCTGAAGTCCGCCGACATCGGGGTCGCGATGGGCATCACCGGCACCGAGGTGACCCGGCAGGCCGGCGCGATGATCCTGGCCGACGACAACTTCGCCACGATCGTCGCTGCCGTGCGGGAGGGCCGCGGGATCTTCGAGAACATCCGCAAGTTCCTGCGGTACCTGCTCTCCTCGAACATGGGCGAGGTGCTCACGGTCTTCCTCGGGGTGGTCTTCGCGGGGGTGCTCGGGCTGACCGGGCACGGCGAGGTGGTCGTGCTGCCGCTGCTGGCCACCCAGATCCTGTGGATCAACCTGCTGACGGACACCGCGCCGGCGCTGGCCATGGGCGTCGACCCGCAGACCGACGACGTGATGGCGCGGCCGCCGCGGAAGCTCACCGACCGGGTGATCGACGGGCGGATGTGGCGCAACGTGATCCTGATCGGGTTCGTGATGGCCGCGGTCTCGCTGTTCGCGATCGACCTGCACCTGCCCGGCGGTCTCGTCGAGGGCTCGGACGACGTGACCATGGCGCGCACCGCCGCGTTCACGGTGCTGGTGCTCGCCCAGCTGTTCAACGCGTTCAACTCCCGGTCAGGGGTGTCCAGCGCGTTTCGCGGGCGGCAGAACCGGTGGCTGTGGGGGGCGGTCGTGCTCTCCGCCATGCTCCAGGTCGCGGTGGTGAACCTGCCGTTCCTGAACGCCGCTTTCGGCACGACGCCGTTGGGCCTCGGTCAGTGGCTGGTGTGCGCGGCCCTGGCGAGCGTTGTGCTCTGGGTCGAGGAGCTGCGCAAGGTGATCATCCGCGCTGCCGGGCGGCGCTGACCCCCGCCCGGTGTCGCGGACACCGTCCCGACGGGTCTTGCGCCGGAGGTGGAGCGGGCCCTCGGGCGGCTCTCGCCTCGCGAGCGCGCGCGCGCCATCCTGCGCCACACGGAGGACCTGTCCGTGCGGGAGACCGCTCAGCTTCTGCGGCTCAGTGAGGGCGCGGTGAAGCGCCACGTGTCCGACGGCGTCGGGTCGTTGAACGCGGTGCTCGGCCAGGCTGGCCGACAGTGTCTACGTGGAGAGCACCGGGGGCTGCTCCGGTGACGCTCGACCGTCTATCCTCACCTCCTACGACGTCGACACGGGTGCCTTCCGCGAGCTCATCGGTCCACCGCCGCGCGCCGGTGCGGCGGAGTACTGGTGGGTGCAGGGGCTGACGTCCTTCGCGGTCGGTGACCAGGCGCAGACCGCTGGGCGGTCGAGCGGTGGGCAGGAGGTTCACGCGCCCGCGCCGACGGCGCAGCCCGGCCCGCACGGGCGTACTGGCCCTCCCCACCCGCGGGACCGGAGCGCCGTCGCGACCTGGGCGGCCGTCGCGCACGACGTCGCCGCGACGTGCTGCCAGCGGTAGCGCAGGGTGATCTCGCCGCGTGCGATGAGCACGGCGTTGTCCCGCCAGGTGTCCGCGTCGGTACTACCTCCCGGGTGCGCCAAGGCGCCGTCGAGCTCCACCCGGACGCCGAGGCCCCGGTACACGCAGTCCGCCCGGATCCACACGCCGCCGACGACGTCCCGGACCTGCAGGTCCGCGCGCGGCAGGCCGTGCCGCCGTTCGACGTCGCGGTGGTAGCGCCGTTCGAGCGGTGACTCGACCCCTTCGGCCACCTCCTGCAGCAGGTCGCGGAGCAGCCCGCTGTTGCGGAGCCGTCTGTGCCGTCCGAGCGCGTCGGAGATCTCCAGGAGGTTCGTGCCGGCCCGAACGGCATCGCAGAGCCAGCCGACGGCGTCGTCGTCCGAGCGCGCGGCCGCGACGAGGTCCACCACCGTGTCCCCGCGCCACGTCCGCCGCGGCCGCCCGCCCGCCGGCGGCATGGTCAGTCGGCGATGCACGGTCAGGCCGGGCACCGGGTCCAGCCGACGCGCCTCGGGAACAGACACGTCCAGGTGTCGCGGCGCCGTCTCGCGGAACTCATGCAGAACGGCGGCCGACTCGTGGCTCAGCGTCGCGCCACGCCCGGCATGCAGGACAGCCGCCCACGCACGGCTGGACCACAGGGCGGGGCCGGAGTGGGTCAACAGGACACCGTCGTACAGGCGTTGCCAGTGCCCGGAGGTGACCTGTCGCGCGACCCAGTGCCGGTCCGCCCCAGCCATCTGGAGCTGTCCGGTGGTGGCGACGCCCGACTGCGGACGTGCAAGGCGAGCAACGACGTCGGGGGCGAGGTGCACCCGCGGATGGTGGCCGTGGTACGGGTTCGCTGACTCCAGCACCCGTCCGAGCTGTGGAGGAGAACCCAACCGCACGCCCTCTGGACGACGTGCCCGCCGGCGCGCGGGCGGGGACTGCGCGCGGGCGGGGACTGTGCGGAGGATCAGTGACGCCCGGCGGCACTCAGGTTCCGCACAAGGCGCGGCAGGCCAGCGGGACCCTCCGGCGGGAGGTGGCTCTCGCGGTGTGGGCTGAGCCGGCGCCGGGTGCGATGAGGGGGCGGTCCCGACGGCGCCGGGTGCACTGTGCGGAGGATCAGTGACGCCAGGCGGCACTCAGGTTCCGCATAGCGGCTGGCGGGGTGGGGGACGAC
>Ga0209386_1001212_pt1 | contig 10887 bp, 9 predicted proteins | sample NGEPertwo_FD_184510 | JGI IMG/M metagenome (GOLD analysis project Ga0209386, IMG submission 184510) | Arctic peat soil microbial communities from the Barrow Environmental Observatory site, Barrow, Alaska, USA - NGEE Permafrost154B-two... | ecosystem: Environmental > Terrestrial > Soil > Wetlands... | reverse complement strand
GATCAACGTCAAGGTCGATCTCCAGACCCTGCCGAAGGCGCAATATTGGCAGCGCTTCGACGAACGCGCCGCGGATATGCTGATGATCGGCTGGCAGTCCGACACGCAAGATTCGGCGAATTTCTACGAGTTCCTGGCGATGACGCCGGACAAGGCGACCGGCTACGGGCAGTACAACGCAGGCGACTACTCGAACCAAGAGGTCGACCGTCTGACGCTTCAGACCCAGACGATGACGGACCCTGAAGCGCGTGCCAAGGTCCTCAAGAAGATCGAAAATATTCTCTATGACGACGCGGCCTTGCTGCCGCTCCAGTGGCAGCATCTCGCCTGGGCCGCGCGCAAAAATGTGAACATCGAGCCGGTGGTGAATGTCATCGACATGCCGTATCTCGGTGATTTGGTGATCGAATAAGGCCAAAGGCTTCCCGGGGAGGGACGAAAAGATGCTGAAGAAAATCCTGTTGGCGCTGGTCGCGCTTGTTGTCGTGTTCGTCGTCGTCGTCGCCCTGCAACCCTCGGAGTTCCATGTCGAGCGCTCGGTCACCGTGGCCGCGCCACCGGCCGATGTCTTCGCCGAGGTGAACGATTTCCACAAATGGGATGCGTGGTCGCCTTGGGCGAAGCTCGACCCCAATGCCAAGGTCGGCTTCGAAGGCCCGGAAGCCGGTGAGGGCACGGTCATGACCTGGGCCGGCAACAGCGAAGTCGGCGCCGGCAAGATGACCCTCGTCGAGAGCAAGCCCGACGAACTGGTGAAGATCAAACTCGATTTCACGGAGCCTTTCGAGGGCAGCAGCATGTCCCAGTTCACCTTCAAGCCCGAAGACGGCGGTGAGACGGAAGTCACCTGGAGCATGGATGACGAGCACACCTTCATCGAGAAGGCCATGTGCTTGATCATGAACGGCAAGGGGATGGTGGGCGAGAAAATGGAAAAGGGCCTGTCCCAGTTGAAACAGGTCGCCGAGGCGACGAACTAACCCTCACAAACCCGAGCATCGCTCAAACCCGGGCGCCCCTTCTCGTTGGTCAGTCTGACATCGCTCAGGTATAGTGTCTCATGGAGCGGTCGCCGCCTTGGCGGCGCTCGGGGGGCAAGCAGCGCGCACTTTAGCGCCAACGCGAACGACCACTGAGGGGGCGGAGCGCGGTTGGAATTGCCCGCTATCGGGGATGAAGTGGGATTTCCTCAAGGCCGATATTCTGCCCCGGCCGCCGCCGGGTGCGCAGGCCGTTGCCATCATGGCAGGGGTGGGCGTCCTCACCGGACTGATCTCGAGCATTCCGTCTCCTCTGCCCGACATACTTCTGGAAGATGCTGGGTTCGTGCTGAACGCAAAAGGCGTTCCGCTCCACGCGGGGATCGCTTTCGGTGCCGGCATGGCCATCATGATGTGGCTGTGGACCAATCGCGACCCGGCCAAGTGCCTGCTGACCATGGCGCTGACCCTCATCGGCTGGCTTGCCGCCGTCAACACGGCGAACGACGTGTTCCAGGCCGTAGTCGGCTCGGAGCTGTTCGGCACCATCGAAGGTGCCAAGGCGAACCGGGAGGTCATCGGCCTACTGCTTGCGGGCGTGAGCGCGGGGGCGATCGGCGCCGGACTCACCGCATTCGGCTCTGGCATTCCGGCGGAAGCCATCAGGCGCCCGAAAAGCTGGATCCTGATCGTGGCCGTCGGCGCAGGTCTGGGCGTCCTGCTTTACCCCGCTGCCGATCTCGACGCGCTGATCATCCTATTCGTGCCGTGGCAGGCTCTTGTTGCCGCCACCATCGCCTATGGCTTGATCCGGGCCTGACGCGTCCATGAAAGCCTTTGCCGAGGGCGCTGTCTTCATCGCGCGCCGTCTCGCCCAAGCCCTGCTCGTGATGCTGGCGATCCTGGTCATCGCCTTCGCCGTGCGCACGAGTCTCGGCGATCCGTTGCGCGAGATCATGGGCCAGGCGGTCCCGGAATCCGAGCGCGCCCAGCTTCGCCATGAGCTCGGTCTCGATGCGCCGTGGCCGGTGCAGCTAGCCCGCTATCTGGGCCGCGCCGCCACAGGCGATCTCGGCACCTCGATCATCTATAAGCGGCCGACCGTCGCGGTGGTGCTTGCCAAGTTCCCGGCAAGCTTCGAGCTGGTCTTGGGTGCAAGCCTCATCGTGCTCCTGCTGTCGGTGCCGGGCGGCGTCTATAGCGCGGTGCGCCCCCGCGGGCTCGGCGCCAAGCTGATCTTGAGCGTGAGCGTTCTCGGTATCTCGGTGCCGGTGTTCCTCACCGGCATCTTCCTCATCACCGTCTTCTCGGTATGGCTCGGCTGGCTGCCGGCTTTCGGCCGCGGCGAAACGCTTGATCTCGGCGTTTGGCAGACCGGCCTCCTCACCTTGGACGGGCTCAAGCACCTCATCCTGCCGGCGGTGACGCTGTCGTCCATCATGCTGCCGCTGTTTATCAGGCTCGTGCGCGGCGCCATGCTCGATGAGCTCGGCCACGATTATGTCCGCACCGCCCACGCCAAGGGCGCATCTCCGCCGCGCGTGTGGATCGTCCATGCGCTGCGCAACGCGCTGTTGCCGCTCGTCGCCGTCGGCGGTCTTCAGGTCGGTACGCTCATCGCCTACACGCTGCTCACCGAGACGGTGTTTCAGTGGCCCGGCATGGGCTTCCTGTTTCTCGAGGCGGTGACCCGCTCCGACATCCCGCTCATCACCACCTATCTCGTGTTGGTGGGTCTTCTCTTCGTCATCACCAACACCATCGTGGATCTCCTCAGCCTCATGCTCGATCCGCGCATCAGTCTCGAGGGCACGCGATGAGCGCGGGCGCCTCGCAGACGGGCACAAATGTCCTCGCCGGCTTTGCCGCCGCGCGGCCGGGGGCTGTGTTCGCTGCTCTGCTCCTTGGGCTGGTCGCGCTGGCCTGTCTGTTCGCACCGCTGATCGCGCCACAAGACCCGTTCGATTTGTCGAGTTTCGACCTGCTCGACGCCGAGCTGCCGCCGGTTTGGCAAGAGGGCAGCGACGCGCGCTTCCTGCTCGGCACCGATGCCCAAGGCCGCGATCTCTTCAGCGCGATCCTATACGGCACCCGTATCTCACTCCTTGTCGGCATGCTCGCCGTGCTGATCCAAGCGGCGATCGGCGTGCCGTCAGGCCTGCTCGCCGGGTATTTCGGGGGCAGGGTGGACAGCCTCGTCACCCGCGCCGCCGATATTCAGCTGTCTTTGTCGACCCTGATGATGGCCATCATCGTCATGGCCCTGTTCCGCGCCGGCTTGGGCGGCGAGGCCTTGAACCGGTTCGCCGTGCCGCTGCTGGTCCTCGTCATCGGCCTGGCGGAGTGGCCGGTCTTTGCCCGCACAGCGCGGGCTTCGACCCTGGTCGAGGCGGCCAAGGACTATGTCCGGGCCGGCCGGGCTGTGGGGAGCAGCGATCTCGCTATTGTGCGGCGCCACATTCTGCCCAACATCCTGTCGCCGCTGGTCGTCGTGGCCACCACCCAGGTCGCCGGGGCGATTATGGCGGAAGCCGCGCTTTCCTTTCTTGGCCTTGGTATGCCGGTCACGAAGCCCTCCCTCGGCACTCTCATCCGCTCGGGCTACGACCTCATGTTCGCTGGCGCCTGGTGGGTGACGGTGCTGCCAGGCCTTGTGCTGATTGGCGTTCTGATCTCGGTCAATGTGCTGGGCGATGCTTTGCGCGATTGGCTCGATCCGCGGCGTCGCGTCCGCTAGACCGTAGGGATGGTGGACGCTAATCAGGCTCCAGCCCTTGATCATTGGGGCTGTGCCGACCCATAAGGTATAGTGAGCCAAGGTTTTGGGGCCATTTGAATAATATCGGCCGTCCCAGGAAGAGCGGCTGAGGAGGAGATGTCATGGAGCCGTCGGGCCCGGTCAATCCGGATCTCGTCTATTCTTTACGCCGCGTGACGGAACGCGCCGCCTGCGCCGCCTTCAACTGGATCGGGCGCGGCGAAGCGGACGACGGCGGCCGCGCCGCGCTTGACGCGATGCGCGGCGCGCTCAGCAACATCGATATCGATGCCGTCGTCGTGATCGGCGAGGCGACAGCGGGCGAAGCGCCCCAGCCGCAGCGCGGCGAGCACCTCGGCCGACCCGGCGCGGCGTTCAAAGCCGACATCGCCGTCGATCCCGTCGAGGGCACGAGCTACCTGGTCCGCGGGTTGACCAACGCGCTTGCCGTCCTCGCCGTGGCGCCGCGCGGCGCCATGATGAACCCGGGTCCGGCCTTCTATATGGAGAAGTTTGTGGCCAGCGCCCCGGCGCGCGGCAAGATCGACCCGGGCTGGCCCACGGCGACGAAGCTCGAGGCTCTCGCCAAGGTCCTCAACAAGGACGTTTCCGATCTGACCGTCTTCGTTTTGGAGAAGCCCCGCCACCGCGATCTCGTCAGCGAGATCCTGGCTGCCGGCGCCCGGGTGGCGATGTACCCCGCGGGCGATGTCGCCGGCGCGCTCATGGCGGCCGTTCCGGGCTCGGGCATCGATGCGTTGATGGGGACCGGCGGCACGCCGGAGGGCGTCATGTCCGCCTGTGCTGTCAGGGCGATCGGCGGCGAGTTCTTCGCCCGTCTGGATCCCCAGCTTCAGACCGAAGCCAAGGCGGTCAAGGACGCAGGCATTGATACATCGAGGTGGTTCGAGCGCGATGAGCTCATCACCTCCGACGACGTGTTTTTCTGCGCAACCGGCATCACCACAGGCCTCATGCTTGAAGGTGTGGAGCGCAGCAAGTCGCACTATAAGGTGCAGACAATGATGATAACCGGAGCGACGGGCGAGCGGCAGATCATGACGAGTTATGTGCCGACGGAACGCCTTGCGAGCGTGGCGGCTCGCGATGTCGCTTAATTAAGCCACAGGGACTGGAACGCCTGGGAGTGGGCTGATGCCCAAACGCGTTGATCATCCGATCATCCTCGGCATCGTGGGTGACTCGGCATCGGGTAAAACGACCCTGTCGGCTGGCGTCGCTCAGATCCTGGGCGAGGAGCACTGCACGGTGTTTTGCACCGATGACTATCATCGGTACGACCGCAAGGAGCGGACCGATGGCGGTCTCTCTGCGCTCGATCCGCGCGCCAACTATGTCGACATCCTGGAGCAGCATCTACGCCTGCTGCGCCGCGGCGAGCCCGTGCTGAAGCCAAACTATTGTCACGCCCACGGCACTTTGGGCCGGCCGAAATATTTTAGGCCCACGGAGTTCGTGATCGCCGAGGGATTGCTGGGCTACACCACCCGTGCCATGCGCGACTGCTATGACGTGAAAATCTTTCTCGACCCGGAAGAGGATCTCAGGGTGAAGTGGAAGATCCACCGCGACACGACCAAGCGCGGCTACAAGCTGGAAGAGGTGGTCGCGTCCTTGCAGAGGCGTAAGGTGGACAGCCCGAACTTCATCCATCCGCAGCGGACCTTCGCCGACATCGTCATCCGGTTCCAGTCGCCCAAGGGGGCCAACGGCTCCGACACCCAGCTCGACGTCCGCCATCTCCTGCGGCCGACCCTGCCGCATCCCGATTTTACGCCGCTCTTCGACGGGTCCAGCAATGCCGGCCTCCATCTGGAGCTGGCCCGCGACCGGGATGGCAAGCCTGTAGATGTGCTTGAGATCAACGGCAATATCTCCGACAAGAGGGCCGAGCGGATCGAGGATCTGCTGTGGAACCTCATCCCGGAGGCGGGCCATCTGCGCGACCAGGTCGGTCGCATCGATGTCGCTAACGGCGCGAACAAGAGCCACCCGCTGGCCCTAACCCAGCTTCTCGTCGGCTATCACGCGGTCAAAGCGGCGATGGGCGTCCGCGCTTACTAGAATTCGGAATTAAGGGGACAACAGATGGCGGAAGCCCTGATGCAGGATCAGGTATTACCTGAAGCGGCCCACAACGACATGGCGAACGCCATCCGCGCGCTTGCCATGGACGCGGTGCAGAAGGCCGAATCCGGCCATCCCGGCATGCCGATGGGCATGGCCGATGTCGCTACAGTGCTGTTCAGCCGCTTCCTGAAATTTGACGCGAGCCACCCCGAATGGCCGGGCCGCGACCGGTTCGTGCTGTCGGCCGGCCACGGCTCGATGCTGCTCTATGCCCTGCTTTATCTCACCGGCTATCCCGGCATGGATATCGAGGAGATCAAGCGCTTCCGGCAACTTGGGTCGCGCACCGCCGGGCACCCGGAGTATGGCCACGCGGCCGGCATCGAGACGACGACGGGGCCGCTTGGCCAGGGCCTCGGCAACGCGGTCGGCATGGCGCTGGCCGAGCGGCTGCTCAATCAGCGTTACGGCGATGACATCGTCAGCCACCACACCTACTGCATCGCCGGCGACGGCTGCCTCATGGAAGGCATCAGCCAAGAAGCGATCTCGTTTGCCGGCCACCTTAAGCTTGGCCGGCTGATCGTGCTGTTCGACGACAATCAGATCTCCATCGACGGCCCCACGAGTCTCAGCGTTACCGACGACCAGCTCGAACGGTTCCGCGCATCGAACTGGCATACCGCCGCGGTCGATGGGCACGACCCCGAGGCCATCGCTTTGGCAATCGAGAACGCCAAGGGCGTCACCGACAGACCCTCGCTCATCGCCTGCCGCACGGTCATCGGCTTTGGCGCGCCGAACAAGGCCGGCACCGCCTCCACCCACGGCTCGCCGCTTGGGCCTGAGGAGATTGCCGGCGCGCGCCAGAAGCTCGGCTGGCCCTATGGGCCGTTCGAGGTGCCGAAACCGATCCTGGCGAGCTGGCGCGCGGCCGGCTCGCGGCACCGGGCGGACTATGAGACATGGACCGCCGCCGCGGACCGGCTCGATGCGCAGGCGCGCGCTCACCTCACCGATCCCATCGACGGCGATGTGGGCCAAGGAATCCAGCGCGCGATTGCGGCCATCAAGACCGATTTCGCTGCCGAGGGCGCGAAACTCGCCACGCGGCAATCCTCGCAGAAGGTGCTGGAGAAGCTGATGCCGGTCGTTCCGGGCCTGATCGGCGGCTCCGCCGACCTGACCGGCTCGGTCGGCACGCTGACCAAGCAACATGGAATCGTCAAACCGGGGGACTTCGCCGGCAACTACATCCATTACGGCGTTCGCGAGCATGCCATGGCCGCAGCCATGAACGGGCTGGCGCTCCACGGCGGCATCGTGCCGTATGGCGGCACCTTCCTCGTGTTCTCCGACTATTGCCGTCCCTCCATCCGGCTTTCGGCGCTGATGGGGCAGCGGGTGATCTATGTCATGACCCATGATTCCATCGGGCTCGGCGAGGACGGCCCGACCCATCAGCCGGTCGAGCAGTTGGCGGCGCTCCGCGCCATTCCGAATCTCAATGTGATGCGGCCGGCCGATTCGGTGGAATGCGCCGAATGCTGGGAAATTGCGCTTCTTGCCAAGGACACGCCCACGATCCTCGTGCTGACGCGCCAAGGCCTCCCTGTTCTCCGCAACGCCCCGACGACGGAAAATCTCTCGGCCAAGGGCGCGTATGTGCTGCTCGAGCCCGAGGGTGGCCGCGACGTGACCCTGCTCGGCACTGGCTCGGAACTGACCCTGGCGCTGGATGCCGCAAAATTGCTGCAAGGGGAGGGCATCAAGGCCGCCGTCGTGTCCATGCCGTGTTGGGAGCTGTTCGACGCACAAGATGACAGCTATCGAGGCGTGGTCTTAGGGACGGCCCCTCGGGTCGGCGTCGAGGCAGCCATCGAGTTCGGCTGGCAGAAATGGCTGGGTCCCAAGGGCGTTTTTGTCGGCATGCGCGGATTCGGCGCTTCTGCCCCGGCGGAAGCGCTTTATAAGCACTTCGGCATCACCGCCGACGCCGTCGCGGCCGCGGCGCGTGATCTGATCGTCAAGAAGTAGAGGTAGGGGAGGACATGGCAATTACGCGCGTCGCCATTAACGGTTTTGGCCGGATCGGCAGGCTCACTTTCAGGGCCTTCCTGGAGTCCGGCCGCAAGGATCTTGAGTTCGTGGCGATCAACGACCTCGGCTCGGCCGAGGCGAATGCCCTTCTGCTCGAGTTCGACAGCGTCCACGGGCGGTTCCCGGGCAAGATCGCCGTGGCTGATGGCCGCCTCAAGGCAGACGGCCAGGATGTCGCCGTGCTGTCGGAGGCCAACCCTGAGAAGCTTCCCTGGCGCGAGATGGACATCGACATCGTCATGGAGTGCACGGGACGCTTCACCAAGCGCGATACGGCGGCGCAGCACCTCAAAGCCGGCGCCAAGCGCGTGCTGGTCTCCGCGCCGTGCTCCGGCGCCGACCTCACGGTGGTCTATGGCGTCAACGACGACAAGCTCACCCAAAAGGATCACGTCGTCTCCAACGCGTCCTGCACCACCAACTGCCTCGCGCCCGTGGCCGAAGTGCTGCACAAGGCGGTCGGTATTGAGCGCGGCTACATGACGACGATTCACGCCTATACCGGCGATCAGCGGACCGTGGACACCCTGCACTCGGATCCCCGCCGGGCGCGCGCGAGCGGCGTCAACCTGATCCCGACCTCGACCGGCGCCGCCAAGGCCCTGGGCCTCGTGCTGCCGGAGCTGGAAGGCAAGCTCGACGGCGCCTCGATCCGCGTGCCGGTCCCCAATGTCAGCCTCATCGACTTGACGTTCCAGTCGTCGCGCCCGACCACGGTCGAGGAGATCAACGCGGCGATGATCAAGGCGGCCAACGGCCCACTTGCTGGCGTTCTCGGGGTCAACGATAAGCCGCTTGTTTCATCGGACTTCAACCATGACCCGCTAAGTTCGGTCTTTGATTTGACCGGGACGCAGGTCGTTGACGGCACGTTCTGCCGGGTGGTGGCTTGGTACGACAACGAATGGGGTTTCTCCAACCGGATGAGCGACACCGCCGTCGCCATGGGACGATTGATATGACTGTGATGCGTATAACGAATGGTAGAGCGAAATGAAGACGATCGATTTCTCGAGTATCAGGACTCTCGCCGGCCTTGACGTTAAGGGGAAACGCGTCCTCGTCAGGGCGGACCTCAACGTGCCGGTCGAGCATAACGAAGTTGCCGATGCCACCCGCATCAAGCGCGTGCTGCCGACGATAGACGCGCTGAGGCAGAACGGGGCAAAGGTCATTCTCCTGTCGCATCTGGGCCGCCCCAAAGGCGTGCGCTCACCAGAGACCTCGCTGAAGCCTGTCGCTGCGAAGCTCCAGGAGCTGCTGGGCGGCATGCCGGTGCTGTTTTTGGATGATTGCGTTGGCCCGGAAGTGGAGGCCGGCCTGAAGTCGATGAGTGACGGCGACGTGGCCCTTCTTGAGAACCTTCGCTATCACAAGGGCGAGACGGCCAATGATATTGAGTTCGCCAAGGAGCTTGCCGCGCTGGGCGACATCTATGTAGACGACGCCTTCTCCTCGGCTCATCGGGCCCATGCCTCCGTGGAGGCGATTGCTCATCTGATGCCGTCGTACGCCGGCCTCCTGATGATGGCGGAGATCGATGCTGTCGGCCGCGCCATCGAGGATCCAAAACGCCCCGTGATGGCCATTGTCGGCGGCGCTAAGGTCTCGACCAAGATCGATGTTCTCTCGAACCTCGTCAGCCGCATGGACGTAGTGGTGGTGGGTGGCGGCATGGCCAACACCTTCCTGCACGCGCAGGGCGTGAATGTCGGTAACTCGCTTTATGAGCCCGATTTCGTGGAGACAGTGAAGGAAGTGGCCGCCAAGGCCAAAGCCTCCGGCTGCGAGATCATGCTCCCCGTGGACGAGGTCATCGCCAAGGATCTTGTGGCCGGCGTCGAGTCGCGTGTTTGCGGCGTCAACGACATCCCCACCGACATGATGGTCCTCGACCAAGGACCAAAGAGCATCCAGCGCCTCAAGGAGCGGCTGCTCGACATGAAGACGCTGCTCTGGAACGGGCCCCTCGGTGCCTTCGAGATCGAGCCATTCGGCGAAGGCACGTTAGCGCTCGCCCACCAGGCCGGGAAGCTGTCCCGCGAAGGCAAGCTCATTACCGTCGCCGGCGGCGGCGACACGGTTCGCGCGCTGAACATGGCGGGTGTCTCCCAGGATTTCACCTATGTGTCGACCGCGGGCGGCGCCTTCCTTGAATGGCTGGCAGGGCGTCAGTTGCCGGCCGTTGCAGCACTTGCGTCGCGCCGTGTGGCCCCGCCGCCGACCAAGACGATGGCCGCATAAGAGGATCGGGACGCCTCCGAGAGGGAGCCGCCGCCATGACCGGAGACATCATCATCGCGCCGTCGATCCTCTCTGCCGACTTCGCCAAGCTCGGCGAGGAGGTGAGGGCGATCGAACGTGCGGGCTGCGACTGGATCCATGTCGACGTGATGGACGGGCACTTTGTGCCCAACATCACCATCGGTCCTGACGTGGTGAAGGCGCTCCGGCCCCACTCCGACAAGGTGTTCGACGTTCATTTGATGATCGCGCCATGCGATCCGTATATCGAGGCGTTCGCTGTGGCCGGCGCTGACATCATCACCGTCCATGCCGAGGCGGGGCCTCATCTTGACCGCACGCTGCAGCACATCCGGAGCTTCGGCAAGAAGGCAGGCGTCAGCCTCACGCCGTCGACGCCCGAGACGGCGATCGAGTACGTGCTCGACAAGGTGGACCTGGTTCTGGTGATGACGGTGAACCCGGGCTTCGGTGGTCAGGCTTTCATCCCCGAGCAGCTCGGCAAGATCCGCGCCATCCGCAAGATGATCGGTGCGAGGCCCATTGACCTCGAAGTGGATGGCGGCATCAATGTGGAAACGGCGCCGCTGGTGGTGGAGGCCGGTGCCAATGTGATCGTGGCGGGGTCGGGTGTGTTCAAGGGTGGGGCGTACGCGGAGAACATCGCCGCCATCAGGGCCGCCGCCATGCGCGCCCGGGCCGCCGCGGCTT
>Ga0209386_1001211_pt1 | contig 10888 bp, 16 predicted proteins | sample NGEPertwo_FD_184510 | JGI IMG/M metagenome (GOLD analysis project Ga0209386, IMG submission 184510) | Arctic peat soil microbial communities from the Barrow Environmental Observatory site, Barrow, Alaska, USA - NGEE Permafrost154B-two... | ecosystem: Environmental > Terrestrial > Soil > Wetlands... | reverse complement strand
AGACGGTTCAGTACAATGTAAGATTCAGGAGGTTCAGTATGTTGTATCAACTTAATAGGTTCCTCTAAGCTATTGATTTAATCAATGGCTTATTCTATATCTACTCACCCCCCAAATCTTAAAGATTACGTAAAGCACCAGCATTCTAAAAAAAGAATGCTGGTGCTACTCCTTTTTAGGTCCCATCGGAAACGGTGGGATTTTTCCATATTTTTCATTATCTTCATATATTCTCCATAAGAAAGTCGTGGAACGGTAACAAGTTTATTCTATTATAAAATTAATAGATGAATTACCCCGTTAATTAAACGACACGCCCCAGATGATGATATTTGTCAGTTAAAGATGATGATTTTACTAAAACCACTTCTCTATTGAGAAAAGCCCCACCTTGGTTGAGCGAATCATAAAATCGTTTGAACAATCGGGGTTTTTCTTTACATCTAAGTTATGTTTTTACTTCTTTAATAATCTAGGACTAACCTCCTTAAAGCCTAGGACCAATCTCCCTTTTTTTGTAAGAAGGAGTAAAAATTCATCCAAATGTCTCCATAACTGGTAAGGGGGGGGAATTTATGACGGAGCAAACAATATTTTCATTAGCATCACTACATACCGTTAGCGGTGCAAGTATGGCAACTTTACTCGTTGTCCAATTAATCAAAGGTTTACCCGTAATCAGCCCAATAACTTTAACGTGTTTGGCAATTATTATAGGGATACTTTTATTTCTTATTTACATCATCACTTCCATCCTCTCTCGGAGATTTAATCGTTATCGTTTTAAATGGCCTTCTTTGTGCATCCACGGCAATTGGTGGATGGCATATGATTAGTGATTTATCAACAAAGGAGGAACAAAAATGATTGCTCAGGATATTCAATGGTGCGCAACCGTAATCCGCAATGCCTCGATTCGAGCAAGACAAAAGAAACGGCGGTTTAACCGTGATATTTTAATTGCAACATTACCGGATACTTTACCTCGATCTGAGATTGCTTCCTCTTTTGATGATATTGAATTAGTTGAATTGCTAAATTCTTTATCCAAAATCGAATCGCAAATTATTTACTATGGTTTTATTTTTGATTTAACTCAGCAGGAGATATCAAATCGCCTCAATATAAGCCAACAACAAGTAAGCAAAATTAAAAGACGTGCTCTAAACTTACTGAGGGAAGAGGTGTTTAGTGGGAGTGGATTATGCAAAACTAGACATTAAAACTCTATTCCAACTGGTAAATGAGAAAGATCCGCAGGCATTAGTAGAACTTTTAGTTCGCTTTGAACCTTTAATTAAATCAAAGTCAAAGTATCATGGGCATGTTGATGAAGATATTGCTCAAGATATCCGCGAGACATTATTTCGAGCACTCAAAAAGAAGATTTTAGAAAATGCGTAAAAAAAACAAATTAAGTCTCTATATAGTATGAGAACAAAATCGGCCGATAAGTTCTTTTTAAAATTTTAAAAGGTGGAATTTGAAATGGCAATAGGAACACCAGGTGTCGATAGTTGTGCTCGTGTGACGAGTACAATGATATCAAACGCTTATGCTCAGTTCAATGGTAGATACCCAGTATTTTGGGCACGATACTTTACGGACTATACCACAGGTTCAAACTGTGAATATAGCTTCAGTGCTGAAAGTACTCTCTTGCGTAATGCAGGAATCAAAGTTTTGCCAATAGCTCGGCAAACATTAAAGGTTGGTGGAACCCAAGCAACAGGCTATGCCGATGGCGTAAAAAATGTTAACGATCTCATCCAAACTTTCGGGGCTTCAAAATTACAAAGTAGTGGTGTATTTTTCTTCTTAGACGTTGAAATGGGCACTCCTCTCTCAGCCGAATACTATCTCGGATGGGCGCAGGGAATCATGTCTACTTCCAGCAATGTTACCCCTTGTGTATACTGCTCCCAGGCCGATCAGGCTACTTTTAGATCAATTGCATACGCTCTTAATTCGTATGGAATGGGATGCAATGGCTTATGGATAGCTAGTTATTTGGGAACAGGTTGTTATGGCTTCCCCGACTGGGATACGCACGCAGCCATGCATACTCCGTCATATCCGGTCAGTGCACCCGTATTTGCTTGGCAATACTGTAACGAGTGCAATGGTATGGACCTAGACGAGATCAGTCCATATGCTAGCTTGGTGCCCTACCTTATAACACCCTAAGACAAGGTATTTTTTCAGTGATAATAAGCGCTCAGACTTCTTACTGGGCGCTTATTATTTTTGCATAACAGCTTTCCAAACAGCCCCACTATTTTCAGTTTTTATGATTTTTAACTTATTTCCCGGTTCAGACCTATTAATAATAATACCCCATCCAAGTTGATCATTAACAAAATCAATTCTGGCTATGTCTCCAACAGTCATCTTTGGAAAGCCTTCTGGCTTGGATGGATCAATTATTTTAGACCATGTCTTACCTTGGTCATTCGTTTTTAGAACAACAGGATAAAGTGTTGGTTGAATAGCCAACAAGAAAGCACTTGTATCACTTACAGGATCGAGATTACCTGTTTCATTAGGAGCAGGATTTCCGGAAAAAGGAGGTTGTGCCATGTTATAACCACTTTCAATTGTCCAGTTATTTGATTTATCCATGTGCAATATAATTTTTGATGTTTGAGCCATTGTACCCTCGCTGAAAAATATAGCCCATCCCCCTATGTCGGGATTAACCATGATTTTGCTATCAATTAGTTCTAACCCTTTTTTGATTTGTTCGGGAACTGACCATTCCTTAACCCAAGTTTGACCGCCATCGGTAGTATGTAAGATAGAATTCAGGTTACTTGCCCATCCTTCTTTATTGTCTTTGAAATTAAATGACATAAAGTTATCTATCGAACATTTTTGTTTCCAAGATTGACCACCGTCAACTGTGTAAAGTAGCATATTATTAACCCTAATAAATCCTTCTTGTTCGTTTAAAAATTGAATTTGGTTAGGTGAAAATTTAGAAGTTTGATCCGTCTTTGACCAACTTTTGCCGCCATCTTTAGTTGATAAAATATAGTTTGCTTTGTCTGGGGACAGAGGACCAGCATTTCCAATGGCCCAACCATGTTCACTATCTACAAACTGCATTGATGATATACACAGATTTTTTTCAATAGTATCCAACCATGTTTGACCATTGTTAGAGGAATGTAAAATTTCAGTATTTGGTGAATAATCTTGATTTGTAGAGTTAAGAGATATCCATACGTTCTCACCCATAAAAGCAAACTCAGCATCTGTTATGTTTCCACTCAATTCTACTTGGGGTGTTTGGGTAGGATTATTTGACTGTTGGTTTTTTTTAACCGTATTATTACAGCCGCTTAAAAGTAATGACATAAGGCAGATGCTTGTCAAAATATGTATTTTATTAATAATCACTAGTAATGTCCTCCTCTTTGTACGTAGTCATTGTAGGAATCGAATTGTAATTTTTTAAAGGTGATTATTCCAGATTTATCCGTAAACCTTTATTCCAAACACAAATATCAGTCATTAAAATATATGACTTAAAGATGATTAAATCATTACTATATAAAATTAATTGGATATTTATTATATTCGCTACTAATAAAAAATTTACCTTTATTTTGCTCCTTGGGTCCTATAACCAACATTATGAAAAATAGCGAAAAGACCATTTCCCCATATTCAGCCAAATACGCCTCTGAGCGACGTTTTGGCTGTTTTCATTTGTCTACTTTCAGCCCCTTAAAAGCGTGTTTTTACTTGAAAGATCAAAGTCCGTTTTTCTCGCATTTACGCCGTTTTACTATGTTGTTTATTTCGAGGTTTTTGTTTCGTTATCCTGGATGCGCGGACAGCAGCCACTCCTATTGTTTTCTTAGATGCTAGTCATTCCCATTCCAGGCATATACCCTTCGGTGCTGTCTTCGTTCGATGCGCGAACTCAGCCAGTGTTTATTATCACGTGGATTAAAGATAGAAATTATCATATTTACTTGGATCAGTTTTTGGTTGCTTGGATGCATGATGTTTTGATAAAGGTTTGGAATCTAGCTTAGTTTTTGGTCTGCTTGCAAGTTCTCTGTTGATGACTTCATTCTCCAAGGCTTTTTGTAACCATGCGACAGGGCTTTTGATATCTGGCTCAGAATCCATTTTTTCAAGTGCAACTGCTAATTCTAATTTAGTGGCTCCCACTTTCAATGCCATTTCAATACATTGTTTAGGATAAGCTAAACCTACCTCGTCGTCCTTTTCATTTATCTTCTCAATCTGTTTGAATTCGCCTTCTTCTTCTTCAGGTTTTATGTTCGTAATCTCTGCCGTAGTATATGTTATAGAAGGAATGCTGTTTTCAGCATTCGGGTATGCTGTTTTCAGCATTCGGGTATGCTGTTTTCGACATTCGGGTATGCTGTTTTCAGCATTCCCAGCATCCATGCGGGTTTGAGGTTCTTTTTTCACTGGATCATTCAAATTTTTAATATACTCGAAGAACGTCTCAGTAAATTTTTCAATGTCTAGTTGGTAGTGAACTGCCGTATTCCCTGTTCCATTTATTTTGCATACTTTGCATTTCAGAATACCTTTGCCATTGCCTTTATTCCCTAGAATTTTACGAGATTTTTCAAGGGCGTATCTAGTAAGATGCGTTTCTGTTTTCCATTCCTCATTTGTTTTATAGACGTATTCACCTGACGACTTATCAGTCCAATACATCATTTGTGAGAGAAATAGCGCCGTTTCAAAGCTCCCCGTGTAATCAATCAGTGCCTTGGGTACGGTAAGAATATTATTTTGACCTGTAAGGCTCTTCATAACCATGAACATCTGCTGTTGTAAAGATTTAGGCTTATCCATTCTTTCTCCTCTTTTCTCCCACCGGCATATAAAAAGTCGGTAGCTTGTACGCCACCGACTTTAAAATTTCATAAATACTTTTATATCGAACCGATTACCAAGTTTTTATTATTTACCTGGTACATAGTTACGTGATATAATCGCCTTAGAAATCTTTGCTCACGGTGTTGTTCGTTGAGCTGTGATCGCCGGAAGTCCGGCACAGACGAAGCCAGAGGTTGTTACTCTGGCTTTTTCTGTTTCTAGGTTTAAGTAATTCGCCATAGATGAAAAATTTACCTTTTTATGTCGAGAAATAATTTTCGAGTAATGGATATAGATATATTGCAACGAAGGATAACGAAATTTTAAGGAAAATTTTTTTGTCTTTAGCCCAGCTCATAATATAAAATTGAGCTGGGCATTTCTATTTCCAAAATTTCCACCACGGCTTTTTCTGTTCTGTAAGATCGCGTAGCTGCGCGACGATCCTGTTCGCGCTTTTCTTGTTTGACCATTAGAGTATCAAAATTCTTTATACTTTCTTCTAGTTCAGCTTTTAATTCTGCAATTACGGTATCACGGCTTTGAAGCTCCTGGCCAACTGCAATTCTAACGAGTTCTAAGAATTGTGTTCGTGTTGTTGGAACTGTTTCAAGCTGTGTTTTCGTGTTGTTGTTGTCTTCTGGTGTTGTGTTGTTGTGTTCTCGTAGTTTAGTGTTTATGAAAAGACCAAATTTCCGTTCTAATTCCACCTGGATTTGTTCCTGAGTTAAGTTTTGGGAGACTTTTTCAGAAATTAGCTTAAGTATGGCCACGGCTTCTTCAGAATAACGTCGCCGTCTGCCTTCGCCTGTACAGGAAAAAAATTCTAAAAATCTATCGCGATATGTTCTCGCTGTATTTTCATGTAAACCGGCAAGTTCTGCCGCCTGTTTGAAAGTGTACATCTTAATTCTTTGCCCTTTCTACGCCTGTTGTCCGAATGATCTTCAATACCTGTCCTTCTGTCAGATCTCCTTTGAGGTATAGGCGTAATGTTTCAATTTCTTCTTCTGACATTAATAATCCTTCAATTGCGAGGGTTGCTTTTACATTGGCCAACATTAATTCGTTTTTTTCATCAGGTGTTTTTTTCACTTGATCCCCACCTTAATTTTACTCTGACGCTTGATCGTGCGTTCCACCGAACAGGCCGTCCTCGATTTTTAGAAGCGTGTCGCAGACAAATTTAATATTGTTGCGGTTCCCGCTGAGTAACATCCGCAACACTTGGGCGCGATTCGTGTCTAGTTTTGAACAAAGAAGATCCAATTTTTCAATACTCTTTTCGTCTAGGTTGACGGTAATTTGTTTTTTTACGGCCATGTTTTTTTTCACTCCTAATTTTTATTTTCATTATTCATTAACAGTGAATTACTGTTAATGAATAATGAAATTTTGTTTTTACTTCTTGTTTAATACCACTCTTCAGGGCTAATAACGTGCAGCCATTCCTCGCGCTCGTTATGTTCATACTCAAATCGTAGGTAATTTTTAGTTTTGCCCTGGATCATTTCAAGGTCTTTATAGTCATCGTCCTTCCAGGATCGGTGAACAGTCTTTAAACCATTTTTATCAATGGCCATGACAAGTCCACCGGCAACGGTAAGATAATCTTCTCCCGGATTCTCCACGGCATAGTCAAAGTCCTCAACAAAATATATTCCCCTGGGGATCATGGTCATTCTTGAATCTAACCCAAGACAATTGAAGAGGTTGACGATGAATTTTTCATAGAGAAGTTTGCTCAGGTCGTCGAGCCTGGTATATCCGGCCACTTCCTTAAAATCAATCCCATGGGTCTTCAGCAGGTCATCTGTCGTCTTTAGTCTGTAATCCTTTAGGTCGTTGACCTCATATAGCTTTTCAAGTTGGAATCTGTTCATTTGCTTGACCTCCTTGAATCTTTTTTTCACTCTTTGTATAATATCATTATACTATAGTTTTAATATTAATTCAACAGTATACACCGATTAGTAATAAATATTTTTCATAACTTTCTTTACAATTTTTTATTGCGCCCAACTCACCTGACTTCCCCCTTAATAACCGTTACCAGGGACCCAAAAAGCATTCTTAACGTCAAGGGTCCAAGAACAAATTTTCGTCAAGAAAGTTTTTCCCCTTGCGTGGTTTAGCCTGGTACGCTCCGTCATGGGGGGAGGTCGTTTAACTTAGGGGTTCTGTGCACAAATCGTCCAAAAGTCCGGTAGCATAGTCAAACTACTGATTAAGCTAAGAATTCTCCTAGTTTGTTAAGCAATAGATCTATTTCCAGTGGCTCTCTCTGACCGGTTAAATTGAACCTTCCCCCCAGATTGATATGTTGCCATGCGATAGGTGACACTTTCTTAATTTGCTCAATCATCTCAATTTTCTTCTCCCCTTCCAGTTGCTCTAGCAGTTTACTGAGGAGAAATGTGTTATAAAAAATGATAGAGTTGGCAACCAGCCTGGAACACTCATTCCAGATATTTTGTTCTGCTTCCGTCTCAACGCGAAACTTCCCGGAATTCTCATGGGATATGGCGCGGCGTAGTTGATGATGGGGTATGGCAACGATTCGTTCTTTTTGGCACCACTAATGAGTAAGCAGGAAAAATGGTCCAAAAGTCCCTTAGCAACGTCAGTAAAATCTGGATCGTCACCTTTATTGGACCCAATTCCTTAAAATATCACTATCGAATATTACATAATTGGTTTGTGTAACATTGATAAAATCACTAAAGTCCATTTTCGACGATTTTTATTCATGAGAGCTGATTTCACTTTAGAAAAAGAGTTGAAAAATGGCTTCAATTATCAAAATCACGTTCTTCCGATTGCTCGATATAGCTTTAATTACATACCATATTCCATATTACGGAATTCCATGACACGATTAACTAAAATGGTGCCAAAAAGAACGAATCGTTGCCATACCCCGATTACAGCATTGAAGCCGATGCGATACCTAGCAGGATAGAATCTCTCCTGGACAAGGAAACAGAACTCGTTAAGGAAAAGCAGACGCAAATCAAATACACGAACAAATGTGAGCAAGTGAAAGGTATTGTGATTCAGGAATATAAGTACACCAAAGCCTTATCTGACACTCAAGACAAAGATTTTCGGGAAATTTCAGCTAGGCATGATGCCTTGGAGAAGCTTCCTGATCGCGACGACGAGAGACATTTTCGGACAAGTCGAGATGATCGTGCGTGGATCGTTGACCGAATGCAGGAGAAACATCCGCAGAACGTCGAGCGATGCCAAGATAATTTTGCTCAAAAAGACCAGATAGACAGGGGAAAGATGGCGAAACGGGCCACTAGGGATATGGGCATAGAACGATAAAAAACAGAGTGCGGCTTATTTGGCTGCATTTTTTTTATAGCGAAAAAAAGCCCGGGTTTATTTATACCACAAACTACTTTACAATATAGAGTAGTTTGTGGTATAAATAAATTTAGGAGGTGTACCATATGGAGATTGATAAAGAGGTTATAAAAGGCTATGTAGAAAGTATCATACTGAGCTTGTTGAAAAATGAGGATTTATACGGCTATGAAATCGCAAAACGAGTTCGAAATATTAGTAAAGACACTTTTGAGATTAAAGAGGGAACGCTTTATGTTGTACTAAAGCGACTTGAAAATCAAAACTTATTATCGCCCTATTGGGATGACACTGAACGTGGTGGCGGAAGACGAAGATATTATAAAATCACGGATGAGGGAATCAAGTATCTACTTAGGAAAAAGGAAGAATGGGTGTTTTTCAAAAATATCATGGACATCTTTTTTGAGGGGGTAAAGTAATGAAAAAGATTGAGGAATACATCAACTTTATATGCAAAAACACTAGAGGTACCAAAAAAGAGATTGAAGAATTAAAGCAGGAAATGAGAAGCCATTTGACACAAACTGTCCAAGAATTAATCGCTGATGGGAAAACCGAGCAAGAAAGTATCGAACTTGCTATTGGTCGGTTTGGTGAGAAAAATCAAATACAAGGTGAACTGGCAAAAATATTTACTTTCCAAAAGAAACTTACGAAAGTCATATTATCATTTGCATTAATTTTCTTTGTTCTAGGGATAAGTTCTGCAATTTTAGATGTGATGGATAATCAAAGAATTAATATAAGTGCTCCTATCTTTGCCGAAGAAAGTAATAAGATTTCTGATGTAGTTAAAACAAATAATTTAGATTTATTGGATAAAACCGTAAGAGATTTGCTCAGTGTAACTGATAATAAAATAACCTATGTTGTACTTGGAAAATTCCCTGATAAATTTGACCCAAAAAGTCTACCTTTTTCAAATACAACATGGCCAAAGTATCAGGGTGAAATTGAGTACCAATATCCTGAAAACATTCAAAACGTACAAAAGTCTGGAATGATTGCAAGTGGATTAACTATTATGTCAGGAAGTGAATATAAATACTACCTAGAAATAGGTTCAAAGGACTACGCTATTTCTAAAAAAGTTCCATTTGCCGCTATAGTCGGCATAGGTTTCTGTATGCTTTATTGGGTATTATTTGGAATATGGGCAACGATAAATGCTTATCACACAAAACGTTTGAATGTAGCATGGGAAATAATATTCTTTGTTTTGAATGTAGCGGGATATTTACTTCACAAAATTTATTACTGGTTCAAAGTAGACAGAGTGGCATAAGAACAAGGGGGAGGAGTTCTATATGGAAGGACTGGATTTTTTAGTAATAGCCATCTGCTTCTCTGTTTTAGGTTATGGATTATGCTACATGACTCTTTCGTGTAATTATAAAGTCAAAAACTCCAAAACAGATTTAGAGTGTAAATAGTAAGAAAAAATCTCAGAACAAAGAGCAGTTTCATATTCGCGAAACTGCTCTTTGTTCTGTTTTTGAGTCCTATAAAAGTGATTGTACTAAACCGCTGCGCGGTGGCTTTTTCTCGAATGAACTAAGGTCCTTAATTCATGATACCATCCTTTCTGCCAAATACTAGTAATGCAGAAAGGATGATTTTTTATGTATCAAAAATCCCAGGTTCTCCCTCCTAATCTTCCTCATCATCAAAAGATGATCTTTGAAATGGAACTTCGAGGCTATTCTCAACATACCAAGGATCATTATCTCGGTCATTTAAGGCTTCTTGAAAAGCACACTAACAAGTCTGCCACCCAAATCACCCCCGACGAACTCCGAAACTATCTCCATGATCGAATTCAATCCGGAATTGGTTACAGTAGTATCACGATCTCTTGTAGTGCATTTAAACTCTTTTTCAATAAAGTTCTTGGCTACAACTGGTCAGACGACGTTATCGTCCGTCCCAAAAAACCCAAATCACTTCCGCATGTTCTATCTAAAGACGAGATTTTGTCCATTACTGATCAGGTACAGAATTTAAAGCACAAAACTATTTTCCTAACAACGTATTCTTCAGGCCTACGAATTAGCGAAACGCTTAATTTACGCATCTGTGATATTGATTCAGTGGCTATGTTGATCCGGGTCAATCATGGTAAGGGCAATAAGGATCGTCTTACGATTCTATCTCATGAAAACCTCAAATTACTCAGACTTTACTGGAAACAATACAGACCCACCGACCTACTTTTTCCAGGTCCTATAGAAGGTAGACCCATGTCCACAAAAACCCCTCAAACAGTCTTCCTAGATGCTAGAAAAAAGGCAGGTATTACGCAGCCCGTAACGATCCATACCCTTCGCCACTCATTTGGAACTCATCTTCTGGAGGATAATACCGATCTTCGCACGATCCAAGTCCTTATGGGGCATAGCAATATCGCAACGACTGCAATTTATCTCAACCTATCAAAGAAACATATTTCCTCAGTTAAAAGTCCTCTTGATGGCCGTGGTTCGTATGACTGAACTTCAGGATATTTTTAGACATGTCAAACTTAAGCCTCTTTCTCCTGACCAGGCGAAAGCCTTTCATATGATTCGCCTATGCAGAACTTCAGCACTAGGGTCCCATGCTCAGGTTTGTCAGGAATGTGGTTCCACCGATGTGTCCT
>Ga0209386_1001209_pt1 | contig 10912 bp, 8 predicted proteins | sample NGEPertwo_FD_184510 | JGI IMG/M metagenome (GOLD analysis project Ga0209386, IMG submission 184510) | Arctic peat soil microbial communities from the Barrow Environmental Observatory site, Barrow, Alaska, USA - NGEE Permafrost154B-two... | ecosystem: Environmental > Terrestrial > Soil > Wetlands... | reverse complement strand
ATATTAAAGTGCAAAATATTAAGATTTTTACCGTTCCGATTGAATAGGAACCCGTCCGGATTAACTTTCCATCCGCCAGATTAACTGGGGACCCATCCGGATTAACTTTCCAGCCGCCAGATTGACTGGGGACCCGTCCGGATTAACTTTCTTGCCGCCAGATTAACTGGGGACCCATCCGGATTAACTTTCTTGCCGTTCGGATTGAATTTTTCACAACAAACCCTTCGAGGGTCTGCAACCGCTCGAAGGGTTTGGGTTTATTTAAAGAATCATCCCCGCACCAACCACATTATTGGTTGCTTCGTCAATCAGGATCAGGCTTCCGGTATCGCGGTTTTTCTTGTACGGATCGAAAAACAATGGTTTCGTTGTTTTAATCGTGATTTGTGCGATCTCGTTTAATCCGACACTCAAATCATCGTGAATCTCCTCTGTGGTATTGATATTCACCTTGTATTTTACTTCGGTAACGATGCAGCGCAACTCGTTTGAATTGTGCTTCAACTGGTATTTCCCCCTTAAAACAAGCGGTTTTTCGCTGAGCCAGCATACCATCAGATTGATCTCCTGCGATTGCTGCGGCTGATTAATCGCATCCACAATCATCGATCCGCGGCTCACATCAATTTCATCCGTCAACCTTAAAGTCACAGATTGTGGCGGGAAAGCATATTCGAGACTTTCGCCGGCAAAATCAATCGCTTCAATGGTTGTCTTTTGGCTGCCGGGTAAAACAACTACCTCCTGTCCTACCCTGAAAACGCCACTCGCCACACGGCCGGCATAGCCACGGTAATCGTGGTATTCGTCTGATATTGGACGAATAACGTACTGTACAGGGAAACGAGGATCATTCAGGTTCCAATCTTCTCCAACAGGTAATGCTTCGAGCAATCCAAGGAAAGTTAACCCGGTATACCAGGGCATATTTGTTGATTCATCCACTACGTTATCGCCCAGTTTGGCACTGATCGGCAAAAAATGGAGATCCTGGTTACCTAATCTTCCGGCAACCTGTATGAAATCGGCTTTAATCCGTTCGAAAACTTCCTGGCTAAAATCAACCAAATCCATCTTATTCACACAAACCAGTACGTGTGGGATATTCAGTAAGGCAGCAATATAAGCATGACGGCGGGTTTGTTCGATCACACCGTTGCGGGCATCAATCAGGATCACCGCAGCATTGGAGGTTGATGCCCCCGTGACCATATTACGGGTATATTGAATATGCCCCGGTGTATCGGCAATAATAAATTTTCGTTTGGGAGTTGCAAAATAGCGGTAAGCCACATCAATCGTAATCCCTTGCTCCCTTTCGGCACGCAAACCGTCAGTCAGCAACGCCAGGTTAACCTCTTCGCCTCCGCGACTGATACTTGCCTGTTCCAAAGCTTCCATCTGGTCTTCGAAAATTGCTTTACTATCATACAATAACCTACCAATCAATGTACTTTTACCATCATCAACACTACCTGCGGTTGTAAACCGCAGTAATTCCATATCGAGATATCCGTGATCTTTTCCAGACATAATTTACTTTGTAAAATTAAAAATACCCTTCGCGTTTGCGATCTTCCATTGCAGCTTCCGAACGTTTGTCGTCGGCCCTGCCACCACGTTCTGTAACACGACTGGCCGCCACTTCCTGAATAATGTCTTCAAGCGTATTCGCCTCCGAAAGTGTTACTCCTGTGCAGGTTATATCGCCAATTGTACGGCAACGAACGTCTCTGAGCTCAGCCTTTTCATTGGGTTTTAATTGCATAAAAGGGGCACATGCCATCCATGCACCATCGCGGCAAAAAACTTCGCGTTTATGGGTAAAATACAAACTTGGCATCTCGATGTTCTCCATCAAAATATATTGCCACACATCCATTTCGGTCCAGTTGCTGATCGGGAAAACACGGAAATGTTCGCCCATGTGTTTTGCTCCACAGAAAAGATTCCAAAGTTCAGGCCGTTGATTTTTGGGATCCCATTGTCCAAACTCATCACGATGTGAGAAAAACCGCTCCTTGGCCCTTGCTTTCTCCTCGTCGCGACGTCCACCACCCATCGCACAATCAAACTTCATCTCTTCGATTGCATCAAGCAACGTTACTGTTTGAAGAACATTACGGCTTGCATTCAGTCCTTTCTCTTCAACAGCCCGTCCATTATCGATTGAATCCTGAACGTACTTGACAATGAGTCGTGTACCCGTCTTCTCGGCAAGATCATCCCTGTATTTAATTGTCTCATCAAAGTTGTGACCCGTATCGATGTGCATCAAAGGGAACGGAACTTTCAACGGATGAAAAGCTTTCCGGGCAAGGTGAAACATCACAATAGAATCCTTTCCTCCCGAAAAAAGCATCACAGGTTTCTCGAACTGGGCAACAACTTCGCGTATTACAAAGATTGACTCTGATTCAAGTTCCCGTAAATGATTTATTTTATAGTGCTCCATATCAAATGATTTCTCAAATTTTTTAATTCTCTTCCTGATTCAGAAACTCATTTTGGGTCTCCAATCTGACAGGGCACAAAAATAGTTAATCCGATGACATATTCGGCCATCGGATTGACTAAGATATTGGTAGTATTAGTGCGTAATTTTGAAAGCAGGAGTCGGAAGACAGGACTCGTATGCAAAGTAATATTAGCGAATTTAATACGAAAAGGGAGTGCCTTTTCTCTACTGCATCCTATTTTTCCAGTGTTAGAACCATGTATGAATGAGGTTTCAATTCCAGATTAAGTACCGATTTGATCACCGGAGGTTGGCGCCAACTCTGAAAGTATTCTTTCTTTTCACCTGAAATTTCTTGTCCTGAAACCAGATTTTTTGCTTTTGAAAATCCATCGGCCAACCGAAGTTTTACTTGCCGGGTTTCGTTTGAAAACGACTCAACAATTACCGTATTATTATCGTAAACAAACAAGCTAGTGTAACCGGGGCCTTCGAGTAAGGCTGGCATATTGGGAGTCATTATTTCTTTTATTTTCGTTAGAACCTCAACAGGGAGTTGATACAAGTCTATCACATTGTCGGGAATCGTAAGCACATAAAATTTTCCTTTTGCATAATCGCCCCTGTGAACAATTGGCCAACCATTTGTGGCGTTAAAAGCTGAAACGACTTCCCACGAGTCATTTGTAATATACTTGATTTGAGGGATGATCATTTCGCGTTCAGAATAAATGTGGGGTCCCCATCCGGCAACAAATTCTTTCACAGAGGCTTTTGCATCTGTTACACGAAGTTCAACAATATCACTTAATCCTTTATCCTGCATTGCTTTTAGGAAACCGGAAGTGACCATGATATCTTTCCCTGCGAGTAATTGTTTTTTAATTTTTGAAACAATCAACGGATCTGATTTGGCTTGTTCTGTCAGAAAAATAATCGGTTCGTTCTCCGGAAATTGTGGAACAATATCCATCGGAACGCCAATCATTCCCATGTAATTTTGTAGAAACTCCTCTCCCGTCGAATGGAATGGTTTGTAGCTTTTCACACCCATAGGTTTACCGAGCTGACCCAAAAACTGATCAATTGTTTCGAAAGTGTAACCGGCCGCACGTGCTATGGTTGTAGGAGAAACCATTTTGCCGGTTTTATCGGCAAAAGGTTTCATCATTTCGTCGTAATTGAAACTTGTCGTTCCAAGATCTTGCCATGCAGCACGATCGGTTTTCTGAAAAGGGCGTTGCAACTGCCGTATATCAAAAAGAGTGATTTCCGGAGCCTTGGCAAACATGGTCAGCCACAGTTGCTCAGCATAACGATCCATAACAGTCATGCCGCCAGTATCAACCCAACCACCGCCGTTTTTACCTGGTTTCAGGTTATCGAAATACCTGAAAATTAAATAGCCTAAATAGGATTGAAGATGCTGATTGCTTGATGGATCTCGCGTTTCTGTACCGGTGTAAATACCATCAAATAGTTGGGGTTCGGTTTCCAGATTAAACCCGCAACCCTGAAAATGATCGTACCAGTTTGGATATTTAATCACTACTTTAATTTTCGGATTCACAGCCTTTGCCGGGTCGAGTATCAGTTCCTTCGCCGCTTTTGTCATAAGTTCCAACCGATAGTCTGTCCAGCTTCTATCGCCTTTTGCCTTGATGCACAAATTGCATTTGCAATCGGTAAAGAAGAAATCGTCCAGAATCAGTTCGTCAAAATTCCGGGCGGTAAACTCGACTATTTCCTTAATTTTCTTGCGATGCTCCGGATTCGTGTAACAGAAAGTTTCGAAATTATTGCTTTCGTTCACAGTTAAGGTGATTCCCCCGGATGTTTCAATTCCACGACTTTCGAAGAACTTCTTAGCCTTCAGTAAGGTCGCTTCATCAACAACCAACAAATCACGGTGAGTCTCAAGATAAATCTTATCAACCTTGACTTGTCGCGATACCTCATCCCAGATTGGTTCAGTCCAGTTATTATCGCCCATTTTAGCAGTTTCGTAGGCCCTCGAATAGACAGCAACTTTGAAATTTTTGTAATGATCACCCGCCTTTACCGAGATGATTACCGAGACAAGTAATAAGATTGACAAAAGGGTATTTTTAATTGTATTCATAACTAAAAAGAATGAAAGGATTTAAAAATGAAGGTATGAAAGAATTATAACTAGTTGCCAATAAAGCCAGCCAGTGCATAAACCAAAGCTCCTTGCCAGTTGATCGCGATTTCGTTGGTTGTGTAATCTTCCTGTTTGTCGTTCCAATTTGTTGCAGACCGGCCACCTCCAACGAGGTAACCCGGCCATGGCTCAACAATGCTATCAGATCCCGAACGGCGGTCGTGAGGATTCAGTGGTGGTTGAATCCCCAGTCCAGTAACGAATGAACGATTGTAATTATTTCGGCCAAAGATATTTGCAATTGCATCCTGTGAAGTCTGAATGTATTTTTCGTCCGGCGAAATCAAATTCGCTACCTGCAGGTTCAACACTTGACGCGCGATGGTTCCATTGCAACCCCAGTAATACCGGATCAATGGACGTCCATAGACATCAGCCTCTGCATTTTTCGCAATTGAATTAGCAACCTCAATGCAATTTTTTTGAATTGTTTTCAGAATTTCAGGATTCTTACCCGGTTTTTTAGACAACGCATATTCAAACATTCCAAGATTGGATACATCACTCCAATCCCAGTCTTCATCAATCTTAAAACTAAGGGCTTCAGCCTGAATTTCAAAATCTTTCAGGAAAGATGAATTCCCTGTGGTTTCCCACATTTCGGCAGCAGCCCAAAGTCGATCATCTTTATCCGTGGTTTGGTAACCTCCGGTTTTAAATTCTCCTTGCATAAATCCCTTGTCTTCAAGATTATCTTTCAAAAACTGATAACTCAACTGTGCAGCTGCGAGGCATTTTTGAGAATAAGCCTTGTCAAAGGGTTCGAAATAGCGGGCAGCCTGGGCCATCATGGCTACGAAATCAGCTATAGCCGCTGAACTCCATTCGGTAAAATATCGTTTCTCCTTATCATCTTCGGGTTTACAGAAGGGTTCAAAGTTTTTCCGCGTTAGTTTGTGCGCCACCTTTCCCGTGCCATCAGTATATTGCATGGTTAGCAACCAATCGGTTTCCCATTTCAACTCTTTCAGAAAATCAGGATATCCTTTTGCGGTTTCGGGAAGGTCAAGTGGAAAATTTTTCAAATTGTTTTGAAACTGATCCCAGGCCATAAACATCATTCCCACAGTAATACCGGCATTTACCACATATTTACCATAGTCACCGGCATCGTGCCATCCCTTGGTTCCATCACGGCGTTCGCCGGGTTTTCCCTGGAAATCTTCGAAACCATCTTCCATATGACATGCATCGTGGGCATAATGAATTCCATTGTGATCTCCTTCTACTGCCGTACCGCACCGCCAGAGATAAAAACCCCGCATACTTGTATAAAATGCCTGGTTATAAACCTTGGGAGAAATCTCAAATTCAGTGGATTTAACACCACCAGGCAGTTCAAGATAGTACTTTCCATTTTTGATGATAGAAGAAAAATCGGCAACCGAAACATTTTGGTTCACATCTTTCTGGAAAACCGGACTTGATATTTTCCCTTTAAATACAACTTTTTGATTGGCAACCTGTTTTATTACAAAAGTTTTGGCTTTGCCAATGATAGAAGCTTTTTTAGACGAATGCGGCAGAAAGCCCAGTGAATTTAAATGAATGCTTTGATTCTGAGCAAATACAACAGAATAAATGAAGGCAAAAATGATTAGCAGGAATGTTCTCATCTGAAGGTAAATTAGTTAATTTTATGCTTTAAATGATTTCGTTTGCACCATCCTGATTTCCAAATAAACCGATTAAATAATACAACGATGGATCACAAAAACATTTCGCAAGGTATTGAATCATCTCCGTTTATCCAAAAACATTCAACCCTGATTCGTATTTGGCATTGGGTTACTTTTTTGGTCTTATCTGCTTCGATGATTACGGTTTTAATAAATTCAACAATGCTGAATCCAAGAGACAATGTTGGAATGGTTCAGAATCAGCTGAAAGAAAAAGGTCTCACCGCTTCCGAACAACAGGCATTTGCTGTATCGCATGAATATGAGGACAAAATGTGGAATGTCCATAAATGGCTCGGTTTCGGATTGGCATTTTTATTGGCAACGAGAGTCATGATTGAACTGGTTCAACCTGCAGAGGAAAAAATACGCGCAAGGATTAAAAATGCGATGGGTCTGCTAAAACTAACCGATGAAAATAAAGCCCAATACAGGCATTACCTTAATATAAAAAAGGTATACACGCTATTCTATATTATACTGCTGTTGATGGCGCTTACTGGTTTAGGTCTTGCTTTTGGCCGTGATCTTGGATTCACACGTGAAATCCACGATGCGGTGAAAACGATTCACAGCATTCTGCAGTATTGTATGTATGCATTCGTTTTGATTCATTTGATTGGTGTCGTTATTGCCGAAAATACGAAGGATAAAGGAATTGTCTCGGGGATGATAAATGGCAACAAATCATTGAAATAAAACGTTTTAAAACTCATATTTGATGCTGACTCAATTTAAAAATCATTCACTTCAGAAGTGGATTTTTCTGGTTTTTGTTGGATTCCTTTCCCCCGTTTTTTCTTTTGCTCAAGGATCTCCAAACATCGAAAACATAAAACTAAAATGGCTGGATATTGCATATGCGACAACATCGCCTGCCCAAAAGCTTGATGTTTATTTACCGGAGGGCAATGGACCTTTTCCTGTAATACTTTCGATACATGGAGGCGCATTCAAAGGCGGAGACAAGCGCGATGGGCAGTTGACACCTATGCTTGAAGGACTTAGGATATGCAGTTGTTTCAATAAATTACCGGCTGAGTCCTGAAGCGATATTTCCAGCTCAGATATTTGATGTAAAAGCAGCTGTGCGGTGGATCAGGGCAAATGCAAAGCAATATAAATTCAATCCTGATAAAATTGCCGCCTGGGGTGGCTCAGCAGGAGGAACCCTTGTGGCTTTGGCAGGAACTTCAGGTAATGTGAAAGAATTGGAAGACCTGACTTTGGGTAATCCAACACAATCAAGCCAGGTGCAGGCAGTTGTCGACTGGTTTGGGCCAACCGATTTCCTCAAAATGGATGAACAACTGAAAGAAAGCAAGGTGAAAAACCCGCAAATACACGCTGTTCCGGATTCGCCGGAATCGGAATTGATCGGGAAAAACTTTGCTGATGCACCCGAACTTGTTAAGGCCGTAAATCCTGAAACGTATATTACGCCCGATGATCCGCCGTTTTTAATTCAGCACGGACTGATTGATCACCTGGTTCCTTACCAGGGATCTGTAAATCTTGCTTCAAAACTTAGCGCCATTATCGGAAAACAAAAGGTAACTCTCGAATTGTTTGAAAATAATGATCATGGAGGTCCGGCATTCATTACAGCACAGAATATCTACAAAGTCTTTGCCTTTCTTGACAATTATTTAAAGCATTAATTTATTTATCATTAATTTAAAGAATCAATTATGAAAAAAACACTTTTGTTTTTCGGATGCATGATCTTAATGACATGCTTTTCTTCGTTGAACGCCCAGGCTCAGAAATCTGAGTACAAGTTATCCAAAACCATTCAACTAACCAACGACGGAGGATGGGATTACCTCTCGGTTGATGAAGTAAATCAAAAATTGTTTGTTTCGCACAGCTCCCAGGTGAATGTTGTTGACCTTAAGACCGGTGAACAGATCGCAGTTATCCCTTCCACCGAAGGGGTACATGGCATTGCGATTGCCAATGATCTGAACAAGGCATTTATATCCTGTGGAAAAGATTCCTCAGTTTCGGTTGTCGATTTAAGCACGTTCAAACTGGTTGCAAAAGTAACGGGCACAGGTAAAAATCCGGATGCCATACTTTACGATCAGTTTTCGAAAAAAATATTCACATTCAATGGAAGAAGCAGTAATTCGACAGTAATTGACGCGGTCACGTTAAAGATTATCGCAACGATTCCACTGTCTGGGAAACCTGAATTTTCGCAAACCGATGGCAAAGGAAAGGTTTATGTGAATATTGAGGATAAAAGCACAATAACAGTAATCAATTCGGTTACGATGAAAGTTGAAAAAGAATGGTCGATCGCACCCGGAGAAGAGCCATCAGGATTAGCCCTGGATAATGAGAATCACCGTTTGTTTTCGGTTTGTGGTAATAAAATGATGACAATTTCCGACGCTATAGCCGGGAAAGTCATTACAACAGTGCCAATTGGTGATGGCTGCGATGGTGTGGCTTTCGATCCTGTGACCAAACGCATTTTTGCTTCAAACGGCGAAGGGAAAATGACGGTTGTTCAACAAGTCAGTGCCAATGAATATAAGGTTTTGGAAAACTTTCCAACATTACAAGGAGCAAGAACAATCACAGTTAATAAAACGACTCATCATATCTACCTGCCAACAGCAGAGTTGTTACCTGGTGAAGGCAGAAGACAGTCTAAACCAAATACGTTTAAAGTACTGGAAATAGAACCAGTAAAATAACGGATCCTATTAGTCTGACATAGGATCTGTTTCTTACGGAATTCCAAAGTAAGCATCCATAAAATCAATTGATTTCGTGGGTGCTTTCTTTTGTGCTTTACTTGCTGACCTCCATACCCTTTCTTCATAAATAGAACATTCGAAACATTTATCTATTTACATACGTTTAGAAACACATCAGCACCGCCTCAGAATGGGATATCTGAAAAGAAAAAATTGACATTTCAACCTACAAAGAGGCATTGTATTCATATTATCATTTTTATAAACAATCATTTATAAATTTCTGTATGAAAAAGATGGTCCTTATTGCATTGGGTATTTTTTTACTGATATCAAACACGCATGCTCAAACCAAGCTAAAAGCAAAACCGCCACCTCAATCAGAGATGGATAAAATGATGGAAGATGCCACTAAGGGTATGAGTGATGAAGAAAAGGCACAGATGAAAGAAATGATGAAAGGGGTGATGCATGGCATGGCTAAGAAACTCGGATCGGAGGTGGTTTCTTTTACTGACAATGCAAAACTTATACCTGTAAAAGACGTAAGCCGCATCAACAGTATCGCTAAAAAAAGCTTTACAGATGATGATGTAAAAAATAACACAGTTTTGCTTTATGGTAAACTGATGGCGAAAATTCCAGCTTCAGAAAAAACCATCATAACAGGTGTTATGGGCCAATCACAAAAAGGTTCGGTTCTGATGGAGGCTTCCATTATTTCCTTTATGCAGGGGCATAACGCTGCTGCAATGGGACTTGCAATGAAGGCAGTGCAGGCTGAACCCAAAAATGTAAATTTTCAGAACAACCTGGCGGCTATATTATCACAGAGCGGCTATCCCGAAAATGCGATTCCCTATCTGAAAAAATTATCCACTCAGCTTCCGACAAACAGTACCGTACTTCATAATCTCGGTTACGCATGGTTCAGCCTCGGGCAAATTGACACTGCACAGAGATATTTTGCCTATGCAGCGGTTGGTAATCCCAATAATCCGGAAACAAAGATATGTCGGGGTGTTATCGAAGAATTGAAAGGTGACCCTAAAGATGCCGCCGACAACTATGTGGAATCGTTCGAAGATGTGCCCAATCCGTTTACTGAAAATCTTGTAAAAAATGTGAAAGCAAGCGATAGGCTAGATAAAATTGACTTTGACAAGCTAAAAAGCCGCATCACAATTTACGAATATTTCAAAAAAGACTGGATCAAAATCCCGGAACTGACTGATAATGTTTCAGCTTTTGAAAAAAACATGCGTATTAAAAACGGGTATTCAAAAATGTTTACTGAGCTTAATGCCAATATCGAAGCAATGGCACAGGCGAGTAATGCAGAAATGGATGCCCTGGCTGATAAAGGTGCACCTGAGTTTGTTCAAACCATGATGAAAGAATCGATTAAAGGCCTAAGCATGATGAGCATGCCAGCAGTATATGTGCAAAAAATATTGCAGGCCTATATCGTGAAATGGACCAGTGATTATCAAAAGGAGAGTGCTGATTTGATGCAACAAATGAATGCCCGGAAAATTGAGATGACTAAAAGTGGAGATAATGATAAGTGCCCTGATTTTGACCGTAAGAATAATGAGTTCCTTGCTTATGCCAATCCTATTATCCGGGAATTTCACGCAAAAAAAATTGAAGAGTTTCGTGTTTGGTTAAACGCCTTTTGTACCTGGAGTTGGTATATTGCCGGCAACCCTAAAAACGTGGTGATGACCCAATGTATTGCCTGGACAGGATTTATTACTGAAATGTACCAAACGGCCATTGAAGACCAGGATGCAATTGCGATGTCCTGCGTGGATCAGGATGGTAATGGCGTAACTTATACTCCGGCACCTGCCATTCCGAATTTTACCTGCCC
>Ga0209386_1001208_pt1 | contig 10928 bp, 18 predicted proteins | sample NGEPertwo_FD_184510 | JGI IMG/M metagenome (GOLD analysis project Ga0209386, IMG submission 184510) | Arctic peat soil microbial communities from the Barrow Environmental Observatory site, Barrow, Alaska, USA - NGEE Permafrost154B-two... | ecosystem: Environmental > Terrestrial > Soil > Wetlands... | reverse complement strand
ACCCCATACCCTGGCCGGGTTGTCCTGTACGCCTTCTGATCTTGTTGTGACTGGATTGTATCTGTACGATGGCGGGGTGTTTGATGTTATTAAGACACTGAAGCCCTCGGGGCGGGGTGAGCTTGAGATAATGGATGTGAACAATGAGTATATCAGGCAGGGTGCGATGGGGTATTCTGTGCTGGATGGATACTGGAGCGATGCGGGAACGTTCGAGAGCTTGTTGAGGGCTGGGGTTATGGTAAGTAAAAGGGGTTAGCAAATACATGTATCAAACTACTGAAAATGGACGTATCAAGCTCTAAAAGAAAGACTATTGCAGGTGGAGTAATCTTTGTTTCAACAAATAAAATCCTGGCCTGCGGCATCCCCGTGGTTGCCACATCCGTGGGCGGGATTCCAGAGCAGGTGCAAGACGACATCACGGGCTTCCTCACACCACCCGGAGATGCGGAGGCGATGGCGGCATGGATTGTGCAGATGCTGGAGGATGATGAATTGAGGCTGAGGATGGGCATGCAGGCGGCAGAAGATGCGAAGCAGAGATTTGATGTTGAGGGGACGGCGGAAGAGTATTTGAGTTGGTATGGGGAAATCCTGAACCGAATATCACTCTAAAAGTATATAGCACCCTGGTCTTTTCTATATGGAAAGATTATTAATGCTTGCAACTAATTCTCACAGGATAACTTATGAAACATAAAGTAATTAGCAGAAACAAAAAATTAATGCCAGTAAAGGCACAAGAAAACGAGAATGTTTTTGACCCATCCGAATATAGGGGAATATATAAAGATCTAAAAAATCAACTTGATGAAGAGATTGAGCATTTAAGAGGGGAATGGATCAGAGAGTGAATATATATCTTATAGATACGAACATTCTTATTTATTACTTTGCAGATGAGATCCCACTAGAAGAAATTGAAACATTGGAACAAATTTTTAGAACATCATTCAATGTATCTATAATAACAAAGATAGAATTCCTGGGATGGAAAAGTCATACAGACGAAGGATATGAAAAGGCAAAGGAATTCATCAATTTCGCTCATACGATTTCATTGAATAATAAAATAGCGGATATGGCGATTGATATAAGACGAAAAAACCGAATTAAGTTGCCAGATGCTGTAATTGCTGCGACTGCTTTATCGAAGGATTTAATTCTTGTAACAAGAAATTCTAAAGATTTTAAAGCAATCGAATACATTAAAATGTATAATCCGTTTCAAACGGAATAGTGGCTGAGATCTGACACGAGCTATTAGACCTGCCACATATCCGTGGGCGGGATTCCAGAGCAGGTGCGAGACGGCATCACGGGCTTTCTCACGCCGCCCGGGGATGCAGAGGCGATGGCGGCACGGATTGTGCAGTTGATAGAGGATGAAGAATTTTGCATCCGCTGGATTATAATCTGTATCGAAATAGGCAGAAAATAATATATGCAATCGCGTATAATCACGTTTGAGGTTGAATAATGCAGAAGATTAAAGCTATAATTACAGGATGCAAGGTGCATGATGTTGGGTATAGGGTGCTTCTTGTGAACAAAGCCCTCTCTTTGGGTATTGGTAATTTTAATGCATTCAATACACATTTTGATGGGAGTCAGGCAGTCATTGTTATTATTGAGGCAGACGATGGGGCAATGGAGGAGTTTAAGAGTTTTCTTGTTTCTGCCAGGGCAGAAAAATCGCTTGTAGGTGAGGTATCGTTTGCAGAGTACAGGAATAATGTTCCCCCTATTGAGAGAATTATGCAATTCCTCCAAATGGAACAATGTGGCAGAGATATTCCGATACTTTTACAGATGCTGAATAAACAAGATACAAGTATATCCATTCTGGAATCGTTTAAAGAGGAAAGTAACAGTAATTTCTCAGATTTGAAGCAAATTCTCAGGAAGCATGATATTGATGCAGGAGATAGGTTCGCATCAATTCAAAAAGATATTTTCGACATTAAGAATCGGCTTTCAAGTGTCGAGTCCGCAGTTTCTATGGCATGATAAACGCAGTAGTGGTGGATGAAAGCAGGGGCTGGGTGCTGAGCAATGGATATGAAGATACGGTATCGGGTTTTGGCGAAAAGATTTTGTATACCCAGAACTTAGATTTATATCACATATAAAATATATTTCCGGCGGAGGGCAGGTGTTTAGTCTACTCTAAACCCGCTGCGGCAATGAATTCAAAACCACAATCAACGGAGTTCGTTTCGAGTTCGTACAAGTTCGCTGTCAATTTTTTACTTTTTTTTAAACACCGAACTCATACGAACTATAACGAACTCTTGTTGTTTATAAATCTAAACACAATGATTTATTCCTAACATACCACAAATCAAGCCAATATCTTTATATTCTCTCCCTCCATCAAATGAATAAAATTCATTCAAGGATAAACCAATCATGAAAGGCATTATTCCCCCAAGTTGCTATTCTGCAGCATCCCATGTCCTGGCCGGGCTATCCTGTATGCCTTCTGATCTTGCTGCGGGCGGGTTGTATCTGTACGATGGCGGGGTATTTGATATTATCAGGGCACTGAAACCCTCGGGGCGGGGTGAGCTTGAGATAACGGATGTGAACAATGAGTATATCAGACAAGGTGCGATGGGGTATTCGGTGCTGGATGGGTGTAAGGGAGAGATGCCGGGACGTTTGAGCGCTTGTTGAGGGCTGGGATGATGCTTAATGAACAAGTGTTTAAGCTTCCTGATTCAGAGTGATAATTGCAATCATTCTCGGCACCTGCCCTGCGGAATGTGAATGTGTTGGTGCGAGGATTGTTGAATGTGCAGAAGGTTATGCAGATCGATGATGGTGGGGTGAATCCGTTTGAAGATGTAAAAGCAGTGGGGAAGATTTTGGATCGAATTGAATAACAGGATGTTGCCAATAAAAGCATATTTAGTTAAATAGGTTGCAAATATAATATATACTATATAATATACGATTTAAGCGAGGCGAAATAATGAATGTTATGAATTATACTGCTAGGGTGTTGCCTGATGGGCATATCTCGCTTCCTCTTGATATTAAAGAAGCGATGGGTTTGACAGTCAATAGTGTGGTGAAAATCACATTAGAAAAAGATGTTCGAAAAGAAGCTGCAATGAAGGCATTTGGCATCTGGTCTGAAAGAATTGATATTGAAGGAGGTGTCGAATATGTTAATAGCATAAGAGAGGGGTGGGATAAGAGAACTAAGAGGAGAGATGATGCAGAAAACACGGTTTCTTGTTGATACTGATATTATTATTAATTACTTGAGGGGTGGAGATAATGCCAGAGATTTTATTATGACTATTATTGAGGGGGGTACATCGGGATTTTTTTCAGTTATAACTGAAGCTGAACTGTTATCAGGCTCAAGGAATGCTGACGATAACTTCGCTATTTATTCAGTACTGGATTGTATGGAGGCGATTGTGGTCGAAAGAAATATCGCAGCCACTGCCGGAAGGTTAAGGCAAAAATATTATTCTACCCATAAGACTGAACTTCCAGATGCCATAATTGTAGCAACTGCCAATGAATATGGACTTGTATTAGCTACTGCAAATGAGAAGCATTTTAATGTTTTCGAGGAGATACAAGCTAAATACATAAAAGAATCTTAATACGATATTTCTATATAAATAAAGAGATTACAATCATGACCAAAACAGCATTAATAACAGGAATCACAGGCCAGGACGGCGCATATCTTGCTGAGTTCCTCCTGAACAAAGGATATATCGTACACGGCATCAAACGGCGCTCATCTTCGTTCAACACAGAGCGCATAGACCATCTGTACAGGGATCCCCACGAAAGAAACGTGAATTTCTTCATGCATTACGGCGACCTGACAGATTCCACGAACCTGATCCGGATCGTTCAGGAGGTCAAGCCTGATGAACTCTACAACCTCGCTGCCCAGAGTCATGTACAGGTTTCCTTCGATACCCCTGAGTACACCGCAAATTCCGATGCCATAGGAACACTGCGTCTGCTTGAGGCCATACGCATTCTTGGGCTTGAGAAGAAGACGAAGTTCTACCAGGCCTCTACCAGTGAGCTCTATGGCAAGGTACAGGAGATTCCGCAAAGCGAGACCACGCCCTTCTATCCAAGAAGTCCCTATGGCGCAGCCAAGTTATACGCCTACTGGGTCACTGTGAACTACCGCGAGGCATATGGGATATTTGCCTGTAACGGCATCCTGTTCAATCACGAATCCCCCATGCGCGGTGAGACCTTTGTGACGCGGAAGATCACGATGGCTGTGGCAAGGATCAAGAACGGGCTGCAGGAGAGATTATATCTTGGCAATCTGGATGCAAAACGGGATTGGGGCTTTGCAGGGGATTATGTGGAGGCCATGTGGCTCATGCTCCAGCAGGATGTGCCAGATGATTTTGTTATTGCTACGGGTAAGACGCATTCTGTGCGGGAGTTTGTGGAGCTTGCGTTCGGGGAGGTTGGGATTGGGATTGAGTGGCGCGGGGAAGGTGTTGATGAAGTTGGTGTGGATGCTGTTACAGGTGATGCCAGGGTTAAGATCGATCCGAGGTATTACAGGCCTACTGAGGTGGAACTTTTGTTAGGGGATCCGAGGAAGGCTAAGGAGAAGCTGGGATGGGAGGCTAAGGTCGGGTTGAAGGGGCTGGTGAAGATGATGGTTGAAGGGGATCTGGGGAAGTTGTGATTAGAAAAATGGGAGACTTTTTAATTTATCCCTAGATAAGGAATTGGTGTATGGTTTTTCAACCACAGAGGACACAGAGATCACAGAGGTGTGTCGCTTTTCTTTGTGGTTTTTCAAACCAGACGATTATAAAAACCCCCCTGTAATATAATTTAAGTGTTTCAAAGTATCGTTAAAAAATAGATTACCTGGCTTTTAGGTGTGGTGCAGGTGAATCAAAGTCGGGGGCGGGTTTTGTGCCCCGATTCAATCCATCAAGGGATCTTCAAGCTTTTTCATTTCAATCATATATTTAATCTGGTTTTTCACAATGCATAAAGTATGACTTTGCGCAAATTAATCTGAGCGAAAGGATGATTTTTTTGTATCGTAACTATTTTTTGCTGGCTTGCTGCTGTTCAGGAGTCTAAAGGGAAAATATGAAGAAAAACGATTTAGTTAATCAGAGGACAATCTTTGTTCCAAACTGATTAACCGTTTTTCCAAAAGAGAAATATTCGATCCCATGGGGGATTTTTAGCATTGTATAAATACTCCCCATCCCAGGATAGATTGCTTTTAGCATTGGATGGATGCTCCCCATCCCAGGATAAATCGCTTTTAGCATTGTATAAATGGTCTCCATCCAAGGATAAATCGCTTTTAGCATTGGATAAATGCTCCCCATCCTGGTATAGATTGCTTTTAGCATTGTATAAATGCTCCCTATCCTGGGATAAATTGCTTTTAGCATTGTATAAATGCTCCATCCCCAGGGGATTTCCGCTATCAAGTGGCAAATTGTTTGGCTCAGGTTCGGTTATTATGTTTCTGCTGGAGTGCGTTTTCCTCTTGCCGATTCATTGGCCATCTGGTCACGGAGTTGTCTTAATCGTTTGGCTAATGGAGTATCCTTACCAAGAACACCCACCATAGCATCAATTAGGGAACTCGTCTGAAGATAAGTGGCATTGAGTGCACTTACTGCCTTTTCTGTTGATTCAACGAGTTTTGCTTTCATTGCTTCTTGCTGGGCGTCAAGTTCGACTGCCAATTTTAGGCTATTTTCAAGTTCAAGGAGTTTTATTGCAGGGTCAAAGCCGCCATTTTGTAGTTCGGTCGTACTATCCCGAATAAGCTGTGCGACTGTCTGAGCAAAAGAAAGTTTCTGGGCATATGTTAAATTCGTCATTTATTTATCACCTTATTTATAACTGTGTATGATTTATAAATACTTTGGCTTTTGAATCTTTTTAAATATGGCAGGGATTCTTTGATTGATAAAAGCTTTGCATTTCTGGTTTTATGCAGGGATGTCGAGGGTTTATCGAGAAGGGTTGATGCATCAGGGGAGATATCAGAAGGATAGGTGTCGGATTTTTATTTGGCACGTAGAAGCCGCCGGGGGCTGATATTAAGCAATGGATGCGAGGATACAGCATTGGGTTGGATAAAAATAATTTGCATAGCCAGAACTCCTATCTATATAGCATACAAAATATATTTCCAGCTGCGGGCAGGTGGGTGAGCGGTCTACTCTAAACCCACTGCATCATAAACAAATTCAAAACTTACGATTTGCAGCCACGAGTCTTTTGGCTCACGTATTCGAGATCCTGAAACTGGGCTAACCTATATTACCAATGGGTTCATTATCAAGGAATAACAACACAGAAGAGGAAAAAAGTTTGCAGGACTATGATATAACTCTTAAGTATTTATCTGATAAATTCCCGAAACATTTTGTGGAATTCATTATTGATGGATTTGAAGGGGAGGTAACACCCCTTGATAAGGAGTTACCAACTAACAAACGTCAAACCGATTATCTTGTTAAAGTCAAGGACACCTCTTTAAATAATGGGATTGAGGATTTCATTTTGCATATTGAATTTCAGAGTTCACATGACGTCGATATGCCACAGCGGATGATGGCGTATTATGCAAGAATCGTTGACAAACATAAGTTACCAGTTTATCCAGTTGTTGTATATCTTAATCAGACTGATGAGAACCGCACTATTCAGAGTGAGTATATGAGTTCAATATATAATGAAGATATAATGAAATTCAGGTATAAGGTGGTGAAGGTCTGGGAAATCGATTCGACTCGAATAATAGGTAATTCTTTATATGGCTTATTCCCAATAATTCCATTAACAAGTCATGAAATTGCCAGTGAGAAGGAGTATCTGGAAACATGTTTCGATCTGGTGCAGAATGTTGATATTGATGATAAGGTATTAAAGTCTGAGATGCTTGTATGTACCAGCATACTTGCAGGGTTGAAGTATCCAAAAGATATGATTAAAAGCTTGATGAAGGAGGAAATAATGAAAGAATCAGTGATATATCAAGATATTCTCAATGAAGGAAAGGTAGAAGGAAAAGCAGAAGGAAAAGCAGAAGGAATGGAGGAAAGCATCATTTCTGTGTTATCTACCAGATTTGACAATGTTTCTGCTAATCTGGTGGAGATGGTTCACCATATCAAAAACAAATCTAAATTGAATGATTTTCTAAAACTAGCAGTCACGAGCAAGTCTATTTCCGAATTTGAGCAGAAGATACGATCAGCGTAGTTATTCTGCGTGCAAATGCCGTGCAGTCCTTCGGGGCTGGGGTTATGGTTAGGGAATGCAGGGCATCCGGTATTAATTGATTATAGCATGAACTCATACTTATATATCATATAAAATATATTTCCGGCGGGGCAGGTGTTTAGTCTACTCTAAACCCACTGCGGCAAAAAATCCAGACACAGATAAACGCAGATTTTTTCCACCAAAGAAATACATTTAAATACATCTCAATAGTTAAGAAAACTCAGGATAAAAATATGAGATTCACTTCAATTATGGACGCCCGTCCCCATCTAATCCAGCATGCCCAGCCGTCTGAGCCTTATAGAGATCTGCTGGTCGGGGTCGGGTTGTGAATGCATGAATAAAAGTGAGGGGCGGATTTTGATTTACCATGCAGAATCAGCCGGGGGCTGGAATGATGTGCAGTGCATGCAAGACTTTGCAGATATACTAATTCTAGTCAGTTTTTTGTAACTATTATTTATTAGTTTACTTTACTGTATTGTTTTATTTCAAGATAATTATGAATTATACTTGCGGAGTAGTATAATAGAATATACGACAGATTTTTAAGTATGGGATCTAATAAAATCTTAGTGATGCATATGCGAATGAGAGCAATATACAAGAACAATGTTTTGAGACCATTAAAAAAATTAGATCTAAGTGAAGGCGAAATGGTCGAGATTAGTGTAATGTCAATGTCAACAGCACATAAATTTCAGAACACTCTTGCATTTTCTGATCAAAACCTAATAGAAGAAATTGCAGAATGTGATGACTTTGTCTGAGGTGCCTCAAATCCCATTCGGCGAAAAAGTTATATTTGATACTAACATATTTATTTATTCAGCATTGGGTCATCAAAGATACGGAAATTATTGCACGCATCTTATCTATGAAGTAGAATCCGGGGAAATCGCTGGATACATCCCTACCATTGTGTTAAATGAATTATTGCACAGGTTGATGATTGCAGAAGTTATCAAAAAAGGCTTCGCAAGACATACAAAGGATGCTATAAATGCCTTGAAACATGATAGTAGTATAATCCCGAGTTTGGATATTTGTTGGGAAGAACTGAACCGGATATATGAAATGCATTTTACCATTTTAGAAGAAAAACCAGATACATTTGCCAAATCAATCCCAATTTCACGTAGATATTCACTATTGGCAAAAGATGCATACATCGCCTCGTTCGCCAAGTCATATGGAATAACGAATATCGCAACCAATGATCGTGATTTTGAGCATGTTGAATGGCTAAACGTATGGAGGCCGTAATAATCCTAATAATCATCTTACACACACATAATAAAATAAAATAATATAATGTAGATAAGCTGTAGAAATTTTTTTATTAATCAGTTTCGGTGTGGCTGATCTGGATAAGAGCAAGGGGGGGGTGAGCTTGAGATAACTGATGTGAACAATGAGTATATCAGACAAGGTGCGATGGGGTATTCGGTGCTGGATGGATACTGGAGCGATGCGGGGACGTTCGAAAGCTTGTTGAGGGCTGGGGTTATGGTTAGAGATTAATATAAAAATATTGAATCTATTGGAATCTGATTCATAACTCCATGCGGAACGCAATATAAATATATGTTAACATTTAGTACACTTGACGTTGTGGAAAGTATTTATGTTATTGCGTGCATGGGGAGTATGTGATTGTATGAAAGAGAAGAAGTTAACGCGAGAAGAGTTGAAAAATTTAGCGCGGGAAGGCGCTGGTGCACTATCATGGATAAAACTATCAGAACCATTAGAGATGAGATTGGAAAAGATCGAGAAGGAGTTATCCCATCTTTAATATTGGTTATTGACACGAATATTCTTGCAGATTATGCGTGGGCCCGCGACAGTAATGTGATTTTTCTGGTTGAGGAGATTGCTCCAGATTTTTCTGATTTTTTAATTATCGTTCCCAAAATATGTGAAGTTGAATTTAAATTAATAACAAGAGAAGAAATAAATGCATGGAAAAATCTCCAACAACTGATTACGAGTAAAATTAAGGATCTTAAACGATATGCTGGATTTGAAGAGTTGCATGATCGACTTAAAGATGATGCAAATAATCTGAGCCACCTTATAACAAAACTGAAAGATGCAATGGCAAAAGAAGTTGAGATTCTATCCAAGTTGATGCTACTTTTTTCAGTAAATCTTCCACTCCATTATGCAGATTCATTTTATATCTCAAAGGATCCTGAATATGGTTTGTTGTTCGAAGATTCTCTGGTCTTTTCATTTGTTAAGCTTGTTGGACAATCCATCGGTGATGGTGGTAAAGTACTTTTCTTAACAAAGGATCATGACTTTGACAACGAAAAAGTTTTAAATGATTTGGGTGAAGTAGGTGTGGAGGTTTATTTTAATTCAGGGGAATGTATTCAACGGATCAAGAATATATTGGGCTAAATTTAGCTTTAAAATCAATTCCTGGATAAATTTAAGACACAGATTCGAGTTTACGGGTTTTTGCTTATTCTGTCCGCACGCAGCCCAAGGACAAAACCGGGGGCTGGGATGTTGTGTATCGAATGCAAGACCATGGAATTGGAGAATAAATTCATTTTTATTGAACCTCCACTTATATAACATAAAAAATATATTTCCGGCAGGGGCGGGCGGTCTACTCTAAACCCGTTGCGGTAAATAATTCAAACCACAGCAAATAACAGGCATAATCAAATATAATATTTAGACAGGATGTACAGGATATTGTTATGTCCACACCCTATAAATCCTGCCATCCGATCAATAAAATGTAAATGATAACAAAGCCAAAAATTTCAGACGCGGATTTACGCAGGATTAACGCGGATTTTGGTTCACGGGTTTTCTCTTATTCCCCCAAGCCAAAATCTTTATATAGTCTAACTCCATCAGATGACTAAAATCATTCAAGGACAAACCAATCATGACATGCACCAATATCCCAAATCCATATTGCTATCCTGTACGCCTTCTGATCTTGTTGTGACTGGATTGTATCTGTACGATGGCGGGGTGAGCTTGAGATAACTGATGTGAATAATGAGTATATCAGGCAGGGGGCGATTGGGTATTCGATGCTGGATGGATGTTTTCCGCGATGCTGGAACGTTCGAGAGCTTGTTGAGGGCTGGGAGTATGGTTAAGAAATGCAAGGAGAAAAATAACTACATTAAACTTAGTTGTTATCAGACAAGCATTAATCTGCCAAACACTATATTTGATTAGAAAATGAACAAAACTATTTTGTGATTTAAAATATTGGAAGGATTATCTCTTGCGGCTGAAGAATATTATTTGGATGGATGAGTTTACAGTGAAAATCCAAGTGAAGCACAATCTCACTATTGATGAGGTTGAAGATGCTCTACTTTCAAGGGCTATTTTCCGACGTGCAAGTCGGGGTAAGGTAAATGGGGAAAATGTCTATGTCGCATATGGGAAAACTAATAGTGGACGTTATCTTTTTATAGTATTTATTTATAAACCATCTATGGAAGGTCTTATTATTTCAGCAAGAGACATGACACACAAAGAACAAAGGTACTACAATGCCAAAAAAAGATAGTGAAATCCCCGATGAATTCAAAACATATGAAGAAGCTGCTGAGTTCTGGGAGGGTCACGACAGTACGGACTATCTAGAGATACTGGATGAG
>Ga0209386_1001207_pt1 | contig 10941 bp, 9 predicted proteins | sample NGEPertwo_FD_184510 | JGI IMG/M metagenome (GOLD analysis project Ga0209386, IMG submission 184510) | Arctic peat soil microbial communities from the Barrow Environmental Observatory site, Barrow, Alaska, USA - NGEE Permafrost154B-two... | ecosystem: Environmental > Terrestrial > Soil > Wetlands... | reverse complement strand
TCTTCTGCCAGTCTGATTAGCTTTTCACTGCCATTTTCGGTGACATCTTCAGCTATTATAAGCAGTTTTATTTTCCCGTGATTTATTCCATGAATACATGTATTGTACCCGCTTATCAGCCCTCTGGACTTTTTAGCGAAACCCAGATAACTATCTATTTTATCTCTCATATTGTTTCAATTCCTCAAACAACTTCGCAATTTGTTCCTTCGTTAGTTCCATTTCCAGATTTCTTCCAATTGCCTTTTTCTTTTGAGCCTTTTCAAAACATTCTTTGCTTGGGCAAAGATAAACGCCTCTTCCCTTTGCTTTTCCAGTTTTGTCTATTGAAACTTCACCTTCATATCCTGCAATTCGAATAAGTTCTTTTTTCTCTTTTGATTCCATGCATCCTACGCATCTCCGCATTGGCGCTGCTTTCGTTTTCAATCAAATCTCCCCTATTCCTCAATCTTTTCTTCTAGTTCCAGAATTTCTTCTTCAATAATTTCTTCCGTTACCAAAGTTTCTTCCGGTTGCTGAATTTCTTCTTCCGTTACCAAAGTTTCTTCCGGTTGCTGAATTTCTTCTTCCATGCCTTCGTCTTCAGTTTCTAAATATTCTTCTTCGAAATCATCCTCTGGATATTCAATATCTTCCTGGAAATATTGGCTGTGGCTTTTTATATCAATCTTCCAACTGCAAAGCTTTGCTGCAAGTCTTACGTTCTGTCCCTCTTTACCGATTGCCAATGACAGCTGGTAATCAGGTACTACGACTACCGCAGTTTTTTCATCCGGACTGACAATTACCTTTTCAACTTTTGCAGGGCTCAATGCACTGCTGATCAGTTTTTCAGGATCGTCACTCCAATTTATGATATCAATCTTTTCTCCAAAGATTTCATCAACAATCACCTGGACTCTTGAACCTCTTGAACCAACGCATGCTCCTACCGGATCAACATTCTCGTCTAATGAGGCAACCGCGATTTTTGTCCTTGAACCAGCTTCTCTTGAAATACTTTTAATGACAACAACTCCGTCCTGTATTTCTGGCACTTCCAATTCAAACAATCTTTTCACTAAGCCAGGATGCGACCTTGAAAGGTAAACCTGAGGCCCCTTTGTGGTTTTCTTGACATCCATTATATAAACTTTCAGTCTGTTGTTTACTGTGTATGTTTCTCCAGGTACCTGTTCAGTTCCTGCAAGGATTCCTTCAGCTTTTCCCATATTGATAAATACAGTTTCATTGCTGATTCGCTGAACTACGCCTGTCACAAGTTCCCCCTGCCTGGTCACATAATCATCAAAGATCATTCCACGTTCTGCTTCTCTTATTCTTTGTACAACCACCTGTTTCGCCGTCTGCGCAGCTATTCTGCCAAAATCTCTGGGTGTTACCTGATATTCAATGGCGTCTCCCACAGTATACCGGGGATCAATTTCAAGTGCATCCTCAATGGAAATTTCGGTTAAATCATCAACCACCTCTTCAACAATATTTCTTTTCATGAAGACGTCAATGTCTCCCTCATCCCTGTCAATTACAACCCTTACGTTCTGTGAAGTACCATAATTTTTTTTATAAGCAGAGACCAAAGCAATTTCAATTGATTCAATAAGAATATCCTTTGAAATCTCTTTTTCCTTTTCCAGCTCATCTATAGCTTTAATAAATTCTTTATTCATTTTTTCCCCAATTCCTCCTTTAAAAAACTACAACTAGTTTTGTTTTTGCAACTGCCTCAAAAGGTAATTCTATATTTTTACCATCACCGTCCCTAACAACTATATTATTATTTATAAGACCAATCAACTGGCCCGAATAAACTTTTTTTCCACCAATCGCCTTATATAAAGTAATTTCTACTTCTTTTCCGGCAAATTTTGTATAATCTTTCTCAAACAGCAAAGTTCTGTCTAATCCCGCGGAAGAAACCTCTAAATAGTAGTTTTGCTCGATTGGATCAATTTCATCCATCTTTTCGCTTAAATATCTGCTTACTTTCTCACAGTCTTCAATACTAATATATTGTTCTTCCCCTCCAACCGGCAACTTGTCAAGATAGACCCTTAAAAACCAGTCTTTTACCTCTTTTACAAACTCAACATTATAGAGTTCGTACCCGTTTTCCTCTAAAAATCCTTCGAGTAATTCGGCTATAATATCCTTAATTTTTTTCTTTGCCATCTGCTATCACCCTTATTTTTTCCCTATTACAATAGTGAAAGAGTGGGCTTCCCCACTCTTTGCTACTTACCGAAATTTAATTTCTACTTAAATATATCACAAAACTTCATAAATTACAAGTTATTTTCGATTATTTCCATTGCCTTTTCTGGATTTTTAATCTTCATGATCAATCTTGCCATCCCGCCGTTTGAGTACCCATTGGTTCATTCCAAATCATCTTCATTTCTCGCTTTCGAAAACCATTAAAGTTCTCTGATAATCTCCACGCCATTTTTTTTCAGGAGCTCCTCTGCTTTTTCTCTATCACTTACTCTAAGTACAAAAAGCTGAGATCCATCCTCTCTGACAAGGAAGCTGTAAATATAATCAATATTTATATCATTGTCACCAAGTAATGTGAAAATATCGTTCAGACTGCCTATTCTGTCTTCAGGACTTATGGTTAAGACGTCACTTATTTTTGATACAATACCTGCCTTGGCAAGCACTTGAACTGCCTTTTCCGGATCGCTGACAACTGTTCGTAGAATCCCGTAATCAACAGTATCATAAACTGAAAGAGCTCTGATATCTATTTCATTATCACGAAATATTTTTGTTACGTCTGCTAATGTACCTTTTTCATTTGCAACAAATATTGATAATTGTTTGATTCCCATTCACTTTTCCTCCCTCATGTCATTCACCGTTATTTATATTCTTCTCTCTCAACCTTGTTCCATTTGTTTTTATAACTCTTGTATTTTATCATAGCATAAATTCGAATGATATTACACACCTGTCTGTAAAATAATGGCTCAAATATGGAAAAAGCCAATAATATAAATGCATCTCTATTACTTTTTTTATTGTTTAATGTATATTTTTCTATCATTGATGCTGAAATCGTCACAGTGAAACTGTAAACTAAAATACTTATAATAAGCAGCAAAAAAATCCACGAATTAAAAAGTCCGAAAACAACGGCTAAAGATATTACAATGTAACCAGAGATTTCAACTATTGATGAGAATAATTCAAAAAAAGTGTAATATACTGCACCAAGAAGACCTATTTTCCTGTATTTCGGGTTTAGAATAACGCTTTTATGCGCCTGTAGGCTTTGCATAAGGCCAACATGCCATCTGATTCTCTGGTTCCTGAAATCTTTAAAATTTGTAGGTACCTGCGTAAAGCAATAAGCTTCGGGAACATATTGAATTCTATAATCAATATTATTCTCAATACAGTGCTTGTTCAATCTCATGACAAGTTCCATATCCTCCCCAACAGTGTCTGCCCTGTACCCGCCAACCTCAATAACCTTGCTCCTTTTAAAAATACCAAAAGCTCCAGAAATAATTATGTTCGTATTGATATTATTCCAGGCTATTCTGGACACCAGAAAAACTCTCAAATATTCCAGCGTCTGGAAAATCAGGAAATAACCCTTCAGTTTTCTTTCTTCTGCAATCTCTCCTTTTTCAATCTTTAAATTGTTTGAAATTTTAACATTTCCACCAACTGCAATAGTTCTTTTATCCAGTAAAAATGGCTCTACGATCTTTGCCAAAGCATCTTTCTTTATGATACAATCTGAATCCATGGCAATAAATAAGGGATATTTACTTATATTAATTCCTGCATTTAAGGCATCCGCCTTGCCGCCATTCTTTTTATTTACCAGAGTAATACTGATTCCTTTCACTTTGCCTTCATAGATATTTAAAATCTGTTCGGTTTTCAATACTTTAGCAAATGATTTGTAGGTTTCGTTCAACTCAAAAATTTCTATTACCTTTGATAATGTTTCATCGGTTGAGCCATCATTTACTACAATGATTTCAATTTTCTTGTAGTCCAGTGCCGTCAGTGAAAAAACACTGTCAATGATGACCTTCACTTCGTTGTAAGCCGGTAATATAATAGATACAGGCATAACGTCTTCACTGATGATGTCAAAAATATGAAAGTTTTCTTTACTTTCCTGAAACTTCCTTGACATGGTAACCGCCGAAGAAAGAGTCGTCATGCAAAATATCGTCACAATAATAATTGTGTAGATAATGATTGTATTATTAAATGCGATTACAAAATCAACCCAATTCATATCGGCCCACCCTTTTCTCCATTGCGTATTCCAGCGCTTCTTTAGCATACTGGTCATTCCCATCAAGTATTCGGTTTAATTTTTCAGCACTTGTGCCTATTTTTACTAAAGCCTTCGCAGAATTGTGTCTGATATACCAATTCGGATCCTTGATTTTCTCCAAATATATTTCTTCAACCTCACTCTTATCCAGTTTGATCAGATAATTCAATACCACAACTCTGACTTCCCAGATGGGGCAGTCCACAAGCTGCAAAATGTAACGATCTGCTTCCTCGCTGTTAACCACTTGAAAATATCTGATAGAAGCCATAATAAGGTCTAAAGTTCTTATGTTGGGCTTGTCTGTGCTGTAAATACCAATTGATTCTTTTAGCTTTTCAAGTATAAACTCCCGAACTTTCTCATATTTGTTGGTTCCAAAATATTTCACGGCCAGAATGCATTGATTTATTTTCACGCCCTTCAATGCTTTTATTTGATAATTGATTAATTCTTCCTTGTCTCCTTCATAGCTGTTCAGTATATATACATATAAGCTGTCATCATTTATCTCATTTGGTATATTCGAGATTTTATAACTCTTTATAAACGCTTCATAATCTCCTAATTTTGCATAGGCCAAAACAATGTTATATCCAAAATAAAAATTCAGTTCTTCATAAAACTTCTTTTCATACTCCACAATTTTAGGAATTGCTTTTTTATCTCTCAGTTCGCCGAGCATAATCAACGCATTCAAATCCCCATACCGCCTTCTGTTATAATATACGGTTTTATATAACTCCTGGCGCGAAAAATAATCCACCAGTCTTTGTTTTCTGCATTGTTTTTCTTCCTTAGAATTGGTGGAGCCGGCTATTGCTCTGATTTTAAGCACACCGTAATAAATCCATAAATCCAGAAGATAGGAATTCTTTCTTTTTTTCAGTATACTTATAAAATTCATTAAATCTGGTTCCTGCAGTTCCGTGCCGACTAAATCTGATTTTCCCGTCAAAGCTCCGGTTTCAATCTGTTCAAGTGAGCGCTCAATCAGTTCTAAATATTGTTCTGCTACTCTTTTGTATCTCCATTTTCTGATTCTGTTCGCAATCGTTTCAGTCCTGGTATAAAGCTGCATGCAAAGCATCAGATAAAGATAAAGAATAATAATAAAAAGAAATGCTTTAATGATGAACGGCAGACTGATCCATATTAAGATTAATTTACCCATAGTCTACTCCTTTTTTGCCTTTTCAGCCAATGCATCCTTTATGTAATAATAAGAATCTTTAAGTCTTTCCTCATATTTCGGTGCTTCCCACGAATCCCAGATGGATTCAGCAAATTTTATGTCCTCACCGTTTTGATTGCTGTCCAGCTTCAATCCTAAAGAAATACTGCTGATTTTAACAGATGGCAACTCACTGCCAGCAACAAAATTACTCGACAAGCTATTAAAATTTCCAAGAACACTTTTGGTTGAAGGATCACTCACGTTCAGCAACAGCCATGGTATTTTTATTTCAATTGAATTACCAGTCTGGTAAAAGTCTCCTTCTTTATTGCCATAAACCAGTTTCCCTGTTTCATAATAGGAGGGCTCCACCAATATGTCATTCTGCGGCAGATAAATTCTGTTTCTTAATCTCAAATTAATATTAGAATATTCCTTATCCGTTTTTGTATTTATTTGCTTTGAAAAAAGAAATGCGAACGGGTCATAATCAGATTCTACCTGTATTCTGGTATTGTTTTCCCCATCTAAATTCAGAATAAACTCTATGCCTTTATCTTTCTTTGTATCAATCAGAACCTGCAGTTTTTCCTTATTGATATCGATTCCATCTTTTACAATCTTAACACATAGATATTCTTCATCATATGTCGTATAAAGTTGGGTATCATTTTTCACTATTAAAGGATCCTTTGAATATGGTCTCATTACCGGATCAAATGCAAGCAACCCAAAATTCTGCTCACTGGTTTGTACGTCATGCCACCTGATCCTGCCTTCAGCTGTGTTCTGTTCCATGGTATTCCAGGTTCTTTTAAACCACTCATCCTGCCAGGCAAAAATAATTCCGCCATTTAATCCCGCGCTCTTAATATCCCCAAGCATGGATATAATCATTTCACCCTGCTTCGCTTCGATTATGCCGCCTTGATTGTATCCCCTGCTTAGGTCCTCATGCGTCACGCCCCTTGAGGTTGGCACACCGAATTCTGCAATGACAACAGGTGTACTGTGATGCTGGTTCAACCTGACCAAATACTGTCTGTATGGATTAGAATCCTTTAATTCTTTATATTCAGATGCTGTCATAGTTCTTTTGTCAATAAACTGCATCTGATCTTCATAATTTAAGAAATCAGGGTAATAAGGGTATACATGGTACGACGCATACATCCCCGTGACGAATTTATCAGTTGACGCTATGTTCTCCACATCAAAACCGTCCATATTATTCATCTCTTCCGGCTCATTCGGATGATTCAATGGGTCTGATGTTGGCCAATTTGAAAAAGCAATCATTTTCTGGCTGCTGTAATTTTTCGTTTCATACCCGATGGCAAAATCCCCAATGCTTGCAAGCATTGCCTCAAAAGGTTTTGATTCTGCTTTTGTATATAGATACTCTCCTTTAAAACTGCTTTTTCCTTCATTACTGGTATTCGTGTTGGTTACTGTTTCCCCGTCAAATTCGATGCCCAACAAATATGAAATCACATAAGCGCTGACATCCTTATTATATACGCCTGATGCATGCCCTTTTATCGCTTTAATGTTCGCATTACCATGAACAGCATCAATGACGTTTTTCACTTCAGTATTAAAATCCGTATATACATTTTTATTCCACATATCTTTTTCTTTAGCGACTAACTCTTCATTCACGTAAGCCCCTTGAATCAGATATAAAGGTGCCTTCGCATACCTGTTGAATTCAAATAATGCATCATAAAAGTCAGGGCTTTGTAATGTATACACTCTTATGAAATTGACATTCATTTCGGATATTTGAAGAAACCATCTCAGATATTCCTGTTTATTTATCCCTATATCGCCAGGGTAATAACCAGGTTTTCCCAGTCCAATGTTCACGCCTGTAATAAAGGTTTCTTCTTCTCCTTTATAGGTGTTAACTATTATTTTATCCTCCTGGACATATGAATTATATTCAATGTTTTTCCCGTCAATAATTTGAGACTGCAATAAGCTTTCATGGTTTTGTGAAATCTTAAGCCAAATTCCAGTAAAAAACAGGATGAATATCAATGTGCAGACGATTAAATATTTCTTCACCGGTTGGTTTCTCCTTTTCATAAAGGGTTTAATGGATTAGAGTGCTACACTACGATATTCATTATAACCTATTTTTTACATTAATGTAAAAAAAAAAAACGGTAAATTCTGTTTTTTAGAATTTGCCGTTTCAATTTGTATTATTCAAATATTTGTTTCGCATGAACAACAAACCGATCCGTCTTTTCTCCTCTGGTCTTGCAGGTGGATAAGGTGATGATTTTGTCATCTTTTGTTACTGTGACACCCGTGTCAATCAATGATTGATTTTTCATTTTAAAAAGATAATCGTTGAAGCTTTTGGAATTTAGGAATTCAATAGTATAAGAGTCACCATAGGCATCTGTATAATACGCAGAAAAAACCTCATATTTTCTTACCATATCTTCCTGTAATATATAAACGAATTTATGATTATTGTAGAATTCCAAATCTGAATATTTTTCAAGGTTACCAAACATTTCATCTGTCCACATATTATGCCCGTATATAACGGTATTCTGATCGTCCAATTCACGCGAGTTTCTGAAATCCATAAATATGCTTCCCAGTTTATTATAGGTCCCGTCATAAGTATGTTTTAAATAATATTGGTTATCACTCCCTCGAACCAGCGGATAATTGATCTTCAGATCGTTAATCCATATCCAGCCAACAATATCCTTATTTAATGCATATAGTGACTTAAAATCAATTTCTACCGGTGACACTAAAACAGCCGCTTTGGTAACCACCTCAGGAACCACCTCAGTAATCGGCTCCGAAACGTATTTGTCCGTTGCGCCTTTATAAATGTCTGCGCCTTGTTTGTAGTCCAGCAAAGTTAACGTAAGTTGAATACCGGCAAGCACAAATACCGCAACAAGCACTGCTATCCATATTTTTTTTGCTCTTCTTGAAATCATTTTAATCACCTTTTTATACTTTAAAGGCCACCTTTTGGCAGCCCTTAAAGTAATTTGATTATATTATATTTTTTATTTATTTTCCAGCAGTTTCTTTTCTTCTGCCAAGTGCTACGATTCCTGTTCCTGATGCAAGCAGTAATCCAAGTAATAACAAGATGTTATTTGTGTCACCTGTCTGTGGAACAACATCTGCCAGTGGCGTTGGTTCCTCTGGTATTGTTAGTTCCTCTGTTATTATTGGAGTAACTACTGGTTCCTCTGGTATTGTTAGTTCCTCTGTTATTATTGGAGTAACTACTGGTTCCTCGGCAAGTGGAATTACTGGTTCCTCGGCAAGTGGAATTACTGGTTCTTCTATAACTGTTGGCGGCGTAGTCCTATGGTGTGTTGGTGTTGGTCCTGGTGTAGGAGTTTGAGTGCTAACTGTGATAATAGCACTGTCTGTGTTATTGTCAGGGTTATCATCCCCATTACCCATTATCCCGACAACATTTTCTATTGTTCCCGTAGCTATTGTAACTGCGGAAAGGGTTAATGTCTTACTATCACCAGGTTCTAAAGAACCAATCGACCATGTAGCGCCTTCATAAGTTGTTCCTTCATCAGCAATTACGCTGCTTAAGGATACACCAACTGGCCATGTATCTTTAACATCAATATTATAAGCTGTCATAGTTCCATGATTTGTGATTATTATTACAAAATAAGTACTTGCACCAAGCAGCATGCTTGATGGATTTGCCGTCTTTGTAACTCCTAAATCATTTATCAGTGATTCATTATTAAAATTAACAGTCTGGTTCAAGTTATTCTCAGCTAAGGTAATGGTTTGCGGAGTTGTTGGCAAGTATCCACTTGCTTCTGTTTCAGTTATGGTGTACTCACCCAATTCAAGCTCACCCAGATATCCATCAGTACTTCCTGCTGTAACCACCTCATTGAAGTCTTCTCCAACAACTGTGAATTCAAATTCCTCGCTATTTCCAAACGCTGCTCCACTTATCGTCTTGTGTATGGTAATGCTCCCAAGGTCAGGAGTGCTTCCATTTTCTGGACTGTTAATAAAATTAACAGTCTGGTTCAAGTTATTCTCAGTTAAGGTAATGGTTTGCGGAGTTGTTGGCAAGTATCCACTTGCTTCTGTTTCAGTTATGGTGTACTCACCCAATTCAAGCTCACCCAGATATGCATCAGTACTTCCTGCTGTAACCACCTCATTGAAGTCTTCTCCAACAACTGTGAATTCAAATTCCTCGTTATTTCCAAACGCTGCTCCACTTATCGTCTTATTTATGGTAATGCTCCCATAGTCCGGAGGGCTTTCAATTGGAATGTTATTAAAGGTAACACTATCTGTCCAATCTAATGTAGTAATCGACATCTCTTGTGAATCTGTTTCTAAGTAATTAGTATCGTTATAATACTCGGTAATAATATAATCACCAAGAAGTAATCCCGTAAGAACTCCATCACTTGCGCCTGCACTGACATCTTCATCATAACCCTCTGGACCAGTTACATTAAAGTTAAATACTTCATCACCATCTATTAAATCACTATCTATAAGCTTTTCAATAGTTAATGTACTTCCTGTCGGAGGATTTTTCTCTGCGTCAATCCAAATACTATAAGTTCCCCCGCCGGTGCCAATATTACTGTCTTTTTTTAAATTAGTAAAAGAAGCTTGTGGATCGTCATCTATCATTAAAGTAACGATTACACTTGATACACTAGTACTAGTGTCAGGTAAAGAATCTTTACTATAAAAAGCTTCAGCTTTTTTTCTATTCTTATCAATTTTAGAAGAAGTGCTGTCATATGTTTCGCCGCCCGCTACTATTCTTACTTGAACTCCATCAATACTTTCATCTAATACAAAATTATCAAAATGTATTTCGACTTTTTGATTATCTTTAGCATACACTGCGGTTGCGAACGAGAAGCTATACATCATCACCATGGTCAGCGCCAAAAGCAGTGCCAATGCTTTTGACCATCTAAATTTTTTTATGTTCATCTCAGTTCTCCTTTCTTTCTGTTATTGATTATTGAACAATAACACTTATAAATTTTTTTACTTATCCCGACAGGAGTTCACTTTCCGATTGATTACTCTCGGAGACAACCCCTTCACTTAATGCACCATCCATCAGTTTGATCAATTCCAATGCACTTCGGAAATGCTGGGTTTCATTCTTCTCTACCCAGACGATTTTTCCCTGCCAGCTGGAATTCTGCCTGTATTGCACCTGTATGATGAAGGTGCCTTTTTCTCCTCTTTTGTCTAACATCATTTCGTCCTGCATAAGCCTTGTCATCCCCTTCCTTTTCAAATTTTGCTTCTTGTTAAAAAAGAATCTGCTTTCCGTTGATGACATTGGAAATTGTAATGTATCATATAGCTCTTCCATTATTTGCAGCATTTCAATTATGTCATCGTATCTGTAAGGTTCTTTTGAATAAGAGTTGTATAATTC
>Ga0209386_1001205_pt1 | contig 10955 bp, 8 predicted proteins | sample NGEPertwo_FD_184510 | JGI IMG/M metagenome (GOLD analysis project Ga0209386, IMG submission 184510) | Arctic peat soil microbial communities from the Barrow Environmental Observatory site, Barrow, Alaska, USA - NGEE Permafrost154B-two... | ecosystem: Environmental > Terrestrial > Soil > Wetlands... | reverse complement strand
GGCCGAGGGGTGGGCGCAATCGGCGGGAGCCGATATGGCGCTCTTGGGGGAGGCCGGCCTGCTCCTACGACGGCAGGAGCACACTCCATTACGGCTTTCGGGCCGCCTGCGCACCTCGCTCAATCGGGTGCTCTCGGCCGGGGACCTTGCCGGAGCCTATGCGCTCGCCGAGTTCCTGCTCTGGGATTTGCTGCCCCAGATGCTGTCCGCCGATATGCTCGGAGGGGACCGGACGGACAGCAGCCCGGAGAGTTTTGCCGGCGACCCCGAAGCCCTGCGTCGAGAACTCGAGCCTTTGGCCGCGGACCTAGAGTTGAATGCCCGCGGGACCGCCCAGCCCATATGGGGCGAGATCGTTCCTCTGCCGCACGTCGACGGGGGCGAGGTGCTGCTGCGGGTCGAGGTGGCCAAGGGAAGCGAACTAGAACCCACGGAGATCAACCGCAAGGTTCTCGAGCGGCTGGCTGCAGACTACGGGCCGCGCGCCCGAGAAGCCTTCGCGCGGGAAGTGCCGGCTTTGCGGCGCGCTTTGCGCGCCAACTGGGAACGGCGGCACCGCGGGCGCTACCGGGCAGGCAGGCACATCGGCACCTCGAATCTGCGCCGCTATGTCATCCAGGGCGACCTTCGCCTGTTCCAGAGGCTGGAAACGCCTCAGAAGACCAGCTACTACTTCCACCTGCTGGTCGATGCATCCTACAGCATGCTGCAGAACGATAATGCTTCCAAGGCGCTGGCCGTGGCGGCCGCCTTCACCGAGGTCCTCCAGACTATTCGCGTCCCGGTCGACGTCACCCTCTACGCCTCTGAACTCACCCGGGTGCACGATCACCGCACCGGAACTTTCTCCACCGATTTTGGCGGCGACTTCGGCTATCTGATTTCGGGAACCAGGGAGGTCGAAGCGGTGGCCTGGGCGGCCGCCCAGGCGCAGTCCGTGACTGCCGACCACCGTATGATCGTGGTCTTGACCGACGGCACGCCGGTTAGAGACGTGCTCCCTCTGCTCGGGGGGTCGGAGCTCGCTCCCTACTACAGTGAAACCCTAGTGCCCTGGCTAAAGCGGGTCAACATCGACCTCCTGGGGCTGGGAATCGGCATCTGCCCGGATTATCATCCCCAGTCGCTCTGCCTTACCGAGGGGTGGGAGACCCTGCCGGTGTTTCTCGAACTGCTGGACGAGATCGTGGCCGAGGCCCGGGCGGCCTCGCTGGCCCTCTGGTCCTGAGGGTCGGTGGGGTCGGTGGGGTCGGTGGGGTCGGATAGGGTCGCGCAGAACCCGGAGCTCATCCCAGCGCGCTCAGGTCCCAGGGCGTGGAGTAGGCGAAGACCTGCTCTCGAAAGACCGCTTTGAGCCTTTCGTCGAGCACGTCGTAGAAGGTCATCCGAGCCGCCGGCAACGGCCCCAGATAGGGCACGAGGCGCGCCCAGGCATGCAGTACGCCGGTGGCGAAGACGAAGGGGAAGGAACTCGCGCTCTGCTCAAGCATGACTTGTGAGAGGGCGGCTACCTCGAGCATGGCTTCCACATCCGCGCTGCACTCCTCGGCCGCCAGTTCGGGGAAGCGTCGCAGCAGGAGGGCGCGTTCTGCCTCCCGCTCCAGGAAGCCGACGCGGATTGACGCCCAGCGACGCAGATATGCCGTCGAGAGTTCTTTGGTGCCGGGGTAGAGCGTAAGAAACTCAGGCGGGTTGAAGGTCGAGAAAATGCGGCAGCTTGGATGCTGCCGTACCACCTCGTTGTCTTTCTCCACGAGGACGAGGGCCCGCGACTGATCCAGGAGGCCGTGAAGCGAGAACCAGACCTCCTGCCCGGTGGCATTCAGCTCCTCGAGCAGCAGCACCCCTCCGTGGCGCACGGCGGTGGTGACCAGGCCGTCCTGAAACCTCACCTCACCCGCGCCCGCCGGGAGCAACTTGCCGATGATGTCGTCGGTGGTCGACAGCCCGTGGAGGTTCAGCCGGTAGAGGGGGGCCTGCAGCAGGCAGGCCAGGTAACGCACCAGCTCGGTCTTACCCACGCCGGTGTGCCCGTGAAAGGCCACCGGGATGTCGAGATGGTAAGCGAGGGCGGTGCGGTACAGCAGGCCGTCGTGGTCCTGGTAAGGCTCGACCTGAGGAACCAAGTCCTCCCGCCCGGCGCGCGCCGCCGGTCCCCACTTGTCGAGCACCACTCCGCGCGCCAGCTGCTCGCCCGGGTGCTCGCCCGCCACCAAAGCGGCGAACAGCAGTGACTCATCCCCGACCGCCCACACCCCGTCATGGGCGGTCGCCTCACGTTCGCTGACGGGCAGTCCGCTGCGCGCGCCTACCTGCGCGCGCAGTTCTGCCAGATCCGGGGCCTGAAAAGCCCTAGGCGGGACTGCCCGCATACTCCTCCGCCGCGTCGACCATGGCCTTCAACTTGCCAATGGTGGCCTGCGGGGGAACCGAACAGCCCGGGGCGATCATGTCGTAGCCTTGATCGAGCGCCTTGCGAACGTCGGCCTTTACCTCTGCTTCTCCTCCGGAGAAAAGGGTATCCACGGCGTCCACTCCCCCGATCAACGGGATCGGCCGGCCGAAGCCTTCCAGGTCCTTCTTCAGCGCCGGCGCATCCACGCTCGGTTCCACGCTGAGGGCGGTCGCGCCGGTATCGGCGATGTCCTTACCAATGGGGTTCACGGCCCCGCAGATATGGATAATGGTGGGAACGTCGGGTAGATTCTCGATCTGCCGTTTCTCCCAGGGTTGCGCCACGGCTTTGTAGATCGGCGGGCTGATTACGTCGATCGAAGCCATCATGTCCTCGATGATCAGGAAGTCGGCGCCGGCCTCCACCATGGCCTTGCCCAGTTCGGTACCGGCCTGCTCGGCCACCTCCAGGAAAGGTTGCAGATCGTCGGGCTTCTTGAAGCTGGTCTTGAGAACCGGGGTAATGCCCAACAGGTTGGCGACGATGGAGAAGGGACCGACGACGTTACCGCCTATCGCCACTTCATCGCCAAAGCGTTCCTTGAGCAGCCTGATGGCCTTCAGCATCTCGGGGATGCGGCCGCGCTCGAGGAAGTCGTCGGGCAACTCGATGGAGTCTCCGGGGTTGTAGCCGTGATCGAGAATCCGGGGAACACCTTCGCTCCCCGAGTACTTGACCGTCGATCCCAGGGCCTCCGCCTCAATCGTCTGGCAGTAGGGCACGCGGACGGCGTCGAAGCCGGCCTCGGTGTAGACCGCAGCCGCCAGATCGGCCATGGCCTCGGCTTCCTGGTGCGCCTCCGGCCAGGACGCTCCCGAAGCTTCCATCTGATCGTAAGTAGCGGTCTGGTTCGCCGAGAAGACCGAGGGTCTATCCGTTTCTTCGCCTCTGATAGCTGCCATAAAGCGCTCTTTGTGGTTCACGTCAGATCTCCCACTGATCGAATCCATCCTGTCGTGGTCTCGTTACCCGTTTCCGCGTATTTCGCACGGGCCTCTCCGGACATGCACGGGGCGACGCGCCAGAATGGCGCGCCGCCCCGCAGAGCGAAGTTGGACCTTTAGGGCGAGAGCAAAGGAGAGCCGCCCAAAGGCCCGGGTAGAGGGCTACATCACCAGGTTGTACTTGATGCGCATATCCTCCCAGGACATACCGGAAGAAGCGTCCGTCGCCATATCTACGCCCTGCTTGGCCTGATCAGCGTAGACACCCAGATCGAAGCTGGTCACGTACTCCTCGGACACCGCGCCGCCGCCACAGATAAAGGGAGTGTTCATTCCCTCTTCCTTCATCATCTTGGCGATCTTGGCGAAGGCCGACATGGTGGTGGTCATCAGGGCCGTACCCGTCACCAGGTTCGCATTGTTGTCCTTGACCGCCTTGACCACTTCGTCCTCGGGGACGTCGGAGCCCAGGTCGACCACCTTGAAACCGTTGGCTCTGATCAGAGCCGCGGCGATGTTCTTGCCGATATCGTGGATGTCACCGTGCGCGCAGTGCATGACCACGGTGCCCTTCTTCTGGGCCTTGCCGCCCATCGCATCCTCGGCCTTCTCCAGACCGACCATCAGTGCGTCGGAGGAGAGGATCACCTGGGGCAGGTAGTACACCCCGTCATCCCACAACTTGCTGACCTCACGCATCCCCGCTATGAGGGTGTCGATGACCTTGGTGGGCTCGTTGTTCTCGAGCGCTTTGTTGGTGTTTTCGAGCACCACATCCTCATCGCCGTCTACCACTCCGGTGGCGATCGCCTGGAGGACCTTGTCCGTGCTGACGTCCTCGGCGCCCCGCTTCTGCACCGCTGCGCCGATATCGTACCGGGTGAAGATATTGCTGAAGTCGCTCACTTCGTTCAGACTCTTTGGCATCGTGCCTCCTTGTTAAAAAGAACGCCTGCTCTTCGAGTTGCCGGCTCTAGAAACCGTACGCACTCGGATCGAAACCGGCGACCTTCTTGTAGTCGCTCAGGCACTGATCGATGAACTCGTCCTCGCTGTCGGGCAGAGCCTCGACTTCGCGGCGCGCCTTGTCCAGAGCATCCCGCTCGAACTCGGTGAGCTGCATCTTGCTGTCGCCTGCGATCAGCTCGGCCGTCTTGAGAACCGCTGCCTTCGACCGGCCGTAGTAGCTGTCGATGTTCTCCACGATGGCTTTGCCGATCTCGTACGAGTTGTCCGGCGAGAGCATGAAGCCGTGCACGTCACGATACTTGTCGCTCGCGATGTTGATATCGCGCAGGACCTTCTCCTGCCCGAGGGCGATCGAAGCATTCATCTGAGCCACGTTGTAGCCGAGGATCTCGGTGAAGACCTCGACACTCGAGCCGCCGAACATGTCGTGGTACTCGACCGCCTCGTTGCTCCAGAGGTCGGCCACGGCCGAAACGATGTTGGACTGCATCTCGGAGTGAGCACAGGCCGAGGCGACGCCTTCCATGGTGATGGGAACGCCGGTGATGGCCTTGATGATGGGGTCTTCGTACGCGCAGTCCTTGGTCGGGCCGGTCGCGCCTTGCTCGTAGGCCACGAGGGAACGGGCTGCCGAGCACGCACGGGCCAGCGCCGCGAAGGTGTGCGGCAGATCGGTGGCGGTGTATCCGCCGGCCAGGAACATGGCGGTGTTGCCTCGGGCGCAGTCGGTGTCGCCGCCGGGGGTGATGTTGTTCTTCTTGGCCGTTTCCACGATCTGCGGCCACAGCCATGCCATGTCTCGGCTCGACAGGACGCCTATGCCGAAGATCACGCCACGGATGTCCTGACGCTGGACGGCCCAGTCGAAGACCTCTTTGCCGCCCATGGTCTCGATCGAGAGGACGTCGGCCCCGTTTTCGGCCGTGGAGGCAAAGGTTTCCAGCATCCAGGTGAGTTCCTGCGATTTACGCATATGCACCATGTCGGGCTTGCGTAGGTCGGCCACGGTGGAGATCAAGGCCGATTTCAGGCCGTACTTGTCGTAGTAGTCCTGCATCTGAGCTTTGGCCTGCTTGAAGATAGCCGCGGCCCAATCGGGCTGGCTGGTCATCTGGTAGATGTGCTCGAACTCGATTACCAGAGCGGGGAAGCCGAGGGCGACACAGCGGCCCAGAGCGTCATCGGTCATCCGCTGATACTCGCGGAGCAGCTTTTCCTTGGTGTCGGTGCTGCCGGGCCGGGGATGCGGCACGATCTGAGGAACGACCCACCCCTTCCCCAGTTCTACCGGGCCGAGACCGATCGAGACCGGGTTCTTCGTGGTGCCGAAGATCATCTCGTCCCAGCTGTTGTATGCCATCGACGTGTACTTCTTCGCCATAGGGATCCCTCCGTTTGGAGCGACATGAGTGAGATCCTGAAACCCGGCGCGGGTTCTGCGGCTAAAGGACGTCCGCCGTGCGCCGGTTACCGCCTATCCAAAAGCACCACCCCCCATTCTGACAGCAGACCAATTTGCGGAAGGAGAAGCTGCGCCCGATCACGGCGTCCCCAAAAGGGACAAGTGACCCGGTCGCAGGTTGCTTGAAGCCGTAACCCCCCGGTCCGGCTGTGGAAGCTCTCCCCATGTTCATATTTCTACTATGCCTTTGGACAATGGTCAACCCTTTATTTAGCTACAAAGGATAAATGGGAATTTTCTAACGAGTAAACGTTGTTTCACTACTCAAAAAGCATACGAGAACCGAATAAATTGCTAAGCGAGGCAAAGCGGCGGGGAATCACCGGGACGAACCCCTGGCAGCCAGGCGAAACGCTCCGGCATTTGTACTATGTGTACAACAGTCTGTCTCCGTCTTCGGCCAGAGGGGCTGATATCGGTAGCAAGAACGGCTCGGTATCATGGCCCTTCTGCGGAAACTCCATTAAGGGGGAAGAATGACCAAGAAGCTCGGTATCACGCTGCTTCTGCTAATGATGGTGGCCACTTTCGCCGTCGTCGGTTGCGGCGGGGATGACAGCGAGGGTAACGGCGACACCACAGAAGCGACCGAAACCACGGAAGACGGAAGCGGGACCACCGAAGAGGCCACCGAGACGTCGGGCAGTTTCAACTATGCCATGTCGGGCCTGTATAAGCCCTTCAACTACAGCGACAGCGGCGAACTGGTCGGCTTCGACGTCGAGATCGGCGCCGAGATTGCCAAGCGCATGGGCATGGAAGCCAACCCGGTGACCAACCCGTGGGAAACCATCATCGAGGGCCTCAAGTCCGAGAAGTACGACGCCATCGTCGGCTCCATGGCCATCACCGACGAGCGCCTGGAACAGGTGAACTTCTCGCGGCCCTACTACCGCTCGGGTGCCCAGATCTTCGTCTCCGAGGACAATGAGGACATCACCGGCGAAGCAGACCTGGCAGGCAAGAAGATCGGCGTGGTCAAGGCCTCGACGTTCCGAGACATCGCCATCGAGTTGACCGATGAGGACAACGTGGTCGGCTACGACAGCGACGTCATCGCCCTGCAGGATCTGCCCACCGGCCGGGTGGACGCTGTGATCACCGACCAGGTCGTCGGTTTCTCCGCCATCAACGAGAACGGCATGCCGATCAAAGATGTGGGAGAACCGCTTTACATCGACGAGATGGGCATCGCCGTGCGGTTGGACGACACGCAACTCCTCGAGGACATCAATGCAGCCCTCGAAGAGATGATCGCCGACGGCACCTACGAAGAGATCAGCAGCAAGTGGCTCGGCCGGAACATCCTGGGCGAGTAACCGAGTAGCATCAGGGCGGCCCGTCGCACGGGCGGGCCGCCCACCACTCAAGGGGGAATACCGTGCTGTCCATCTTCCAGGACCACTACGTCGCTTTCCTAGAAGCGACACTGGTCACCCTCCGACTGACGGCGGTATCGCTGCTGCTGGCGGTCGTGATCGGGCTAGTAATCGCCTTCCTCAAGCTCTCACCAAACCGACTGCTCAACGCGGCGGCCAACGTCTATATCACGGTCATTCGCGGAACACCGCTAATCGTGCAACTGATGTTTTTGTACTTCGGCATCTCCCGCCTGATCGTGCTGAGCTCCTTCTGGGCGGGAGCACTGGCCCTGGCCATTCATGCTGGAGCCTACGTCGCCGAGATTTTCCGCGGAGCCATCCAGTCGATCGACAAGGGCCAGATGGAAGCGTCCCGTTCGCTGGGGGTTTCCCACTGGCAGTCCATGCGTCTGGTCGTCCTGCCTCAGGCCTTTCGGCGCGCGGTACCTCCCCTGGGCAACCAGTTCATCATCGGCCTAAAGGATTCTTCCCTGGTCGCCTATCTGGGCGTGCCCGAGATCTACGGAACCGCCCTAAGCGTTCAGGCCGAGAACTTCCAGCCCTTCGAGACCTATATCGTTGCCGGGATGTACTACCTGATTCTGGTGCTGATCTTCACCCTGCTGGTCAACCGGTTGGAAGCTCGCCTTGATGTGGAAAAGCGACGGAACGAACCGGAAGCCCCGCAACTGGAGTACGCGACGCCATGAGTAATACGGACCACATGATCAAGCTCGAGGACGTGCACAAGTACTTCGGCAAGCTGCACGTTCTGCGAGGAATCAATCTCGAGGTCGATCGCAGCGAGGTGGTGGTGCTGATCGGCCCCAGCGGTTCTGGCAAGAGCACCCTGCTCCGCTGCCTGAACTTTCTCGAGTTGGCCCAGAAAGGCTCGATCCACATCGACGGCCATCTGGTGGATCCGGATTCGACGAACCTGGATCAGGTCAGGGCGCAGGTCGGCATGGTGTTCCAGCACTTCAACCTGTTCCCGCACAAGAACGTGCTGGAGAACATCACCATGGCCCCCATGAATGTGCGCAAGCAGAAGAAGAAGGTGGCTCGAGAAAAAGCCCGGGAGTTGCTGTCCCGGGTCGGTCTCGAGGACAAAGATCGAGCCTATCCCTCTCAACTTTCCGGCGGACAGAAGCAGAGAGTGGCCATCGCCCGGGCCCTCGCGATGGAACCCGACATCATGCTCTTCGACGAGGCGACCTCGGCGCTCGACCCCGAACTCGTTGGGGAGGTGCTGCAGGTGATGCAGGATCTGGCCGCGGAAGGCATGACCATGCTGGTGGTCACCCACGAGATGGGCTTCGCCCGAGAAGTCGCGGACCGCGTGGTCATGATGGACGAGGGGCTGATCATCGAAGACGACTCGCCCCAGCGAATGTTCGACTCGCCCAAAGAGGAGCGCACCAGCAGATTCTTGCGCCAGGTTCTCTAGCGCCGCGGGTTCACCCTTCCCAGACGGCCCGGCTCAGATGCGGTCGTTGGTCGCCTCGAGGTATCGAAAGAGTACGGTGCCGAAGTGAAGGCTAAGGCGATCCATCGGGTCCTTGAGGTCGCGACCGGTGATGCTCTCCACCCGCTTGAGGCGATAACGGAGCGTGTGTCGGTGCACGTACAGCGAATCGGCGGTCGCCTGGAGGTTCCCGTGGTTGCGGAAGAAGGCGTCCACGGTTTCGCGGAGCCGCCGGATGCGCTGGTCGTCCGCGACCAAGCCGCCGAGGGAGGTGCGGCAGAGCTCGTCCAACGATACCCCCTTCTGCTCGAGTTCTACTGCCGTACGGAAGAGGCCCAATCTTTCGTAGGGAACCACCCCTTGCTCAAAGCCGGCAAGAGGTCCCAAGCGGTAAGCTACCTCGGCCTCGCGCACGCTCTGCTCGAAATCCGCCAGGTCATGCGCGACCGTGCCCACTCCTACCCGCAAGGGCTCCCCGAGGCTGTCGGCCAGGGAGAGTAAGGCCTCGCCGACGGCTTCGGCCTCCTCGGCCGACGTGACCTCAGCCAGGATGACCAGCTGATCCTTGCGCGGCCTGAGCAGAAAGCCCTCGACCCGTGAGCAAAGTACGTCGGAGGCCAGACTCGTGATCCTAGCCCGGCCTCCGTTCCACCTCTGCCCGGGCGACTCGCCCTGACTCGGCGATTCGGAGCCGCAGCCGCCGCCCAAGATCAGTGCAGCGTGCGGCCGATCGAGTCGACAGCCAAAATCCGCGGCGCGGGCAATGACACCGCTGCGGTCGCGCTCACCGGCCTGCAGAACAGCATCCATGAACTCGCCCTGCAGTCGGGCGGTTTCGGCATTAACCGCTTCCTTACGCGACAACAACAGAGCAGCAACCGTGGCAGCGTGCCCGAGGGCCACCGCCTCGAGTTCCCGGATGCGCCCTCCTCTGTGCGTGAGGGTGACGTAGCCGTAGAGATTCGGCCCGGCGCGCACCGGGACCACCAGACACTCTCCGTCGTCCAGGAGAAAGCGCAGTGTGGGAAGCGGAACTCCCTCGGAGGGGTGTCCCGCGGGCGAGGTCTCGATCAGGCCGGCGAGGACCTCTTGGACGGCGTCACCCGGCGACCCCTCTACCGGCTGGCCGGAAGCGTTCCACAAGACGACCTCTCCCGTGGTCCAGCGGCCCATCACCTCCACGAGCTCGGCAAGTTCCGCATCCTCCAGCGCCAGGCGGGTCAACTCGGAGTGGACCTGCTCCGAGGCGTGAAGTAGCTCGTACTGGCGGTTCACCAATCTCTCCAGCACGGCATGGGTGATATCGGAAAAGTTGATCGTGGGTGGCAAATCGATCAGAGGGAGGCGGGCCTCGTCTGCCGCTTCACGCATCCCGGCAGGAATCTCGTCCACATAGAAACCGGTGATCACGGCCAGCCCGGCGAGGCCCCTCTCCGCCAGACCTTCCACATATTCGCGCTGCCGCGAGGGTTCTTCACTCAACTGATAGGCCGTGGTCACCAGGAGTTCACCCGGCTCCAAGCGGCCGACGTCCTCGAGCACTTCGACTATCGTCACCCAGCGGACCTCGTTGTCCAGGCCCTTCGCGCCCGCAACCAACCGCCCTCGACCCAGGGGGTCCAGTTCGAGAATCTCCCTCATGGTCAGTGGCACAGACTCGTCCTCTTCTCCGTCATGTACAGCATTCGCAGCCCTGTAAGTATGGGCGGCCGAATAGGATTGTACAAGTGGGCCTATTGGCCGCTTAGATTTGTGTACTAGCCCGCGAATAGTACAACGCCGCACCCGCTGTTATAAGTGGCTGGACGCGCCGCGCTGGGGGAAGATCTTCATGCCTTTAATCACACCGTTCCTCGATCGCGCCTACCCGGTCGCAGTACGGGGAGAGGGCAGCTACATCTATGATGCTGAAGGCACCTCCTACCTGGACGGCTGCTCCGGCGCCGTTACCGCTGCTATCGGTCACGGCGTGGATGAGATCGTCGAGGCGATGACCGAGCAGGCGGCGCGCATCTCCTTCTCCTACCGGGGTCAGTTCTCCAACCCCCCCGCCGAAATGCTGGCCGAGGAGCTGAGGAGCCAGGCTCCCGGAGATCTGGACTGGGTCTTCTTCGTCAATAGCGGATCTGAGGCTATGGAGACGGCGCAGAAGATCGCCGTGCAGTACTGGCGAGAACGGTTAATGCCCACCAAAACCATCGTGCTGGGCCGTTCTCTGGGCTATCACGGCATCACACTGGGAGCCCTAAGCATGTCCGGCCACGTCGTGCGAAGGCGGCTCTTCGCCCCGCTGCTCCAC
>Ga0209386_1001204_pt1 | contig 10964 bp, 14 predicted proteins | sample NGEPertwo_FD_184510 | JGI IMG/M metagenome (GOLD analysis project Ga0209386, IMG submission 184510) | Arctic peat soil microbial communities from the Barrow Environmental Observatory site, Barrow, Alaska, USA - NGEE Permafrost154B-two... | ecosystem: Environmental > Terrestrial > Soil > Wetlands... | reverse complement strand
GTGTAGCGGTTGCGCGCCTGGCTCTCGCCGGCGAAGGCTTTGAGCAGGTTCTTCTCGGTCTGGGTGCCCTTGAGGCTCGACATGTCGGCTCCTTCGACGGGGGGATGCACCCTGTCAGTCTACCTGCCCGGAGCCGGCGGGAGCGCGTCGCGCCCGCCGGGCACAGGTCGTCCCGCTGCCCGGCCGGGACACCCCGTCGAAAGGACACCGTGCGCAGCAGACTCATCCTGACCACACTCGCAGCAGCAGCTCCGCCCGGCGCGCGAGCGCGCCCAGAAGGCGAGCGCTGTAAAGCCGTTTTGGAGACAATGCTCTAGACTTCGGCCATGCGCATCCTGATCCAGCGCGTGAGCCGCGCCTCGGTGACCGTGGGCCGCGAGCGCGTGGCCGCGATCGGCCGCGGCTATCTGGCCCTCGTCGGCGTGACGCACGGCGATTCGGCCGCGACCGCGGGCAAGCTCGCCGCCAAGACGGCCAGGCTGCGCATCTTCGAGGATGACGCCGGGCTCATGAACCTGGCGCTCGCGGATGTGGGCGGCGAGGTGCTGGCCGTCTCGCAGTTCACGCTCTACGCGGACGCCCGCAGGGGCAATCGTCCGAGCTTCAGCGACGCCGCGCGGCCCGAGCAAGGCGAGGCCGTCTACGCGGCGTACGTCGAGGCGCTGCGCATGGAGGGCGTGCCGGTCCAGACCGGCATCTTCGGCGCCCATATGCGCGTGGAGCTGGTCAACGACGGCCCGGTGACGATCCTGCTGGAGGCGTAGGGCCGGAGGGGCGGCGGCGCAGCCGCCGCCGTGCCGGCCGCCGCGCGACACCCGTACGCCCCGGCTGCCGTCAGGCCGAGGCCGAAGCGGAATCAGTGGACGGCGGCGGCGGTTCCTCGTCGTAGACCGGTGGCTCGTCGTACGCCTTGACCGACTGGGCCAGGGCGTAGCCGGCAAGGATGCCGGCGATCCAGGCGAGGATCACCGCCGGCGCCCAGACCTTGAGCAGGGCGAAACGGGTCCATTCGTGCGTGTAGCAGTACACAAGCCCCAACACGGCGCCGGCAAGCACGATCACCCCGCCGACGGCGGGGTTCCAGAGCGTGAGCACCCCTCCGACGATCATCACGACGCCGACCCCCAGAAGCAGCCTCGGGCTGGTGACGAGGATGCCGATGACGTGCCACGACGGCCCGAGCTTGGGCTGCGCCGAGTGGATGTAGAGGCCCATGCCGATCGCCGCCACTCCCGCGAGAATGCCGATCACCGCAGCGTACTTGCGCATCGCCGTCCCTTTCATGCCGAGGCCCCCTCGACTGCGGCGCCGAAGTCGGTCAGCTCACCCGTCGGGGTGATGGTGGAACCTTCCAGCGCCTCATCCGTGGTGCCGTGGTACACGGACTTGAAGATCAGATACGCGATGGGACCGCTGAGCACGCCGATCAGCCCGCCGACCAGGTAGTCGTCGCCGTTCGTGAAGAGCGCGAACACCGCGATCGCGATCGGGATCGCGACCCAGATGGTGAGCGCCCAGGTGGGCAGCGGCACGCGGAACGGCCGCACCGCGTTAGGTTCCTTGACGCGCAGCACGATGACCGAGACGAAGATGACGATGTAGGCGAACATCAGCAGGAACACGTCCATCACGATGAGGGCCGTGAACTCCCTTGAGATGAGCACGCAGTTGACGATGCCCATGAGCAGGATGGCGACCCACGGCGTGCCCCACCTGCCGCTTGACTTGCCGAGGAAGCGCGGGAACAGGCGGTCACGCGACATCTGGAACGCGGGCCTGGAGCCCGTCGCCAGGTACCCGGCGTAGAGGCCGACGTTGGAGGCGACGGCCGAGGCGAACATGAGCCAGCCCAGGGCCGCGCCGCCGACGATCCTGGCGGCGACGAGGAAGTCCGTCCCGCCGCTGCTCGCGTCGGAGACCATGCTGCTCCAGCTGCCGGCGCCGCCCGCGCGGATGAGCGCCGCGACCGTGAGGAAGTAGGTCACGATGACGATGGGGGTCCCGATCATCAGCGCCTTGGGGATGACCTTCTGCGGGTTCTCGATCTCCCCGGCCAAGGTCCCCAGGGATTCCCAGCCGGCGTACATCCACATCATGATGGCGAGACCCAGGTTCATGCTCTCGGTGACGCTCTGCCCGGCCGGCAAGAAGGGGCTGAACGGGTCGCCCGTGCCCTTCATGAAGCCGAGGATGACGAACAGCACGAAGGGCACGATCACGATGACCTGGATGATGGTCAGCGACCAGCCCGTCATCTCGAGGCCGCAGATATTGATGAACGTGAAGATCCCGACGATGGCCACGCCGACGAGCCAGCGTTCGAGGCTGGTGAGGCTGAGCTGGCTCTGGATGTAGCCCAGCGCCAGCGCCACGTAGACGGCGGAGTCGATGTACAGAGACAGCGTCCACCACCAGCCGGCCTGGAAGCTCCAGTACTCGCCGAGGGCGCGGCGGATCCAGCGGTAGAGACCGCCGGCCTCGGGGATCATCGCCGACAACTCCGAGGCGACAAACGCCATCGGCACGCTCCAGAGGAACGGGAGCACCACGATCATCAAGAGCGTCAGGCCCGGCCCGGAAGACGAGACGACGTCCTCCATGCCGAACGAGCCCGAACAGGTGAGCGTGAACACCACGATGACCGCGGTGAACAGACGCATCCTGACCCGCTTCAGGCCCTGGTTGCGCAACATCTCTGTCATTCGGCCCTCCGAACGAGTTTGCGCACCTTCTAGGCGAGCGCCTCCGGTGCCAGCTGCCACAAGTCGATGCCGAGCTTGACGTTCTCGGCGTAGTCTATAGGAATGTCCACGACCACAGGGCCGCTGCTGCCGAGGGCCGCGTTGAGGTCGAGGGTCTCCTCGCCGGGGATGCCGAAGATGTACTCGACGAAGAGCTCGGCGGCGAGACGCGGCGCGTCGTCGGTGGTCACGCGGGGAAAGACGGGTTGCGGCCTGCGACCCATGACTCGCTGGAGTGTAGTAGAGCGTGCCGGGCGGGACTCCTCACCAAATGGAGCTGGACCGGGTTCCGTCAGGACGGGTCGGCAGGGCGGCCGGCGCGCGACCGTCTCTTGGCCGGCCGCGCCGCCCGCGCCTCGCTGTCGCTGGCGAACGCGTCGAGATCGAGGTACGTGGGCCAGGGGAGCGCCGGCAGGAAGCCAGCCGCGAGGCCGATCATGCCGGCGTTGTCGGTGCACAGGCTGAGCGGCGGCAGCGCAAGCTGCAGGCCCTCAGCCTCACAGCGCTCGGTGAGCGCCCTGCGCAGGCCGGAGTTGGCGGCCACGCCGCCGGCGATGGCGACGCTGCGCAGGCCCTCGCCGGCGGCGCACGCCACCGTCTTCTCCACCAGCTGGTTCACGATCGCGGCCTGGTACGAGGCGGCGATGTCGGCGCGGTGCGCCTCCACCTCGGCCTCGTCGCGGCCGCGCAGGTCGTAGAGCAAGGCCGTCTTAAGGCCGCTGAAGCTGAAGTCGCGGCTGCGGGGCACGGCCCTCGTAGAGCAAGGCCGTCTTAAGGCCGCTGAAGCTGAAGTCGCGGCTGCGGGGCACGGCCCGCGGGAAGCTCACGAAACGCGCATCGCCACCGGCGGCCAGAAGGTCCAGCTCCTTGCCGCCCGGGTAGCCCAGCCCGAGCAGGCGCGCGCCCTTGTCGAACGCCTCGCCGGCGGCGTCGTCCATGGTCCGCGCCGCGACGCGGTACGCGACGCCCTCTTCGACCACGGCCAGGAGCGTGTGGCCGCCGCTCGCCACCAGGCACACGAACGGCGCTTCCACGCCGTGGGCGTAGTTGGCGGCGATGTGCCCCTGGATGTGGTTCACCGGGATCAGCGGTAGGCGGCGGCGGTACGCGATGGCTTTGGCCGCCGCCAGCCCTACGAGCAGCGCGCCGATGAGGCCCGGGCCCTGCGTCGTGGCGATGGCGGCGAGGTCGTCCCAGCCCACGCCAGCGGCGCTCATCGCCTCGGCCACGACCTCGTTCACGAGTTCGGTGTGGCGGCGCGAAGCCACCTCCGGCACCACGCCGCCGAACTGCGCGTGCAGCTCGTTCTGCGACGACACGATGGACGAGAGGACCTCGCGGCCCCGCACGACCGCCGCGCTGGTGTCGTCGCACGAGGTCTCGACGCACAGAAGAGGCCCGGCGGGCGGGGCCGCCACGTCCGGGGCGCGGGCCGAGGGGCCGGTCATGCGCTGTCCCCTTCCCAGTCCTTCCACATGATGACGGCGTCCTCGCGATCGTCGCTGTAGTAGCCGGGACGCACGCCGGTGGCGACGAAGCCGAAGCTCCGGTACAGCTCGATGCCCGGCGCGTTGGAGACGCGCACCTCGAGCGTGTGCCCGCGGTGCCCCTGACGCTCGGTGATCGCGAAGTAGGCCTCCAGCAGCTCGGAGGCGATGTGCTGGCGGCGGTACGGCTCGTCCACGGCGATGCTCATGAGGTGCCAGACGTCCACGAACATGTCGGCGACGACGTAGCCGGCGATCCGCCTGCCGAGCTCGCAGACGAGGTCGATAGCCGTCTCGCGGGCCAGCTGACCGTTGAAGACGGCCAGCGACCATGGCAGCGTGAACGTGCGGCGCTCGATCGCCGCCACCGCCTCGAGATCCGTGAAATGCATGGGCCGCACGAGACGCTCGCCGCCCCGGTCGTCGGGCACGGCTTCGAGCGTCACGGCGCGGCGCCTGAGGAAGCCGAACGGGCAGCGCTGCCGCCGCCCGTCCAGCGCGCCGCGTCCGGGGCCCGGCCGTAGAGCGGCAGCACCGCGTCCGGGCCGAAGACGAGGCCGGGCGCCCCGCGAGCGACGGCCCGGCCGACCTCTTCGGCCCGGCCGTAGAGCGGCAGCACTGCGTCCGGGCCGAAGACGAGGCCGGGCGCCCCGCGAGCGACGGCCCGGCCGACCATCGCGGCCGTGGGCGCGGGGACGCCGTCCGCGACGTGCGCCGTGGCCGGAAGCAGGCCGCGGTAGAGTACGGCGCCGTCGCCGCCCACGAGAACGTCGCCCAAGCGCAGGAGCCACGCGGTGAGCTCGTCCGCCGGCACGACCGTGACGTGCTCGACCACGCGTACCCCGCCGCCTGCCTCGTCGGCGGCGTAGACGGCCGCGAAGACTTCACGGCGCTTGCCATCGATGAGCGGCACGAGCGGGCGATGGGCAGCGGCCTCCGGCGCGCGCGCGAGGGCGAGCGCCAGCGCGGTCGGCGTGGGGACGCCCGCCAGGCGGACGCGGCCGTCCGCCTGCGCCAGGGCGCGCGCCGTGGCCACACCGATGCGCAGGCCGGTGAAGGCGCCGGGGCCGAGGCCGACAGCGACGGTACCGACATCGGACCAGCTCGCCGCAGCCGTCTCGAGCACCTCGTGCACGCCCGGCAGCAGCCGCTGCGTGTGAGCCGGGCCCTCGAGGGCAACGGTCTCGGCGACGACGGAGCCGTCGGCGGCGCAGAGCGCCGCCGAACACGCCGTCGTCGCCGTCTCGAGCGCCAGGATCACGATGCATCCCGCGGCACGGCAATCGCGGGCCCGTCCGCGACGGGCCCGCGCACCTGGATCCTCTCGGCGACGGCGGCCTCGGCGGCCGCCTGCTCGAACGCCGCGGGCGCGTGCAGCCGCGCCAGGCGACTGCGGAGCGTCCGGTGCAGCAGCTCGAGCCGCACGTCGGCCGCCGGAAGAGCCTCGCTGCCGGCCGCCGGCCACTCGACGAACGTCACGGCATCCGTGCCGAGATAGTCGTCCCAGGCGAAGAGGTCCACGTCGGCGCCGCGACTCAGCCGATACAGGTCGAGGTGATGCAGGGTCTCCCCCTGGCGGCCGCGGTAGCTCTGCGCCAAGGTGAACGACGGGCTCGTGACGGGGCCGCGGACGCCACGGGCGCGCATGATCTCGCGCACCAGCGTCGTCTTCCCGGTGCCGAGGTCGCCCTCGATGGTCACCAGGGCCGGCGGCTGCAGGAGCCGCGCCAGCACGCGGGCGAACCGTCGCGTCTGCGCCGGCGAGGCGAGGGTGAGGGCGACCATCTAGAAGAGGCCGAGCTGCTCCGGCTTGGCCGGCGGCGCGTCGGCCGCTTCCGGACGCGTGACCTCCGGGGCGTCGCCGGCGGCGCCGGCGGGCGCCACGGGCACGGTATCCGCCGGCGGCGCGGCCGCCCCCGCCTGCGGCGCCGCGTGCGCGAGCAGCTCGGGGAGCCGCAGGAAATCCTCTTTGAGCGTCGTGAGCATCGCCGGCGTGTACAGCGCCGCCGCGGGATGAAAGATCGGATACAGGTACAGGCTGTGCCCGGAGATCGCGGTGGCCTGCGGCCGGCCGTGCACGCGCGTGATGCCGGCCGGGTCGCCGGTGAGGAGCTTGGTGGCGTGATTGCCCAGGGTGCAGATCACTTTGGGCTTGATGAGCGCGATCTGCCGCCACAGATAGGGCTGGCAGGCGGCGATCTCCTCCGGGCGAGGGTCGCGGTTGTTGGGCGGCCGGCTCTTGAGCACGTTGGCGATGAACACCTGCTCGCGCGTGAGCCCGAGGGAGGCGAGCAGCTGCTCCAGCAGCTTGCCGGCCTGGCCTACGAAGGGCCGGCCCTGCTGGTCCTCGTGGTACCCCGGCGCCTCGCCGACGAACATGAGGTCGCTGGCGGGGTCGCCTTCTCCGGGCACCGCCCTGGTGCGCGTCGCGTGCAGCTCGCAGAGGGTGCACGCCTCGACCTCCGCGCGGAGGGCGGCGAGCGCGGCCAGGTCGTCGTCAGTGGCAGGTGCCACAGGAGGAGCTGGCGCAGGAGGAGCAGTTCTTGGTAGCTCCCTTGCCGCCGAGATTTGACGACGACGAATGCACGGCGAACGTGGATAGCAAGCGGCAGACGTCGCCCGAGTGGCACTTCGGGCACTCCGGCCTGACGCCGTTGCGAACGAGCTCCTCGAAGGCGGTTCCGCACTGGTTGCAGCAGAATTCGTAGATCGGCATGGCCGTAGTGTACCACCGTGGGAGCCTATCGGACCGGCCATCAGGGACACGACGGCCAACGCATGGGCGATTGACCGCGCGCCTGCGAGGGGCTACTCTCGGTAAGGTTCCGCTCCCAGCCTTGCGCCGGAGACGGAGACACCGCCTGTGTTCGCGCAGGCCTGCGACAGGCACGGTACCGCCCCTCATCGGCGGACTGCAGCCGGAGAGGTCGAAGGCTTGGACATCGATGCGTATCGCTTCTGCGTGATAGGCCCGGGACGCCTCGGGTCGACGCTGCTCGCCGGCCTTCTGGAGGCCGGGCTCACCGTTGCCGCCGTGGGCGTCCACGCCGACGACGACACCGACCTCGGCATGATCCCCAGGCACGTGCTGGTCGCCGACGCTGCCCTCGAGGCCGACGCTTGGTGGCTCACGGTCCCCGACGACGAGATCTACACTGTCGCCGCCCGGCTGGCCGCGTCGCTGCCGGCGACGCGTCGCGGAGGCCGCCCGCCGCTCGCCGTCCACTCCAGCGGCCTCGGCTCGATCCACCTGCTCAAGCCCCTCTTCGAACAAGGCGTGCGCGTCCTCTGCCTGCACCCCCTGCAGACGTTCACCGGCGAGCCGCGCGCCGAGCTGCTCCACGACGTCCCGTGCGCCGTGACGGCACACGAGGAGCGCGACCTGCAGCTCGGCGAGGAGCTCGCCCGCCGCCTCGGCCTGCGCCCCTTCCGCCTGGCCGACGACAAGAAGACGCTGTATCACCTCTCGGCCGTCGTCGGCTGCAACCTCCTGGTCGCCCTCGAGTCGGAGGCCAAGCGCCTCATGGACGCGGCCACCGGCGGCGAGGACGGCCTCGACCACCTTGCGCCCCTCCTGAGCACAGCGATGAAGAACCTGCTGGGCAGCGGCGACCCGGCGTACGCGCTCACCGGCCCGGTGGCGCGCGGCGACGTGGGTACCGTGCGCGCGCATCTGCGCCTGCTGGACCGCGAGTCGCCGCGTCTGGCGCGTACCTACCGCGCGCTCTCGCTCGAGGCGCTTACCCTGGCGGCGCCGCGCCTGGACGACGAGCAGGTCCGCACCCTCAAGGACCTGCTGGGCGAAGGCGCGGCCGGCGAGGCCACTGCGGACGCCGGCCGCGGCGCCGACGGAGGTGTCGCGTGATCGTCGCGCGCACCATCGCCGAGACGCGGGGCGCGCTGCGCAGCCTGCCGCGGCCGCTCGGCTTCACGCCCACGATGGGCGCTCTTCACGAGGGCCATCTCGGCCTCGTGGACGCCGCCAGGACGCGCAGCGCCTCCGTCACCGGCTCCGTCTTCGTGAACCCCACGCAGTTCGGGGAGGGGGAGGACTTCGACAAGTATCCTCGCGACGAGGCGCGCGACTTCGCACTCTTCGAGGGTCGCGGGGTCGACCTGGTCTTCGCCCCGTCGCCGGCCGAGATGTACCCGGGCGGCTTCGCCACCGGCGTTCACTTGAGAGGGCCGCTCGCGGAGGCGTACGAGGGCGCCTCGCGCCCCGGCCACTTCGACGGCATGGCGCTCGTGGTCACCAAGCTCCTCGACATCGTGCAGCCGGACGCGCTGTTCCTGGGCGAGAAAGACGCCCAGCAGCTGGCCGTGGTGCGGCGCTTGGTGCGCGACCTCGACCTGCCTGTGGAGGTCGTCGGCGTGTCCACCGTGCGCGAGCCGGACGGCCTGGCCAAGAGCTCGCGCAACGCCTACCTCACGGCGGAGCAGCGCGCCGTGGCGCCGAACCTCTACGGGGCCTTGCTTGCCGGCCGGGCCGCCTCGGGCGCGCCTGCCGCCACGCCCAAGGACGTCGTCGTCGCGGCCACCACCGCGCTGCTGATGCCGGCCAAGCCGCTCGACGAGGCGGAGCACATCGCGGCCCTGCGCGGCGAGGCTGCGCCGGCCGCGCCGCGCTTCGATCTGGACTACCTCGCCATCGTCGACGCAGACACGTTTCAGCCGCAATCCGCTCTCGGGCCGCGCTCCCTGCTCATCGCCGCGGCCCGTCTCGGCCCCACCCGTCTCATCGACAGCGTCACCCTGTCCCCCAGCGCGTACCCCGCCAAGGACGCGACCGCCTGAAAGGAAGGACCCAATGGCAACGGTCATCGTCAACGGTCAGAAGAAAGCCCACGTGCGTGAGGGCCTCGCCTGCGTCATCACCGGCTCCATCGAGCTCGCGAGCCGCGGCGACGCCGACATCGTCAAGATCACCGAGGAGGTCGCCGAGGCCGTCAAGCAGACCGGTCTCATGGACGGCACCGTCACGGTCTTCGTGCCCGGCGCCACCGGCGCCCTCACGACCCTCGAGTACGAGCCCGGCGTCGTGGAAGACGTGCAGAAGGCGCTCGACGTGGTCGCCCCGGCCGACAGGTTCTACCAGCACAACGTCAACCTCGGCGACGGCAACGGCCACTCGCACGTGCGCGCCGGCCTCGTGGGGCCGTCGCTGACCATCCCCTTCGTCGACGGCCGGCTCACCCTGGGCCGCTACCAGAACATCGTCTTCTGCGACTTCGACACGCGCCCGCGCGAGCGCAGCCTCGTGGTGCAGGCGATGGGCGTATGAGCGCCGCCGACGCTGCGCCGGGCGGCCCGTCCTGCGATCCGTCGCAAGAGCGCCCGCTCGTCCAGGTCGCGCTCGACTTCGTCGACCTGCCGCGCGCCATCGAAGTGGCGCGCGAGGCCGTCGCCGGCGGCGCTGACTGGATCGAGGCCGGCACGCCGCTCATCAAGGCCGAGGGCCTGGGCGCCGTGCGTGCGCTCAAGGCCGAGTTTCCCGACAAGACGATCGTCGCCGACATGAAGACGATGGACGCCGGGCGGACGGAGGTCGAGTACGCGGCCAAGGCCGGCGCCGACGTGGTCGGCGTGCTCGGCGCCGCGTCCGACAGTACCATCAAGGAGTGCGCCGAGGCGGCGCGCAATTACGGCTGCAAGCTCATCGTCGACATGATCGAGGTCGCCGACCCGGTGGCGCGCGCGAAGCGCGCCCAGGAGCTCGGCGCCGATTACATCGGCATCCACACGGCCATCGACCAGCAGATGCGCGGCGAGGCGCCCTTCGAGACGCTCAGGGCCGTGGCCGAGACCGTCCTGATCCCCGTCTCGGTGGCCGGCGGCATCAACAGCGAGACGGCCGCCGCCGCGGTCGATGCCGGCGCCGGCATCGTGGTGGTCGGCGGCGCCATCATCAAGGCGGTCGACGCGGCCGCGGCGACGGCCGAGATCCGCCGCGCGGTCGACGAGCGCGTCTGCATCGAGACGACGCTCTTCAAGCGCGCCGGCGAGGCCGACATCCGCAGCATCCTCGAGCAGGTGTCGACGGCCAACGTCAGCGACGCCTGGCATCGCCAGCCGAGCCTGCCGGGCATCCGGCCGTTGCTGCCGGGCGCGCACATGTGCGGCCCGGCGGTCACCGTGCGCACCTACGCCGGCGACTGGGCCAAGCCCGTGGAGGCCATCGACGTCTGCAAGCCCGGCGACGTGCTCGTGATCGACGCCTGCGACGCCACCCCCGCCATGTGGGGCGAGCTGGCCACGCACAGCGCCGTGGTCAAGGGCATCGCCGGCCTCGTCGTGTGGGGCGCGATCCGCGACACTCCGGAGATCGCGCGCCTCGGCTTCCCCGCCTTCAGCAGCAAGGTGTGCGCCAACGCCGGCGAGCCCAAGGGCTTCGGCGAGATCGGGGGCGCGATCCGCGACACTCCGGAGATCGCGCGCCTCGGCTTCCCCGCCTTCAGCAGCAAGGTGTGCGCCAACGCCGGCGAGCCCAAGGGCTTCGGCGAGATCGGCGTGCCGATCGTCATCGCCGGCCAGACGGTGAGACCCGGCGACTGGATCGTCGGCGACGACGACGGCGTCATGGTGCTCCCCAAGGAACAGGCCGTGGAGCTCGCCAACCGCGCCATGGACGTGCTCGAGAAGGAGAACCGCCTGCGCGGCGAGATCGACGCCGGCAAGACGCTCGCCGAGGTCGCCTACTTGCAGAAGTGGGAGAAGGCGCGCTAGTCCCAGGCTGCGC
>Ga0209386_1001203_pt1 | contig 10968 bp, 6 predicted proteins | sample NGEPertwo_FD_184510 | JGI IMG/M metagenome (GOLD analysis project Ga0209386, IMG submission 184510) | Arctic peat soil microbial communities from the Barrow Environmental Observatory site, Barrow, Alaska, USA - NGEE Permafrost154B-two... | ecosystem: Environmental > Terrestrial > Soil > Wetlands... | reverse complement strand
TCCCGGGACCGCCGGACGGCCTGCGCCCCCAGCTGGAGCGGGCCCTGGCGGAGGTGGCCATCCAGCGGTCCCGGGAGCCGCGCTGGTTCGGCGCGTACGCGGTGCGCGAGGAGTCGATCCCGGTGGTCCGCGGGACGCGAGCGATCGCGGTCGTGGCGCGGCAGACGAACCTGGGTGGCGTGCGGACCCCGAGCCGGCTCGAGCTGACCTACGTCGAGGTGGCCGACGACCTGGTCGGCATGTTCTCCCGTGGCGAGTTCCCCGCGCCGGACTCGCCGACCGGACCCCGTCGCGGCGCACCGCGGGTGGGCGACGGTCTGATCCGGCTGAACTCCGAGGGGGAGGTGCTCTACGCCAGCCCGAACGCGCTGAGCTGCTTCCACCGCCTGGGCGTCTTGGGGTCGCTCGTCGGGCAGTCGCTCGCCGAGGTGACCACCGACCTGCTGGAGGAGAGCTCGGCGGTCGACGAGTCGTTGCCGCTGGTGGTGACCGGGCGGGCGCCGTGGCGCACCGACATCGAGGCGCGCGGCGTCTGCGTGTCGTTGCGGGCCGTGCCGCTGACCGAGGGCAGGCAACGGCTGGGGGCCGTGCTGCTGTGCCGGGACGTCTCGGAGCTGCGCAGGCGGGAACGGGAGCTGATCACCAAGGACGCGACCATCCGGGAGATCCACCACCGGGTGAAGAACAACCTGCAGACCGTTGCGGCCCTGCTGCGCCTGCAGGCCCGGCGGATGACGTCACCGGAGGCGCGCGACGCGCTCGAGGAGGCCATCCGCCGGGTCACCACGATCGCGCTGGTGCACGAGACGCTTTCCCAGGCCCTGGACGAGGCCGTCGACTTCGACGCCCTGGTGGACCGGAGCCTGCACCTGGCGGCCGATGTCGCGTCCGCGGGCGGGAAGGTCCGCACCGTCCGGACCGGGACGTTCGGCATGGTGCCCGCCGAGGGGGCGACGGCCTTGGCACTCATCCTCACCGAGCTGGTCACCAATGCGGTCGAGCACGGTCTCGCGGGCGGCAAGGCGGGCACCGTCGAGATCCGGGCCGAGCGGTCGGGGTCGCACCTGCTGGCAGTCGTCGCCGACGACGGCGTCGGGCTGGACCCGGACCGCGGTCCACTGACCGGGCTGGGCACTCAGATCGTCGAGACGCTGGTCCGCAACGAGCTGCGGGGGACCATCGAGTGGCTGGCTCGGGACGGTGGCGGCACCGAGGTGGTGCTCGAGGTGGAGCTGCGGGACCGCCGGGTGACGTGATCGTCCGTCGCGGACGGTGGTCGGCCCCAGGACCTCAGGGGACGGAGGGTCCTGGGGCCGACGATCGAGGTTGGTTCAGCCTGCGCGGCGAGCGCGAGCGGTGCGGCGCTTGAGGGCGCGGCGCTCGTCCTCGGAGAGGCCGCCCCAGACACCGGCGTCCTGCGCGGTGTCCAACGCCCAGGTCAGGCACGTGTCGACGACCGGGCAGCGCTGGCAGACAGCCTTCGCTTCCTCGATCTGCTGGAGGGCGGGGCCGGTGTTCCCGATCGGGAAGAACAGCTCCGGGTCCTCATCGAGGCAGGAAGCGCGGTGGCGCCAGTCCATCAAGGTCAACTCCTCAGGCACGCGGCTGGGCAGCCCCGATCCGGGGTGCTGCCAGCGGTGGGTGGTCGTGCGAACGTCCTATGACTGATACAAGGGTCACATGGACCTCGGGGCTGCACAAGGGGTAACGGTGGAGTTTCGGTGACGTCACGTGAGGTGTTCATCACATCGGTTCGACCGCGTGGCCACCGCGGGGGGCGAACCGGGTGAGCCTCGACCGACCCTCCGCGGACACCGAACCCGGGTCATCCCCGGGCGGCCCGGCCGCCCGCTTGCTGCCGGGACCGGTTGCGGTCGGCGTCGCCGGGGCACTCCTGGAAGCGGCCGGCCTGCTCGTCGTGGCGGTGGCGTGGCTGGTGACGCTCGCCGTCGGGGCCGCCCTGGTCGCTGCGGCGCGGGCGTTGCGGCGTGGCAGCGGCCGGGCTCGTGGACCCCTCATCACCTGGCAGCTGCTCCAAGCAGCCACCGGTGCCGCCCTGCTGCAGGCGCACCCCCGGCCCGCCGGGCCGGCCGGGGGTGCGGTGGCCGCCGTCACGCTCGCCGTGCTGGTGGTCGCGGCAGTGCTCAGTCCCGCCGCGATCCGGTTCGCCCCGCGCTGAGCGCAACCTGGATCGGCGTGGGCCGACCGCGCTGGACGAGGACGCCGCGGCCCGGATGCCGCGGCCAGGCCGGATCCACCTGCAGGGTCAGGTCGACGCCGGCGACCTCCGGTGAGCCCGGTTCGGACGGAGCCAGGACCAGGACGTCGCCGGAGCCGCGCAGCGCCGCGCATGCCCCTCGGTACGCGGCCGCTGCCCGGTCGGTGCGGGCGGACGCGATCAACCTCGGGTGGTGCAGGTCGCCGGTCTCGGCGGCGAGGACCCAGCCAGCCAGATCCTCGTCCAACCCGAGGTCGGCACGGGCCACCAGGTCGAGGTCGTCGATCACCAGCGTCCCCGGAGCACCCGGGCCCGCGCACCGGCGGACGAGGTCGGCAGCGCCGGCGGGGGTCTGGGCGAACCAGGCTGCGTCGTCGGGCCCCAGATCCGCGAGGGGGCCGTCCCGGGCCACGATCCCGACCCGTCGACCGGAGGCTCGCAGCCCTCCGACCAGAGCTGCCAGTGCGGTCGTCCGGCCGGTTCCGGTCGGGCCGACCACCAGCAGGCAGCCGTCCGCGGCGACGCCGACGGGTCCGGCATCGTCCCCTCCGACACCCAGCACGACGCTGCCGGCACGTCCCGGCGCGACCGGGACGAGCAACGGCAGGGGCGTCAGCCGCACCGGGGCGGCGGACTCCTCGCCGACCTGGCTGCGCGGCACGGCGCCGTGCTCGTCAGCGCCGAGCCCCGGCTCACCGGGCAGAGCGATCTGGCACAGCTCCGCGACCTCGGCCCGCACGCTGACGGCTCGTCCCGGCAGGGTCCGCACCCCGGCGACGGCGCGGGGCACACCGAGTGCCAGGTCGTCGGCGACGTCGGCGACCGGCAGCACCAGTCGATGGTCCGCCAGCGCCGACCAGCGGCTCAGCTCGCGGGGGTCACCGGTCACGACGCAGCCGACGCCCTGGTGTCGGCCCTCACGGAGCAGCCGGTCCAGGAGGTCGGTGCCGCAACCCCGCGGGAAGCGGTCGAGCGCGCGCTGCACGGCTGCGACGTCGTCGAGCACGAGCAGGCACCGGTGCCGGTCCCGACGGGCCAGCAGGACCGTGAGCAGGCGGCCGACTCCCCGCGGATCGGCCGTCGTGAGCACCGTGCCCAGCCCGGCGGTCCGGCGAGGCCGGTCGCGGGTGCCCAGCGGCAGCGGCCCCGAGCAGGTGACGAGATGCACGTGCCACCCGGCGTCCAGCGCCGCCTGCGCGACGGTGGTGGCGGCGGTGCTTCGCCCGGAGCCTCCGCGGCCGGCCACGAGCAGCAGACCGCGACCGTCCCACCGGAGCACGCCGCGGCCCTGCGCGCCGGCCGGGTCGGTCAACCCGAGGGCCAGCCCGTCGCCGGCAGCGGGTGCGGTGCGGCGTGCCAGCTCGGCCACGGCAGAGGCGGGCACGACCGCGGGCAGCGGCGGCGACCAGATCGGATCGACAGCGGGCAGCCCGGCGAGTGCCGCTGCCCGCACCGCGAGCGCGGCCAGGTGCTCGGCGTGGTCGTCGCCACCGGAGGGGCTCGTGGCGCCGGCCGGGGCCTGATCGCCCATCGAGCGCCCGGCGGGGTCGAGGACGGGCACGGCCGAGCCCTCGACGCCGAAGGACTCCCACGGCGCTGCCCGGCGCACCAGCGGCCCGCGCGCGGCCCTGCCGAGCGCCGCCCAGGCTGTCTGGATCACCTCGACGGGTGCGTTGCCCCGCCGCAGCAGGGCGCGGCCCGGCCGGTCCTGGGGCAGCCCGGCCGCAGCCGCGACCTCCAGCACGTCGGTGGAGTCGCCCGGCTCGGTGACCCGCAGGCAGATCCGCAGGGCGAGGTTGGCCCGCATCTGGGCGCTCACCGCGCCGCCCGGTCGCTGCGTCGCCAGGATCAGGTGGAAGCCCAGCGACCGTCCCTGTGCGGCGAGCCGCACCAGGGCGGGCACGAAGTCGGGCAGGTCCTCGGTCATCGCCCGGAACTCGTCCACCACCACGAGCAGTCGCGGCAACGGACGCGTGCCGGGTGCGGCTGCCGGCCCGCGCAGGTCCTCGACGTCGGCGACACCTGCGGCGGCGAGCACCGCCTCACGCCGGTGCAGCTCGGACCGGAGCCCTTCGAGGGCGCGTCTGGCCTGTTCGGGGTCCAGGTCCGTCACCTGCCCGACGACGTGCGGCAGGCCGCTGCAGCGGCCCAGCCCGGCCCCGCCCTTGTAGTCGACCAGGACGATCGCCAGCTCGGTGGGCGGATGGCGCAGCGCCAGTCCGAGCACGAGTGACTGCAGGAGCTCGGACTTGCCCGACCCGGTGGTCCCGGCCACCAGGGCGTGCGGTCCGTCGGCGAGCAGGTCGACGGTCACGATCGCCCCGCCGACGCCGGCGCCCAGCGGCACCGCCAGCCCGGGCAGCGGGCGTGCGGCGGCCGGCCGGCCGTCGCCGGCGTCGGTGAGGCCCCAGTGCGTGAGCACGCCCTCGAGGTCGTCCGGCACGCCGAGGTCGGCCAGGCCAACGCGGTCGGGGAGGTCGTGCGCCGATGGGGGGTCGGCCAGTGCCGACCCCCGACGCGCGGCGTCGCGGGCGGCGACAGCCCGTGCGTGCTCCTCCGCCCAGGTGGCGGAGCCCGACGGCGCCGACAGCCGGTGGCTGCCCTCGGGCCCGGTCAGCACCGCGGTCCCGTCCGACCCGACCGTCAGCACCCACGGGCACCAGGCCGGTACCTCCTCGGCGCGTTCGACGACCAGCAGGATCCCGTCCGACGGTGTGCGGGTGCGCAGCCACCATCGGTCGAGGGCGGTCCGCCAGGGCGTGCAGCCGTGGCTGACGACCAGCGCCGGTGGGCCGGGCCGCAGGGCGGCAGCTGCCGCGTCGCGGTCCCGGCCGACGGCGGCGTCCGGTGCAGGACCGAGCCTGGCCTCGAGCCAGCGGCACCATGACCAGTCGGACGCGTGGTCCACCGGGTGCAGCACAGCGAGCCGGAGGTCCTCGGCGGGGAGGGCCGCGCCCACCAGGGCGCGTGCGACGGCGAGCCCCCTGGTCGGTTCGGCCACCACCGCCAGCCCGTCGAGCGCCATCGGCCACCACTGGGGGAGGGCAGTCGCACCGGCGCGGAGCAGGCACGACGACGCCGCGGCGTCCGGCCCGAGACCTGGGCTCGCGGACGCTCGGTGCCGGGTCCGGGAGCGCTGCACCAGGGCAGGGACCGCAGCTCCGGCCGGCCCGGTGAGGGCGAAGAGCAGGTACACCGGGTTGCGCGTCATCACGGCGAGGACGGCGGACATCCCCATCGGGAGCAGCCACGTCAGCACCGGCACCGACGGCACCGATGGCACCGATGGCACCGATGGCACCGATGGCCTGGTGCGGCCGGCCTCGGACGGGCTCGTGCCCGCCGGTCCGCCGGGGCCGTGCCCGGGTGGACCGGCGGCGGGGTCGGGCGTCTCCCCCCTCAGCCGTCGGCGCGAGCGACCGGGCGCCCGCAGCTCCAGCGTGCTGGCACCGACGACCAGGCGGTCGCCGGCGTGCAGCGGCCCGCGAAGCAGCAGCAGCCGCCGGTGGCGGTGGCGCACGCTTGTCCCGTTCGCCGAGCCGACGTCGCTCGCCACCCACCGTCCGCCGCGGGTGCGGACGACGACGTGCTGCCGGGAGACCGACGGGTCGTGCAGGGGGAGGTGACCAGGACGGGCGGGTCCGCCCCGGCCCACCCGGACCGCCCCGTCGTCGCCCGGGACGGCGATCGCGCCGGCGTCGGGCCCGTCGACGACGGCCAGGTGCCAGGAGCGAGCCGGCGGCCCTGTTCGGTCGCGTCCGCCGCGGGGCCGGTCGGCGGCCCGGGAGGTGGGCGCAACCCGTCCGGGCTCGCTCTCGATCCGAGCGCCCGCGACCCATGGCGGGACCCCGGCGACCTGGTCCTCGGTCAGCAGGACCCCGGCGATGCCCAGCGGCGTCGTCGGCGGTGTCCCGGTGAGCCGAGCGAGGTCCGCACGGCACTCACCGAGGGTGGCGCCCTCGGTGACCTCGAGGTCGCCGAACGGCTCCAGGGTGAAACGCACTGGGCCAGCGTGCTGGGCCGCGCGGCCGGACCGTCCCGCGGGTGCGGGGGGCCTGGGGACGCCGCCACGTCCACACGGCCGGCGAGAACGCCTACTCGACGGCCAGCGCCTCCACCGGTGACGTCCGCACCGCGCTCCGGGCCGGCAGCACCGACGCCGCCAGGCCGGCGGCCACCGCCACGACCACGACGATCGCGACCTCGCGCCAGGCGACGGCGAACGGCGTCCGGCCGATCTGGTTCATGACCGTGCGGGCGCCGACCCAGCCGTAGGCCGTGCCGATGACCGCGCCGACCACTGCCCCCACGCCGGCGATGATCATGCCCTCGGCGGCGAGCGACTCCCGCAGCTGGCGCTTGGACAGGCCGATGGCGCGGAGCGTTGCCGACTCCCGTCGGCGTTCGATCACGGACAGCGACAGAGTGTTCGCCACCCCGACGAGGGCGATCGCGACCGAGACCGCGAGCAGTCCGATGACGATCGCGAGCAGCGTGTTGATCACCTGCTGGTAGGCGACCCGCTCGGTCGCCGCCCCGGCCACCATGACCGTCGACGAGGTGGAGCGGGAGGCCGCCGTCTGGAGCGTTGCGACCACCGCGCCGGCGTCGGCGTGCTCGTCGAGCAGGACCCACAGCAGCGCGTCCGGCGTCTCACCGAGCACCGCGCGGGAAGCCTCGCGCGTCAGGACCACCCGGGTGCCCGGCAGCGTGGTCACGACGGCCGTGAGCGTCGTGGTCGTGCCGGTGCCGGTCTGCGGGGTGCCGACGTTGCCCTCCGCGAACGTGAGGGTGTCGCCGTCCCGGATACCGATCGACGCGGCGAGGTCTTGGGGCACGACCACCGTGTCGTCCGCGAGGCCGGCGACCTGGTCGTCGGAGTGCAGGACCTGCCGCGCGGCGTCGGGGTCCGCGGCGACCCCCTCCATCGCCCCCCAGACCGTGCCGTCCGCCGTGGTGATGTCGAAGGCCCCGCCGGTCAGCCGGGCGACGGCAGCCACCCCGTCGGACTCCTCGTACTCCCCGGCCAGCTGGTCCGGGATCTCGCCGAACCATCCGAGGTCGTCCATCGCCCGGGCCTCGACGTCCACCGGGTACTGCTGGTTGAGACGGTCGTCGAGGGCCCCCCGTGCGCTCGCGGCACCGGTCGCCATCATCACGACGAGGGTGACCCCGATCAGCAGGGCGGTGCTGGTGGCAGAGGTGCGCCGCGGGTTGCGCAGGCTGTTCGCGCCCGCGAGCCGTGTGGTGGCGTTCCGGCCGACGGCCCGGGCCACCAGCGCGACGAGGCGGGGAGCCCAGAAGACGGCGCTCAGCAGGATCCCGAAGAAGGAGACGGCGCCGCCGAGGACGCCGAGGCCGAGGCCACCCGCGACGCCGGATGTGCTCGCGCTGCTCACCCCGGCCGCCATCACGAGCACCCCGACGACCACCAGGCCGACGGCGGCCCAGGCGCGCACCCGGCCGCCGCGCTCCGCGATCCGCGGCGCGTCCGCCGGGCGCATCGCGGCGAGCGGGGAGACCCGGGTCGCCGCACGGGCCGGGGCGAGCGAGGCGATGACCGTGACGGTGATCCCGACGATGAGCGGGGCCAGCACCGACCAGACGGTCACCGTCGCCATCGCCGGCAGGGGCACGTTCGGCATCGTCCGGCCGAGGACCAGGAGTGCGCCCTGGACCAGGACGATCCCCAGCAGCAGCCCACCCGTTGCGGCGATCACGCCGAGCAGCATCGCCTCGATGAGCACGGACCGACGCAGCTGGGAGCGGTCGGCGCCGACGCAGCGCAGCAGCGCGAGCGTGCGGGTGCGCTGGGCCACCAGCACCTGGAAGGTGTTCGCGATGACCAGGGCCGCGACGAGCAGGGCGATCGCGGCGAAACCGAGGCCGATCGTGGTGAGCAGGCGGGTCTCGTTGGTCAGGTCGGCGATCTGCCGCTCGGCCTGTTCGTCGATGGTGCGGATCGTGATCTCGCCTGCGAGCGGGTTGCTCGCCGCGAGGGACCGGCGGAGGGCGGCCTTGGCCTCCTGCTCGTCGACGCCAGGGGCGAGCGTGACGAGGGCGGTCTCGAAGACCGGCGGCTCGCCGGGGGTCTGGTACCCCGCCCACTCCAGTACCTGGGATCTCTCGGCGAGCGCGACCGGGGAGCCGAGGAGGCCGGCCGCGGCGTCGTCGACGATGCCGACCACCGTCAGCGCGGTGGTGTCGATCTCGAGATGGTCGGGGGCGGACTCGTCCCACCGGGAGACGGTGACGGTCGCGGTGTCACCGAGCGTCAGCCCGAGGCTCGCCGCGGCGCCGTCGGGCAGGGCGATCTCAGCAGGGCCGGGGAGGCCGCCATCGAGCAGGTCACGGGGCTCGAGCGCCGGGTTGTCCGCGGGGGCGTCCACCTGGAGCCAGAGGGTGCCCGTGGTGCCGGCGACCTCGACGAAGGTGGACGCACGGGCTTCCGCGCTGGTCACACCCGCGGTGTCCCGCAGGCCCGGGATGTCCTGCTCGCTCAGTCCCCAGCCCTTGAGGACGATGTCGGCCTGGGCGTAGGAGGCGGTCACGGCGCTGTACGCCGTGCGGGTCATCACGTCGCCGGCGAGCAGGGTCACGGCCACGAAGGTGCTGCCGAGGCCGATGGCGACACCGGCGGCGGCGAGCCGACCGGGACTGCGGCGCATCTGCGCCAGGGCGAGGCGGAGCATCAGGCCGTCATCTCGTCGAGGGACCGGAGCGCATCGAGCCCGGCGAGCACGGACTCCGGCGTCGGGTCGGTGATGTCGCCGGCGATCTGCCCGTCGGCGATCAGCACCACCCGGTCCGCGTAGGCGGCGGCGGACGGGTCGTGCGTCACCATGATCACGGTGCGACCGAGCTCGCGCACCGACCGGCGCAGGAAGCTCAGCACCTGGGCTCCCGCGCGGGAGTCAAGGTTCCCGGTGGGTTCGTCGGCGAAGACGACGTCGGGCTTGGCGATCAGGGCGCGGGCGATCGCGACGCGCTGCTGCTCCCCGCCGGAGAGCTCGCTCGGGCGGTGGTCGAGCCGGTCGTGCAGCCGCAGCGTCGCCACGAGCATCTCGAGCCACGCGTCGTCTACGGGGCGCCCGGCCATCTCCAGCGGCAGGACGATGTTCTGCTCGGCGGTGAACATGGGCAGCAGGTTGAAGGACTGGAAGACGAACCCCACGCGTTCCCGGCGCAGCTGGGTGAGTGCCCGGTCGTCCAGGGTGGTGGTGTCGGTGTCCCCGATGTACGCCTGCCCCGAGGTGGCCGAGTCCAGCCCGGCCAGCAGGTGCATCAGGGTCGACTTGCCCGAGCCGGACGGGCCCATGATCGCCGTGAAGGCACCGGCGGCGAAGTCGACGTCGACGTCTACCAGGGCGCGGACCGCGGACGGTCCGCTGCCGTAGACCTTGGTCAGGCCTCGGGCGCGGACGGCTGTGGTGGGGTTCGGGTCCACATCTCCTCCTCGGGTTCGCGCCGAGACTACGGAGCACGGCGACCGCGCGGCGTCTGGCCGTGGCATGGTCGGCGGGGCCGCCGGGTCATCCCGTGGTCGGACAGCCATCCCGTGGTCGGACACCGGTCCGGCCCTCGACGTTTCGCTCGATCCGGCGCGCCAGACGCACACACCCAAGCGAAACGTGGGGTGCGTACCCGCGGAGCAGCGCTGTCCACATGGTGCACGGACCGCACGGGCCCGACCGCGGGATCTGCCAGGACGGTGTCCCGATGACCTCTCGGCTACCCAAGGACTGGGCACCCCCGGCCGCGCGCGGCCAGTCCGGTGTCTTCACCGCTGAGCAAGCGCGTGCCGGCGGGGCCACGCCCGCGCAGGTCCGCAGGCGGCGGCAGACCGGGCAGTGGCGTCCGGTCGTCGGCGACGCGCTGGCGCTGCCCGGTGTGGCGATCGATGCGTGGACCAAGGCTCAGGCGGCGGCGATCACCTGGCCGGACGCCGTCGTCGGCCTCACCTCGGCCGCCGCCCTTCACCGCCTGCCGGTGCCGGAGAGTCGCTCCGTCCACGTCATCGTGCCGAACCGTCGTCCGAGCCGGGGAGGGCTCGTCACCCATGAGCTCGACCTCGACCCTGGCGACGTCACGACGTTCGGGCTGGCTAGCGTCACCACGCTCTCGCGGACCTTGTACGACTGCATCGGACGGCTGCCGCGTGACGACTCGGAGTCGCTCGTCGCCTGGGCGGTCACCCGCGATCGGCTGGATCGCTCGGCGCTGGATCGAGCCGTGAGGGTGCGACCCGGGTCCTGGGGCAACGCTCAGCGGCGCCGAGCACTCGCCGACTCGGCCGACGGCGCGTTCAACGCGGCCGAGCGCCGTCTGCACGCCATCCTTCGCAGAGCACAGATCACCGGGTGGGCCGGCGACCAGCGGCTCTACCAGGGCTCGACGATCATCGCTCGCGTGGATGTGCTCTTCCGGGACGAGCGCCTTGTCCTGGAGGTCGACGGTTTCGCGTACCACGGTCGCGCGACGTTCCAGGCGGATCGCACGCGGCAGAACCGGATCGTCGCAGCGGGATACTGCGTGCTCAGGTTCACCTGGGCCGACCTCACGAGCCGGCCCCGTGAAGTTGCGCAGGAGGTCCGGGCCGCGCTCGCGCGTCTGCGGCGCACGGCGTCCACGTTTCGCTCACATCTGGGCGTCTGACGCACCGAATCGAGCGAAACGTCGACGACGGCGGGGGAGGGGTGGCCGACGGCGCTACGGCCGGGCAGGGCTGCGCTCACGGGCAGGGCTGCGCT
>Ga0209386_1001202_pt1 | contig 10975 bp, 14 predicted proteins | sample NGEPertwo_FD_184510 | JGI IMG/M metagenome (GOLD analysis project Ga0209386, IMG submission 184510) | Arctic peat soil microbial communities from the Barrow Environmental Observatory site, Barrow, Alaska, USA - NGEE Permafrost154B-two... | ecosystem: Environmental > Terrestrial > Soil > Wetlands... | reverse complement strand
CAGATCTCTCTAGAAGAAATATTTGGGGCTCTGATTGCTATGGTTGTCTTAATAGGTAGCTATTTCCCTATTTACTTCAAATTTGGATATCTCAGATCCAGAATAGTGGGAACAATCCTATTTGTTGTTTCGATCTTCTTAGTCGCTATGGGACTTTCCCTTGCGCAAGTAGGAGGAGTGAACAACCCCATTTTGCAAACTATTGTAGCCACACTACAAGGTGTGGTGGGTTGGTTACAAATCCAAGCAGATTGGCAAATTGCCAGTTATTTGTTAGCTCTAGCTTTGATATTTACGGCTGCCTCAGCTCTCCTGTCTTTGAGGTTCTATACCCGAAGAGAATTCTAAAGTGATGTAATATCACTATAAGTTAAAAGTGCAACAGAAAGGGGTAGAATGCATGATTAATTTGGTGTGGAAAGATCTCCTGATTTTAAAACAAATTCTATTGATTGTCCCCCTTTACGCTTTTTGTGGAGTCTTTATTTTCAGCTTCACAATGAAAGGTGCTGCACTCAGCTTTATTACTATTTTAGTAACTTATGCGCTTTTAGATCGAGCCTGCGACCTGGATGCTAGAAATAATTCCGAAATTATTTTAAACAGCCTTCCTCTGTGCCGACGAGATATTGTCTTAGCTAAGTATCTTTCCGTCTTTCTCTATGCTGGGATCGCGATTCTATCTTCCGTATTCGCTCAAGAAGTGGCGTTATTCACCCAAATTCCATTCCTTGGAGGTGCCCTCATAAGCAGGATCTCTTTAGAAGGGCTTGTAGGAGCTTTGGTTGCCATGGTTATCTTCATTTCCTTCTATTATCCAATTTACTTCAAATTAGGTTATGGTCGCATCAAGTGGGTAGGGATGATGCTTGTTCTCTCCTTAATGTTCTTTATCCCTCTAGGTGGTTCCATTATTGCGCATGGGCTTGGAGCAGTGTCCAATCCTATTATAGGAAATATAATAGTCCTTATTGAAACACTCGGTAACTGGATACAAACCCAAGCGAATTGGAAAATTGCTAGCTATATGTTAGCCCTTGCTTTGATTTTAATGTCAGCTTCAGTACGCCTTTCAATGAGGTTCTATGCCAGAAGGGAATTCTAGAGTGGAGCAAGGGGGACCTGGCTTAACATAATCCTTTTTATAATGTTAATAGGAGGTGTGCAAAAAGTGGGTTTTTTTAGTACAAGTAAGCAACACGAAGGAAATGTGAGTGAGCTGGAAGCTAGGGCGAATCAAATTATTACTGAAGCAAGTGATAACATTAATAATGATATCGCTAGTGTAACTTTTAAAGGATTCACACCTTCACAGATAGTTATTGCAAAGATACTTGCTAGGAACGTTGCTTTGAACGAAGCTATACAGCTAAAACTATTAAAATTATAAATAGTTCTTTATCCACCCAAGCAAAATGTTTTAGGCCCTTGTCCCCATAGGAGCGGGGAGCCTAAACATTTCTATTAACAAGTACTTCATGATCCCATCGGCTATCAGTCTGTTACCCAATCCCTTCTATCGCGGTTGTAATTTGTCCGGCTACTATTGTTCCTCCCAAAGAATTCGTTCTAGCTCTAACTCTAGTTTATCTTTTGCATTTTATCGATTCTTACTTATTTCAAATATTATTAAACATTTTCCGAATACACTTAAAAATAACCCACCTGCCCAAGGGCCTATTTTTCTATTAAGTTTACTATTTTCCTCTGAGTTCACGCAAGACCCAAAGACAATTGCTAATCCTGGATGTGGTCGCTTTACGATCAATTTACCAAACCTCTGGAAAAGCAACATTTACGTAATATTTTTCAATTTTTGTTTTATGACCTTTTTCCATACGGATAGATCAGTGAACATATCTTTTTGACTTTGATCGCTGCTGGCGGAAGCAAATGCTGCGTACATGTTCATGGCATCTTCTTCATTTTTCATAGTCAAGGCTAGAGCGTCTGAAGGTTTCATGTTTAAAGATAATTTTGGTTTGTCAACCGTTTCAGAAACCTTATAATCTGCTGACTCATCAAAATGCATGTCTTGGATATCAGTAAGTATCGGTTACTTTTTCAGAAACTCCCTTATAAAACTCATAAGACTCAACTTCGTTGTTGATAGCTAATGCTAGTATGGCTTTGTATTCTTCACTTGTTATACTGACGTCCACCTTTCATATTCGGAAATAATTACTTATTATCTATTGTACTACAATAGATGAAATTTTGGGACAAGTACATCCCTATTGATAACTAATGTTTAATCGTGTAAATGTTGAAGACAGGAAATGCAGGATTTTTAGTGACAGTAAAAGTTCGATGTGGTACATTTAGGGTAGCCAAGCAGAAGTAGAGTACCGGGTACTACTCCCACTTGTAGAAGTGGGAGTCTCACTAAATTCCGTAGGGAGGGGGCTAAGAGTTATGGAGAAGAAAGATGTGATTATGTACACAGTACCCCTTTGACCACACTGTATACGCACCAAGCGCTTCCTTTCGGGTAAAGGGATTTCTTTTACTGAGAAAAATATTTTATTTCCTAAGCACTTACAAGAAATGAGAACAGTGACCAGTTCAATCGGAGTTCCTATAACCGTTACGGGGGACCATATTCTCACCCGCTTCTCGGCTGTTGAATACGAGGAGGTCTTCCGTAATTATTAAGGTACTGGAGGACTTCGGAAAACAACTTCCCAAGTTGAAGGCGACCGGTGTTTTGCTAGCCGGTGGGAAGAACTCACGCATGAAGAAAGATAAGGCCTTCCTGGAACTGGAAGGCAAGCCTCTAGTGGAGCGGAGTTTAATCGTCTTACAAGCAGTGTTTGCAGAAGTCTTAATTAGTAGCAACAAGCCTGAATTGTATGCAAGGTATGGAGTGCCAGTGATTCTAGATGACACTCTGGATAGAGGACCCTTAGAAGGGCTATATCAGGGCTTGAAAGCGGCGACCTATGATGAGGCTTTTTTCGTTGCCTGTGATATGCCGTTTTTGAGAGCGGAGCTTATCCGTTTATTGTATTCTTGGATTCCAGGGTATGATGTCGTCGTCCCACAGTTCCAATCTGGCCTCCATCCGTTGCATGCCTTCTATCATAGACGATGCCTTCCCGCAATCAAAAACAATCTCGAGGCAGGTCGCCTCAAGATTGTTGATTTTTACCCAGCTTGTTCTGTACGGTATGTGGAAGAAATGGAACTTCAGGCCTTTTATGATTTGAATAAAGCCTTCTGCAATGTGAACACACCAGAGGATTGGTCGGCGATCATTTAGCGGCAATCCGGTCAGGACAAGTATAGATATTAAGGTGCTGCTCCCTTGCAAATCCAATCACCGTTATATTTAAAGCAGTTGCCTGAGAAAGGGCCATATCTGTGGGGGCACCACGAGCAATGAGGATAGGGACCTTCATTTTGGCAACCTTGAGCAGGATTTCTGAGGAAACCCGGCCGCTAAAAAAGATCACATGGTTTTCGAGATTCAGCCCTGTGTGAAAGGCGCTCCCGCTAAGCTTATCAAAAACATTATGCCTGCCAATATCATAGCTGGTTAGGAGTATTTTACCTTGATGACCAACTCCTCCACTGTGTACGCCTCCCGTTGAATCAAAGAGAGCGGAGTTGGACTGGAGAAACTTCACGTAACCATAGGCCTCCTGGAGAGAAATGGTGTGGGCTGAGATGAGCGGTTTTACCATGAGGACATCGTTAGCAAAGCAAAAAGAGGCTCTACTTTTACCACAACAGGCGGAAACAAACCGTTTGCTCATGAGCTCTTTTTGTAAAATACACGGTTCTCCTTCGACCCAAACTAAGTGATCGACGGGATCGTGACGAATTGTATACACGTCTTTCAGAACACGGATAAACCCTTCATTGAGTAAGAATCCATAGACAAGTTCTTCAGTTTGTGAAGGAGAGCATAAAAGCGTCGCAATTTCTTCCCCATTGTAGTGGATGGTTAACGGAACCTCTCGAACCACTTTGTCTTCCATCCATTCCAGAAGTAGTCCCTTTGCTTTTAGAATGGAATGGGTAACCGTTTCATTTGGCATTTTGTCCTCCTTAGGGCGTTTCCCTCTTCTAGTTTACAACATTTTCTGTAAAACTTGAATTATTTTCTCGTGAATTGTTTAAAAACGTAGAAAAAAGGAATATTGAAATATATCACGAATATTTCAATATAACAAAGATTAAATAGTTCGTCATCACTCCAAAGCTGGATCACCTAAAGCCTAAGCTATGGTGACCAGACAAGTGCCTATACGGCACTCGGGTATTATGGGAAACTATAATATCTCCTGCTGGAAAGGAGTCTGTCGACAGGTGGATTAAATCCGCCGGTTGTTTACAGACCGCGGGTTTTTTTGTTTGTTAAAATATAGGCAGAACACCTTTGCAGAGACAGAATTTAATCTTGAAAAGAGGATTTTTTATGAAGGATCAATTTCAAAGGAAAATTGACTATCTTAGAATCTCAGTGACAGATCGCTGTAATCTGCGCTGTAAATACTGTATGCCAGTTGAAGGAGTGAAGTGGATGCCCCATGAATCCATTCTTTCCTTTGAAGAAATTTTGCGCCTAATGAGGATAAGTACGCAATTAGGATTTCGTCGTTTTCGTATTACAGGCGGAGAACCCTTAGTGCGGAAAGGGATTTTGGACTTTCTGCAGGAGGGTGCTAAACTCCCAGGAGTTGAGGACCTTATGATTACCACGAACGGACTGTTACTCCCGAAAATGGCCTTTGATTTGAAGGCGGCAGGTGTTCAGCGAGTGAACATCAGCTTAGATACCATCGATCCAGAGCGTTTTCATGATATCACGCGCGGTGGGGATGTTTCCAGTGTAATCCAGGGAGTCTTCCGTTCACTCGAAGCAGGATTAAATCCAGTTAAAATCAATGTCGTGGTGGTCCGCGGCTTTAATTCGCAAGAGTTACCCAACTTCCTGACGTTAGCAAAGAAGTACCCGCTTCATGTTCGGTTCATCGAACTAATGCCCATTGGTATTAGTTCCGAGCATCGGACCGATTTTGTTCCAATTCAAGAAATGAAAGAACTCTTAGGACTGAAAGAGTACGTTGTCACCCAGGATATCCTGGGTGGTGGACCAGCAGAGTATGTACGACCGAGGGGCTTTAAGGGTAGTATTGGCTTCATTAGCGCCATGAGTCGTCATTTTTGCGATACCTGCAATCGTGTACGTTTAACAGCGGACGGAAAATTAAGACCTTGTCTCCATAGTAAACATGAAGTGAATCTGCGTGAAGCCCTTCGTGATGGAACTTCAGACGCGGCTCTAATGGATCTTTTTGCCCAAGCAGTTTGGCATAAACCAGCGCAGCATCATATGAATGACGAAGCATTGCAAGGGCAACGTGTAATGTCTCAGATTGGAGGATAAAGCTCATGGATTTAACACATTTTGATGAAGAAGGTCGCGCTCGCATGGTGGACGTCAGTGATAAAGTTGAAACAGCCCGTGTGGCAGTTGCTCGAGGGAAAATTACGATGAAAGCACAGACGTTTGACCGCATTCGCTCCGGGCTGATCGCCAAAGGCGACGTTTTGGCGGTAGCTCAAGTTGCGGGGATCATGGCAGCAAAGCAGACATCACAGATAATTCCTATGTGTCATCCGCTTATGATCACAGGAGCCAAGCTTAGTTTTAACTTAGTAGAACCTGGCGAGGTAAATATTGAAGCGATTGTTAAAGTCAATGGAAAAACTGGGATTGAGATGGAGGCCTTGACGGCAGTCAGTGTTGCTGCGTTAACGATCTACGATATGTGTAAGGCGATGGATAGATCAATGACCATCGGGGATATTTATCTTGTTGAAAAATCAGGGGGTAAAAGTGGACATTTTACTAGACCAGAGATTGTTTGATCTTTAGTTGAACGAGTTCACTTACGAGTGGACAAGATGAAAGAGAGGCCTTAAAAATGGGTAAAATAATAGCTGTTTGTACGAGTGAACGAAAAGGAATGCGGAAGAAAAATGTGGGCGAAGGAATTTTGAAAGTTGGATTTGGACTTGAAGGTGATGCGCACGGTGGAGATTGGCATCGCATGGTCAGCTTACTGGCGATGGAGAGTATCAAGAAGATGACGGACAAAGGGTTAGATGTTGGACCAGGGGACTTCGCTGAGAACTTAACTACGGAAGGACTGGAGTTATTCACCCTTCCCGTTGGAACAAAACTAAAGATAGGTGAAACCAGTATCGGAGAAATCACTCAGATAGGTAAAGAATGCCATACGAAATGTGCAATCTTCTATCAGGCTGGAGACTGTGTTATGCCGAAAGAGGGAATTTTTATTCGGTTGTTGGAAGGCGGAGTGGTACGTTCAGGGGACAGCATCGAGGTGATCGCTGAATGATTCGAGTAGGAGTCATCACGGCTAGTGACAAAGGATCACGTGGGGAAAGGGAAGATCTCTCTGGGCCAACGCTCATTAAGCTTGTTCAAGACATTGGCGGGGAAGTTGTGGAGTATGTGGTTCTTCCTGACGAGCAAACGTTACTAGCTGAAAAAATGCGCCAATGGGTGGATGAACTGGGTCTAGATTTGATTCTTACGACCGGCGGAACGGGTTTTTCATTGCGTGATGTTATGCCTGAAGCCACTTTATCTGTCGCAGATCGTTTGGTTCCTGGCATTGCTGAAGTGATGCGGATGGAAAGTTTGAAAGTGACAAGTAAGGCTATGTTAAGTAGAGCGGTAGCGGTTCTTCGTAAGCAAACTCTAATTATTAATATGCCAGGTAGTCCCAAGGCCGTACGCGAATGCTTTGCAGCAATTGCACCAGCGCTTCCTCATGGAATTCAAATCCTCAAAGGGGAAGCCAGTGAGTGCGCGACAGTCTAATGACGGGTCAATAGTACAAAGAGAGGTTGGCAGCTTTGAGCTGCCAACCTCTCTTTACTGCTTGTCACCTCTGTCCATTGCCTTGCGTATAATATGCTAGATATATGGCTTGTGAGGTGAATACTGTGAGAGCCATTGCGTTTGTCGATTATGAAAACATTTGGACAGGTTTATTAGATAGGGGGTATGACTTAACTCCGGAACAGTTGGCCCAGTTTTTACAAACTTATACTAAGCGAAACGATATCAACTTATTGGCTATCTACCTTTATGCTAACTTTGATCGGGAAGAATTTTGGCGAACACAAACGATGTTTGAGAAAAATAATGTTTTTACACGTCATGTTTTTGGAAAAAATAGTTATGCCGATACGGGACTCCGTAGAAATGCAGCAGATCTAGAATTGATGCTTGATGCTCAAGAAATATTACTGACACGGGCATCTACGTTTGACATGTTTATGTTGCTAACGGGGGACGGAGATTTTCTATCACTACTCAGAAAAGTCCGAGCTTGGGGCAAAGAGGTGAAGGTGATTGGAGTAGCGGGCAGTATTCATCATGCTCTGCACCCTTATTGTGTGGAGGATGACCTATTGCAGTGGGTTATTCATGATAAGCCCGAAACCGAGTATCATCCTGAACAGGATTTAGAGCAAGGAATTCAGATACTGGGAACTCTTCAGACTCGCCTACCCTACGTTGCGTCAACAAAGGCGAGAGCCGCCTTAACAGAGCTTCTAGGAAGAACTATTTCTCAAGTTAAAGAGTTCATCCGGTATACGTTAAAAGAAACTATACTCATTGAGAGGGAGCACACAGATTTAAATCTTAAAATCGGTAAGACAAAAATATATCTTCTCAATTTAGGAAATGTTCTGGTTGTGGAAGCGTTAGGATCTATGCATGATGAAGTTTCTCAGCGCCAAAAGTTAATTAAGGAACTTTAATTATGAATATATGAATAGAAGCATGAAAATCCGGTAATCATATTGTTTAGTGGATGTGAAAATGCGCTCGGAGTGAGGGCCTTCGGCGTAATAATGTCTAATGACTGAAATAGTGAGCAATGACGCGATTAATAGATAAAAAGTAGTGTTAATGCTCATATTTGAGCTCTGTGGGGGGTTGCTTTCCAGTGGCCTCTTGCATATTATTATAGATATATTGTTAGCACTCAATAGAGTCGAGTGCTAACAAATATTAAATAAAACAATAGGAGGGACTTTTTTCATGAACATTAAACCTCTCGCAGACCGAGTGATTATCAAAGCACTCCCAATGGAAGAAAAAACTAAGAGCGGGATTTATATGCCTGATACCGCAAAGGAAAAACCACAAGAAGGCGAAGTTATCGCTGTAGGACCTGGTAAAATGGAAAAAGGTGTTCGTATAGCGCTTGACGTTAAAGCGAACGACCGCGTCATTTATTCCAAATATGCAGGTACTGAAGTCAAGTATGATGGTGAAGAGTACTTAATCCTCAAAGAAGCAGACATCTTAGCTATTATTGGCTAATCCTATAAGACTTGAATTTAAGGAGTGGAAAGACGTTGGCAAAACAAATTATTTTTAATCAAGACGCTCGTCATGCTTTAGAACGTGGTGTTAATGCACTGGCTGAAGCGGTACGTGTAACCCTAGGACCTAAAGGCCGTAATGTAGTACTTGACAAGAAATTCGGATCTCCTCTCATCACAAATGATGGAGTAACAATTGCTCGTGACATCGAATTGGAAGACCCATTTGAGAATATGGGAGCACAACTCGTCAAAGAAGTTGCTACCAAAACTAATGACGTGGCTGGCGATGGTACGACGACTGCTACAGTTTTAGCACAAGCGATCATTCGTGAAGGTCTCAAAAACGTCGCTGCTGGTGCAAATCCTATGGGAATCAAACGTGGTATTGAAAAAGCAGTTGAGGCTGTAGTAACTGATATTAAAGCGAATGCCAAACTCGTTGAGACGAGCGAAGCGATTGCTCAAGTTGCTTCAATCTCTGCAAGTGACAAAAACATTGGCGACCTAATTGCTCAGGCAATGGAGAAAGTCGGCAAAGATGGCGTTATCACGGTTGAAGAAGCTAAAGGCATGACGACTGAACTTGAAGTGGTTGAAGGAATGCAATTTGACCGCGGTTATATTTCAGCGTACATGATTACTGATACTGAAAAAATGGAATCTATACTTAATGATCCTTTCATTCTTATCACAGATAAGAAGATCAGCGCGATTCAAGACGTATTACCAATTCTCGAGAAAGTAGTCGCAGCTGGTCGTCAATTAATGATTATTGCTGAAGACATCGATGGGGAAGCCTTGGCAACTCTCGTTGTGAATAAGCTTCGTGGTACGTTCGTCTGTGTTGGAGTTAAAGCACCTGGCTTTGGCGATCGTCGCAAAGCTATGCTGGAAGACATTGCAGTGCTTACAGGCGGAACAGTCATTACAGAAGATCTCGGCTTAAAGCTGGAGAATACGACTATTGAAATGCTTGGACGTGCGCGTCAAGTTCGCGTAACGAAAGAGGAAACTACTCTTATTGAAGGATCTGGTAACACGGAAAATATTAAGCAACGTGTAGAGGCTATCAAACGACAAGTGGAAGAAACCACTTCAGACTTTGATCGCGAGAAGCTCCAAGAACGTCTTGCTAAACTATCCGGTGGTGTTGCGGTCATTCAAGTCGGTGCAGCAACCGAAACCGAAATGAAGGAGAAGAAACTCCGGATTGAAGATGCTTTGGCTGCTACTCGTGCTGCTGTTGAAGAAGGAATTGTGTCTGGTGGGGGTACAGCTTTCATTGATTCCATCCAAGCCTTAGATGCGCTTAAATTGATCGGTGACGAAGCAACTGGCGTGAACATCATTCGTCGCGCACTTGAAGAGCCACTTCGTCAAATTGCCAACAATGCTGGGCATGAAGGCTCCGTTGTCGTTGGGAAGGTTCATGAATCAGCCACAAGAGGAATTGGCTTCAATGTCATCACTGAAGTGTATGAAGACATGATCGCAGCTGGAATCGTTGACCCAGCGAAAGTCACACGTTCGGCGTTGCAAAATGCAGCTTCTATTGCTGCTATGCTTCTAACCACCGAGTGCTTGATCTCAGACGTTCCGTCAAAAGATGGCGGCGGAGCACCTGGCATGGGCGGAATGGGTGGCATGGGCGGAATGGGCGGCATGATGTAATTAAAACCCTGGAATCGTTGGTATCACTGGGTTAGTATGTTACAAAAACCGTAAATTACCCCCAAAGGTAACGAAAAGGTAACATTGAAACTATATTTTTATCCATACCCCTGGTAGGTATGGAAGATTTAGAGGCTTTTCATGAGTTCACTGAACTTGTGGGAGGCCTCTTTTTTCATGGCCTTTGTGGTGTGCATATACACTTGCTTTGTAGTTTCATCATCTTTGTGCCCGAGCCTCTCCATGATCTCAGGAAGACTTACTCCGGCTTCAGCTAAAGTGTGGGTGTGTCTCAACGAGTGAGGAGTTAGTTTTTCGTTCAGTTTAGCCAGTTTTAGGATTCGACGCATCCTGTCTTCAATTGTCTTTATTATCTCCGGATACCCGAGGTATCCAGATTCCTTCGTAAATATAAAATCCTTGTCATAGTAGGTATCCCGGTTCTCCATCCGGACGACGTTTTGCCTAGTTTTATGTTTTTTAACTCCTCCAAAACTACCGCATCAATTGAGATTTTCCGTTTTGATGTCTTGGTCTTGGGAGGTAATAGGGTATACTGCCTCACGTTATTGTTCGGATTGTAATAGGTCTTTGTGATATTGACAGTGTCTTCCTCAAAATCGATGTCTTTCCACTTAAGGGCGCACAATTCGCCACCTCTCATGCCGGTATAAGCCAAGAGTAAGAAGGTTGGGTAATCCTTATCCAGGCTCTGTGGCGGGCCTTATCTGGAGATAATAGCTATAGCTTGTCATAAAACCTGTATTCCCGTAATAATTATAACGTGGTCTCGGGAAGCCCTCCCGCTTGTTAACTATACTAAGAAGAGGGATAGTATTCGGCATAACGGGCTCTGAACCCTCTCTTTTTTGATGATTCGACATCTTGAAGATGCCTTAAGTCATAGACAGTGAAAAGA
>Ga0209386_1001200_pt1 | contig 10988 bp, 13 predicted proteins | sample NGEPertwo_FD_184510 | JGI IMG/M metagenome (GOLD analysis project Ga0209386, IMG submission 184510) | Arctic peat soil microbial communities from the Barrow Environmental Observatory site, Barrow, Alaska, USA - NGEE Permafrost154B-two... | ecosystem: Environmental > Terrestrial > Soil > Wetlands... | reverse complement strand
GCTCCTGGCCGGCCCGCCGCTGTCCTCTCGCGCGGGCTCGCCGGGGTCACGGAGCGTCGGCAGGTCGTGGTCAACCTCCCCGGGAGCCCGGCCGCCGTCGAGCAGGGCCTCGCCGTCCTCGTGCCTCTCCTTCCGCACCTCCTCGACCAGCTCGACGGAGGCGACCACTCGTGACCCCCCGCTGGGTGAGCGACGAGCCGCTCTCCGTCCAGGAGCATCTCGATGCGGTGTCCGACCCCGCATCCGGAGCGGTCGCCCTCTTCGTCGGCCGGGTCCGCGACCACGACCCCTCGGTGTCCGGGGCGGTGACGGGACTCGACTACACCGCTCATCCGGATGCGTCCGACACCCTCGAGCGCCTTGTTGCCACCGCGTCGGTGCGTCCCGGCGTGCTCGGCGTCGCCGCGACGCACCGGATCGGGCTCGTCGGGGTCGGGGAGGCCGCCGTGGTCGTCGCGGTCGCCACCGCTCACCGGACGCTCGCCTTCCAGGTCTGTGCCGAGCTGGTCGAGACGGTCAAGCGGGAGCTGCCGGTGTGGAAGCGCGAGATCCTCGCCGACGGCAGCCACGTCTGGGTGGGCCTGGAATGAGCACACCACCGCCACCGCCGGGCCTGGTCGACCGGTTGGGTCGCGTGCACCGCGACCTGCGCATCTCCCTGACCGACCGCTGCTCGCTGCGCTGCGTGTACTGCATGCCCGCCGAGGGTGTGCCCTGGCTGCCCGGCGAGGCGATGCTCACCACGGACGAGCTCGTGCGGGTGGCGAAGGTGGCGGTCGACCTGGGCGTCCGAGAGATCCGGCTCACCGGCGGCGAGCCCCTGCTGCGCCCAGACGTGGTCGATGTGGTGGCAGCGCTGGCCCTGCTGGGCAGCCCCGACGAGCACCCCGAGATCTCCCTGACCACCAACGCCCTGCGCCTGCCGGCCCTCGCCGGGCCGCTCAAGGACGCCGGCCTCGGCAGGGTGAACGTCAGCCTGGACACGCTCGATCGTGCGCGGTACCAGCAGCTCACCAGGCGCGACCGGCTCCCGCAGGTGATCGCCGGCCTCGCGGCCGCCCAGGCGGTCGGCTTCTCCCCGATCAAGCTCAACGCCGTCGCGATGCGCGGCGTGAACGACACCGAGGTCGTCGACCTGGTGCGGTTCGCCCTCGAGCACGGGTACGAGATGCGCTTCATCGAGCAGATGCCGTTGGATGCCGGCCACACCTGGGATCGCACGCAGATGGTCACCCAGACCGAGATCCTCGAGCAGCTCGCTGCCGAGTTCACCCTGACCGAGATGCCTGGCCGTGGCACCGCCCCCGCCCAGAACTGGCTCGTGGACGACGGGCCCGGCACGGTCGGCATCATCGCCTCGGTGACGTCACCGTTCTGCGGGTCCTGCGACCGGCTGCGACTGACCGCCGACGGCCAGCTGCGCGCCTGCCTCTTCGCCGCGACCGAGACCGACGTGCGCACCGTCATGCGCTCCGGCGGTCACGACGAGGCGATCGCCACGGCATTGCGTGCCTGCGTCGCCGGCAAGCGGGCCGGCCATGACATCGACGACCCGAGCTTCCTCCAGCCCGACCGACCGATGAGCGCGATCGGAGGCTGAGGCCGCGGGGCCGACGGCCGGCTCAGCCACCGGCGAAGGGCGGCAGGACGTCGACAGTCGTCCCGTCGACCAAGGCGGTGGCGTCGTCGTCGACGCGAAGCCCGGCCGCGAGAAGCGACGCCTGGGCGAGCACGCGCTCCATCATCGGGCCGTGGGCCGCACGGAGCCTCGCGCGCAGCTCCCCCACCGTTCGGGCGGAGACCTGCTCGCTGGACGTCCCGGCGGCCTCGGCTGCGGCAGCGAAGTGACGGACGGTGATCACCCGCCGGTCCCGTCGTCCCCGTGCGAGCTCCAGCCCTGCGCCAGGACGGTGATCCGTGCGGCGACGCGATCGAACTCCGCGCGATCCCGCGTCCCCGCGGCAACCGCGTAGCCAGCGAAGAATCCCGTCAACGGAACGGCAGGACGCCCGACACCGTGTGCCGCCTCCCGCGCCAGGTCGAGCACCGCCTGGACGTCCACGGCTGCCGGGTCTACCCCGAACTCGCCGGCGAGCAAGGCGACCCACGCGTCGAGGTCGTGCCCGGCCGGTTCGTGGCGGGGATCCGTCGGGCGGGAGGCATCGGCGGCGTGGTCGGTGCTGCTCATGTCGTCCTCCTCGTGATGATCGAGTCCAGCTCCGCCACAGCCTCCCACGTGTCCCCGTCCCTGGCCGCGCCGGTGCGGTCCGGCACCTCGACCAGCACCATCCCGTCGAGGAGCCGGCGCATCGACGCCCCGCTCACCCCGCCGGAGGCCTCGAGCCGCTCGACGGCGGCCACGAGCGCCCGGCGACCGTAGACGGCGAGCAGGGGCTGCCAACGGCCGTCGGCGTCGACCACGACGGCTCCGTCCACGGCCTCGCCCTTCGCCAGCGCCTCAAGGAGGTCCGGGATCACCGCGACCGCGAGCGGGAGGTCACAGGCGAGGACCACGACGGGGACCTCGTCGCCAGCGCCGACGTGCGCGAGCCCGGCGGCGAGGCCCGCGGCCGGGCCACCGAGCGGCGGATCCTCCTGGACGCGGTCCATGCCGAAGGTCTCGAGCGTCGGCGGGCCGACCACGACGGTCCGCCGAGCATCGCGGACGGCATCCAGCACATGGGCGAGCATCGGCCGGCCGCCGACGGGGACGGCCGCCTTGTCCACGCCCCCGAGCCGGATCCCCTCACCGCCCGCGAGGACGATCGCGTCGAACGACCACTGCGTGTCCGTGCTCATCTGACCTCATCCTCCGTCGTGCGGCTCCACTGGCCCGACCTGCCGCCGGACTTGGCGAGCAGGCGGACGCGGTCGATCTCGACCATGCGGTCCAGGCCCTTGACCATGTCGACGACGGCGAGGCAGGCGACGCTCACCGCGACCATCGCCTCCATCTCGACCCCGGTCCGATCGGCCGTGCGCACGGTGGCGCTGACCGTCACGCCCGCGTCGACGACCTCCAGGTCGACCACGACACCGTGCACGCCGATCACATGGGCAAGAGGCAGCAGGTCGGGGGTGCGCTTGGCCGCGGCGATCCCCGCGACCCGGGCCACGGCCAGCACGTCGCCCTTGGGCACCTCACCGGAGCGCAACGCCGCGACGACCGTCTCGGCGCAGCGCACGAAGCCCTCGGCCGTCGCCTCACGCACGGTCGGGAGCTTGGCGGTGACGTCCACCATGCGGGCCCGGCCCGCCGCGTCGAGATGGGTGAACGGCTGGTCGCTCATCAGGGGGTCCTCAGGATATCGAGCTGGTCGCCGGCGCGGACACGCTCGACGTCGGAGGGGACGATCACGAGGCCGTCGGCGCGGGCGAGCCCGGCGACGAGGTGCGAGGCCGACCCGCCAGGGACCGCACGCCGCGCGCGCAGATCCTGCTCGCCCCCGGTGAGCACGACCGGCATGTACTGGGTCCGGCCGGGCGGGCTGCGCCACTCGTCGTCGACGGTGGCACGGATGACGCTCGCCTGGCCGTCCGGGCGCCCGGCGAGACGGTCGATCACCGGGCGGACGAACACCTCGAAGGACACGAACGCACTGACCGGGTTGCCAGGCAGGCACAGGATCGGTGTCCCACCGGAGAGCGTGCCGAGCCCCTGGGGCTTGCCCGGCTGCATCGCCACCTCGACGAACGCCATCGTCGGCAGGGCAGCAAGCGCCTCACGCACCACCTCGTAGGCACCCATGGACACCCCGCCGGAGGTGACGACCAGATCGACCACGCCGTCGAGCGCTTCGAGCAGACGCACCAGCGCTGCGGTGTCGTCGGCTACCCCCCCGACGCGTCGGACCAGGCAGCCGGCCGCACTCACCGCCGAGGCCAGCAGCAGGGAGTTGGAATCCGGGATCTGGCCGCGACCGAGCACGGCGCCGGCGGGCACGAGCTCCGAGCCGGTCGAGAGGACAGCGACGACCGGTCGGCGACGGACCTCGACGGTCGGCACCCCGACGGAGGCGATCGCCGCGAGCTGCCGGGCGCCCAGACGCGTGTGCGCCGGCACCACGAGGTCGCCGGCGTGCAGGTCCTCACCCACGTGGCGGATGTGGGCACCGGTGGCGGCGGCGGCAGCGATCAGGACGCTGCTCGTCCCGCCATCGGTCGCCTCCACCGGAACGATCGCGTCGGCACCCGGTGGCACCGGTGCTCCCGTCATGATCCGGGCGGCGGTCCCCGGCCCCACGACGGGGACCTCCGCGCTCCCGGCGGGGAGGTCGGCGATCACCGACAGGCGGACCGGGCGAAGCCGAGCGTTCACCGTGTCCGCCGCGTGGACCGCGTAGCCGTCCATCGCCGAGTTGTCCCAGCGGGGCAGGTCGTCGCCCGAGACGACGTCCCGTGTCAGCCAGCCGCCCAGCGCCTCGGCGAGGGGCACTGTCACCGACGGCACCGGCGCGACCAGCGCCAACGCGGTCGCCAGGTGCTCGGCCACCGTCCTCATCCGCTGCTCCCCGTCATCGCGCCGACCCGTCGGCGGCGGTCAGCCCGCCGCGCCAGGCGAGCATCCCACCCTCGAGATGCGCGACCTCCTGGTAGCCCGCGCGGAGGAGGAACCGCGCGGCGACCTCGGACCGCACCCCGGCGTGGCAGACGGCGACCACGGGCCTGTCGCGCGGCAGTCCGGCTAGCTCGCGCCCGGCCAGCAGGGCGCCGAGCGGGATCGACACCGATCCGGGGATGACGCCCGCCGCGAGCTCGGCGGTCTCACGGACGTCAATCACCGTGACCGGGACCTCGTCTCCGGCGGCGGCCTCGAGGAGCCGAGCCAGGGTCCTGGCCGAGAGCGTCGGGACGTCGTCCGCGGCGACGGGACGAGGCGGTGCCGGTGGATGACCCGCGTGCAGGGCAGCCGCAGCATCGGCGCTCGCAGCGGAGCCTGCCGGCCCGGCCCCGACCAGTGGGACCTCGCTCCACCGCTGCTCCAGCGCGTCGAGCACGAGCACCCGGCCCAGCAGCGGTCGTCCGGTACCGGTGATCAGCTTGATCGCCTCGGTGGCCATCAGCGAACCCACCTGCCCGCACAGCGCCCCGAGCACACCGGCGTCGGCGCAGGACGGGACGGATCCGGGCTCGGGCGGGAACGGGAACAGATCCCGCAGCTCGACCGGCGGCACCCCGGAGCCGACGGGCGGCCGACCCCAGAAGACGCTGATCTGGGCGTCGAAGCGCAGCACCGATCCCCAGACCAGCGGCAGGCCCCAGCGCACGCAGGCGTCGTTGACGAGGTACCGCGTGGCGAAGTTGTCGGTCCCGTCGACGACGAGGTCGTAGCCGGCCAGCAGGTCGACCGTGTCCGCAGTGAGCCTCAGCGCGTGGCTGACGACCACGATCTCCGGGTCGATCGCGGCGACCGACTCGGCAGCACTGACGACCTTCGACCGCCCGACGTCGGCGGTCCCGTGGATCACCTGGCGTTGCAGGTTGGACAGCTCGACCAGGTCGGAGTCGACGATCCCGATCGTCCCGACGCCGGCCGCAGCCAGGTACTGCAGGACCGGAGCACCCAGCCCACCCGCGCCGACGACGCACACCCGGGCGTTCCGCAGGCGTCGTTGACCGAGGTCACCGAGACCCGGAAGCAGCAGGTGCCTGGAGAACCGGGCGACGTCGGACGCCGTCAGCGGCGCGCCTGGCCCGACGAGTGCGGGCACGGCTCCGGCCCGCACGCCCTCGCGCGGCCACGCTGCGCCCCGCTCGGCCGTCATGCCCGGCCCCGGCGCCGGCGCTCGACGGCGAGGTGCACGAGGATGCCGGCGACGACCGCCCAGGCCAGTGACGTGACGAACCCGATCGCACCCACCCCGAGGGCGATCCCCCAGGCGTCGGCGCCCCGCAGATCGCCCAGCAGCCGCACGTGGGCGACAGCCGCCACCAGGAGCAGGGCTGCGAGGACGGACAGCGGGAAGCCGGTGAGGATGCCGGCGAGCCCCGCGCCGCCGAGGACCGCCGCCAGCACCAGGACGCCACCGATCAGAGCGGGCGTCCGCCAGGTCCGGCCCCCGAAGGAGTAGTGCGCCGACATGCCGCCTGCCCCGTGGCACACCGGCATCCCGCCGACCGCTGCGACCAGCAGGTTCGCCGCCCCGAGCGTCCGCGCCAGGCGACTCGGCGTCACGGACGTCCCGCGCGCGCCGAAGTACACCCGTGCGGCGTCGGCCGGAGCCAGGCAGGAGTTGGTGAAGGTGAGCGGCACCTGCGGGAGCACCAGCAGGGTCGCCGCGGTGGCGAGCGAGGCGAGGGAGAAGTGCGGCAGGGCAAGGGCAGACGGGCCCCACTCGAGACTGGTCGAGCCCGCGGTGGTGGCGACGGCGACCACCAGGGCGAGAGCGACCACCCCGAGCACGAGCCTGCGCGGCCAGCGCAGCAGCGCCGCGGTGAGGACCACTGCCACGGCGATCGCCAGGGAGGGCGTCGGCGCGAAGTCGAACTCCTTCGGTGGGTGCGTGAGCAGTCCCCACGCGATCTTGACGAAGGTCAGGCCGACGGCGAGCTGTACGCCCCGGGTGACCGCGACCGGGAAGATGCTCGCCACCCGGTCGAGCAGACCCGTGGTGCCGAGCACGAGGAACAGCACCCCCATGATCAGCGCACCCGAGGCGATCACATCGACCCCCGCACCCGACGCGATCGCCACCGCCGCGAAGGCCTTGAGCGGCTGGACGGCGACCGGGACCCGGTACACCCGAGCGACCAGGAGGTACGTCAGCCCGGCCGGGAGCAGCACCGCGGTCGCCGACAGACCGTTACCGACGACCAGGACCACAGCGAGCGGCACCAGCACCCCGAGGTCGGCGACGGAACCAGAGGCCTCACGCCACCACGTCCATGCCACGCGTTGGGTCTGGAGGGTTTCCGTCACGAGCTCACTCCTCCCCCGGCGGAACCGTCTGTCGGACCGGAGCTGCCGCTCGTCGTCGGCGAGCGTGCAACGGCCTGCACACCAGCATGCAACGCCTGCCGCGGGAACCGTATCAACGACAGCCGTGACGAAGCCCAACGGACCCGAACGGGTCAGGGTCTGCGCGCCCGGCCACGCAGTGCTGCGCCCGGCCCACCGGCAGACGACCCGATGCGGCCTCCTCATCCGGCCGACGATCTCGGGCGGACTTGAGTTCTCCGATCAGCTGAGCGCCCTCACACCAACCCGTACCCGTGCCGCCGGCTCCAGCGGCTGAGAACCACGACGAGGGGCAGTGCGACCAGCACGAGCCCGGCGAACGGAAGGAAGCCCCGCGCATACCCGTCCGTCCCTCCGACGACCCCGGCCACCACGCCCATCACGGGCGGGATCACGAACCCGCCGAGGGCGCCGAGGCCACCGATCCACCCGGAGGCGCCGCCGACCGCTTCAGGCACGTAGCGCGGCAGGAGCTTGAAGACGATGGCGTTCTGCAGGCCCATCCCGGCCGCCACCGTCAGGGTGGCGATCAGCGACAGGGCGAACGCCCGGGAGAACGACAGCACGATCGTCCCGGCGAACATCAGAAGGAAGTTGCCCGGGAGCGCATACCGGATGGAGACGCGGTCGGAGAGCAGACCGCCGGGAACCCGGATCACGGCGGACAGGAGCGAGAACGACGCCGTCAGGCCGCCGGCCACGGCCAGGCTGCTGCCATACATCGACGACCAGAACGTCGGGAGCCACGCGGTGAACGCCAGGAACCCGCCGAACGAGAGGAAGTAGAAGAAGACGAGCATCCACGTGGCGGGGATCCGCGCCGCGAGTCTCAGGCCCGCCCACGCGCCGGAGGTCGGTGCGAGCTCACCTCCGCCCAGCGCAGCCAGCTCCTCGGCCGGGACGCTCACGCCGTGCTGCTTGAGCTGGAACCACGGGGCGTCCTTGATGAAGATGCCGTACACGAGGGTGACGCCGAGCAGAACCGCGAACCAGACGGTGTACGCACCGAGCATGCCCATGGCTCCGACGGCGAGGGGGAGCAGCAGGCTGGAGAGTCCCGGGCTCGTGTTCCCCAGGCCGGCGTAGACACCGAGCGCACCGCCCTGGTTCCGGCGGGGGAACCAGTACGACACCTGCCCGATGCCGACCGAGAACGTGGCGATCCCGCACCCGATCAACGCACCGAGCACGAGCAGGAGCGGATAGCTGCCCTGCATCGAGTCGGGGTAGGAGGTGCCAAGGAGGGCGAGCAGCCCGACGACCCCCACGTTGGTGATCAGCAGGAGGACGAGGAACGGCTTGCGCCCTCCGTCCCGTTCGACGGCGGCGCCGAACGGAATCCGCAGGAGCGAGCCGGTCAGTGCGGGGATCGCCGCCAGCATCCCCGCGGCGAACGGGCTCAGGTCGAGCAGTTCAGTGAACTTCGGAACGAGCGGCCCGAAGACCGATACCCCGGCGAAGCCGCCGAAGAACCCCAGGGTCGCCAGCCACAGGGCCTGGTTCCTTGTTCCGCTGATCGTCTGCGCTCCCGGGGCTCCCTGAGAGTGCGATCGCGCCGTTGTCGTGGTCGTCCTTCCTGAGTCCGTCGGGCTGCCGAGGTCGGCCGAGCGATCCGCGTGGCGTCCCTTGCGGCGTGTGGCCAAGCCAGGCCAGGGCGTCGTTGCCGCCGCGAAGTCGTCGACGACCACGTCCTCGGGGAAGCCTACTGAGTCGACTCGTTCCACAGCGGCCGCTCGGCCGCCCAGCCGGGTCGGCACCCGACGTCGAGCACATCAGGATGTGAAGGAGCGCTCGCACAGCACGTTGAGCTGCACGACCCTCTCCCCGTCCTCGGGCCCGGTGCACGCCGTCTCTTCGGCTCGTGCTGCGAACCGGGGTCCACGAGCCGCCCGGTCCTTACCCTTGGTAGATGGCCGACACATGTGTCTCGCGCGTCCCCGTCTTCGCCGGGCTGTCGGCGGACGATCAGCAACGGGTCGCGGGGCTGGCGCATCCGACCCGCCTGAAGGCGGGTGAGGTCGCGTACTCTGCCGACGACGAACTGTCCCAGCTCATCGTGCTGCACACGGGACGTCTCAAGATCTTCCGGCTCTCGGCGAACGGCTCCGAGCAGCTCATCCGGGTGCTGGGGCCCGGCGAGTTCACCGGTGAGACCTCCGTGTTCACAGGCCGCCGGCCCGACGACTACGCCACCGCGGTGGACGACTGCCAGCTCTGCGTGATCCGCCATGACGATCTTGATGCCTTGGTCCGGCAGCACCCCGAGATCGGCTTGCGGATGCTGGCGACGGTGGCCGAGCGCCTCTCCGACACCGAACACCGGCTCAGCTCACTGACCTCGCGCGCCGTCGAGACGCGCCTGGCCGAGTACCTGCTCGGCCTGCCCGGCACCTGGCCGGGCCGCGTTGCCACGGTGACCCTGCCGCTGGCCAAGAAGGACGTGGCTTCCTTGCTCGACACCTCTCCCGAGAGCCTGAGCCGGGCGCTCTCGAGCCTCGCCACGCAGGGTCTGATCGTGATCGGCGCGGGGCGGTCGGTGTCGATCATGCACCCCGACCGGCTGCAGCAACTGGTCGACCAGCGCTGAATCCCCTGCAGCGGCGCAGCCCCAGGAGACGCCGCGTCACCACTGCTTCGACACTCTCGATCGGGACGAAGGGCTCGTCCCAGACCCGGGAGTCATCCGAGGCGGCTGGGTTGTCACCGGCCAGGAAGTAGCTCACCCCGGGCGGCCGCCACGTCTGCGTGTAGGCGCCACGCACCCGACGGCGTCCATCGACGGACTCCCCGTTGACGAACAGGCGACCGGCCTCCAGCTCGACGAGATCACCCGGTAGGCCGACCACGCGCTTGATCATCCGCAGCTCGCCATGGCGGAACACCACGACATCACCACGCTGTAGCCGAGCCCCGGCTCGTCCGACCGGCCGGGTGAGCAGCAGGTCGGACGAACGGTAGGTGGGGGCCATGGACTCGCCGACCACCCTGACGAGGCGCTTCATGTGGGTGTCCTAGTGCTCGTGGCCGTGGCCGTGCGCACTGTGGACGAGGTGCTCGTGCCCGTGGTGCTCGTGGTCCTCACCCTCGGCGTACTTGAAGAAGCTGACGTAGGCGGCGAGGTAGCGGCGGCCGGCCGCGACGTCGTCCACGTCGAAGTCCTTGATGGCCACCGCGGTGTGGAAGCGCGTGTCGAGCTCGGCGCGGCGCTCGTGCGGCACCATCGGCAGCAGGTCTGAGTCCGAGCCCTGGGCGATGGCCTCGTCGGCCGCCGTGACGACCGGGTCGATCCGGGTGCCGACCGGTTGGATGCCGGTGAAGCCGACGCCCTCGCCCAACCGGTGGATGCGGACCAGTGTCTCCAGGAAGAGCCGATCGGCCAGCTCGGCGGCGTCCGCCCCGAGAGCGCGGACCTTCACTGCCTTGTCGAAGATGTCACGGAGCTCGGCCTCGCCGTCGGCGGGGATCCACTTGAGCGCGTAGTTGATGTTGCCGGTCGCCAATGCCCTACGCCCGTCCTTGACGGCTGGGCCCTCGGCGGTGTCGCAGTGGGCCTGCACGGTGGCGGGCCTCAGCGCGGCCAGCAGGGTGACGATGCGGTTGATGAACACGGGGTTCTCCTTCGTTCGAGGTGGCCCCAAGCTACGAGGATCGCGACCACAGCTCCTTGACGCAGATCAAGCCTCGCCACACCGCGCGCGGACGGCCGCGTCACGGTCGGCTCCGCGTCGCAGGTGCCGTGCCTGCCAGTCGTGCGCCCGCCAGATCTCCTGAATTGCTACTATCGGTCTTGGTATCAAAGTCCTCTGAGCACTCTTGCGTGCCAACCGGGGCGACGCGGTCGGCATCTGTCATACCGAGGGAGCAGCCGTGGGAGCGATCACTCTGGCGCGGGTCTACGACCCGCAACCGTCGAGCGGACGCGTCTTTCTCGTGGAGCGCCTCTGGCCGCGGGGAGTGCGGCGCGACGCCATCCGCTTCGACGCGTGGCTCAAGGATGCGGCGCCGAGCACCGCGCTGCGTCAGTGGTTCG